>WNFL01337168.1_pt2 | contig 12238 bp, 12 predicted proteins | sample 5400361 | NCBI WGS metagenome assembly WNFL01 (sample SAMN13153351, study PRJNA577476) | soil metagenome | isolation source: 40 cm soil on Douglas fir-dominated hillslope | place: USA:California | collected 2013-09-17
CAAGGGCTCGATGCATTTGTGCTGCATGATCACCGTACGGTGATTGACTTGATTCTGCCCGTGATGGAGAAATCCGGCGCAGTTGGCCCACTCCGAAATGTCCCAGCGCTCGAGCGAGGTGCACGCCGGCAAAATGATGTCCGCGAACTGGGCTTCGTTCTCCATCCAAATCGATTGGTTCACGACGAACTCGAGCGACGGATGGCGGTACGCCTCGATGAATCTCCCCGACTCGGGAATGGTACCGAGCGATGAAGAGCCGTAGCGGTACAGCATATGCACGCGCGAATGCCCGGGCGCGGGATATTCGAACCGTGAGAATTGACCTTCGAGCGAGAATCCGTCCCAGGCGTAGCCGCTGCAATGCCCGTCGATGATGGCTTCAGGCAGCCGCTGCCGCGGGATGGTCTGCTTGACCGCGTTCATGGTCAGCACGTGCGGCATGCGGACGTAGTTGTGCGGGGCGCTGCCGGTGTTGGTGATGTCTCCGGAGATGCCCCCCTCCGCATAACCGGGGAAGTAGAAGTTCAGATCCATGGGGACACCCAGTTGCAGGTTCCCGAAGTTGATCCCGGGCTTACCCCATCCCTGCATGGCCATCATGAGCACCATGCAACGTGCCCACTGTGCGCCGGTGGCCGAGCGGCACGCGCCGCCGAAGCCGGCGCCGAGGCCGCCGGCGGCGAGATATGTCTTACGGCTTCCCCAAATTCGCGCGAGGCTCCGCGCGTCCTTGGCCGGCACACCGGTTTCCGCTTGCTGCCATTCCGGAGTCTTCGGTATTCCGTCGGATAGCCCCAGCAGGTAGTCGCGCCATTCACCGAAGCCCGGGGTCTTTTCGGCCACGTAGTCCCGATCGTAGAGATCATTGACGATCCACTCGTGCATGACGGCCATGGCGAGCGCCGAATCGGTGCCGGGCCGGATGGGCAGCCATTTGCCGCCGAGCAGCTGAGCCGTATGGTTCAAGGAGGGGTCGATGTGCACGAACTCGATTCCCAATTCCTTCGCCCAGAGCCGCCGTTGCGTTCCTTCATATCCCGCGTAAATTCCGCCGGTGGACTCGGGATCGCTCGACCAGAATACGATGAGGTCCGCTTCTTTCAGGCAGTCCTCGGCGGTCCCATAGAAACCGGGAACCCCGAGACGCATGTTGTTGCCGTAGTGATGCATGGCTCCCCAGTACCAACCCTCCCAGCTGATCGGACTGAAGGCTACTTTCGTATGTCCGATGAGATTGCCGAATCGGTAGAGGGCGCTCAACCAGTAGTTGATGTTGCCCCACTGATGGTGGGCGGGTTGAGCGATGGCGATGGCGCCGGGTCCATGTTCGCGTTTCATCCGGAGAATTTCGCCGGCAACGATGGTCAACGCCTCCTCCCACGTGATCCTGACGTAGCCGGAGACGCCGCGTTGCCCGGTATTGCGCGCTCCTTCCGGGTCGAAATCGACGCGTTTCATGGGATATAGCAGGCGCTTGGGCGAGTACACCATGGACTTCAATGCCAGCGCGTGCGGACTGACGGTGGCGGTGCGGCGCGGCGAAAAGCTGCGGCCCCGAGCCCGGATGGTCCAACTCGGCGCGTCGGTGGCATCGAACTCGATCGGCGTGGTACGGATGATCCGGCCGTCCCGCACGTAGACATGAAGCGGCCCGCCGTTGGTCAGGTTGGTATAGCGCACGGAGCCGTCCTTCTGCCGTGCGCCGTACTCCCACCCCGCGGTACCCACCAGATGCATGAGCTGTCCGAACCAGACCGTGCAGCGATCCGCGCCGGTCGCGCTGGCCTTGAAATTCTTCAGCGCATCGATGATGACGGCGTAGTCCGGATTGGGATTGACCATGGCGAGCGCGGTCTCCACGCTCGCGAACACCATTTCCGCGTCCGGCCGGGAATGCGCGCCCGGCACGCCGGTGACCGTGCCATTCTTGAAGACATAGTGCCTGCAAAGGCTGCGGTCTCTCATGCGCAGCTGCACCACGCAGTGACCCGACTGAAGCTTGTCGCGAACCGTCTTGTGCTTCTTCGCCGCTCGCCGCACCACCATCGGCAGTGCGAACAGAATGGAACGAAGCAGCAGGGTTTTCATGCGATCTTTGCCGCGGCCGGGTCCACGCCGCGATCGGCGCGGTGCCCCAGCTCCAAGGCAACCTCCTCGATCAAATCTTCCTGGCCGCCCACGGCTTTGCGGCGCCCCATCTCGACCAGGATGTCGCGCGCCGACACGCCGTATTTCTGTGCCGCACGCTGGGCAAACAACAGAAACGAGGAGTAAACGCCGGCGTATCCCAAAATGAGCGACTCGCGATCGACGCGAATGGGGTGATCCATCATCGGTACCACCAGATCCTCGGCCACATCCATGAATCGGTACAGATCGACGCCCGTATGCACGCCCATGCGCTCGCAGACGGCCGCGAACACCTCGAGCGGCGTATTGCCGGCCCCGGCGCCTAAACCCGCCGCGGACCCATCGATGCGCGTGGCGCCCTCCTCCACGGCCGCCAGGGAGTTGGCGACTCCCATGGCGAGATTGTGATGTCCATGGAAGCCGATTTCCGTCTCGGGCCGCAGCGCCTCGCGCAGGGCGCGCACGCGCGCCGCGACGTCATCCGGCAGCAAAAAGCCGGCCGAGTCCGTGACATAGACGCAATTTGCACCGTAGCTCTCCATCAACCTCGCCTGCTGCGCGAGCGCCGCCGGCTCCTGCATGTGCGCCATCATCAGAAATCCGACGGTGTCGAGACCCAGCTTTCCCGCCACCCCGATGTGCTGCTCGGCGACGTCCGCCTCGGTGCAATGCGTGGCAATGCGAATGGTGCGGACGCCGCAGTCGTGCGCAAGACGCATGTGGTCGACGGTGCCGATGCCCGGAATCAGCAGCGCCGAGATGCGCGCATGCTTCATCCGCGGCACGACCGCGCGCAGATAGTCCTCGTCGGAGTGCGCGGGAAAGCCGTAGTTCACCGACGCACCGCCCAGCCCATCGCCGTGGGTGACCTCGATCAGCGGCACCCCGGCCGCATCCAGTCCGCTCGCGATGGTCACCATTTGATCGATGGAGATCTGGTGCTGCTTGGGGTGCATTCCGTCGCGCAGACAGTTGTCGTGCAACAGAATTTTCTTGCCTCGCAGATTCATTGAGGCGCCCTCATCGTCGAGGCCGCTTGCGGATCGAAGCGGCCGGAAGCAATCTCCGCGGCCAGCATCTCGCCGGTGCGCAATGCCGCCGCCGTCATGATGTCGAGATTGCCGGCGTAGCGGGGAAGGTAGTCGCCCAAGCCCGCCACCTCGAGAAACACCGACACGCGCCGGCCCTCGAACACCGGGCCGTTCGCCAGGCGGTAGCCCGGCACGTACTTCTGCACTTCGCCGATCATGGCCCGGATCGAAGAGCCGATGCGTTCCCGGTCCGGTTCGTCCACGGTCAGGCAGTGCACGGTGTCGCGCATGAGCAGCGGCGGTTCGGCGGGATTGAGAATGATGATGGCCTTGCCGCGTCTGGCGCCGGGGCCCGCGCTGCGCGACGCCACGGTGGCGACGATTTCAGCGTACTCGACCGGCTGCACGCGGGATATGGCGGCCACGATCGGAATCGTGGCCTGTCCGCCGCAGCTCACCATATTGACATTCATTTCTCCCCGGCCGGCGTGCTCGGCAAGATTCACGGGAGGGACGCAGTACGGGCCCACGGCGGCCGGGGTGAGATCGACCACCGCAACGCCATGCTCCCTCAAGCGACACGCGTGCTCGAGGTGGACGTAAGCCGAGGTTGCATCGAAGGCGATGCGGATGCGATCGCACGCGAGGTGCGGGAGCAGGCCGTCGAGTCCCTGCGCGGTGGTTCGCAGGCCCGCCTCACGCGCGCGCTGCAACCCATCCGAAGCTGGATCTATCCCCACCATCCAGATCGGCGCCACCTTGTCGCTTCGCAGCGCCTTCACCATCAGGTCGGTACCGATGTTGCCGGAGCCGATCAATGCAACATTCACCTTGGTCACGTTGTCCTCGTCTTGCACGCTTGTGCCGATCTAGCCTGTGAACTCGTTGATGAGCACGCCGACGCCCTCGACCCAAACGCTTACCCGGTCGCCGGGCTTCAGGAAACGTCCGCGGGCCGCGCCGCAGCCTGCCGGCGTTCCGGTGGCGATGACATCGCCGGGCCTCAAGGTCAGGCGCGTGCTGAGATGGGAGATCTGCTCCGCCACGCTGAAAATCAGATTCGAGCTGGAGGAATCCTGCATCAGCTCCTCATTCACCCAGAGCCTAATGCCGAGATTCCCGAGATCGCCGATGTCGTCGATCGGACAAATCCACGGACCGAACGGCAGCGCGCCATCGAACGATTTCTGGCTCACCCAGTCGTAGCGGAACGGCGAGTCGGCGGCCACGCCTTCGCGCCGCAAGTGGTCGCGGGCGGACAGATCATTCACTATGCTGACCCCGGCGACGAAGTCGAGCGCCCTGTCGACGCTGACGTCGCGGCATTCGCGCCCGATCACGACTGCAATCTCCGCCTCCCAATCGACTCGCTTCGAGTACGCGGGCAGCGAGATGCGGCTGCCGGGTCCGCGCACGCATGCAGCCGACGCCTTGATGAAATGCCACGGCTTGAGTCCGAGCTCGTGCGGATCGGGTTCGGGCGGGAGGTTCAGCGCCTTGGACATCTCGGCGACGTGATCGCGATAGTTGGCGCCGGCGCAGAGAATCGTCCCGGGATACAGGATGGGCGCCAGAAGCTGCACCGTCGACAGGTCAAGCGCTGCGGCGGCGCATTTGCCGGCGCGCACTTCGCGCGCGACTTGTTTCAACAGGGGATGAATTTCGCCCCAGCGTTGCAGCACAGCCAGCACCGACGTCATCGGTGGAGCCGAAGCCTTCGCAACACCGTGCGCGAGCGCGTCGGACACCTCGATTACCCGGTCATCGACGACCACGGCGGCGCGCGCCTCGCCGTTCGCAGCGGCGAAAGTTGCCAGTCGGTAGGAGTGATCGCGCATTGGCCGTGGGTCTTGGGGCGCCTTCAGCCCTGGGACGAGCCTTCAGGGCCTTGCGGCGAGCCCTTCGGCGCTTTGCGCAGCGTGGATGTCGGCCGGTCGAACTTTCTGCTCATGTGCCCCACTCCCTCCTGATCGCCGCGCTCGAACATCCACGAATAGCCGCCGGGCGGATTGGCCAGAATCTCCCAGGAATTATCGTCCGCGTCCCAGAAATAGAAACTATAGGTGCCATGCTGCACCATCGGTTTGCTGATCTTGTGCAGTTTCCAGATCGCCGCGTCTCGTACCGCCAGCCGATGGCATTCATCGACGTCATCCTCAGTTTCCACATCGATCCCGTTATGGTTGAGGAAGGGCATTTCGGCTTTTTTCCCCTCCGGCACCTGCACGACCACGTAGATATGGGCGCCGCCCAATCGGCACCAAATGGAAACCTTGCTGGCCCGGACGACCTCCAGCCCCAAGAATTCTTCATAGAACTTGCGGGTAAAGTCGAGATCCTTGCTCTCCAGTGTACCGTGGGACAGGAACTTGAGACTCAAAGTCGGCTGCACCGGCTTCCTCGCGGATTCGGTTGTCTCGGTCGTGACAGTTGGTTCATTCATGGACAGCTTCCCCCGTATCTACGGCATTATTCAGGATCATCGGCCGTCAACCAATCCCACATCCGCTCGATGATTCTTCCCGCGGTCGTAGCCCGGTCGGCGACCTCCTCCGGTGTGAACTCCCTGCCTTCGAGGCCCGTGCCGAGAATCGCGAGTTCAACCCGCGCCGCATCCTCGAGATACCAAGCCATGACGACCGCCTCTTCGATCGACGCTCCGACCGTGACCGCGCCGTTGCCGCGCATGACGATGCCGCGCGCCGGTCCCAGCAACTCCACCAATGCCGCGGCGCTTGCCGGATCGCGGACCAGGCGAGGGTTCGGGTAAAGCGGTGTGCCTGGGGCAAAGTAGGCACCGAAGCCATGGCGGGCGCGCGGGGTCAGTCCCAAAGTCGAGAGCGCGGTCAAGCTGGGCGACTGAAATCGCACGATTCCGCGAACATCGCCCCGTCTGCGGTAGATGTGCTGATGGATGACTACCTCACCCAGCGCATCCGGCGGCAGAGCCCCGGTCGTCGACACGGCCACCGGCGAGTCGCCGGTGCCGGTCAAACCGAGCGGCTTGGGCGGACTCACGATGAACCTCTCAGAATCCGTTCGCAGGCTGCAATGTCCGTAGGCATGCACCAACCCCGCGCGCGCCATGGCTCGTGCCGCAACTCGAATCCTGCGGGCGTCGGCGGGAGCGGCTTGGCTCGGTGCGTCAGACACTGGCGATCTGCCGGGTTTCGAATTCAGGAATGTCGGGTACGGCGCCCCAGGCACAGTACGACGAATTGTGGGCCGGGAACTGGCGAGGCCGGTATCCCTCCTCATCCGTGATGTGCCGCACTCCGCAAGAATATTCGTAGATCATTCCGTCGGGTCCGTCGAAGTACAGAAACATGGCGCCGGAGGTGGGATGCCGCCCCGGTCCGAAGCGAATCCGCACGTTTTTTTCGCGCAGAAAATAGTATGAGCGCATGACGTCATCGATGCTCTCTACCTGATGATTGATGTGCTGCACGCCGCTGCGCTGCGACGGGAACAAGGCGACTCGATGATGCACCGGGTCGATCCGCAGCAGCGGAGCCTCGCCGATCCAATCGCTGACCCGCGCGTTGCACACCGTGGTCCAAAAGGCTTCATCCTTGCGCGGAGCGGTCGAGTGCAGTCCGATGTGGGAGAAGCCCGTGATGCCGGCATCGCGCGACGGGAAGTAGCGCCGCCCGCTGTGCGCCGGGCGGGCCACCAACTCGATGGCATTGCCGCTCGGATCTTCGAACATTATGAGCGAGTCCACCTGCCGTTGCTCGCACTCGAGCCGCGTGCCGGCACGCACGCGATGACCCGCGTTGTCGAGTTCGGCCGCGGCGGCCTCGAGTTCGCGGACGGAGCCGATCTCGAAGGCGACGCTTTGGTCGCGGGGATTGCCCGCAGTATAGGCCAGCGTATGGTCGCGATCATCGGCGCGCAGATACGCATTCCCGCGGTCGCGACGAACGAGTTCAAGACCCAGGATTTGCGTGGCGTAGCGGACAGCGTCGTCGAGGTTGGCAGTCCCCAGGCGTACATAACGAATGTCTTTGAGCGATATCATCGGCCTAGCTCCTTGGCGCTGACGCCGCCGATTCCCCAGTGCTCCGCAGGCACCTCCGTGAGAATCACGCGCACGCTTTCCGGTTTGACTTTCAGAGTGTCGGCGATGGCCGCCGTCACTGCGCGAATCAGCGACTCCTTGAGCTGCGGCTCGCGTCCTTGGAGTATCTGCAGATTGGCGATTGGCATGTGAGACTACCCTGCGATCTTCAGGTGAATCGTATCGACAAGGAACCGAGCGCTTGGAAGCGCGCCGCGAAATGATCTCCCGGCTGCGCGGCCACCGCTTCGGTGATGCCGCCGGTCATCACGTAGGTTCCCGCGGGGATGACCTCCTCGCGCAGGGCGAGCAGATTGGCGAGCATGGCAAGACTCCACGCCGGGTGCCCGAGCACGGCCGCACCGGCGCCGAACGACACCGCTGCGCCGTTCCGCTCCACGACGACGCCCAGGGTACGGAGGTCGATATCCTGCAGACGGCACGCAGATCCACCCACCACATAGCGCGCCGACGAGGCATTGTCGGCGACCACGCTCGGTAGATCGAACTTGAAATCCGCGTAGCGCGAATCGATGACTTCGAGCGCCGGCACGGCGAAGTCGACGGCCGCCAACGCACTTGCAATGGTGCACCCGGGTCCCTGCAATTCGCGGCGCGTGACCAGCGCAATTTCCGGCTCGACCCTGGGATGGATGAGTTGCGATGCCGGCAATTCAGAGTCCGCGGCCACGCAGTATTCGTCCAGCAGAAATCCATAGATGGGCGATTCCACCCCCATCTGTTTCATCTTGGCGCGCGAGGTCAGGCCCATCTTCAACCCGGATACCCGGCTGCCGGCACCAAGCCGCCGATGGCGCAGCGACCACTGCACTTCGTAGGCATCCGCCAGTGTCAGCCGCGGCTCCATGTCGGAAAGTTTCGGCACCGTACGGCGCTCCCGCGCGGCGGTCTCGAGGTGTTGTGCGAGCTCTGCGATTCTGGCGATGGACAACGGCATTCGGGATTTGACCTTCAGGTGAATCGAATGGCGGCGGACCCGATGCCACCGATCGACAGATTCAGGCTGTCCCCGGCCACGACCGGTATCAACGCGCCCAAGGATCCGGACAGAATGATTTCTCCGGCGCCTAGGGTAATCCCGTATCGGCCGAGAGCGTTCGCAAGCCACGTCACGCAATTGACCGGCGATCCCAGCGCCGCCGCGCCCACCCCCGTGCATGCCACGGCGCCGTTTTTCTCCAGCACCATGCCGCAGGTGGACAGATCGAGGCCCTTGAGTTCGACGGCGCGATCGCCCAGGACAAACATGCCTCCGGATGCATTGTCGGCCACGGTATCCTGCAGCCGAATGCGCCAATCGCGAATCCGGGAGTCGACGATTTCGAAGCACGGCAGCACGGAATGGGTGGCATAGATGACATCCGCATTGGTGACGCCCGGGCCTTTCAGGTCGCGCTCCAGAAGGAAGGCCACTTCGCCTTCGGCTCGCGGCTGCAGCATCGTGGAAACCGATATCGCGTCGGTGGCTACCATGCCGGCGAGCAACTGTCCAAAGTCGGGCTCGCTCACGCCCAATGAGCGCTGCACGACGCGGCTGGTCAATCCGATCTTCTTGCCCACGATCCGATCGCCCAGGGCGAGGCGCCTCTTGATGACGTGCTCCTGGATCCGGTAAGCCTGCTCGAGAGTGAGGTCCGATTCGCGCTCCGTGAGGGGTTCGATGGGCACTCGCGTTCGCCAGCTCTCGAAGAGCTCGTCGCCAAATTGAGCAATCGCGGCCTCGGATAAGTTGGACATGGGGAGGAGCTGCCTTAAGTGGCTACGCAGACGTTGCGCAGTTCCGTATAGAACTCCAGCGAGTGCACGCCGCCTTCGCGCCCGATACCCGACTGCTTCGATCCGCCGAAGGGTGTGCGCAGATCGCGCAGGAACCAGGAATTGATCCAGATGATGCCGGCATCGATACGGGTTCCGAGCCGAAACGACCGCGCAATATCGCGAGTCCAGATAGTGGCGGCCAACCCATACGGCGTGTCATTGGCCAGGCGCACCGCTTCGTCTTCATCATCGAAGGGGCGGATATGGCAGCACGGCCCGAATATCTCTTCGCGCACGACGACGGAGGTCTCCGGCAGTCCGGTCCAGATCGTCGGCTGGATCCAGGCGCCGCCGGCCAGCGACTCCGGCATGCGGGGTATTCCGCCTCCGCAGACCAGCTCAGCACCATCCTCCAGGGCGCGGCGATAGTAACGCAGCACCTTCTCACGATGCTGCAGGCTGATGAGGGGGCCGATCCCCGTGGCCTTGTCCGACGGATGACCCGGCCTCAAGGCCTCGGCCTTCTCTTTCAACGCGGCCACGAAGCGCTCGAATATCGGACGCTCCACGTAGACCCGCTCGGTGCCCAGGCAGATTTGGCCGGTATTGAGAAAGGCCGCGCGCGAAATTCCGGCCGTGGCCGCATCGAGATCGCAGTCGGCGAATACGATACCCGGGTTCTTGCCGCCGAGCTCGAGCGATACCGCGCGAATTCCATCGGAGGCGGCCTTCATGATGGCCGCTCCGGTCGCCGTTTCGCCGGTGAACGTGATTGCCGACACATCGGGGTGCCGGGTGAGAAATTCGCCCGCGGAATCGGCGCCGAACCCATGCACGACATTGTAGACGCCCGAGGGCACGCCGACGGTCTGCATCACCTCGCCGAGCAGAGTCGCCGTCGCAGGCGTCTCTTCGGACGGCTTTACGACTACTGTATTGCCGCAGGCGAGCGCCGGCGCTACCTTCCACGTCATCAGTAGCAGCGGCAGATTCCAGGGACAAACGACGGCGATCACGCCCTTCGGTGCGCGCACCGAATAGTTGAACGCCTTGCGTCCCTCGGGAGTCGTCATTTCGAAGAATTCGGTGGGCACATTCTTGACGGCATCGGCGAAGACGCGGAAGTTGGCGGCCCCTCGCGGGATGTCCACGTGCGAGGCGATGGACCGCGGCTTGCCGGTGTCGTGAACTTCGGCATCGAGAAAATCATCGAAACGCCGATCGATCTCCCGCGCCACCCCGTACAGCATGTCGGTGCGCTGCGGCAGGGTCAACCGGCCCCAGGGACCTGACAATGCGGCGCGGGCGGCCTGCACGGCCGCGTGGACTTCGTCGCGCCCGCCCTCGGCCACAGTGCCGACCAGGCTGCCGTCCACCGGCGAACGCTTGTCGAAATACCGCTCCGATTGGGAGGGCACGAAGCGGTTGCCGATAAAATGTAAAAAAGTCGCGCCGCTCATGGACGGATGACGTTACGTCGCGGCATCCGGACGGTCTAATGAAAAGTCGACATACCTTCAATACACGGTCGACATACTGTCCGCGCGCGGATCGCCGCCCCGCCGGGCTAACTCGTGCAGGGAAGCGCCAACGGCGCTAGTATGCGTTCCAGGGGGACGGGCGTATGAGCTTTAACAGGCTTGACTTGAATTTATTGCGCGTGTTCGACGCGATTTTTCAGACGCGCAGCGTCACCGTGGCGGCGTCGAATCTGCATCTCACCCAGCCGGCGGTGAGCAAGCAGCTCAACCGCCTGCGTGAGCTGCTCGAGGATCCACTGTTCGTACGCACCAATGATGGAATGGCGCCGACGCCGCGCGCAGAGGCTCTCGCCGTGCCCGTTCGGCAGGCATTGAGCGAAGTGCGCAACGCCATCGAACGGCAGCTCGGATTCGATCCCCGCTCGTCCGATCGCACATTCAGGATCTTCACCAGCGATCTTGGACAGATGGTATTCCTGCCCAAACTGCTGGAACTCATCTCGCGGGAGGCCCCGGCGGTCAATATTCATACCGTGCAGGTACCGGCGCAGCGGATGCGCGGCGTCGCGCTCGAATCCGGCGACGTGGATCTGGCCGTGGGATATTTTGAAGAGTTCGAGGGGTCCATTCATCAGCAGGTCTTGTTCGAAGAACACTATGTCGGCATCGTTCGCACCAATCATCCGACCATTCGCGACACGATTACCTTCGAGCAGTTTTTGCAGACTCCGCATCTGGTCTATCAACCCTCCGGCGGCGGACACAGTTCTCAGGACAGCGTGGTCGACAAGGCATTCTGGGCGGCGGGGGTCGAGCGACGAGTCGCCGTGCGCGTGGCCCATACTATGGGAATCACTTCCATGGTATCGAACACGGACTTGCTGGTGGTTGTCCCGCACCGCCTCGCACGCGCCTGTGTCGAGCTTGTGGACGTCACGGTGCTCGAACTACCGATCGACATTCCGAAGTTCAATATCGCGCAATACTGGCACGAAAGATTCCACACCGATCCGGGGAATCGCTGGTTGCGCGGCGTGTTTGCCCGGCTATATGGCCGCCAGAGCGCGCCCGAACCTTGCGCCGTTCCGGCAACCGAATCAATCGAGGCATGAATTCAGTCGCCATCCGAGCTGCTGCCCTCCGGGCGACCTGATAACACGTAACGCCAAACCTGGCTCATTCCCTGCGGACATTCCCTGCATTTCGACAGGTGATTTGACGTTCGCGGTCCGCGAACCGTATCGTTTCTGCGGCGCGTAGACCGTCCTCGCCGCGAGCATTGCTCGAATTAGCCCAAGACGGCGGAAAGAAGCTATGACGGGAATTCTGCAAGGTAAAGCCCTGATCGTTACCGGCGCGGGGGGCGGCATCGGACGGGCGGCATCCATGGTACTGGCCGCCGCCGGAGCCAAGGTGGTGGTCAGCGACATCGTCGAGGGCACGGGCCAGGCGACCGTCGATGCCGTGCAAAGAGCCGGCGGGACCGCGCTGTTCGTCAAGGCCGATCTTGCCTCCGAGGCAGATGTGCGCGCTCTGGTGGAGCGAGCCGTGTCGGCCCATGGTCGGCTCGACGGCGCGTTCAACAATGCGGGCCTGGAACAATGCGCAATTCCACTGCACGAATTGACCACCGAACAGTGGGAACGGGCGCTTAGGGTCGATCTGACCAGCGTTTTCTGGTGTCTGAAATATCAGGTGATCGCGATGCTGGCAACCGGCGGCGGCGCCATCGTCAATACGGCTTCGTCGTTGGG
>WNFL01172049.1_pt1 | contig 12237 bp, 15 predicted proteins | sample 5400361 | NCBI WGS metagenome assembly WNFL01 (sample SAMN13153351, study PRJNA577476) | soil metagenome | isolation source: 40 cm soil on Douglas fir-dominated hillslope | place: USA:California | collected 2013-09-17
ATGGATGACCGCGGGGATGTACATCCCAGTACATCCCAGGTAACCAATCAACTCGTAGAGTCAGATTCGGGGGTTTTCCCCATAAGTGCCGAACCATTTTTCAATTTGGTTGAGGGGGAAGCTCGAAGCGGTGGACTTGAGATGTGGGTTCTGAAAGGGGTTGTGCCAGTTTGTTGTGAAGGGACACGGCAGAGGCTGGCACTGGCGCATGGGACTGGCATGGGACTGACTGACAGCCTTGGTGTCGTCCTCGATTCCTCGCCTCAATCATGCGAACAACGGCTAGGATGTAGATGGGATACTGTGGGTGGAAAGTTGGCAAGTTGGTGTTATCTAATGAAATGGGCGATGGACATCGGCCATGCCCAGTAAAGGTGCGCCCAGCTGGGGTCACATAGAGGCAAAGGACGACGAACTCGAGATATGGGATATGGAAGATAATAGTAGATAAGGTGTGAAGAAGCAAACCAGGGAGATATTATATCTGCAATTAAGTTACTGGCTACTGGCTACTGCAAGCGTGAAGCGTATGGTGAGCTCATTATCCCGTATTTATATCTATAATACATGTATATGCGTCCCATATATTATTATTTTGCGAACACGATTCTAGATTCTATATTTCGCTGGCGTTGCACCTAGGTCATTCCGGAAAAGTGCCTTGAGCTGGCCGTGACAAACGCCGCAAACTCAAAACGTGGCATGGATGTTGAAACTGCTTTGTTTTTTGATGGACGAAAGAAGCGGTGTCTTTTCTTGTCCTTGTCCTCCTCCACTTCGCCCTCTCCTCGCCGCCGTCGACCTCTGCATCGCCCACCCATGCCCACGCCAGCGTCGAGCACCTACTCGCTGCCGGCCTCAAAGGAAAGCGGGAGCGTTGACACTGACGCCGACCCCGAGCCTTCCGCAGCGTCCTCTGTTCCTGACACCGGAGACCATGGCGAGGGTGGAAAGCTCAAGATGATCGTCCAGCTCGTAAGGCGCGCCCTTGGCGTTAAGGATATCGCCGCAATGTGCGTTGTCGCCGCTCTTGATTTCGATGTTGTCTCTCAACCACCATTATCCACCCAGGCGCCTCTCTCTCCCAGCGTCACTTCTAGAACCTATCCCTAATCTCGAGTATTGGAACTATCTAGGTGGGTACACGCCTTGAGTCGCCCCCATCGAATGCCACTTCATCCCACCTTATCCGATCCGTGCCCCGGATATCACGCTGAACCCTTTTCTCTCTCCCAGACAGACCGGATCTGTTCGCTGCGTATGTCCATTTTCCTTCCCTTCCTGTTTTCCGCCGTACTCACCCCTTCGAAGCATCAATGATCCAGACGACCAATTCCAGCGAATGCTTGCTGTAATCCGCTTCGCGTTCAGCAAAGAACTTAAGTTTGTGGTGCGTGTACATCCCTCCTGTGACTCCTTTTGCCTTGATGCTGACCGTCCGGTCCAGAAAGGCAAAGTCTGCAAGCCCTACAATAGCGTGCTGGGCGAGCACTTCCGCGCTTACAGCGATGTACCGCTCCACGCAGTAGTCACCCCCAGTGCCGACTCGACGCAGCCCCCAATCCTTTCCTGGCATCTAGACGACTCTGGTCCGCAGCCACCAGTGGTGGCTGTCAACCCGCATCTCAAATCACCGTCAAGCGCCAGTCTCAGTGTCCAGAGCATTCAACAGCCTACAGTTTTAGGCGACCACCTCTACGCCGAAAGCTCTCCCAATCTGGTAGTGGGTAGTCAAAGCATCGCTTCAAGCGCACCGTCTGCCCACGAAGATGCTCCGACCCCAGGGGCTCCACACCATCGCGTCATGTACTTGGTACGCCCACCTGGCTCACCCTTCCGCAATTTAAGTGCTCAGGCATATTGCAGACGGAGCAGGTCTCACATCACCCACCAATATCCAGCTTCTGGATTGGGTGCCCTTCCAAAGGTATTGAAGGTTGTGGTATAGACCAGATCTCTGCACGGGTTGCTGGTACCTCCCTGAAGGTTGATTGTTTCTCGAAGTGCGGGACCCAAATCGGAACTGACTTGTATATACAGGTACTGCCTGGCTCCTTCAACAAGGGTATATTCCTTGAAATCAAGTCCGGAAATGGCGCCGGAGAAGCCTACCGAATAACTCAGCCCGTTGCCTGTGTCAACGGTATCCTTCGCGGCTCTATGTATGGCACTATCGGCGAATCGGTGCGTCTGTCATCGGTGTTCCGTACGTCCTCTTAATTTGTGCTGAATTTGTCAGGCCATCATTACCTGCACAAGTCCCAATGGTCAACACATGCGGGCGATTCTCGAATACAAGGAAGAGGTGAGCACACATCCACATCAACTCCGAGATGAGGCTGATGGATTTCATATTAGCCCTGGATTGGGGCGCCTAAGTTCCTCGTTGAGGGCGTAGTCTTCCAATTCAATCCGGAATCGGCAGAGGAAGAAGCATGGAATAAGGTCAAGCAGGTGCCCAAGGACTTGATACTCGCCACTCTGGACGGTTCGTGGAGGAAAGAGATCCGTTGGAAGAAGCCTGACGCCAAGGTTCGCGTTTCTTTCCATCTTGGCTGAACATAGGAACGATCTAATATCAACCCGTGTTCATATAGAATTCGCACCTACTTTTAGACCTCTCGTTCCTCTCTTTGGTACCCAAAACGGTCCGACCACTCAGTGAACAGCTGCCCAACGAATCGCGCAAATTCTGGGAAAATGTTACGTCTAGCTTGCTCAAGAAGGAGTATAGCGAAGCAAATAGACTCAAACAGCAGATTGAGCAGAGACAGCGAGATTTGGCCGCTGAGCGGAAGAAGAACAACACTCCGTGGGTCCCGTCTTGGACAGTCCTCGGGACCGATCATTGATGTTGTTTGCAGCTTCGTCCCTGTTTACTTCGAGGGTGATCTTAATTCGGGCGCGCGAATGATGAAGATTTGATCACAGGGTGGCTGCGAGCACTCACTTATAACGATCATACGCATGGACTCATTTCTGATACTCACGGGCTCTATGAGTCTTCTCCATATTACGAACATGTTAACGACGACGATGCTCTCTGTCCGTGACTGAGACTCCTTTGCTGCAACGAGTTTGTGTCGTGATTGTGTTGTGACTTTCCACTATCTCATACTCTTACGACCTTTCTCAAATAAATATAAAATAACATGGAATTCTCCAGAGATGCGATGAACCATGTGGAGATATTTAAATATACATGGGTCGCAATCTAGCAATAGGCAGCAGAGCGCCCGACGCACAACGTCGAGGCGAGATAGACGTTTTCAAAGAGACCATAGCCAAACATGACATTGCCCGTTTACCGGACGGACACACGATTGAAAGTCGCAGCGCGCCTCGTTGCGGTCCTACGACATCGAAGAATGAGTGTACAAGCGTACAAGGCAACCGTGTGCGCCGTCGACCGGTTACGAGCCCAGTCCGCGAGAACTGGAGCAGGGGGATGATAAGAGGCGATTGAGCGGTTACGAGAGGGGGAAGTGAAATTTTGCAACATAACGGACCACCACGCGACTCCTAGTTCGTGACGCCGGCCCAAGTAGGGATAGCGACCACAAACGCAAACGCGTCCACCGTTAATGGTACATGCGACGGTGCTTTGCTGGGACATGGAACGGTTCCATTGGTTCGCGCTTCAAGAAGCTGGGCACTCGCTTTACCATCTTCGGGGTATGGCACACTGGCAAAGTAGGAGCGGGCGCAGAAGCAGCAGCGGGCGGGGTGGTAGTAGTGGGCGGAGCAGCGCTTTTCTGACCCATTGGACCGTTCGAGTCCGAAGATGAACTAGACGGCGGGTTGGAGGTCTGGGGCGTAGTGGCAGGAGTGGGCGGAGTGGGCGGAGCGGGCGGAGTATTAGTGGGCGGAGTAGTAGTGGGCGGAGCAGCGCCTTTCTGACCCATTGGATCGTTCGAGCCCGAGGGTGAACTAGACGGCGAGTTGGAGGTCTGGGGCGCATTGGTTGATGTGGTGTTCGTCGGGGGGTTTGTGATGGCCAAGGCGGCGACATTCGAAGGCGGGGTTCCGTTGTCAGTGAACACCTGAGTGAACTTCGAACCGACACCTGGGTAGGGGTTGTTTGTGCTCGCAACACCTGTCTTCTGGTAGAGGTTGATCTTGCGGGACTGTCCACAGTATTCGTACTCTTCAATTACAACTCAGTAAAGACGCCCAAGTCCGTAGTGCAACAACCTACGGTTTCCTGGGCAGGGCGTGCGGCAATTCCACGGGTCGACAAGGTCCATCTTACCACCGTTCGCGAGCTCCTTAGCGCAATTGCATTCCTTTCCTTGAAAATAGTCAGGCCAAGATCGTTAAAAATATTGGTTCGCCTACCGTCTTGCATACCAGCCAAGACGTATCCTAGGAGCGCGGTCAGTTATCTACCTTTGCCTGTTCGACAGCCTGACGCACCTTCCTTGTCGCAACGATCGACACAAAGCGCTGCGTTCATTAATGGATCGGTAAACGTATCGCCAACTAAAGTCTTGGAACCAGGATTTCCTAGGAGACTGTGAAAATGAAGAACCAGATTCGCGAAGATGGCTCACCTTCATCAATGCAGCCGTGATACTCCCAGCCGTTAGGAAGAGGACCCCAGTGGTCTTTTTCGGGGCGCCGCTGCCGCCCCATGGTGGGTTGTCGCCCGGGATCTTATCAAGACCTCCATAGATGCCGACGTCCTCAACGGGCAGCTTGTTAGCGGGGCTACAGACGTCGGCTAGATCACTGCTGGACTGCTTGAGGACTGTGCAGTCGCCTAGACCAGCTGATGGGTTAGTGCATGTTTTGATAGCTTGCTCGAGCATCGAGTTGTCGTCGGCACCCCAACCGTTCTGAAAGTCAGCATGGCTGGAGTATCCTACGGTGTCGCCGGTGGACAGGGAGAATGCGCCATCGTAATACGGGAAGTTTTTGGTGTCGGCAATTTGCTCGATGAAGACAGTCATAAGCCGTTTGGGGTGGCTGGGCGGGCAGGTGCCGAATTCATCCGAGCCGACAGGGTACGAGACATGGTCCTTGGAGTTGGCGCTCATGGCGTTCACACCATCCCAGCACGACGGGAACAAGACTTGGATGCGAATCGCGTCACAGTGACGCTTGGGGAGGTCGAGCGTCTGCGGATTGTCTCCATCGGGGAGGCAACGGTAGCTGAATGCATCGTCGTCGGTAGTGTTCCGCATGGTCTTGGAAGGGGAACCGGCGATCATTCGGAAGCCCTTGGGAAATTGCACATGAGGCTCATCGCCACGATGCAAGTAGTAGACAGCCCATCCAGACGGCACGAGCTCGTACTTTCCGGTGTCCTGATGCTTGTAGTAGAGAGATGGAGCCCAGTAGTTGGATTTGTCTTCTTGGACCTCGACACTCGAGCAAGAGCTTTTGCGGAGCACATCGAAATCGTAAGTAGTATCAAAGTTGCTACCGCCGACTACGTTGTGAACATGCTAGCAAGGATCGGATTAATCCTGGTCAGGGTGATTTGATGAATGAAAGAATAAGCTGAAACTCACCGACGCGACACCCTTTGGGGAAACAAGAGGGTCCATCCGAGCAGTGATTAAGGTTTTAGCCCGCATACTCCAGCTTGCATTGACATCGTGCGTGTGCAAGAGGAAAAGGAGTGCAAGAGTGGAAAGGAGTGTGGGGGACATGGTCGTCCAGACTAAAATGAAGCCGAGATTGTTAGGATGGGGCCCTAAGTATTTGAGCAGCTTACGGGGAGTTGGAGGTGCTGCTGGGAAAGGACACCGCGACCGCGTTGAAGGAACGAGCAAGCGATTGACGAGGACCCGAAGCAACGGGAAGGGAGAGTACTGGTGGGGGTTTGTAGGAAGCGGAGAGAGTTGGTTTAAGAAGAGGATAAGGGACAAGGGGCGATTGCGGAAAAACAAAAGACGAGAGATTAGTGATCAGTGAGTAAAGTTTTACCGCTCATGTCTCATGAGTTCGAGTTCTTATGAGTTCTCATGAGTTGTTTTGTTTGTATGCCTGCACGCCTGTATCGCCTTGTATATCCCTGTATAGGCCCCATGGGTCTCCATGTCACGGTCACGCTTCCCACGCTTCCTTGGATCAATTCCGTCCTGATCCTCTCGGTTGCACGGACAAACGATCGCGCGATCTCCCGATCATCGAGCCGGAATCGGCAGAGGAAGAGGCCATGGACCAAGGTCAAGTAGGTGCCCAAGGACCTGATACTCGCCACTCTGGACGGTTCGTGGAGGAAAGAGATCCGTTGGAAGAAGCCCGATGCCAAGGTCCGCGTTTCTCTTCCATCTTGGCAGAACATGGCGACGATCTAATATCAACCCGTGTTCATATAGAGTTCGCATCTACTTTTAGACCTCTCGCTCCTCTCCGCGGTACCCAAATCGGTCCGACCACTCAGTGAACAGCTGCCCAACGAATCGCGCAAATTCTGGGAGTGTTACGTCTACTTTGCTCGAGAAGGAGTACGGCGAAGCAAATAGACTCAAAACAGCAGATTGAACGGCCGCGAGATTTGGCAGCCGAGCGGAAGAAGAATAACACTCCGTGGGTTTCGTCTTGGACAGTCCTTGGGACCGATCATTGATGTTGTTTGCAGCTTCGTCCCTGTTTACTTGGAGGGTGATCTTGATTCGGGCACACCAGGACTCACAGAGGAGTCGGAGAGGAGGGCAAGCGGGTCATTGAGAAGATTTGATCACGAGGTGGCTGCGAGCACTCACATATAACGATCATACGCATGGACTCATTTCCGATACGAACATATTAACGACGGCGATGCTCTCTGTCCCTAACTGAGACTCCTTTGCTGCAGCGATTTGTCGTAATTGTGTCGGGTAACGTTCCACTATCCTATGCTCTTACGACCTTTCTCAAAAATTTATAAAATAAAATGTAATTCTCCAGAGATGCGACGAACCATGTGGATATATACATACATGGGTCGCGATCTAGCAATAGGCAACAGAGCGCCCGATGCGCAACGACGAGAAGAGACAGAGGTTCAGATGAAAAGAGAAACATGACATTGCCCGTTTACCGGACGGACACACGATTGAAAGTCGCGGCACGCGGTCCTACGACATCGAAGAATGAGCGTACAGGCGTACGAGGCGACCGTGTGCGCCGTCGACCGTGAAGACTGGAGCAAGGAGATGATGAGAGACGACTGAGCGGTTACGATACGGGGAAATGAAGTGTTCCAATACGCCGGACCACCACGCGACTGCTAGTTCGCGACGCCGGTCCAAATAGGGATAGCGACCACAAACGCGTCCACCGTTAATGGTGCATGCGACGGTGCTTTGCTGGGACATGGAACGGTTCCACTGGGTCGCGCTTCAAGAAGCGGGGCACTCGCTTTACCATCTTCGGATGGCACACTGGCGCGGACGGAGCAGCAGCAGCGGGCGGAGTAGTAGTGGGCAGAGTAGCAGCATTGGGCGTAGTGGCAGCATTGGGCGTGGCAGCAGCATTGGACGTAGCAGCAGCATTGGGCGTAGTAGCAGCATTGGGCGGAGTAACAGCATTGGGCGGAGTAGTAGTGGGCGGAGCAGCGCTTTCCTGACCCATTGGACCGTTCGAGCCCGAGGCTGAAGTAGACGGTGGGTTGGAGGTCTGGGGCGCATTGGTTGATGTGGGGTCCGTCGGGGGGGTTGTGGCGACAATGGCGGCGACAGGCGGAGGGGTTCCGTTGTCAGTGAACACTTGAGTGAACTTCGAACCGACAGGTGGGTAGGCGGAATTGTTGTTTGCGTTTGCAATACCTGTCTTCTTGTAGAGGTTGATCTTGCGGGACTGTCCACAGTATTCGTACACTTCAATTACGACTCAGTAAAGACGCTCAAGTCCGTAGTGCAACAACCTACGGTTTCCTGGGCAGACCGAACTGCATTTCCACGGGTCCATTAGGTTCATACTACCACCGTTCGTGAGCTCCTTAGCGCAATTGCATTCGTTTCCTTAAAAATAGTCAGGTCAGGATCGTTCAAATATCGGTTCACCTACCGTTTTCCAGACCAGCCAAGAGGTATCCTAGGAGCGCGGTCAGTTGTCTACCTTTGCCTGTTCGACAGCCAGACACACCTCCCTTGTCGCAACGATCGACACAAAGCGCTGCGTTCATTAACGGATCGGTAAACGTATCGCCAACTAAAGTCTTGGTGAAAGGATTTCCTAGGAGACTGTGAAAATGAAGAACCAGATTCGCGAAGATGGCTCACCTTCATCAATGCAGCCGTGATACTCCCAGCCGTTAGGAAGAGGAGAGACAGCCGATCCAAATGGAGGTTTGTTAGACACCCCAGTGGGCTTTTTGGGGACGCTGCCGCCCCATGGTGGGTTGTCGCCCGGGATCTTATCAAGACCTCCATAGATGCCGACGTCCTCGACAGGCAGCTGGCTAGTGGGGCTACAGACGTTGAATACTTCACTTCTGAGATTATTGAAGAGTCCGCAATTGTCTATATTAGCTGATTCGTCAGTGCATGTATTGATGGCTTGCTCGAGGATCGAGTTGGCGTCGGCACCCCAACCGTTCTGGAAGTCAGCATGGCTGGAGTATCCTACGGTGTCGCCAGTGGACAGGGAGAATGCGCCTTCATAATACGGGAAGTTTTTGGTGTCGGCAAATTGCTCGAGGAAGATAGCCATAAACCGTTTGGGGTGGCTGGGCGGGCAGGGGCCGGATTCATGATCGCCGACAGGGTACGAGACATGGTCCTTGAAGTTGGCGCTCGTAACGTCCACGCCATTCCAGCACTGCGGGAACATGACTTGGATGCGAATCCCGTTACACTGACGCTTGGGGAGTTCGAGCGTCTCCGTATTGTCTCCGTCGTCGTTGAGGCAATGGTAGTTGAATGCTTTGTCGTCTGTAGAGTTCGCCATGGTCTTGGAAGCGGAACCAGCGATCATTCGGAAGCCCTCAGGAAATTGCACACGAGGCTCATTGCCACGATGCAAGTAGTAGACAGCCCATCCCGACGGCACGAGCTCGTACTTGCCGGTGTCCTGATGCTTGTAGTAGAGAGATGGAGCCCAGTAGTTGGATTTGTCTTCTTGGACCTCGACACTCGAGCAAGAGCTTTTGCGGAGGTCATTGTAATCGTAAGTAGTAGCAAAGTTGCTACCGCCGACTACGTTGTGAACATGCTAGCGAGGGTCGGATTAATCCCGGTCAGGGCGTGATGTGATGAATTAAAGAATAAGCTGAAACTCACCGACGCGACACCCTTCGGGGAAACAAGAGGGTCCATCCGAGCACTGATTATGGTTTTACCCCGCATACGCCAGCTTGCATTGACATTGTGCGTGTACGAGAGGAAAAGGAGTGTAAGGGTGGAAAGGAGTGTGGGGGACATGGTCGTCCAGACTAAAAAAGAGCCGAGATTGTTAGAATGGGGCCCTAAGTATTTGAGCAGCTTACTAGGGGAGTTGGAGGAAAGGACACCGCACGCGACCGCCTGGAAGGAACGAGGACGTTGACGAGAGGCAACGCGGGAAGGAAGAGCACTACTGGGGTTTGTAGGACGGGGAGGGACTTGGTTTAAGAAGAGGAGAAATTAGCGAGCAAAGTTTTACCGCCCATGTCTCAGGAGTTGTCTGTCGTTCTCATGAGTTGTTTTGTTTGTATGCCTGCATGCCAGTGCCAGTGCCAGTGCCAGTGCCAGTGCCAGTAATATCCCTGTATATGCCTCAAGTGTCTCATCTGTCTCATCTGTGTCTCATGTCACGGTCACGGTCACGGTTCCCACGCTTCTTTTGTTATCGCCTCATCACCTTGGATCCTTTCCGTTCTGATCCTTCTCGTCTTCCTTCGCGCACTACACGGTTGCACGGACGTGTGGACTCGAGTGGAGTCCCTTGTTGGCAACGCTGGCAACGGGCTAAAGCAATCTAGCACCTGCAACATCTCGACGCCGGCTAGACATACATAGTGCCACTATATCCCACTTAGTGTGCCCACCTAATCCTTCTCGCGTTTACTCAAACCAACTGCAGTATTTGAGCGGCCTGTCGTTGGCTCGTTGGCTCCGCGACCCTCGCACCTGCCAGCACAAGTACCGCGGTAGTGACCCTTTCTCAGCTTGACGAGTAGGCGCAAAGAAGATTATCAAGTGCTGTGTTCGTTGGTAGGAACAGTTGACCCTTGATGGTAGAGCTCAGCGCAGCCGGAGCACATCGGGTAACACGTCCCCTTTGTGGGCATGAGCATAACAGATTGATGAGAGTCTATACGCTATTTTGAGCACATTGGAGGCTTTTTTTGGCGGCGTGGGCATAGTTGACAATCTTGCGGGAATTGCAAGCACTTATGAACGCCGAGAACAATACTGGAGAAAAAGAACAATGAGCAAGAATATTTACTTTTAATTTTATTAATTGTCAGGGACCAGATCCCAAAACAACATAACAAGGTCGCGACAAATATTTCGACCAAAACTCTAAATTCAAAGGCTCCCTCGCCTGGTTCACATAAATGATAGAAGATGGATATTATGTATATTTAAGACTGTTTCTACAATCTAGCGGAGCGATTTAGGTTCTGCTGCCAGTTTGAAATTAAGGGAGGCAACGCCATCTCCATTTGTGTCCATTTGTGTCCATTTGTGGCAGACCACTAAATCAAGCCTTAAAGCCGCGACAACAACAAGAATTGCTGGAAAAAGTATGCCTAAAGCAAGAGATACCAGATTCCGAGGTGCTGGAGGTCGCTTTGGGACCACCCACAATGGAACAACCGAAATCAGCGAGGCACTTGACGCCTATTCGGCAGAGGTTATTCGGCGATTCTTTAGGAGAGCTGATCGTTATGCAAGTGTATATCGCCAGGGTGCCACAGGCCTTCTTGCCGAATATGCGGTCAAAGAGCATCGATCTCATGCACATCGGTCAGTTACTGCACAAGATCTGACACTGGCGCAGGAAGAAAAGGAGAAACGCGATGCCATACTAAAACAAATTCTTACGCATAAATGATAGCCCTTACCAGGGTTTGGTTCGTCATTTTCGACGTTACCCCCTGCATACCGTGGGAACCTCTACTTCGAGTATTTTTGCTATATGATAGTATATTTCGTTAATTATGAGCTACATTTAACGGATTCAAACTGGGCGGTGCGACTTGTCGCGAGCTTCCGTCCCCAACCATATACACAACATATACACGTATATATATCCTGGAAATGAGACTGTCAGTAAATGGTTCATGGGAAGGAACATGGTAGAGAGTCAGACTTCCAAGGAAGGACATCCAGCCCTCATCGTGCCGACCCTGACCTCGCGCCAGCGCAGCAAGAGCCGGCCCACGGCTCCCGCACACTAGATGGGTTCAGGCGTGCATTGGAAGGGGGAATATAAACGTGAGACGTCAGGGAGTACTCCTTGGGAGGGCGCTAGAGAGGAAACTGCGAATGTGACGGATGGTTTTCATCACGAGACCGGGATTGAAAGTCACACTTACATCTGCTTCAACATCGCAAGGCCCTGATGGGTCGATCGGGGTAATGAAAAGGCTAACACACATGGAAAACGGGGGTCAGCGTATTGTGGGAAAAAGAAAAAAGAGAAAAGAAAAGAGTTGAAAAAGGGAGGATCGAGATGGAAAAAGAGAATGGATCAGACGAAATGACGCTGGCAAGCGTACTGTGCGCCGGAAGACGCGTGCACCCCAGCGACGGGGTGCGGCTCTGTTCCTCGGCATAGTCGTGTAAGACGGGGAAGAGAATAAAGTCATCATGAAGAGGGAATAGAGTATATATTCACAAAGACATGCACGTACCATAATAGCAAGAGAAATTGGATGAAAGGGAGGGGATCAAGTTGAAAAATAAAATAAAAAACAAATAAAAAAGTAAAAACAAAAAGAAAATTGAATTGATGTTTGGCTCTATTTGCTATTTGGGGTGTCAATGTGTCAACGGACTGTAACCACAAACAAACCAACACCCCTGAATCTGAGAGCCGGAGGGAAGGAAAGGCCGGAGCTGAGGACGCTGGGCGATGGGCGATGGGCGATGGAGAGATGGTACACCAAGGGATGTAAAGTTGGGCTAGCGAGAGCGAGAGCGGCAGGCGGGAGCGAGAGCGGGGAGCAAGACTAGGGGTGAGAGTGAGAAGGAGTGAGAAGGAGTGAGAGAGAGTGGCATGGTAACGGAAACGGAAAACCTGGAAACTGGCTAGCGCTCAAATGCGAACGAGTACTGAACGAGTACAGAGAACGCGCGCGTCGGTTTGAAGACA
>WNFL01450799.1_pt2 | contig 12237 bp, 8 predicted proteins | sample 5400361 | NCBI WGS metagenome assembly WNFL01 (sample SAMN13153351, study PRJNA577476) | soil metagenome | isolation source: 40 cm soil on Douglas fir-dominated hillslope | place: USA:California | collected 2013-09-17
CAAATGATCACCGAGCAGGGCAAGCCGTACGGCTATCGCGTCGAAACTCTCGGCGCTGGCAACTCTCCGCGCCTGCTCTATCGCGTCTACCCAGACGGCCACGAGGAACTAGTTCGCGGCGCCGTCTTCAGCGAACTAGACGTCCGCGCCCTGCGCAGCGACCTAATCGCCGTCGGGAACGATCCCGAGGTCGGCAATCGCAGCGGCGGCATCGCCACCACCGTAATCAGCCCTTCGCTGCTATTCGACGAGCTAGAAGTAAAGCGCGCCGACACCAGCAAAGACAAGCTCCCAGATTACCCAGCTCCGCCGCTAGAAAAAAAATGAATCGGTCAACGGTAGGGGCGCAGCATGCTGCGCCCACCTCGGCACGATGTCGAACTCTACGCCCCTTTGGAGTGCGGCGGCTAGCCGCCACTTTAACAGCATCAGCCCTTCGCTCAATTCTCTCGTGCACGGTTTCTCTTCTCAGCGATCTCTGTGCGACCTCTGCGCCCTCTGTGTTAAATCCCCTCGCCTTCTCCACTCTGCCTCCCCTGCGCGCAACCTCCGCACACTCTGTATTAAAAATCTTCAGCCTTTATACTTGATCTATGACCGACGCCCCCCAACACGCTGAGCTCGATCCCATCGACGCCCCCGAACCTACCCCCGCACTAAATTTTCGCAAACGCCTAGAAGAGCTAGGCCAAATGGCCCTGCTGATCTTCATCCTGGCCTCCGCCGCCTTTCTCTCCGCCATAACCGCCATGCGCATAGCCATTCACGGCCGCGAAGTCACCATGCCCAACCTAACCGGCAAAAACGTAGCCGAAGCCACCAGCATGGTCCGCTCCAGCGGCCTAATGCTCCGCGTAGCAGACCGCGTCTATAGCGACCTCCCCATCAACGTAGTCGTCCGCCAAACGCCCCCCGCCGGCCTGCTAATGAAAGAATCCCAGCAAGTTCACGTCGTCCTGAGCCTCGGCCAGCGCCAACTCCAAATCCCGCTGCTCGAAGGCAATTCCCTGCGCGCCTCGCGCATCGAACTCCTCCGCGCCGGCCTGCAAGTCGGCGAAGTCTCCGCCGTCACCATGCCCAATAAGCCCGCCGACGAAGTCGTAATCCAAACGCCGCGCCCCGGCAACGGCGCCGCCACCCCACGCGTCGACGTCCTCGTCTCGCAAAGCCCCCACGAATCCGCTTACGTAATGCCCCACTTCGTAGGCATGACCGAATCCGACGCCCAGCGCCGCCTCGATATCGCAGGCCTCCGCCGCAAAGTAAATTACGTAACCGCCCCCCAATGGCCCCACGGCTCCGTAATCGATCAGTCCCCGCTAGCCGGCGCCCGCCTACCCGCCGCCTCCACCATAGAATTAACAGTCGCCAATTAATTCCAGTCTTGCCTAAGATGCGCCGGGAACTTGTCCCGCAAGCGCGTTTATCAGGCAGTTGGCAACGTTAAGATGTGTTCGGGCTGCAGCTTCTCGATGGAGTCGATGCTACTTTGCATTGGAGTAGAAGGGCTTCCGGGCAATGAAGAGTCCGTATACAAAATTACCGGAAGCGTAGGCCGCGCGCACGGCCCGGAATGCCCTCAGATAAGTCACAAAATCCTTTCCTTTTTTTGCGGCAAGGGTCCAAAAGGATCTGTCCCGGATCATATCCAGACCGAGATCCCAGGTTTTCGCGCACCGGCGCGTCAAATCCTGCCTGTGGACGATTTGCAGACCGCTGGCCACGAGATAGGATTCGTAGTCGTCCATACTTTCGAGATCAACATACATTCCCCGGTCGATGGGCTCGATAAACTTGCGTCTTTGCGCATGGGAAAGGCCCGCTCTCTTGAACCAGTCCGTAAGCGCAAAGGTACCGCCCGGTTTCAGAAACCGCGCTGCATTGGCGAAGAAACTCCGATGATCGTGATAGTGGGAGATGGACTCGACTGACCAGAGAAGGTCAAACTGCAGCGGGAAATCTAAGGCTTCGGCGTCCATCAGAAGGAACCGCGCGTCCAACTGTGCAGCAACTGCCGCCTTCCTGGCCATTTCCACCTGCACTGGGGAGATTGTGATGCCCGTCGCTCGCGCCTTGTACTTCTGTGCCAGGTAAAGGCTGCTGGCCCCAAACCCGCAACCGATATCGAGCACCGTGGAGCCGGTCTGGATATTCGCCAACTCTGCGAGGTACTCAGTGAGTTGAAGTTGCGCTACTTCTTTCGATTCGTCGCCGCGAATCCAATAGCCATGATGCAGATGTTCGCCCCAAAGCGATTGGTAATAGGGGCTGACGAAATCATAATGCTCGACAATTTTTCGCTTGTCGTTGTGCCGCAGCGGGTCGGCCGACTGCGTGCGGAATGGCGCGGTGCTCATGAGTTTTGCTTGGATGACCAGTCCACACAAGAACGTGACAGCAGGCCGAGGATACATCAAAAACAGTCAGTGAGTTAATCGTCCATGTGGGCAATGTTGACTTGCTTCCGTAGTGCGGCCTAGTATGGCGGCCCGGGTGCAGTAAACCAAATCGCGGCGCACGGCGGTGAAATGGAAATTGATAACCCCGAGATAGGCGCCGCCTCCATCGCGATGAGTTTGGGAGCCAAGCCCAAACTCCTATTCTTATTTCAGTGGTTCGCAGTCCTCATGGGTTTAGCAAGCACGGTGGCCGCATTGCCCGTGGCGGCACTTTCCTTCGGATGCTACGGCGCGGCCATGTTTCTCGGCAGGATTCGTCCGTTACGCGACGCGTATGAATTTCTCTCCCGCGCGTACGACCGGGTCCTCGATCGGCTCGGCCGAGAACTTCTGCGGGACCCCCGAGACACCCCTGCGTTACGACTAATGGTTTCCCTTAGCCTTACCGCCGTGCCAATTTTCGCGGTTCAACTCGTTTTAGGGAAACCTCGACTGCTGCTCGCGATCGCATTCTATCTTTCTCTTTACGGTCTCAAGTTCCAGCGGTTTGTGAGGATGTTCAGCGCCAGCCACTTGGAGGCGCACCAGCGCCACGGCTACTTTTCGGAGAAATACGATAAGGTCTTCGGCCGCTACCTCGAATTCTTCCTAGGGTATTTGTATGGGAACTGTCCGGAACTGGGTCGGACGGCTCATGTGTGCCTTCACCATAGAGAGAACAGCGGACCCGACGACACGCGCACCAACATGGGCTACGATCGAACGAGCCGGCTTGATTTCCTGTGGTATCTCTCAGACAACATTTGGACGGTCTTGGGGCTTGCTCCCTACGCCTACTTTAAAGCGAGAGGCGATGAAAAGAACCGCAGACGCATGTTATGGGGAATGGCGCGCTACTATGCTTACTTCGCAGCTGTCTTTATTTACGACTGGAGAATTGGGACGATGTTCGTCTTGGTTCCTCTTCTCTGCATGAATTTCATCAACGCAATCACCGCGTGGGTCCAGCACGCTTTCTGTGATCCGGAACGCCCTGAGGATTATTTTGCGAATACCGTAACCGTTGTGGATAGGGTGAACTTCCTGAACGAAGGGTACCACCTGTGCCATCACCACCGTTCTAGCCTTCACTGGACCGAGATGCCAGTCCATTTCGAGCGGATTCGTGACCGGATGAAAGAGGCCGGGTCGTTGGTCTTCCGGGACTTGGATTTTATGGCACTCTTCCTGGAGTTGACCCTCCTTCGCAGAATGGATGTTCTCGCCGAGAAACTTGTCCCCTGGGAACCCATGAATCACGAGCAGAGATTGGCTTTGCTGGCGAAGAGGACCAGTCTCAGGACTCCTTGATTAAGATAAACTCGGCAGGGTCCCGCCCAAGAGCCGGCCAACCAGACGCACCTCTCACTTGCGCGCATGGGCTGCGGCGTGGCCGAATTCTGCTGCCTACTACTGCCCCTCCCCTAGTTGTCTCTGTTATCCTTACGCCTTGCATTTTGACATTCCGAGGAACCCTATGCGCAAGTCCGTAGGTTGTCTGCTGCTGTTCGTGTTTGCTGCTGCTTGCTTCGCTCAGCAAAACTCACCGAGTACCCATTTCGACGGCAACTCCTGGTGGGCGCACGTTAAATTTCTGGCCGACGATTCGCTGGAAGGCCGCAACACCGGCAGCGAAGGTCTTCGCAAGGCGCAAGCTTACGCCGTGGAGCAACTGCAGAAGGCCGGCCTCGAGCCCGCCGGCACGGATGGCTTCTACCAACCGGTTCGCTTCACGCAATTCCAGGTCGACGAATCCAAATCATCGCTCGCGCTCGTTGCCAGCGGAAAATCCCAACCCCTCTCGTTCTCGGAGGATGCGTTCATCAGCTCGCGCGCCACGCGCACCTCCGTCAATCTCGCTGCGCCTTTGGTTTTCATTGGCTACGGCCTGAAGATTCCCGAAAAGAATCTTGATGAACTCGCAGGGACAGATTTGAAGGGCAAGATTGTGGTTTATCTCGCCGGTTCGCCCTCTGATATTCCTACCGCGCTGGCATCGCACTATCAGACTCCGCCCGAGCGCTGGAAATCCCTGCACGCCGCTGGCGCGATTGGCTCGATCACCATTCTTAACCCTGCGTCGATGGACATTCCCTGGTCGCGTATTTCCGTGAACCGCAACCAGCCTTCGATGGATCTTGCTGATCCCGAGTTCTACGAAACTCCAGGGCTTCAACTCGGTGTCACCTTCAATCCAGCGTCAGCAGAGAAACTCTTTGCGGGCTCCGGGCACACCTTTGCCGAGATCGCCGCTCTGGGCAAGGACCGCAAGCCTCTTCCGCATTTCCCATTGGCCGTTTCGCTGGACGCCAAGGCGGCAATCCAAACCACGGCGGTCGAGTCCGCCAATTTAGTGGCAAAGCTACCGGGTTCCGATCCCGTGTTAAAAAATGAGTTCATCGTTCTTTCCGCGCACATGGATCACCTCGGCATCGGCGCTCCCATCAACGGCGACAGCATTTACAACGGTGCCATGGACGACGGCTCAGGCAGCGCTTTAGTTCTTGATGAAGCCGCCAGCCTGAAAGCACATCCCGAACAAGTACGGCGCTCGCTGCTCTTCCTGTTGGTGACCGCGGAAGAAAACGGTCTCCTGGGCTCAAAATATTTTGCCGAGCATCCCACCGTGCCGATCAAATCCATCGTCGCGGACGTCAATGTGGACATGTTTCTTCCCATCGTGCCGTTGAAAATCCTGAAGGTGCAAGGTATCGACGAATCCGACCTAGGGTCGCGCGCCGCCGCCATCGCGCAATCGATGGGTATCAAGCCGATCGCTGATCCAGAACCGCTGCGCAATGCGTTCATCCGCAGCGATCAGTACAGCTTCATCAAAAAAGGTGTACCCGCGGTCAAAGCCGACGTCGGCTCCGAACTAGACACCCCCGAGCAGAAAATCTTCAAGGACTGGCTCTCAAATCGCTACCACGCCCCATCCGACGACGTAAACCAACCGGTCGACCTGCAATGCGCCGCGCTCTATGAAGAATTCACGCGCCGGCTACTCCTCGAAACGGCCAACGCCTCCGCGCGGCCGCAGTGGAAATCGGAGTCATTCTTCCGCCGCTACGCTGGGAATTAAGCTTCCCGTGTAGCCACGCAGCATGCCGCGCCATTCTTCCGTCGAATGAGCCGGGAACTTATCCAGTTAGCTCGTAATCGGGGACTACTCGTTTTGCTGAAATTTCGCCAACGGCAGACATTCCGATTTTGAGAAGTCCACTTCCGTGTGCTTTGGATCTACCGCAGTTGTCGGCCTAGTTGGCGGGCCCTCCTTTTTCTACCTGAAGTCCATGCTCGGCAGCGACGTCGTCGAGCGTCCTTAGCACGGGAGCCACACGTTCAGGCGAACCAAAGATATTCAACGAGAATTTTGTTCCGTTGGGATATTGCGCGAGTTTGATTCGCAGAGACGCGAGGTCCGCAGCGGTGTACTGGCCGATGGCCGCCTGCAGCTGCTCTCCAAAAAAGTTGATGTTCAGATCGACAGGCGAGCTCCAACGCCATCGCTTCACGTTGTCCCGCTCCTGCCCGTAGGTCAGATTCTCTAAATCCGCGATTTGTTCGTTAGTGAGAAGCCAGGCCTGGGCTCTGCCAATCGATTCGACTAGCCCAAATTGGAATCCCAGAGCCTCGCTCGCGTCGCTCCGCATCCCTGGTCGGTCAGTCAGCTCATTTCCGCGTTCGGCCCACTGCGCATGGAATCTGCGCAGCCGCTCCCACATGGCTTTCTCCGCGACGGGACCGCCGTACTTCGCAAGTGTCTCCGCGGCTTGGCGCGCCCGATTGAGGTCCGCGCCATTCAACCATGCAATTACTCCAGGCTCAACTGCGCTCCAGCGCTGCATCCTGATGACTGCTGGCAGTGAATTTGTCATGCACGCACTAGGTGCCAACGCCAAGCGTTTGACGCCGTAATCGGGATCCACACGGAGGAAATAGAGGACGAACCCGTCTTCGGTGACACAGTCCCACTGACCAGGTGACGATTCGTAAATGGCCTTCACTCGCGGCAGGATGGCGTTCGTAGAGTAACGGCCGATCAACTGCGCATCCAATCCCTTGGTGCGACTGTCCTTCTGCTCGAGGCGCGCAGAAAGCAACTGGTCGAATTGTGGCAAGGTTTCATTAGGAAGTAGGCCGAGGGTTTCGCCGTTCACCGTAAACATGCCATTGTCAAGGTGCGGATGCCTGATTTCCTGCATGAATATGGGTGCGGCCTCATGGGGATCCAAATCGTATAGACATCGAAGCGCCACATTGCGCAGTAATTGATGGTTCATGTCGGCCTGCCGGACGACTTTTTTGAGCGGCGCAGTCATGGCCGGAACCTTTAAGCGCTCCCAGAAGGTTGAAAGAAGGTTCCACTGCTGATCTTCTGTCAGATTCAGAAATGCGGCCGCAACCTCCTCGGCTGGAAGCCCTGCAAGTGGTTTGACATCGCCAGGCACACGTGAAGGACGCAGCAGTAGTGTCTGCATGGTCTCGGCCTTGGCCGCGCTTCGCTTGTTCGAAACCAGCATAGCCGCCTTCTGGTAGAGCGCGTCCTGCAGTTCCGTAAGCTCCTTGTCCTGTGCCTGCCTTCGCTCGTTCCACCCCTTTTGCTCCTCCTTATTGTTTGCGGGATAAGGAGGAAGAGGCTCATGATCGAGTTGGGATTTGAGTTTGGCCAAAATGAAGAGGTAGGCCCGTGTCAGCGCTATGTCCGGACCGCTCATCTGCTGCTCAAGTTCGCGCACGACCAAGGCTTGATGTCGCGACCCAGCCAGCCCTGCCACTTCGTTCCAATGAATGCCGTCTGAGCCTGCACCGAGTAGCAGGACGAGTTCCTTCAGCGACGCTGGAGTATCCAGGAAACGCAAAGTTCGGTAAGCCGCGTTCCTTTCTTCAGGCGTGCTGGACTCCATTTTTAGGGTCGTGCTAGCGGAACTTACCGTTTGCTCTTGCCATGCTGGGTCGGCGGCCACGATATCGAACTCCAATGAGTTGGATCGCAGCTCAAAAGGTTCGCTCTTCTCCGCGCCGCGGCGAGAAACGCGCCCCGACGTGACGTAAAGCGAGTAATGCCCGGGCCGATCAAGCGCGACCCACTCATTTAGGTCTTCGCGCATGATTTGCGGCTCATCTGAAAGCGGCCGTGGCCCGCCGAGGCCGCCCATCATGAAGGCGCCATTGGAATAGTAATTTTGAAGGGGGTCGCGGCCAGGCGGCGTCACATGAAACTGTTCGATGTTCAGGCGACCGCTACGGTCATAATTACGCATCTCCATATCGTATAGTTCTGGAATAGAAGCGCTAAATGACAATTCGAGGGGAACGATTTCCCCCACATGAAAGCGGCTCGTTCCGTTGGCAAAGCGAATCGTCAGAGAAACGCCGCTCTCCTGTTGTCCAAATAGGGGTACCGTCAGAAGCAGCACTGTAAGGGTCAGGCGCAAGGGTTTCATGCTATTGCCCCGTCCTTCTTATCAGCTTTCAATCTTTTACGCTCGCACTTCCGCTTCGGATGTCACTTGGCGACGGATAGGTTGCCGCTGGCCTCGGTGCCCACTCTCGGTTTTTGAGAGTGGGAGTTTTTCTCTTGACACACTCTAACCTATGCGATACTATCCGAAGTGGTTAAATCTGCGTCCGGAAGCTTTCGCGGTCTGCCTGTAGTTTAAGCTGGCCGCTTTTTTTGTTCCCCGTCGCCGGTCGCAGGGTCCTAAATTCGCGCACTTTCAGCACAAAGTAAATACCTTTAGAATCAACACTTGTAAAAGTGTATCAAAACAAACGACTTTAACTTTCTTTAGAATCAACACTTATGAAAAACCGGGGGAGGGGGTCCCGCTCCCCGTGTACACTGCTACGCCTCAACCACAGTGACTACGAACCCAAGCGCGCCCAAGCCCTCAGTCCGCAAAGCCACCCTTCTCTCCTTCGTCTTCGTAATGTACTCCTACACCACCGGCGGCCCCTTCGGCCTCGAAGAGCAAGTCAGCAGCTCCGGCCCGGGCATGACCCTGCTCTATCACCTGCTCATTCCACTACTTTGGTGCATCCCGATCTCTCTCGTAGCCGCCGAACTCACCACCGCCATGCCCGTGCAGGGCGGCTTCTATCGCTGGGTGCGCGCCGCGTTCGGTGATTTCTGGGGATTCCTAGCCGGGTGGTGGAACTGGACCGCTTCCTTCCTCCTCGGCAGCGCCTACGCCGTCCTCTTCGCCGATTACCTCGGCTTCTACTTCCCGCAGCTAACCGGACGCAATCATTACCTCGTGGCTGCCGCGCTAATCGCCGTAATCACCTACATCAACGTGCGCGGCATCCAGATGGTCGGCCGCATCTCGGCGCTGCTCGAAATTTTCGTCCTCTTGCCCATCGCCGTGATGACCGTAATGGGCCTGATGCAATGGAAGCACAACCCATTCGTCCCCCTAGTTCCCCCGCACAAACCATTATTCCAAGTCTTCGGCGTAGGACTCGCCCTCGGCGTCTGGCTCTACTCCGGCTACGAGCAGCTCTCAACGGTGGCCGAAGAAGTAGAAAATCCCCGCCGCACCTTCCCCCGCACGTTAGCCATGGTCGTGCCGCTCTCCATCGCCACGTATTTCCTGCCGACCTTCGCCTCGCTAGCCGCCCTCGACAACTGGCAGCAATGGCACGGCGACTATTTCTCCGTAGCCGCCAAGCTAATTGGTGGCCCGCTACTCGGCGCCTGGGTAGCCCTCGCCGCCATGGTCACCAACGCCGCCCTGCTAAACAGTACAGTCCTTGCCACGACGCGCATGCCCTTCGCCCTAGCCGAAGACAAATTCCTCCCAAGCTTTCTCACCCACGTGCATCCCCGTTTCGGCACGCCCGCCGTCTCCATCATCGTCTCCGGCGCAATCTACGCCGCGTTCGCTATGTTCACGCTAACGCAGCTAATCGCCGTCTACGCCTGGCTCCGCGTAGCCACCTCCGTAATGACCGTGCTCTCCGCATGGAAGCTGCGCCAGCTCAAACCAGAAATGCCCCGCCCCTTCGTAATCCCCGGCGGCCGCAAAGGTTTGCTCTACGCCGTAGCCGCCCCAGTACTGCTCGGCATAATCGCCACAGCCGGCAGCGTAGCCGACAGCGTCCACCGCAACGATCGCCTAGTCCTCCTCTGCGCCCCAGCAGCGATCCTGCTAGGTCCGCTGGCCTACACCGTTTCGCAATGGTCGCGCCGCCGCTCTTCCGCGTAAACTCTTCAAACCAATTCCATGACCATCAACGAAAAAACTTTCTGGCTCGAAACCGTCGAAATCCCTGCACCTACCGCTCGCGACTTTCCGCAACAAGTCGACGTCGCCATAATCGGCGCCGGCTTCACCGGCCTCTCCGCCGCCAGAACCCTCGCGAAATCCGGCGCATCCGTCGCCGTCTTCGACGCACAAACCATCGGCTGGGGCGCCAGCTCCCGCAACGGCGGCATGGTCCTCACCGGACTAAAACTCCCCGCCAGCACTCTGATCGCACGCTACGGCAAAGAAGCCACCGCGCGCATGTACGCGGCCTCGCTCGAATCCATAGATTTCGTGGAAAAATTAGTTCGCGAAGAAAATATCGCCTGCGATTTCGCCCGCTGCGGCCATCTCGAAGTCGCATGCAAACCAAAACATTTTGACGATTTCCGCCGCAGCGCAGAAGAAACCGCGCGCCACTTCAACCATCGCCAGCGCCTGATTCCGAAAGACCAACTCCAATCCGAAATCGGCTCCGCCATCTATCATGGCGGCCTAGTCGACGAATCCAGCGCCGGAGTAAACCCCGCTCGCATGGTCGCCGGACTCGCAAGCGCCGCGGAACGCGCCGGAGCCGCCATCTTCGAGCACGCGCATGTCGAAGAAATCCAGCGCGAAGGCGCCCGCGGCTGGAAAATCGCCACGCAGCGCGGAACCCTGCGCGCGCAAAACGTATTCGTAGCCACCAGCGGCTACACCAGCCGCGTCACTCCCGCATTGCAAAAGAAAATCATTCCCATCGGCTCGTACATCATCGTCACGGAGGTTCTGCCGGAAAAACTCGCCGCAGAACTAAGCCCCCGCAATCGCATGATCTTCGACTCCAAAAATTATCTCTACTACTACCGTCTAACGCCCGATCGCCGCATGCTCTTCGGCGGACGCGCCGCCTTCTTCCCCGAAACCAGCAGCACCATCCGACGCAGCGCCGAAATCCTTCGCCGCGGCATGCTCACCGTCTACCCACAATTGCGCGACGCAAAAATCGAATACGTCTGGGGCGGCACGCTCGACTTCGCGTTCGACATAATGCCCCACGCCGGCCAACTAGATGGCCTGCACTTCTCGCTAGGCTACGCCGGCCACGGCGTAGCCATGTCCACCTACCTAGGCGACAAAATCGCCCACTCAATTCTGCAAGGGCAGAGCGGGACTCCAAGCCAGAACGAAAATCCTTTCGCCAAAATCCCGTTCCCGGGCGCTCCTCTCGGCCTCTATAACGGTCGCCCCTGGTTCCTTCCCTTTGCCGGTGCTTGGTACAAAGTCTTGGATTGGCTGACGTAGCACAGGCACTCTTGCCTGTGTCCCCGTAATCCATGCCACGGACGAGCAATAAAAGGCCAAGCACAAAGACTTCCGAGCCGAAGCGCAGGCCGGAGTCTTCGGAGCCCTGTGGCTTTTTCTTCGCACCTGCAAATCCGGAGCGCCGTAGGTGCGAAATACACCGCGACACGTTCGCCCGCATCAATGAAAATCATGCGAAACCGTCTCCGCCCGCGTAATCCCCAACGCCTTCACCCGCTCCGCCTTAACCGAAATCACGTTGTCCTGATTCTGCAATCGCCCCTCAATCAACAAAAACTGCTGATGCACCACTGTGACGTGATACTCCTGAAAAAGCTGTGGCGTAATAATCGCATTCGCAATCCCCGTCTCATCTTCCAAGCTCAAGAACACAAATCCTTTCGCCGTCCCTGGCCGCTGCCGCGCAATCACTGCTCCCGCCACACGCACCTGCGTCCCATCAGGCAAGCGATGCAAATCACGCGCCGACAATATCCCCTGCCGCCGCAAATTCGCCCGGTGATAACTCATCGGATGCGGCCCCACCGTCATCCCCATATTCCGAAAATCCGAAACCAGCCGCGCCTCCGGTGTCATCGGCGCGAGCGGAGAATATTTTTCGCGCACGGCATCCGCAAGCTGTTCGCCAACATTCGCTGCACTGTCTTCAGTTTCCTCAAGCATGGCCGCATCTGATTCCTCGCAACTCTCCAGCAGCGGCCCAGCCCGCCGCGAAGCCCGCTCAATCTGCCAAAGTGCATCGCGCCGATGAAATCCCACACGACTCCCAACAAAATTCAGCGCGCCAATCTCCGCCAGCGCCGTCAACTCCGATTTCTGCAACCCGGGCACACGCAATTTCAAATCTTCAATCGACCGAAACTCCTGCGGTCCGCGCTCGCGCACAATTTCCTTCCCCACTTCTTCTCGCAGCCCCTTCACAAATCGCAACCCCAATCGCACGCACAAATTCTCTCCATCTCTCTCAATCGTGCACAGCCAATCCGAACAAGTCACATCAATCGCCCGCACGCGCAACCCATGCCGCTGCGCATCTTTCACCAGCGTCGCCGGAGAATAAAATCCCATCGGCTGATTGTTCAAAATCGCCGCCGTAAACGCCGCCAGATAATGGCACTTCAAATACGCGCTCGCATACGCCAGCAGCGCAAAACTCGCCGCATGCGATTCCGGAAATCCATACAGCGCAAAAGAAGTAATCGACTTCACAATCGTGTCCTGCACAGCGCCAGCGATCCCATTCT
>WNFL01147912.1_pt4 | contig 12236 bp, 10 predicted proteins | sample 5400361 | NCBI WGS metagenome assembly WNFL01 (sample SAMN13153351, study PRJNA577476) | soil metagenome | isolation source: 40 cm soil on Douglas fir-dominated hillslope | place: USA:California | collected 2013-09-17
GCGAGCACGCGGCCGAGTTCAAGGAGGGCCTGCCCGAGGAGCCGATGTTCTTCAACAAGCTGCCCGAGACGCTCGTGCCGAGCGGTGCCGCCGTGCGCGTGCAGCCCTGGTACGACGGGCGCGTGGACCACGAGTCCGAGCTGTGCGTCGTCATCGGCCGCGCGGGCAGCTGCATCCCCGCGGCCCGCGCGCTCGAGCACGTCGCCGGCTACACGGTCGCGAACGACCTGACCGCGCGCTCGCTGCAGGGCAAGGACCGCGAGCTCAAGTATCCCTGGTTCCGCGGCAAGAACATGGACGGCTTCTGCCCGCTCGGACCGTGCTTCGTGCCCAAGGACTTCCTCGACACGGGCGACCTGCGCGTGCAGTGCAAGGTCAACGGCAAGTCGAAGCAGGATGCGACCACGAAGGACCTCGTGGTCGGCATCCCGCGGGCGCTCGAGTGGATCTCGAGGCACCTCACGCTGCGGCCGCTGGACCTGGTCCTGATGGGCACGCCTGCCGGCGTGAGCCCGCTCTCCGACGGCGACACGGTCGAGTGCAGCATCAGCGGCATCGGGACGCTCTCGACCAGGATCCTGCGGCCGAAGGAGTAGTCGGCCAGCGGCTCAACCCGCGAGCCAACCGGCGCGGAGCTCCGCCGCGCGGCGCCGCACGCGCTCGACCAGCTGCGCCGCGCGCGCGGCCTTGGGCGAGGCGGGCGGCGTCGGCCCCAGCGGCTGGATGCCGAGTTCGTCCAGCTGCCGGGTGAGCCAGCGCATCGCCGCCTCGGGATCGCGGTAGAAGCGCGAGCCGCGCATGCGCAAGAAGCGCCAGCCGAGGCGCTCGAGGATCAGCTGCCGGTTCATGTCCTGGGCCAGCTCCTCGAGCCCGTGGAACTGCTCGCCGTCGCACTCGAGCGCGATGCGTCGCTCGCTGCCCTCGACGACGATGTCGATCCTGCAGGCGCCGACCTCGTGCTGGGTCTCCAGGCGGTAGCCCGCGCCGGCGAGCCGCTGCACGAGGTCCTGCTCGAGCCTGGACTCCGCCGCGGGATGCCGGGGCAGCTCCCCGGGCTGCCGCAGTCCGGGGTCGCGCACGTGCTGGATCAGGCGCAGGCGCAGGTCGCCCGCCTTGAGATCGACGGCGGTGTCCAGCGAGTGGACCAGCCAGAGCTGGTCGCGGGCGCGGCTCGCGGCGACGTTGTAGCGCTTCTTGAACATGTCGATCGCCTTGCGCGGGAGCGGCGCACCCGCGGAGGAATCGACCATCGTGGCGAACATCACGTCGCGCTCGTCGCCCTGGAAGTGGGCCGCGTTGCCGCAGAGCAGCTTGCGGTCCTCGATCTCGCTCGCGCGCAGGTGGCGCAGGAGCAGGGCGTTGATCGACATCGCCTGCTCGTCGCCGAGCAGCGAGACGACCCCGAACGACTTGCCGGCGTACTCCGGCTGCTCGATGGCCGCGGCGATCAGCGACGCGACCTCCTCGGACTCGCGCGGGTTGAGCAGCCCCTCGTCGCGGACGCCCGGCACGCGCTGCTCGACGAGGTGCGGGGCGAGCGCGTCCGCGGCGTCTCGCAGCGGCAGGATCTCGCCGTTGTACGAGAGCCGGTTGCTGAACTCGACGATCTCGCGCACGCAGCGGAAGTGCTCGACGAGCCGCAGCTGGCCGGGGAACGACTGCCGGGCGAGGTCGTAGATCGAGGTCTGCCCGTCGTAGAGCACCGCATTGGGGATGTCGGCCAGATGCAGGTCGATCAGCCGACCGACCTCGTCCGCGCGCTGGCCGACCGCTTCCGGGCTGACCTGCTCGTGGTCGCCGACGATCACGACGCGCGCGCCGAGGAACACGGCGAACAGGGCGCTGATGTCGGCCTGGCTGGCCTCGTCGACGATCACGACGTCGAACTCGGACGTGAGCGGGTCGATCGTCTCGAAGACGCGCGCCAGGGGCATGATCCAGACCGGCACGGCGTCGCGGGCCAGGCGCAGCTGCTCGCGCGCCTCGGCGAGCAGCTGCGGCGCGCGCTTGCCGGTCCCCTTGCCGACCTTGCGCATCGTGTCCGCCCAACCGACCAGCGCCTGCTGCTGCCGGACCCCCGTGCGCGCCCGCAGCGCCTGCCAGCAGCGCCGGTCGATCAGCTCGACGGTCAGCTCGAGCTGGCGCTGCGCGTCGCCCTGGAGCTCGTCCGCGAGCGCGCGTTCCTCGGCGCCCGAGCGCGCCTGCAATTCCTGGTCGAGCTGGATCCAGCGCCAGGCCTGCCGGCCGTCCCCCGGCGCCCTCGGGCGCGCGTGCGGTCCGCGGCGCTGGACGATCTGCGCCGCCCAGGCCGCAGCAGCCCCGGCGAGCTTGGCGAGCAGCGCCCGCCGGCGCGCGAAGACCGGGCGCTTCTCGTACAGCTCCGCGAGCTGCGCATGGGCGCCGTCCCAGGCCTCACAGCTGCGCTCCGCGGCCGCACGCCGCAGCACGGTCGCGGCCGATCCCCCGAACCCCGCGAGGTAGGCCTCGAGCGCGTCCATGCGCTGGCGCGCCGCGAGCACGCGTTCGGCCTGCGCGCGCTCGGACAGCGCGGCCTGCGCGAGCTCGAGCGACTGCAGGCCGTGCTCCAGCTCCGCCAGCGCCCCGGTCCCGCGGTCGATCCGGGCCCGCAGAGCGGGCCAGGAGAGCTTGCGCTCGGCGGCCCGCTCGAGCAGCGGCTCGACCGCCGTCTTCCACCAGGAGAGGCACTGCCGCACGTCGCTCGCCAGCGGCAGGCAGGCCTCCTCCGCGCGCGGATCCAGCGCATCGACCGGAGCAAGACCGAGCGGCACCAGGATCGCGTTCCAGCGCCGTGCCAGGCGCCGGCGCGACCTCGACAACTCGAACGCGGCCTGCAGCGCGAGGAACTCGCCGGACTGCCGCGGGCTGCGGCCGAGCACGCGCGCCTCGGCGACGAAGCGCTTCCAGGACGGGTGCAAACCGAGGACGAGCCGGCCCGGGCTGCGGCTGCCTCGCGTCGCCTGGACCAGCGCGCCGAGAACGCGCTCGAGCTCGTGTTCGTCCCAGGCGGGCAGCTCCGGCTCGAGGTCGATCAGCTGCTTCCGGCTGTTGCGGTAGGTGCTCGCGGACTCCTCGATCAGCTCGACCAGCTCCTGCCATCCTGCCTGCGACGCGGGTCCGCCCAGCGCCGCGCAGACGACCTCGCGCTTCCAGGGCTGGAACTGGCGCGCGACGCGCAGCTGCAGGCCGATCTCGCGCGCGAGCTCCGCGCAAGCCTCGCCGCTGCCGAGCTGCGCCGGCGCGCCGAAGAGCGCCTCGGACGCCAGTGCGGGAGCCGCCGTGCACAGCTCCACCAGCGCGCGGAACTCCCGCGCAGGGGGCAGCTCCCCGGGGAGCGGCAGCGCGCGCCCGAGCTCGAGCTCCTCGCCGGCGGACAGGCTCGCCTGCGTGGCGTAGAGCTCCGCGAGCTCCGGCTCGCTGAGCGGGCAGGGCACGCCGCTGGCGACCGGTCCGGGGATCCAGCCGTCCTGCTCCGCGCGCTCGCGCACGAGCCTGGCCGCGTCGAGCGGCCGCAGCTCCTCGCCCCCGAACACGATCGGCGTGCACTCCAGGTGGCGGATCGCGAGCAGCCTGCGGCGCCCCTCGAGGATCGTGCGCGACAGGTGCGCGCGCCGCTCGGCGAGCTCGCGCTCGGCGCGGGCGAGCTCGCCGTCGCTGGGCGTCTTGATCCCGCGCTGGATGTGGTTGATCGCCTCCTCGAGCTGCCGCCGGCCCTCCTGGTCGTCGCCCAGGATGCTGACGCACAGGGGCTGCAGCTTCGGGGGCACGTGCCCGCGCAGGACGCGCAGGGCCTTGATCGTCTGACTGGTCACGAGCACGCGCTGGCCGGTCGCGATGAGGTGCCCGATCAGGTTCGCGATCGTGTGCGACTTGCCCGTCCCCGGCGGACCCTGGACGAGGACGGCCCCGTCCGTCTCGAGCTGCCGGACGAGATCGAGCTGCTGCTCGTTGGCCGGCTTCGAGAGCAGCGCGCCCTCGAGGTCGAAGGCCGACGGGCCGCTCCAGGCGCCGTGCTGCGCAGGCTTGTCGACGCCCAGGATGCGCTGCAGGCCGAACGGGACCTGGCGCTCGGAGAGCGCCTGGAGCGCGCGCTCCATCGCCTCCGGGACGCCCGCGCTGCGGCGCCGCAGCACCAGCACGGGCGCGTCGAACAGAGCGGGCGCACTCCCGGGATCCGCGCTCGCGGGCTCGGACTGCAGTTCTCCGCCGGGGGTCAGCTGGTGGATGATCTCGCCCAGCCAGCCGGGCGTCTCTGCGCGATCGAGCGGATGGAAGGCGCTCTCCTCGAGCTCGGTCTGGAGCTTGCGCAACAGGTCCCCGCGGATGCCCGGGATCTGTTCCAGCACCGCGCGGTTCAGCTCCGGCTCGCGGTCGGCATCCCGGATCTCGAACTCGGGGACCCGGGCGTGGAAGACGAGCTCCACGCGCTGGATCAGGATCGGGTAGTCGAGCAGCTGCTCGGCGGTCTGCATCCGCAGCCGTCCGTTGCCGGCGATCAGCTCGATCCGCTCCCCTTCCCGATCGAGCTTGCCCTTCATCTCGAAGAGCGCGTCGTAGATCCGCTGCGCCTGCCAGGCGGGCGCCTGTTCCTCGGCCCACCGCGCGCGGCGCGCGGCCCAGGCGTCGAGCTCGGCTCCCGCGGCCTCGTCCGGCTCCAGGACGCGCAGCGGGCGCGTCGGATCCTGCCAGCCCTCCTCGAGCCATCCCTGGAGGCTCACGGGCGGGGCGGGAGCCGGCGCCACGCTCGCCCGGCGCACGCGCAGGAGCGTCGAGCCCGTCTCGCGTAGCCCCTCGGCGGGCAGCAGCTCGATCGCAGCGTGCTGCGGGAGCTCCGCGAGCGCGAGCGACCACTCCTCCGCGGCCAGCGAACCGACGCGGGGCTGCTTGAGCTCGGCGTAGGCCTTCAGGAACTTGAACAGCCGCGTCGCGCGCTTGCGGATCCAGTCCGGTTCCGGCGCGGGGTCGGGCGAGTTGGGGCGCGGTGTGGGCGTCATGTCTTCGGAAGCCAGGGCGAGCCGCGGCGAACATGGGGCCGATCCCGGCCAGTCTACCAGCCCTGAAATCGCGGCCTTGCGTGTCAGCTCCGCAACGATCGCGCGGCGCGATGCTCAGCGCGCGAGCTCGCGCACGGCGGCGTCCAGCGCCGCGAACGTCGCGCGGTTGTCCTGGCGCGGATAATGCTCGAGCGCCGCCTCGTACTCCGGCAGCCGGAAGAGGAAGTCCCCCAGCGTCTCGCGCGTCGCCCCGCGCCCGTCGCGGCCCCAGCCCGAGCGCCCGAGCAGGTAGGCGTTCAACTCCTGCTCGTACTGGCCCTGCATGGGCAGCGCCAGTAGCGGTTTGCGCAGGTGCAGCGTCTCGCCCAGCAGGCTGAAGCCCGCCGTCGCGACCACCGCGCGCGCGCCGGCGAGGTCCTCGAGGAATCCCGCGGCCGAGAACTTCTTGAACTCCAGGTTCCGCTCCATGCCCGCGCGCTCGAAGCCGTAGAGCCGGAACGGCACGCGAGCGAGCGAGCGCAGGTCGTCGAGCAGGCTCGCGTAGGGCTGCGTGCAGTAGACCAGCACATGCTCGCCGGGCGTCGGCCGCGCGTCGAGGATCTCCGGGCGCAGGATCGGCGGCACGAGGAACGTGCGCTCGTTCCTGAGCTTGCCAGGCAGGAAGCTCGTGACGATGGAGCGCTGCGAGCGCGGCACGATCGCGCGCACGATCGTGAGCGTCGTGCGCGCCTCGCGCGAGCGGCCGGGTACGCGCTCGTGCTCGACGTAGCGCTGGAAGTGCTGGTTGTCGAGGCTCACGAGCGGCACGCGCTCGCGCAGCGCGAGGTGCGCGGTCAGCGGCTCGAAGTCCGAGATCACGAGCTGCGGGTCGAACCGCTCGAAGAGCTTTTGCCGCAGCTCGCGCGCCGAGCGCGCGCCGCGCGGAAGCCTCTTGACGTTCTCGGCCAGCGTGCGCAGAACAGAGACGCGGTTGTCGCGCGCGGCGATCGAGAGCCCCTCGACGGGCGTCACGTCGTACTCCTTGGCCAGCGCGGCGATGCCGCGGTCGAACGTCGCGACCTTGACCTCGTGGCCGCTCCGCACCAGGTGCCCGAGCACCACGCGCGCGCGCATCGCGTGCCCGGAGCCCTCGCCCGAGAGGCCGTAGACGATGCGCGCCATCGCGGGCCTACTTCAGCTTCTCCCAGAACTCGTTCGGCATCTCCTCGGCCAGCTTGAGCGCGCCGTTGGCGCCGGCGTAGAGCGGCTCCTCGACCAGCACCACCCGGCCTTCGCCCAGGCGCTCGCGCATCGCGGCCTCGATCGCCAGGTCGAGGCCCTTGATCTGGCTCCCGCCGCCGGCCAGCAGCACGCGCTGCTTCAGGCGCGGCTGGAACTCCGGGTCGAAGCCCGCGATCAGCTTCGAAAGGCCGTCGACGATCGGTTCGACGATCCCGCTGCAGGCCTCGCGGATCGGATCGGTCAGGTCGAAGGGCTGGGGCTTGCCCTCGACCGGCAACTCGACGATCGCCTGGGGCGCGTTCGCGGAGACGTTCGAGTGGCGCTCCTTGAGCGCCTTGACCATCTCCTTGGTGAACTGCGCGCGCGGCGCCAGCTTGCGGATCTCCTCCGCGAGGCGCTCGTCGATCCAGTCGCCGGCGCAGGTGTTGGTGATCTGGTCCGACTCCTCGGGCATGGTGCCGCGCATGCGGCAGAGGTCGGTCGTGCCCGCGCCGATGTCGATCACCAGCACGTCGTCGAGCAGCTCCACGCCGTAGGCGACCGCGAAGGGCTCGGAGCAGAGCATGACCGAGTCGACGCAGGCGCGCGCGGCCTCCATGATCGCCTGCTTGTTCTTCAGCGTGGCCTGCGCCGGCGCGCCGATCACGGCGTAGACCAGCTCGCCGGGCTGCGGCCGCGCGCGGCGCACGGCCTCCCCGATCAGGTCGCGCGCGGCGCGCACGTTGCCCGCTGCGTCCGCGCCCTCGGAGCGGATCACGCCCTGCGCCAGCGGGCGGTAGAACTCGAGGGCCAGGCGCTTGTCGACGGCCTCCTGGCCGAAGAGCACGTCGCGCTGCAGCAGCTTCCGGCTGACGACGTCCTTGGGGTAGCCGACGTAGGAGAGCACCGTCGCGCGCTGGCCGTTGGAGGCCGCGATCGAGGTGCGCGAGGTGCCCAGGTCCAGACCGACGTGGAGGACTCCCTGCGTTCGTGTTGCGGACATCGCAGCCTTCCCGGGGTCAGGACTCGGGGCCGCCCCGCGACTCGATCTCGCGCTTCATGTGGAAGTTGGCCGTGAAGATCTCCTTCATCATCTCACGCTTGCGCTGGAGCTGCGACTCCGGCCCCAGGCCCTGCACCTCGCGGTAGATGGAAGCGATCCCCAGGTCGACGTTCTTGAGCTGCGCGATGCGCTTCAGCTCGGATTCGGTCACGCCCAGCTGGGCGACCAGCTTGGCGATCCGCCGCTCGAGGATGTCGTTCTTGCGCTTCTCCTCGGCCAGCTCGCCGTGCGCGACCGGCGCGCGCTCGTCCTGGAGGCGGAAGAGCAGCTGCGTGAGCGAGTGCTTGTCGAGCCGCTCGGGATCGTCCACGCGCACGCCCATGGCCGAGAGCACGTCGAGCAGCGTGTCGCCCAGGCCCGGCGCGCGCGCGGCCGGGGCGCCAGGCGTCGCGGCCGCGGCCGGTGCGTCGGCGGCTGGGCCCCCGCGCAGCGCCTGCTGCTCGCGCGCGCGGCGCTGCTGCTCGATCAGCTGGTAGAGTTCGGTTTCGACGAAACGGTCGCCGCCGGCCGCGTCGGCCACCGCCAGGCCCTCCTCGGCCACGGTCACCAGCGTCTCGAACGAGATCGCGTCGCGGTGGCGGTTGTGGGCCACGCCGATCGAGAAGCTGATCCGCAGGCTGCGGCCCTCGCGCTCGAAGCGCATCTCGCGCGCGGCCTCGAGCAGCTTGCGCGCCAGCAGCGCGCCGATCTCGGGCGCGGAGTGCGGGAAGAGGGCCACGATGCGCTCGTCCTGCAGCGCGCAGAGCAGGTCGTGCTCGCGGGTCACGCGCCGCAGCGCCGCCAGCGAGGCCCCCAGGATCTCCTCGCGTGTCTCGCGGCCGTAGAGGTCCTGCAGCGTCCCGAGCCGGTCGACGCCGATCAAGAGGCAGACCAGCGGCAGGCCGTGGCGCGTGCAGCGCTAGAACTCGATCCGCATCAGCTGCTCGGTCTCGCGCGGCGAGAAGAGCCCACGGCCCTGGTCGCGGCTGCGTGTGTCCTGGAAGGGTGGCATGGCTGCGTGCTCGTTCATCAGGGGAACCGCCGGCGACCCCGCCCGTCAACAGCGAGCATGCGGCTCATGCGAGCCAGCCGCCGGCGACCTCGAGGTCGGTGCCGGTCACGTACGAGGCCTCGGGGGAGACCAGCCAGGCCGCGGCGCGCGCGACCTCGTCCGGCGTGCCCACGCGGCCCAGCGGCACGCGCGCGGCCAGCTGCGGATCGAGCGTCGCGGGCGCGGCGTGCTCGTGCGGGACGACACCCGGCGAGAGCATGTTGATCCGCAGGCCGTGCGGCGCCTCCTCGAGCGCCCAGGAGCGCACCAGGACCAGCAGGGCGCTCTTCACGGCGGCGTAGGCAGCGGCCTCGCGCCGGCCGCGCAGGCCCGCGAGGCCGGCCGTGCCGAAGAACAGCGCCGCGCCCCGGCTCGTGCGCAGCGCCTCGCGCGCGGCGCCGAAGCCGTGCAACGCGCTGAGGACGTTGTTCTCGAAGAGCGCGCGCAGCTCGGCGGGTGCGAGCGCGTCGAGCCGCCCGGCGCGGAATTCCCCCACGGCGTGCACGAGCACGTCGAGCCGCCCGTCGCGGGCGAGCACGGCCGAGAGCAGCGTGCGCGCGCCCTCCTCGCGCTCGAGGTCGGCGCGCTGCAGGCGCCCGGGGAACTCGCGCTCGAGTGCGCGCGCGGCGGAGTCCGAGCTGCGCCAGCCGATGTGCACGCGCATCCCGCGCCGGGCGAGCTCGCGCGCGGTGGCGAGCCCGAGGCCGCGGACGCCCCCGCAAACGAGGGCTACGGGGGCGGAGGGTGCGGTCACGCGCGGGGAGACTACGCTCCCGACCCGCGCGGGAACAGGGCGCTACTCGAGCACGCCGACCCGGGTCGGCGGCCAGATGCACAGATCGACCTTGCCGACGAGGTTTTCGCGCGGAACCTGGCCGAACTCGCGGCTGTCCGAGGAGTGCGGACGGTTGTCGCCCATCACGAAGTAGTGCTCCGGCTCGACGCGCACCAGCGTCTCGCTGCGCGGGTCGGGCTCCGAGATGTAGGGCTCCACGAGCACCTCGCCGTTGACCGAGACGAGGCCGGCGTGGATGCGCACGAGGTCGCCCGGCAGCCCGATCACGCGCTTGATGTAGTCCAGGCTCGGATTGAGCGGGTAGCGCAGCACGACGATGTCGCCGCGCTGGACCGACTGGAGCAGGTAGGTCAGGTGGTTGACCAGGATCCGGTCCCCGTCGTGGATCCCGGGCGACATCGAGCTGCCGCGCACGACCGAGAAGTTGAACACCAGGCCGTAGAGCACGAGCAGCACGGCGCCGACCTTGAGCGCGGCGAGCAGCCGGCGCACAGCGCGCTCGCTGGGCTCGGGCGCGGCCTGTTCCTGGAGCGGGTAGCGCGCGGACCGCGCGAGCTCCGGCGGCGGCGGGGCGAGCTCGACTCCCCGAGCGAGGAGCGTTTCGACTTGCGTCGGGCGGGGGCCGGGATCGAGCTCCGGGGGGGACATGGCGCAGCCTGCTATCGGGCCGCGAGGGATCGAGGGTTGAGCCCGGGCCCGTGCTCCGGATAGGGTTCCGGCCGTGGAGCCCTCTCTGCCCCCACTCTCGCGGCGCTCCCTGATCGCCGCCGGCACGCTGGGAGCGCTCGGCTGCGCGGGCGCGCGCGCGCAGCAGCCGCCCCAGGGCGACGAAGCGGAAAAAATGCTCGCGACGCTGACGGATCAGCGTCGGAGCGTCGATCCGATCCAGGCCAGCGAGCGCGCCCTGTGGCGCAAGCGCTGCGGCGAGTTGCTCGCCGAACTCGGACTCGGGGCCGTGCTGATGGAGAGCGGGACGACACTGGAGTGGCTCACCGGCGTCCGCTGGGGACGCTCCGAACGCCTGTTCGCCCTGGTGGTCCTGGCCGACGGCGGTTGCTTCTGGGTCGTGCCGGCCTTCGAGGCCAGCCGCGCGCTGCTCACGATCGAGAAGCAGGTCGGTCCGGGCAGCGAGATCGTCGCCTGGGACGAGGACGAATACCCCTACCCCCCGCTCTGCGCAGCCCTCGTCAAGCGCAAGGTGAAGCGCGTCGCGATCGAGCCCTCGCTGCGCTGGGGTTTCGCCGACCGCTTCGCCGCTGGCTTTGGACGCGAGAGCCTGACCAGCGGGCAGGAGTGGCTCGTCCGCCTGCGCGGCCAGAAGTCGGACCCCGAGCTCGCGATCCTGCGCCGCGCGAACGAGCTCACCCAGCTCGCCGTGCGCACGGTGGCGCGCTGCGTCCGGCCCGGCATGAAGGGCCGCGACGTCGGCGCGCTGCTGGACCGCGCGCACCAGAAGCTCGGCCTGACCGGCCCCTGGTGCCTGCCGCTCGTCGGCCCGGCCGCGGCGCTGCCGCACGGCGACGCGAGCGACGAGCCGATCCGCGAGGGCTCGCTGATCCTGGTCGACACCGGCGCCACGCTGCACGGCTACCAGAGCGACATCTCGCGCACCTGGGTCTTCGGCGCCAAGCCGACGGCCGAGATCGAGCGCGCCTGGAACGCCGTGCGCGACGCCCAGCAGCGCGCCTTCGCGGCGATCAAGCCCGGCGGGGTGTGCCGCGATGTCGACCGCGCGGCGCGCGCTCTCTTCGTCGAGCGCGGCTACGCCGCCGGCTTCCACGACTTCACGCACCGCCTGGGCCACGGCATCGGGATGGAGGGCCACGAGGACCCGTACTTCGACGGCGGCAGCCAGGTCGTGCTGCGGGCGGGGATGACCTTCTCCGACGAGCCCGGCCTGTACTTCCCGGGCAAGTTCGGCGTGCGCCTCGAGGACATCGTGCAGGTGACCGGGAGCGGCGCCGACCACTTCGGCACGTGGCAGAAGGCGATCGACTCGCCCGACTAGCTCCAGAGCACGACGCCCACGATCCCGCTGATCCCGACCGCGGTCCCGAGCCAGGCGAGCCCGCTGTGGCGCTCGCCGAAGAAGCGACTCAGGATCAGCGTGAAGAGCGGCGTGGTCGAGCACAGCACGGCCGCGATGGCGGGGGCGAGCCCCTGCAGTGCGAAGTGGAACAGCGGCAGGCCGATGATCGAGTTGGCCGCGACCGCCAGCAGCAGCGGCCGGCGCAGCGCGCGCTCGCGCAGCGGGCGCGTGAGCTCGCCGAGCGCGTCCGCGACCGGCACGAGGCGCTGCTCGAGCGGCGCGACCAGGAACGCTCCGGCGATGCCCGCGAAGATCCGCACCAGCGAGCCGCCGAAGAGCGCCACGCCCGAGAGCCCGCGGTGGCCGAGCACGATGTTGACCCCGTAGGCCAGCGTCGCGATCGTGACCAGCAGCAGCCCGCGGCGCCGTTCCGCGCGCCTGTGCGGCGCCGCGTCGCGTCCGTCGAGCAGCACCAGCAGCACGCCCGCGATCACGACCGCCATGGCCAGCACGACGCGGGCCGAGAGCCGGTTGCCGAAGAGCCCGAAGGCCAGCAGCGAGGCCAGCGGCACCTGCAGCAGCACGACCATCGCCGCCCGCTGCACGCCGGCGCGCGGCAGCGCCGCGATGTAGAGCGTGTCGCCGATCGAGAAGCCCAGGAGGCCGCTGCCGACGAGCCAGGGGATCGACTCGCGCGTGGGCAGCTGCGCCCCGTCCAGCAGCCAGAGGGCGCCCAGCACCAGCACCGCGAGCGAGTTCTTGGCCAGGTTCAGCGCGCCCGGCGAGGGCTCGTCGCGGCGCCCAGGGCCGCGAGCGCCGGCCCGAGGTGCTCAGGCGCGCTCGCGCCCAAGGCCGGCGACCCTCACGCTCCCTTGCGCTTGGTCTTCGGATTGCGGGCCTTCAGGATCGCCCGGCCCGAGCCCATGCCCATCAACTTGGGACGGCGGCGGCCGGCGGTCGGGCCGTAGGTCTTCACTTTGGACTTTGCCACGGGGAGCTCCTCGAGAGGGTTGATCGGGGGCGGAGGTTGTACCCGAGTGCCGCAGCGGGGGCAAGCCCGCGCGCACGCTAGGCTAGGGCGCGTGAAGTTGAGCGTGCACGACCTG
>WNFL01072664.1_pt1 | contig 12234 bp, 10 predicted proteins | sample 5400361 | NCBI WGS metagenome assembly WNFL01 (sample SAMN13153351, study PRJNA577476) | soil metagenome | isolation source: 40 cm soil on Douglas fir-dominated hillslope | place: USA:California | collected 2013-09-17
GTAGCATCGCTGAGGTTCTAGCGCCGCTAGCTCAATTGGCAGAGCAGCGGACTCTTAATCCGCGGGTTCGGGGTTCAAGTCCCTGGCGGCGCACCCGTCTGCACTGCCCCTGACCTGGGGATTCTCGGTATCCTGGTGATCTTCCGTCTCTGAGCGCGGGTCTATGTCTGCTCGATGTCCGCTCGGATGCGGTGATCTTGGTAGTGGCATCCCGGATAACGGCACCTCGGTCGGCAGCTTGCACTCAGCTGCCGATAAGCCTGAGGCCGCTGGTCAGCTGAAAGGGGATGCGCATGGCTGACCGACCAGCACCCGGTCAGGGGCTGTTCCTGCCAGCGGCGCCCACAATGCCAACCTCGACGACTGCATCAGGGTTGTTGCTGCCCGACATGTCATCGACCGCAGCAATGCTCGGCCTGGTGCCCGTGCCTGAGCCGAACGCATGGATCGGCGAGTTGACAGGCGCGTATCTGATCGCCGGGGAGTACCTGGGACCGTGCGAAGCAGCGCGCGGTCGCGCGTTCGATCGCGACGCCTGGATCTCGGCGCTTCTCGCACTTCACCCGCGGGATCAGTACCTGTACCAGCTGGCGGCACTGAACCATGCGACTAATGATCTGGCCCTTCTGGATGAGTACCAGCAGCGGTTCCTAGCCCGGACGGCTACCGACGTCGCGGAAGTGGTCCGGCTCGCGCTCGCCCGCCGTCCCTGCACGGCCCCTACATCCAGTGGACCCGCACCGTGGCCGGCAAGACCGTCACCCGCAGGCTGACCCAGGCCCAGTACGACGCCTACGCCGCCTGGTTCGCCAATGCCCGGCGGCTGCGCGCGCTCACCGCCGGGCTCGAGGCCCTGTCCCTGCAGGAAATGGCCCGCGCCGAGGGCTGGGCCAAGGTCACCCCCGGCAGCGCGGCACCACCCCGCACCCGCCCGGCCCGCAGCCCGAACCAGCCCAAAACACTGGGAGACCGGCCCTCATAACACGGGAACAGCACCAGAGAAACGGGCCGTAACCCCTGGTCAGCAGGGTTCTGTCGTTAGCCCCCGTCCTGACCTGGGAAAATGCAGGTGTCGGTCGAGGCCGGGCGCTCCTGGTATGGCCGGAGGTTGGCCGTGGTATGGCCGGATCTCTCGCTGGTCCCAGAGCGCTAGCGCGCGGCAGCGGGATGGGCAGGTGGCCGATCTGACGTCCTGGGTGGGCGAGGCTGGCGCCGCCGGAAATGACGGCGCGGGCACCCAGGCGCAGCGATGACAACCCCTGCTTCCGCCGGGTCCGGCGGGTGCCCGGCACGAGATACCCGGCGCGAAGCACCAGGGATGCGGTGTCCTCGGCGGCCTGCCGGGCGACGTCGGGCAGGACCGAGATGTAGGTGTCGGCGGTCAGGACGATGCTGGAATGGCCGAGCTGATCCTGGACCGTCTTCAGCTCCGCCCCAGCAGCCAGGGCGAGGCTGGCGGCACCGTGTCTGAGATCATGGAGCCTGACCGGGGGCAGGCCGGCCTGGTCGGACAGCTGTCTGAAGCGGCGGGACAGCCGGTCGGGGGCCATCGGGTCGCCGTTCAGGCCCGTGAACACGTAGCCGCTGTCGTGATACCCCGGCCCTGCCGCCGCCCGCTCGGCGTCCTGCGCCGCGCGGTGCCGGCGCAGCGCCGCAACGGTGGTCCGGTCGAGGGCGACGGCGCGCTCGCCGCGCCGGGTCTTCGGCGGCCCGGCGGCCAGGTGACCGCCGTGCTGCTGCAGCTGCTGGCTGATCACCGCGGTGGGCCCCGTCGAGGTCGACATCGCACCACCGCAGCCCGGCGGCCTCGCCGCGCCGCAGCCCGCGCAGCCCGATGAGGTGATACGCCGCATACATCCGGTCGTCCTGGATGGCGTTCAGGAACGCCGCCGTGTGCGCCGGCAGCCAGACCGCGACCGGCGGGCGGTCGCCGGTCCGCCGCCACTCCTGCACCCGTGCCGCGGTCCACACCACCGCTCGGGGCCGGCGGGCCGGCGGCAGCTCCGCGCCGCATGCCGGGTTGGCGGCCAGGTACCCAGCGCGGATCGCGGCGTTGAGCGCCGCCCGCAGCGTCGCCTTGATCCGGTTCAGCGTGGCGGCTGTGACCGGGTTGCCCTGGGCTGCCCGCTGCCGGGTGATCGCGGTGAACATGGCCTGGACATGCGCGGCCTTGAGGTCCGCGAGCAGGATCTGGCCGAGATACGGGTCCAGGTACAGCCGGACGTGCGAGGCGTAGCCGCGCACCGTGGAGTACCGGATGGCGGTCCGGCTGTCCAGCCAGCGGGCCAGCCACCGCCCGGTCGTCATCAGCTTGTCCCCCGCCTGCCTCGGCGCTGGCATCACCAGCCGCGCCAGGGCGTCCCGCGCCGCCTCCTCGTCGCCGAACCCGCCCCGTCGGACCCGTCGGCGGTCCCCGTCCGGCCCGGCCGGAAGCTCCACGCACACGTACCAGCTGCCGTGCCCCGGCTCCCCGCGCCGCGGGCACCGGCTGCCGAGCCGCCGTCCCGTCCTGCCGTCCCGGCACCCGCACCAGCTGTACACCGTTCCTTGTGACCTCACGATGGTCCTCCTCGCCACTCGCTGACAGGCCCGCGGTCCGCGCGGCCCGGGGCGCCCCAGCTGAAGATGGCGCGCGCCACGATCACTCAGCCGCAGCCGGAGTCGTTCTAGATCACGATGCGCCCGTCCAGCCACCAGTGCTTGTGCTGCTGGAGGCCGGGGGCGACCCAGGTCCGGCTGTCGGTTTCGTGATCCCAGGCGAGAGGTCCTCGCGGCCCGGGCGCAAGACGGCGCCGAACTGGCCGCCGTTCCCGGCGTCGGCGAAGAACAGCAGCGGGGTCAGAATGAGCTATCGGTTGCAGCTTCTGGCGCTCTGCGGGGCAGGGACAGGTCCGTTATCTACGGCTGCCACGAAACGATCGCGCCCGAAACAGCAAGCTGACGACTTCGCTACGCTGCGTGGATGCGCGCGGCTGAGTGCGGTGCCCGGCGGTTACGAATGCCGCCTCGCCGCCGTCACCGGAGAACGCACGCGCTGGCCGCGGTCCTCGAACTCCGCGCTGCCCGGCTGGCTGACATAGATTGCCGAGCCGGCGCCGTACACGCCGGACACCGTCGCCTCGTTGGTCTTGTAGGACAGGCGCGAGGTCACGCCAATGCCCCTGAGCTGCCGCAGGACGCGGCGCACATCGCTCTGGTCTTGCCAATCGCGGGTGTACGCGCAGATCAGCTTGGTCCGCCGCGATGTTGCCAGGTCGTTGTGGCGGGCTGTTGCCGCCTTGGCTGAGATGCCCAGGCGGCCCTGCTCGGTCGCGAGCCGGATCAGCGCCCACCAGCGGTCGACCTGCCTGGCCGGGACGAACACAAGCCATTTCCCCGTGCGCGACAGGTCCGCTTCGCTCACGGCCGGGCTATCGGCGTAGATCCAGTTGTCATCGGTGACCTGGCTCGGAAGCAGTCCGGACACGTTCGTAACGAGCACCTCCTCGACCAGCAGCCGGCGGGCAGTTCGCCGCGCGCGCTGCGGCGCGGCCCGCTCGTTCAGGATGGCCGGCCAGCGGGCCTTTGCCCAGCTCTCGCGCTCTGCAACCGCCTCAGAGTCCACGTACCGTTGTCAGCGTGACCGAGATTCTCGACCGCTTCGACGGTCGCGTGCCTAAATCTGTGGCGGCCGAGGTTGCCCGGCTGCGAGCCGAGAACGCGCGGCTGCTGCGCCTGCTAGATCTCAACCCGGAGCAGGCCGGCCTGCCCCGCCCGGCCCAGGCCGGGTTCTTCGAGGCGCCGCCCGGGCCCGTGCACGGCGGCTCGGCGCCGCAGGAGAAGGTGGCGTTCTTCGGCGCGCTGTTCGCCGCGCGGACCGACGTGTACGCGCTCAGGTACGACAACGGGCGTACCGGCAAGGCCGGGTGGGTTCCCGCCACGCAGGGCGGGTTCCGCAAGGGAGTGCCGCACGGCGAGCGGGACTATCTGCCGCTGACCGCCGACGTGCTGGCCGCGCACCTGTCCGGGACGATGCACATCGGCCTGTACCCGCTGCTGGACGGCGACAGTTGCTGGTGGCTGGCGGCCGACTTCGACGGGCCCGAGGCGATGATCGACGCGCTGATGTACCTGAAGGCGGCCAGGGCGCTGCAGGTGCCGGCTGCGCTGGAGGTGTCCCGGTCCGGTGTGGGTGCCCACGCCTGGATGTTCTTCACCCAGCCCGTCCCGGCGGGGAGCGCGCGGCGGCTCGGCACGGGGCTGCTGCGGGAGGCGATGGCGTTGCGCGGCCGGATGAAGCTGGCCAGCTACGACCGGCTATTCCCGTCCCAGGACCTGCTCCCATCCGGCGGGGTCGGCAACCTGATCGCCGCGCCGCTGTTCAAGCCTGCCCGCGACGAAGGCCGGACCGTCTTCATCGACCCCGGAACGCTGGAACCGTACCCGGACCAGTGGGCCTACCTGTCGTCCCTGGGCCGGATGAGCCCCCGGGAAGCCGACCGCGCCGCCGACCAGGCGGGCCGGGTGGCCGTGGGATCAGACGTGACGCGGCTGGCCGCCGCGGCATCCACGGCGACTCGGCCGGCGGCCGCGCCGGTCGTCCACGCCCGGCTCGGCGCCGGGATCCGGCTCGAGCAAGCCGAGCTGACACCCAGCCTGGCCGCAGCGCTGCGGCATGCCGCTTCTATGCGCAACCCGGTATTTGACGAGCGGCAGCGGATGCGGGCGTCCACCTGGAATGTCCCCCGGTTCCTGTGCAGCTTCGATGAGACCATCGACGGCGGCCTGATCCTGCCCCGCGGACTCATCGCCAGGGTCGCATCCCTCGCCGAGGAGGCCGGCAGCCGCCTGCAGATCACCGACGAGAGGCCAGGAGGAGCCAGGCAGGACTTCACTTTCACTGGAACGCTAACCGGCTTGCAGCGCGAGGCCGTCAGCGAACTGTCGCGATATGAGCAAGGTGTACTGGTCGCGCCGCCGGGGTCGGGGAAGACGGTCGTCGCCTGCGCGCTGATCGCCATACATGGGGCTCCAACGCTCATCCTGGTCGACCGCAAGACTCTCGCCGACCAGTGGCGGACCCGTGTCAGCGAGTTCCTGGGCGTCAAGTCCGGCCAGCTCGGCGGCGGCCGGGCAAAGGTCCGCGGATCCATCGACATCATGACCCTGCAGACGCTTGCGCGCCGCACCGACATCGGCGAGCTGACAGCCGGATACGGGCTGGTCGTCGCCGACGAATGCCACCACGTACCGGCCGCGGCGTTCGAGGACGCCGTCCGCCAGATCCCAGCGCGCCGCTGGCTGGGCCTGACAGCCACGCCGTACCGCCGCGACAAGCTCGACGAGCTGATCGCCTGGCAGGTCGGCGAGATCCGGCACACCATTACGCCGCCTCGCGACCGCGACACCGGCCGACAGGAACTCGTCTTGCCCGGCATCATGCTGCTCGGCGATACGACCCGGCCCGCACCGGTACTGCACCTGCACCTGACCACCTACTGTTACAGCGGTGACGCCGACCCGCAGGCGCCGGGCGGGATGGCCGCGATCTACCGCGACCTGGCCGACGACGACCATCGCACCCGCCAGATCACCGCCGACGTCGCCGCCGCCCTCGCGCGTGGCCGCCACTGCCTGGTCCTCACCCAGTGGGTCGCTCACCTGCACAAGCTGGCCGGCCTCTTGCAGGAAACTGGCTACGCCCCAGTCGTGCTGCGCGGCGGCATGGGCGCCAGGAACCGCACCGCAGCACTCGCACGTTTGCAGCCCCAGCCCGGCGGCCCGCCGCTGCTGGTCGTGGCCACCGGCCCCTACGCCGGGGAAGGCTTCGACTGCCCGGCCCTGGACACCCTTTTCCTCGCGGCGCCGGTCAGGTGGAAAGGACGCCTGGTCCAGTACGCCGGGCGGATCCTCCGCGCCTATCCCGGCAAGGAAACCGCCGAGGTCCACGACTACCACGACGTGCGCACCGGCGTGCTCGCCGCCACACTGGCGGGCCGCGCACCCGGCTACACCAGCCTCGGCTTCCCCGACCCCCGCCGGGTTGCCCCGGCCCCAAGCGCGACAAGCGACTCCCCAGGTCCGCGCCATCCACCCTGATCGAATGCGGGGCGGACGACCGATCTCAATGCACCGACCGCTTCCAGATATCGCTGTTGTGCAAGCGTGCCCCTCGGCCGGAGCGGTTCGCTACAGTCGTTTCGCGTCAGAAGTACGGCGTTCCCTGGCACCGGAGGAACGAGCGATGGCGACTGCGGCGCGTGACCGGCTGGCCAGACTGCTGCTCGGCGACGCGAAGCCCGCGTTCAGCGCCGAACTCACAGCGCGGCCGGAAGACCTGAGCCTGGAGGTGGAAGGCTTCGGCCGGGTCACGCTGCCCGTGACGCCCGCGAAGGCCCGCAAACTTATCGGTCTTGGCGAGCCGGCCAGGTTCGGCCGCGGCTCGGAGACGCTGACCGACCGGAACGTCCGTGACACATGGGAGATCCCGAGGCACCTCGTCGGCGCCGAGTGGGACGACGCCGTGCTGACGGACATGCTGGCGATGGTCAGGGAGGAGCTAGGCTTCCCGAACGCCGCCAGCCTGACCGCCGATCTTCATTCCCTCCTGGTCTACGAGCCGGACCAGTTCTTCCTCCCCCACCAGGACTCGGAGAAGTCCGACGACATGGTCGCGACCCTGGTAGTGACGCTGCCGTCCAGCTATACCGGCGGCGACCTGGTGGTTGAGCACGACGGGGAGCGAAAGGCCTACCGCGGCTCGAAGACGACACTGTCGCTCGTCGCCTTCTACACCGACTGCCGGCACGAGGTCCTCAAGGTGACGTCGGGCTACCGGATCACGCTCACCTACAATCTGCTGCTGCACGGAGACACGAGCCGCCCGGCAGGCGACGACGGTACCGTGGCTGAGCTGGCAAGCCTGCTGAGCGAGCATTTCAGCACGCCGGTGCCCCGCTACTACGGCGACCCTCCGGCCGCCCCGCCGGGCCGGCTTGCCTATCTCCTCGACCACGAGTACACGCCGCGCGCCCTGACCTGGTCCCGGCTGAAGGGCGACGACGCCGACCGGATGTCGCTGCTCCGCGACGCCGCGGACCGGGCAGGCTGCGAGGCGGTCCTTGCGCTCGCCGACATCAAAGAGACACATGGCGCGTACCCGGCCGACGAGGTCTACGGATACCGCCGCCGGGGCTGGCATGAGCACTACGACTACTACGACGACGAGTTCTCCGGCGCGAGCGACGACGACGACCGCGAATACGAGATTCAGGACCTGGTCGATTCCGAGATCGCGCTCACACACTGGACCGGGCCGGACGGCGCCCGGCTGGAGGAAACCTCGCTGTCACTGTGCGATGCGGAGGTGTGCGCGTCCACCCCGTCCGGCGACCTCACTCCCTACTCCCAGCAGTACGAGGGCTACATGGGGAACTGGGGCAACACGCTGGACCGCTGGTACCACCGCGCGGCGGTCGTGGTGTGGCCCCGCAGCCAGGCGTTCGCCAACCGCGCCGAAACCTCCCCGGCCTGGGCACTCGACGAGCTCGCCGCGATGGCGGCGTCGGGCGACCTGTCAGGCGCTCGTGCCGCCGCCGCGACGCTCGCGCCGTTCTGGGACGTCGCCCTTCGCGGCCAGGCCGCGCAGCAGAGCCAGAGCGGCACGACCTCCGGGCTCCTCGGCAAGGCGCTGCGGACGGCGCAAGCCGTGGCGGACGCGGCGACCGCAGCGATGCTGCTGAGCCCGTTCCGGATCGAGAGCCTCGCTGCCGCGCAGGTGAAGTCCCTCGCGAAGACGGCCGAGCGCTACGGCGAGCAGTGGACGGCGGAACTGCTGCGTACGTGGTTCGGCGGTGACCAGCCGGGCTGGGCGGTCGGCGCCGGAGGGGACGTGCCGCAGTGGGCAGCGGACCGGCTGCCCGGCCTGTGCGAGCGGCTGCATGCCGCCGGCAACGCCGGCGCGGCGGCCGCGCAGCGGCTGCCGGACCTGGCGTGGCAGCGGATCGCCACGGACATCGGCGCAGCGGTGGCCTCCTCGCCGCCGAGCTACCGTGACCGCCAGCTCGGCGACCTTGGCAAGCCGCTCGCCGCGGTGCTGACGGCCGCCGCCGCGATCGGGGCGGCCAGCACGCGGGACACGGTTACCGCGTACCTCCGGCAGCAGGACGACACCGTGACGGCGCTGGAGATGTCCGCGCTGCGGGCGGCCGCGGCCACGCCCGGGAATGATGCATCCGGAGACGGCGGCTTCGACGCCCTGGCCAGCGACTGCGCGGCGCGGCTCCGAGCCCGGCTCGCCCGCCCAGCACGCGAACCGGGCGACTGGTCGGTCGAGCTGCCTGCCGGGAGCTGCGCATGCGAGCTCTGCGGCACGCTCCGGGCGTTCCTGGCGGACAACAACGCGCGCACCCTCGAGTGGCCGCTCGCCCAGACGGGCAGGCAGCATGTCCACTCCCGGATCGACGCCGCTGAGCTGCCCGTCACCCACCTGACCAGGCGGCAGGGCCGCCCCTACACGCTCGTCCTTGCCAAGACCGATGCGCTCTTCGCTCGCGAGCAGAAGACGCGGGCCAGAGACGAAACGGACCTGGCGTGGCTCGCCGACCAGTGGACGACCGAGCCGGCAACCGCCAGCCGAGGCCGCTGAGGTAGTCAGCCGGCTTCTCGCAGGTACCGGATTCGGCACTTGCTCGCACCTGGCGCGCCGGTTGCTCGGGGCCGCCTCGCCGAAGGGTGGAAGGGCATTCACTACGCAGTTCGCCACGGCAATGCGGGGCGAGGCGAATCGCGCCTGCCCGGGCTTGCGCTCGCTAGTGTTGCGTGGTGCGCGTTACTGTCCTGGTAGATGCCTACAACTTGTATTACGCCGGGCGGAAGCTGTGCGGGCGCGGCGTGCCAGGGTGGCGGTGGCTGGACATCCGGTCACTGGCGGAGGCCCTGGTCGCCGAGCACGCCGCCGACTGGCCCGGAGCCACTGTCGACCGTGTCGTGTATTGCACGGCGCGCATCAGCGGCGCCGCTAACCCTAGCGGCGCCGCCGACCAGGATGTCTACCTGAAGGCGCTGCTGGCCTCCGGCAGCGTGGATCACATCGAGTACGGCAACTACATCTCGAAAGTGATCAAGCGACCGCTTGCGACCGAGAACAGCCAGCACCGGCCTGTGATAGTCCGGCCGCAGTGGCCAGTCACGGTGCAGCGCAACGGGGTAGCGGTGCCCGACGCGACGTTCATGGCCAGCGTGGCCACATACGAGGAGAAGGGCAGCGACGTCAACGTTGCGGCGCACCTGCTCGTTGATGTGCTCGCCGGCGGCTTCGACGCCGCCGTAGTGATCAGCAACGACAGTGACCTGCGGTGGCCGATGCAAGAAGCCCGCCGCCTGGTGCCGGTCGGCACAGTGAACCCCGGCAGCGGCTACACCGCCGGGCAACTGTCAGGGGCGCCAGGCGTTGGTGTAGGCAGGCACTGGTGGCGTACCCTGCGGGCACCGGACTTCGGCGGGCACCAGCTCCCGGATCCGGCCGGCGGCCACCGGCGGCCCGCCGGGTGGTAGCGGAATTGCCGGGCCGGCCAGCACGTTATAGTCTGATGACATACCCGCCCGGCCCCTCGTGGGCCGGGTTTACTTTTGCCTGCACGCAGGCGACACCATCCAGGCTGGTTTGCTCGTTGTTTGCTCGCATGCCGTGGTAAGGCCCGTCAGCGCCCGGCACGATCCGGCACGGCTTATCGCAGTGACGTGCACGAACCGGGAACACGCGGTATTCTCCGGCATAGGCTGATACCTCGTAAAGCAGGATAAAGCGGGCTCTTAATCCGCGGGTTCGGGGTTCAAGTCCCTGGCGGCGCACCCGGAGGTCATCACACTTCGCCAGTTTCCATGTTCACACCTGGGTCTGACATTCTGCTGCCAGCCTGGATGATCTTGCTATGCGCGCTGCCGGTTGATGAGCTGGCTCAGCGACCGCCGGGCCACGTCCCTGGTCTGGTAGCGCCCCGGCGGACGCGGCGGCGCCCTCCGTCAGTCCCGGCGGCCAGCTCCAGCGACAGATACCAGCTGCCGTGACCCCGCTGACCGCGGCGCGGGCACCGGCCTCCCAGCCGCCGCCCAGTAGCCTGGTCGCGGCAGCCGCACCAGGCACTCCCGGGCAGTCATCGCCGCCCTCCCCACTCCATTTCCGGCTAGGTGGCCGTTGCCTGGATCATTGCGAGCCGGAAGCCCGCTCAAACCCGTGTGGCCGACAACGCTGGGCAGCAGGGGCATCGTACTGGCATCCAGAGATCAGGCGGAAGTTGGCTTGCGTGCCGTGCACCATGCCGCGTGAATGGTCACCATCGGCGCTGTGACCGGACGAACGCTGGGAACTGCCGAGAGTCGGCGGAATTCCGGCTAGCGGGCCACGTCCGTACGTGAAGTGCCGGTCTCCTGAACCGCTCAGCCCACTCCCACCGCGGCACGCGAAAGACGGCGGGACCGGTGATTCCGTTCCTGGGTGAGCTTGGCAGCCCGAGATCCCTTATCCACTCGAGCCCTGCATCGGTCGCGGCGAGCGAGACGGGCAACCACACGGTCCCGGCCCTCTGGTCGCCCGTTGCGGTCAGCTGGTGCCGGGTCCCGTCAGCGGCGACGTACGAGGCGATTCCTCCTGGGCGCGGGCCTGGGCGCCGCGTCCAGCGGGAGACGGAAACACTGGACTGCTGAGCATGACCAGACCGGGCCGGTACTCAGCTCACTCACCGGCAGCGGAACTTGCTGGACCTGCGCAGCTCATGAAGCCGCTGCCGGGACACTCCAAGAGCGGCGGCTGTCTCCTGCGCGCCGAGGAGCTCGGGAAGGACTTCTACTGCTACGACTGGCCCAGGAACGGCCAGTCCCCGGTGAGATCGACAGGCTGCCGCACCGGCCTCTGCGCGCGATAATCACGATGGACAGCTTCTGCGGCGGGACAACCCGACTGGCAGGTGCTGGTGGCTAGCTTCGCAGCGCTCGGTGCCGCGAGGTCAACGCGGACAGGGAGCGAGTTGCCCCAATGGCGATGGCAGGGAGCCGACCAGGCCCGTACGATCTGGACTCCTTCGCGGTCGGCGACAGGTTCCGCCTATTCAATTTCACGCGCCGTGACGACTATGTGGCGTACCTGTGGATCTTGCGTGCCATGGACCGACTTCGCGGGATGCATGTGGCGCAGTCGCACACCGATGACGTGGCGGCCGCTCTGGCTGAGCTAGCCAGCACCCACCACAGCGTCCCAGGGAACCTGGGCAACCTGCGGGACCGGCTGGACAATCTTTTCGATGACGGGGTTCTGCACCGGCTGGAGGATGCGTCGCGGGCCGGGAGCCTGGCCCGGTACCGGAACCGGCAGTCGGTGTACCAGTTCACCGAGCTGGGCCACCGTGCGTACACGGCGGTCGAGGGCGTACTCGCCGCGCGGGTGCAGGACGCGAACCTGTCCCGCCTGGTGTTCTCCGACATCCTGCGCGACCTGCAGGGTCTGGCCGAGGCGAACCGCTACGGTGACAGCGACGAGATCGTGCGGCGCCTGACCAGCCTCGACCGGGTCATGGAGGACATGGCGCGCCGGTCTGCCCGCTTTCACCTGACGCTCGGCGACATCACCCGCTCCACGGACGCCTCGCCGGATGTGTTCCTGCGCTACAAGCACGCGCTGATGGCGCACATGAGCGACTTCATGGCGGAACTCGACCGGTACCTGCCACGCCTGTCACTGGCCGTCGCGCAGGTCGAGGCGACCGGCATTGGAACACTGCTGAACCGGGTCGCCGACGCGGACGAGCGCCCTCTGATGCGCAGTAACGAGGTCCTCGAGGACTGGCGGCGACGCTGGCTGGCGGTCCGGGCCTGGTTCGTGGCCGATGCCAGCGGGGGCTCGCGCGCCGCGGAGCTGGCCGCCGCCACTCACGCCGCAGTCTCCAGCGTGATCGCGCTGCTGCGCCAGATTACCGAGTCGCAACGCGGCGGGGTCAACCGCTCAACGCAGCTCAAGCACCTGGCCGCCTGGGTATGCGACGTGACGGACGACGATGCTGCACACGCACTGATGTCCGCGGCGTTCAACCTGCGACTAGCCCGGCACCTCGGCGGCGCGCACGACGACAGCGAGCTGATCTCGCCCCGATTGTCCTGGCAGGACGCTCCGGGCGTGGAGGTTGCGGTGACCTTGTTCCGCCGCGGCAAGGCACCTACACCAGGCGTGCCGCAACGGATCGCGGCCCAAGCCGGCATCCGTGC
>WNFL01304584.1_pt1 | contig 12234 bp, 8 predicted proteins | sample 5400361 | NCBI WGS metagenome assembly WNFL01 (sample SAMN13153351, study PRJNA577476) | soil metagenome | isolation source: 40 cm soil on Douglas fir-dominated hillslope | place: USA:California | collected 2013-09-17
TCCCCGACAGGTTGTCCTCGACGCCGTCGATCTTCAACGGCTCGGCCCCGTTCTGGTCGTCGGCCACGTCGCCGTGCACGGCGAGTGTCGGCGTGAGCGTCGAGAGCGTCCCGCCCGAATAGCGCTTCCAGAGCGTGGTCGCGGCCTCGGCGCCGGCGCTCAGCACGGCGCGCGAGCTGTTCTCGTAGCCGTCCGTGCTGGCACTCCAGGCCGTCGCGCGCCCGCTGACGAAGGGCGTCAGGCGCACGCCGGCGAAGCCGAGCGCGAACGGCGCCTCGAGGCGGTGCTCGGTGTCCACGCGCGCGATGTCGCGCTCGGCGCCTGGGACGGTCGGCTCCGGGAAGAACGGCGGGTCGGGCGGCGTGCCGCCGTCGGGGAAGGGCTGGTAGTAGCGCGGGTCGCCGTTGCGCCGCAGGTAGTAGCCGGCCGTCGCCTGGGCGCCGTAGAGCACCTCGAGGCCGCCCAGGCGGAAGACCGGGTGCCGGCCCAGGTACCAGCCGGCCTTGGGCATCTCGAGCACCTCGGTGCGGTCCTCGATCTGCGGCTTGACGCTCGCGCTCCAGTAGGTCGAGCCCTCGGCCGAACGCCAGTGCAGGAAGATGTCCTTCTGCTCGTACGAGAGGTACTCGCGCTCGAAGAACTCCGCCTGCATGCCGGGGTCGCTCTGCCAGGTGAAGGCCACGTCGAGCCACTCGGTCGGACCGAAGTAGCGCCGGGCGCGCATCCGGAACCACTGGCGCAAGAGGTCGCGGTCGCTCTCGGGCACGCGCAGCAGGCCGCGGTCCGCGTTGTTGTCCGGGATGAAGCTGTACTCGGCCGAGAGCCGCAAGCGGTCCTTGATCGAGATCTCCAGGCCGGCGCCCAAGAGCAGGCCGCGCGTGCCGAGGATCCCGACGTCGAACTTCCAGTGGCCCTGCAAGTCCGTGGTCGGCACGCTCAGGATCCCGCCGAAGATCTTGCCCAGGCCGAAGCCCAGCGAGCCGAGCGCCAGGTTCACCGAGGCGCGCAAGGAGGCGCCGAACTGCGCGCTGTTGCCGAAGAAGAAGTTGTTGATGAAGAACGGGTTGCCGCGCTCGTCGGTGGGCGTGTCGATCGTCGGCAGCGGGATCGTCAGGCCGCCTTGTCCGAAGCGCAGGGCGTTCTTGCGCGCCTCCAGGTTCCAGCCCTTGCCTTTCGGGCCGGGCGTGACGCGCAGGTGGCCCGTCTCGATCATGTAGTGCGGCTCGTCGTACTCGCAGGTCGTGATCACCGCGTTGTCGGCGAGCAGCGAGAAGTCCGCCCCAACGCGCATCCAGCTGGCCTTGGCGCGCACGCTCTGGGGGATCCCGCGGCCGTGGAAGGGCAGGTCCAGCACCAGGTCCGCGTTCTGCAGCCAGCCCATGCCCTGGCGCAAGTCGAGGTAGAACGCGTCCGCACGCCCGCGACGCTGGCTCTTGCGCGGGTCGTTGGCGTCCTTCTCCACCAGCTCGACCTCGCCCTCGAGGTAGACCTCGCTCAGGATGCGCGCCAGCGGATCGTCGCGCAGCTGCACGAATCGCTTGCGCACGTCGCCCGTGTGACGGTTGTCCTGCGACGGCTCGGGCGCGACCAGGCGCAGGTTCGGTTCGCCCAGGCGCCGGCGCATCGTGCCCTGGGTGTTGCTGCGCCACTCCTCGCGATCGACCCAGAAGAGCGCCCAGGTCGAGCGCAGCTCCTTGCGCTCCTGCCGGATGATCGGATTGTGGAGCACGAGGATGCTGGTGTCCTCGTAGTCGAAGGGCTGCAGCGATTCGTACTCGACGCTCCAGGCCTGCGGGTCGCGCTGGTCGCGCGCACGGATCGTGCCGCGCGCGGTGGCGAGCAGCATGTTGACCGGGTCGTACTCGATCCAGGCCGACTCCCAGATCGTGTCGTCGACCTCGAGGCGCGCCGGGTGCCCTTCGAGGCGCAGGCGCCCCTTGGCGCCCTCGAGCCGGTCCCCGCGCAGCTCGAAGCGCTCGCCGAGCTGCACGCGCACCGAGCCCGTCGCGACCGCGGAGGTGAGCTCGTTGTCCGTGCCGGGGCGCTGCCTGAAGTCGCCGGAGAGGAGCAGGTCGTCGGCGTCGATCGCCCAGGCCTGGCCCGAGCGTGCGCGCCCGACGGCGTGCGCCTGGCCATCGAGGTGCAGCACGTGCTCGTCGACGTGCAGGTGCTCGGTCGAGAGCTCGAGCAGCGACTCGTCCTGGGCCGCGGCCTTGCCGCCCTGTACCTCGCTCAGCGCCAGCGCGGCGTGCTGCGCGTCGAGGTGCTGCTCGTCGAACTCGATCCAGTCGGCGTCGAGCTGGTAGGGCTGCTCGCGCCCGGGCATGCGGCCGCGGGCGCGCACCCGGCCGCCTTCGGGAGCCCAGAGCCGGCCGCGGCCCTGGGCATCGACCGTGAAGCTGTCGCCCTCGCCGTGCAGCTCGCCGGCCTGCACCCAGTCGACGCTCACGCCGCCGTGCGCCGCGAGCGCGCCTCGGACTAGTTCGGGCGGCGGCCCGGCACCCGGGGCGCTGGCGAACTGCCCCTCGAGCTCGAGCGTCTCGCACTCCAGGGCCAGGTTGCGCAGCTGCGACTCCGAGCGCGCGCGGACCGCGCCCTTGGCAGCGGCGTGGAAGGAGCGCCATTCCTCGGGCGGCCGCCCGGCCTCGGGCAGGCGCTCGAGGTGCAGCGACTCGCAATCGAGCCGGTAGTGCGCGTCGCGCGCCTCGACCTGCGAGGTCACCGAGCCGGTGGCCTCGACGCTCGCGGGCTTGACGTGGATCTCGACCGCCTGCGCTGTCGCGAGCAGCCGCCCGCTCGCGGGATCGACGACCTCCCAGCGCGCCGGCGCGCGCGCGGTGCCGAAGAAGTCGTGCGCCTCCGGCCCCTGCGCCACGACGCGCTCGGCGTGCCCGCGGCCTGCGCGGCCCTCGAAGCGCACGTCGCCCTCGGCGCTGAAGGTCTGCGCCGCGGGATCGAAATCGCGCACGGCCTGCGCGCTGGCGTGGAACGCGTCGCTGCCCGCGCGCGTGAGCTCCACGCCGCGCGTGAGCTCCACGCCGCGCGCGAGCGGGATCGTGAGCAACCCGGCGATCGAGCGCGCCTCGAGCCCGTTCTCCGCCACGACCTCGATCGGCTCGCCACCCTCGATGTGCAGCGTCGCCGTCGTGTGGCCGGTGGTGACTGCGCCCACGACGTCGCCGCGCCCCGTGCCGAGCGCGTAACGCAAGTCGAGCCGCGGGGCGCGCACTTCGCTGGTGCGCCAGCTCGCGCGCGCCTCGCCATCGGCCAGGAACGAACCGGTCTTGTGGCTCGGATCGATGTTGCCGGTCAGCAGCGCCTTCGCGTCGACGGCGAAGTTCTGCTCGGGGATCTCCAGGCGCGCGGGGCCGACCAGCCTGACCTGCGTCCCGTTGCGCAGGTCGAGCGTGAGCGGTCCCTCGCCGGAGATGTGCGCGCGCCCGCCCGCGAGTTCGTGCGCCGGCTTGGGCAGCTGCTCGCCGAGTTCGATCACGCCGCTGGGTGTGCCGCTCAGCTCGGCCGAGAGCACACGCCCGTCGGGCGCGAAGCGGAATTCGGCCGAATGCGCGCTGAACTGACCCACGCTGCCGCCGAGATCGACGGCCCCGTCGAGCTCCGCGTGCTCCAGGCGGCCCTCGGCGTCGAAAGTCCAGTGCGCGTGGTCGGCCTTGAAGGTGTCGCCGCGGCTGTTCGCGTCCACGGCACCGCTCGCGTCGGCCTCGACCAGGCGAAAGCCGCCGGCGCCTTCCTTGCGTTCGATGCCGGACAGCACGAGCCGCTGGGACTTGATCACGACCGGCTCGCTGCCCGAGAGGCCGCCGAGCTCGAGCCGCGCGCCTTCGGTCACGCTCACCGCGATCGCCTCCGGCGCGTCGGGCGTCGCGGCGGGTGGCCCGCCGCCGGTCGCGCGCAGGCTGGCGTGCGCGCCGTCCTGGAGCACGAGGTCCACGGAGCCGTCGCGCAGGAGGCGCAGCTCGGCACCCTGCAGCGAGGCCTCGAGTCCGCTGCCCTCGGCCGTCAGGCCGCGCCCCTCGAGGCTCACGCGGTCCGCGGAGCGCAGCTCGCCCGTCGCCGGCGTCCACTCGAGCAGCGGCATCTTGAGCGTCAGCGGCGCGATCGGCACGCCCTGTTCGAGCAGGAGCTCGGCGTTGTTGAAGCGCACAGGCTCGTTGGCCGCGACTCCCAGCTTGCCTTCCACTTCCTCCAGGCGCAGGCGTGCGAGCGGCGAGACGAGTTTCGCGCGCTCCTTGTCCGTCAGAGGGTCGAAGATCCGCAACACGACCTCGTGCAGGTCGTAGGAGTTGGCCTCGAGGAAGTCGACGTCGTTGAACGTGAGCGTGTACTCGATGTGCTTCGTGTCGCCGGCCCCCACGCGCTTGGTGAACGAGCCCGCTCCGCGGAGGTTCATCCGAATGCCGTGCTGCTCGCCCGTGTCTTGCAGCGGCGTGAAGCGACCCGGGTCCTGCAGCCCTCCCTCCGGCTGGGCGCGCGGCGTCTCCTTGCCGTGCTCGTTGCGCGTGGCCCAGAGCAGGACGGCGATCCCGAGCGCGAAGAAGGCGGCGAAGAGGAACCACTTCCTCATCGGACGCTGCGCGCGACGAGCGCGCTCCAGGCACCGCGCGCCGCGAGGATCGCCTGGGCGAGCTCGCGTACGGCGCCCGCGCCGCCGCAGGCGCGCGTGACGATCCCGGCGCGCGCGCGCACCTCGGCGACGGCGTTGCGCGGCGCGGCGAAGATCGCGCAGGCGCCGAGCAGCTGCAGGTCGGGCAGGTCGTCGCCCATCGCGATCGTCTCGTGCGCGCCGATCGCAAGGCGCCGCTGCACGTCCTCGAGTGCGGCGCGCTTGTCCTTGACGCGCGTGAAGAGCTCGCTCACGCCGAGCTCCGCCGCGCGCAGCTCGGTGGCGCGCGAACCGCGCCCGCTGATCCACACGACCGCCAGGCCGTGCTGCAGCAGCCACTCGATCGCGATGCCGTCCTGCACATGGAAGGTCTGGAGCTCCTCGTCGCGCCCCTTCGGACCGTAGACGATGCGCCCGTCGGTCAGCACGCCGTCGACGTCGAGGCACACGAGGCGCGCGCGGGCGAGACTCGTACGCAGCGCGGACGGCGCGCGTTTCGGCGCCGCGCGCGCGCCCCGGCCCGCCTTGTTCCTGCGCGCTGCCACCTGGCGGCCCTAGACGCGCACGTCGAGCAGGTCCTGCACGTCGAGCAGCCCGACCGGCCGCCCGTCCGCGTCGATCACGGCGATCTGGTCCACGCGGTGCTCCTTCATCCTCCGCGTGGCCTCCTCGACGAGCTGCTCGGGCCCGATCGACTTGGGGTGCGTGCCCATCAGGCGTTCGACCGGTGCGCGCTTGTCGAGCGGCGCATCGCCCTCCATCAGGCGCGCCAGGTCGCCGTGCGTGAAGATGCCCACCAGGCGCCCCTCGGCGTCGGTGATCAGCACCGCGCCCGGCCGGCCGGGCGTGCGGTTCATCTTCATGATCGCCTGCGCCAGGCTCTCGCTCTTCGAGAGCAGCGGCAGCTCCGCACCCGAGCGCATCACCTCGGCGACGCGCATGAGCTTGCGCCCGAGCATTCCGCCCGGGTGGTAGAGCGCGTACTCCTCGCGCCCGAAGTTGCGCTCCTGCGAGACCACCATCGCCAGCGCGTCGCCCAGCGCCAGCATGGCCGAGGTGCTCGCGGTCGGTGCGAGCTTGAGCGGGCAGGCCTCCTCGATCTCGCCGATGTCGAGCACGCAGTCGGCGTTGCGCGCCAGCGTCGAACGTGCGACCCCGGTCAGCGCCAGCACCTTGACGCCGATGCGCCGGGCCGGGCCGATCAGGCCGATCGTCTCGGCCGTCTCGCCCGAATTCGAGATCGGCAGCAAGAGGTCGCGCTTGCGGATGCGCCCGAGGTCCCCGTGCTGGGCCTCGGTCGGGTGGAGGAAGATCGAGGGCGTTCCGGTGCTGGCGAACGTGGCCGAGATCTTCTGCCCGACCAGTCCCGCCTTGCCGACGCCGGTCAGGACCACGTGGCCCTCGCAGGCGAGCACCAGCTCCACCGCGTGCAGGAAATCCTGGCCCAGGCGCTGCTCGAGGTGCGCGATCGTGCGCGCCTCCAGGCGCAGCACTTCGGCTGCCCTGGCCAGACGCTCCTTCGATCGGTCCAGGGTACCGGCCACGCTAGCAGGCTCCACTTTCATGCTCCGGTTCGGGCGCCCGCCGCGCACTTGCCCCGGGCGGCGGATTCTATGCCCCGCGCGAGCGCGCGATCAATGGCGGGAGCCGCGTGCCCGGGGGCGAAAGGAGCGAAACCGTCCGGTAGGATGGGCCCTTCCTCGCGCTCCGGACGGGCGCGCCAACCCCGTGACGCACTTCTTCCGCCGTTGGAGCCGCCTGGGCAGCGCCTGCCTCGCGCCCGGCCTGCCCATGCTGGTCGCCTCGCCGGTCGTCGTCGAGACGGACACCCTCAACTTGGTGCTGACCATCGTGCTGCTCGTGATCTGCCTGGGGATCCACGAGTCCGCGCACGCCTGGGTCGCTTGGAAGTGCGGCGATCCAACCGCCAAGGATCTCGGACGGATCACGCTCAACCCGCTGGTGCATATCGATCCGTTCATGACGATCATCCTGCCGGTCGTGATGTTCCTGACGATCGGCAGGACATTCGGCGGCGCGAAGCCGGTGCCGGTGAGCTTCCACCGCCTGCGGCATCCCTGGCGCGACATGAGCCTGGTCGCGCTGGCTGGCCCGGCGTCCAACTTCGTGCTCGCGATCCTGTTCATGATCGGCTGGAAGTTCTTCGTGCAGACGGGCCTGTACAACGGTTCCTCCGAGACGATGCTCCAGCGCTACGACGACCTGCTGCCCGCCGTGCTCTGGAACGCCGTCTACTTCAACATCCTGCTGACGCTCTTCAACCTCATCCCGATCCCGCCCCTCGACGGATCGCGCGTGATGGCCTGGCTCCTGCCGCCGCCGATGCGCCAGCCCTATGTGGCGGTCGGAGCGTATGGCATGTGGCTCGTGATGCTCCTGGCGACCTGGACGCCCGCGTTCCGCGTCTTCCTGGTCGAGACGGCCGGCGATATCGCGCAACAGATCCTGCGCATGGTCTCGCTGGGAGGTGTCTGGTGAGCGCGCCCTTCACGATCCGGCTCGAGCGCGTCTTCCAGGGTCCGCTGGACCTCCTGCTGCACCTCGTGCGCGAGCAGGAGGTCGAGATCCACGAGATCGAGATCAACACCGTCGTGCAGGGCTACCTCGAGCACCTCAAGGCGCTGAAGGATCTCGACATCGAGCTCGCCGGCGACTTCCTGGTGATGGCCGCGACGCTGATGTCGATCAAGTCGCGCTCGCTCCTGCCGCGCGAGGAGATCGACCTCGAGAAGGAGCTCGACCCGCGCGACGAGCTGATCCAGCGCCTGATCGAGTACCGGCGCTTCAAGGAGGCCTCCGACCGGCTCGGCCAGCGCTACGCCCTGCGCGAGCTCTCCTTCGAGCGCGGCGACCCCGGCGCGGAGGCGCCGGCCGACGAGCCCGTGCTGGAGCTCGGCGAGCTGACCTCCTGGGACCTGCTGGCGGCCTTCTCGCGCCTGATGCGCGAGACGCTCGGCCACCGCCCGCACCGCGTGCGGCCCGACACGCGCCCGCTGCGCTTCTACGTGCAGGCGCTGGCCGCGCGCATGCGCGTGCGCGGCGCGCTCTCGCTGCGCGAACTCGTGCTGGGCCTCGACGAGGAGCCCACGCGCGAGTCGCTGATCGGCTCCTTCTGCGCACTGCTCGAGCTGGTCAAGCTCGGCCTGGTCGGCGTGACGCAGCCCGAGCGCCACGGCGAGATCCGGGTCGAGCTCAAGCCCGAGCACGCGGGCGACTTCGAGAGCCTGATCGAGAGCTCGGTCTTCGACGACGAGGCGCCGCCGACGACCCCCGGATCCGAACCCGCGGCCGCGGTGGAACCCGCGCTCGAGGCGCTGGCGGGCCCCGAGACGGTCTGAAGCCCGCCCTGCCCGGGAAGGCTGGACGGAAGGCCGCACGCGGTCCATATTGCCCGCTCGACGAACCGCAACCCCGCACGCGAAAGCCACCCCCATGAGCAACGCCCTCGACGTCACGGACAACACCTGGGAGACCGCGGTCCTGCAGAGCCAGGTGCCCGTGCTGGTCGACTTCTGGGCCGAGTGGTGCGGCCCCTGCCGCGCGATGTCGCCCTACGTGGACAAGCTGGCCGAGGAGTACAAGGGCAAGCTCAAGGTCGTGAAGCTCAACACGCAGGACAACACCGAGGTGCCCTCGCGCTACGGCATCACGGCCATCCCGACCTTCCTGGTGATCAAGAACGGCGAGGTCGCCAAGCAGATCGTGGGCTCGATGACCTACGACAAGCTCAAGGGTGCCATCAGCCCGCACCTGTGATCCGCCCCGCTCTCCGGGAGCTGCGGCCGGCGCCGAGTGTGCCGGCCGTTGCGTAGAGTGGCCCGCGCATGCGCGTCGTCTTCCTCGGTTCGCCGCCCTTCGCGCTGCCGGTCCTCGAACGGCTGCTCGCGAGCCGCCACCAGCTGCTGGCGCTCGTCGCCCAGCCCGACCGGCCGCGCGGACGCGGGATGAAGGTCGAGCCCTCGCCGCTGGTGGAGCTCGCGCGCGCGCGCGGCCTGCCCGTGCTGCAGCCCGAGGACACGCGCGCTCCCGAGTTCGCGGGCGCGCTGCGCTCGTTCAAGGCCGACGTGCTGCTGGTGGCGAGCTACGGCGAGATCCTGCGCCAGGAGGTGCTCGCCTGCTGCCCGCAGGGCGCGCTCAACGTGCACGCCTCGCTGCTGCCGCGCCACCGCGGCGCCTCGCCGATCCAGGCCGCTATCCTGGCCGGCGACCCCGAGACGGGCGTCAGCGTCCAGCGCATGGTGCTGCGCCTGGATGCCGGGGACGTGCTGCTCGAGGAGCGCACGCCGATCGGGCCGCGGGAGACGGCCGGCGAACTCTCCGCACGGCTCGCCGTGCTCGGCGGCGAGGCCGCCGTGCGCGCACTCGACCTCGTCGAGAGCGGACGCGCGCGCTTCGTGCCGCAGGACGAGTCGCGCGCCACGCAGGCGCGCAAGATCCACAAGCAGCAGGGCCGGATCGACTGGGCGCGCGCCGCCGCGGACATCGAGCGCCTGGTGCGTGCGCTCAACCCCTGGCCGCTGGCGCGTTGCGGCGACGGCCAGGGCGGCGAGCTCGCCCTGCTCGCGGCACGCGCGCTCGGCGACTCGAGCAGCGCCACGCCCGGTTCGCTGCTCTCCGGGGCAGCAGGCGTGCGCGTGGCCTGCGGCTCCGGCGTGCTCGAGCTCCTGCGCGTCAAGCCGGCGGGCAAGGCCGAGATGGACGGCGCGGCCTGGCTGCGCGGATCGCGGCTGGCGCCGGAGGCCCGGCTGGCGAACGGCTGAGCGCGCGCGCCGCTCAGCTCTTCTTGCGCGGGACGGGAGCGGCGGGCAGCGCTTCCTTGAGTGCCTCGCCGAGGATCTCGCCGAAGGCGTCGACCGTGCTGTCGTTCTCGCCGTCGGACGAGGGAACCTGCAGGTCGAGCAGCACGGCCGCATCCGCCTGGTCGAAGAGCGAGCCCCACTCCCCCGGCGCGCCCTGCGGCGCAGCGCCGGCCGCACGCCCGCCTTCGGCCTCCGCGGCCGGCCGTGCGGACGCCGCCGGCGACTGCCCGGCCAGGTTCTTCTCGATCCAGCTGCGATTCGAACGCACCGAGCCGACGACCGGGAGGATCACGAGGTCCGTCGTGGCGGCCAGCAGCCCGAGCACGTCGGCCGGCACCATCGCCGGCATGCAGACCGTGAGCACCTGGCCGTAGCGTCCGACGGGCACGAGGCAGTTCTCGACCAGGAACTGCGGGTCGATGCCCTCGAGCGCGCGCGGATCCGGATCGATCAGCTCGACCGGCAGGAAGGGCATGTTGTAGATCTCGCACACGATCCGCCCGAGCTCCCAGTCCGGCACGAGGTTCGCCGTGACGAGCGCCTCGGACATCGGGATCTTGCCGTGCACGGCGAAGTTCGCCGCCTCGCGCAGCGCCTGCGGCTCGACCAGCCCCCGCTCGGCGAGGACCTCCGAAAGCCGGTTGTTGTCGAGGCGTTGGCTGGACTTCAAGGGGAGGTGTGGGTGCGGCCGGATGCCGTGCTCGGCGTCGCAGGATGCGGATCGAAGGGTGCTTCGATGTATCGAGCTTCCCGGCCCCGATCTGGAATGGGTTATCCCTTCCTCGGCGGCCAGACCGCGCGCGGTCTGGCCGCTCGAACGGACCGGGCCGGGCGTGCAGCTTTCCCTCTCGGCCGGACGCCCTGGCCCGCTTCGGGAAAACTATTCCGGGCGACCGGTCTGGCGACCGCGGCGCCGCGCTCAGACGTCTAGGTTCGTGATCTCCAGCGCGTGGCGCTCGATGTACTCGCGGCGCGGGTCGACGGCGTCGGACATCAGGATCGTGAAGATCTCGTCGGCCGCGATCGCGTCCTCCATCTCGACCCGGTAGAGGTTGCGCCGTGCGGGATCCATGGTCGACTCCCAGAGCTGCTCGGGGTCCATCTCGCCCAGGCCCTTGTAGCGCTGGATGTCGACGTCGGCCTGGACCGCACCGCGCAGCGCGGCCGCGAGCTCGACCAGGCCCTTCAGCTCGAGCGGCTCCTTGGCGCCGCGCAGCACGAAGCCGCCGCCCCCGCGAAACATGAGTCCGCGCTTCTCGAGCGACTGCAGCACGCGCGCGAGCTCCTCGGTGTGCGCGAGATGGCACACGACCGCGTGCGCCTTGTCGCGCGTGAAATCCACCGTCGGGCTGTTGTAGACCAGCAGCTCCTCGCCCGGGCGCAGGCCCGCGCGCACGAGTTCGAGCCGCTCGTCGAGCTCGGCGCGCCGCGCGAAGAAGTGCTCCTGGTCCGCGATCAGCGCGAAATGCTGCGGGAAGCCCGTGCCGTCGAAGGCCGCCAGCGCCTTGGCCAGCGGCACGTGCGCCCAGGCCGGGGCCGCGACCGCCAGGAGCTCCTCGAGCTTGCGCAGGTCGTCGGCCAGCTCGCGCAGCGCCGCCCCGCGCCAGGACTTGCCCGAGACCTGGTCCGCGACCTCGAGCGACTCGACGCCGCGCTCGATCAGGATCTGGCGCAGGCCGGCGTCGGTCGTGATGTAGCGCTCCTCGTTCTTGAACTTGACCTTGTAGAGCGGCGGCTGGGCGATGTAGAGCCGCCCTTCCTCGACCAGCTGGCGCATGTGGCGGAAGAAGAAGGTCAGGAGCAGCGTGCGGATGTGGGAGCCGTCCACGTCCGCGTCCGTCATGATGATCGTCTTGCCGTAGCGCAGCTTCTCGATGTCGAACTCCTCGGCGATGCCCGTGCCGAGGGCCGAGATGATCACCTGGATCTCGGAGTGTGCGAGCATCTTGTCCAGGCGCGCGCGCTCGACGTTCAGGATCTTGCCCTTGAGCGGCAGGATGGCCTGGAAGCGCCGGTCGCGGCCGGTCTTGGCCGAGCCGCCGGCCGAATCGCCTTCGACGAGGTAGAGCTCCGACTCGTCCAGGTTCGAGGACTGGCAGTCGGCCAGCTTGCCGGGCAGGTTGCCGCTCGCCAGCGCCGACTTGCGCCGCACGAGGTCGCGCGCCTTGCGCGCCGCCTCGCGCGCCTCGCGCGCGCGGAGCGCCTTCAGGACCACCGCCTTGGCCGCGGCCGGGTGCTCCTCGAGGTAGGTCGAGAAGAGCTCGCCCACGACCGACTCGACCAGGCCCTGGGCCTCGCGGTTGCCGAGCTTGTCCTTGGTCTGGCCCTCGAACTGCGGCTCGGGGACCTTGAGCGAGAGGATCGCGGTGACGCCCTCGCGGAAGTCGTCGCCGGCCGGGCCCTCCTCCGAGTCCTTGAACAGCTTCGCCTGCTTGCCATAGGCCGTCAGCGTGCGGGTCAGCGCGCTGCGCAGGCCGGCCAGGTGCGTCCCGCCGCCGGGCGTGCTGATGTTGTTGACGAAGGTGTAGATCGTCTCCTGGTAGGTGTCGGTGTACTGCAGCGCCAGCTCGACCTCGTACTCGCGGTCGGGCCGCTCGGGCGAGGGCACCGTCTTGGAGAGGTGCACCACGTCGGCGTGCAGCACGGGCTTGTTCTTGTTGATGTGCTGCACGAAGTCGCGCAGGCCCTGGGGGAACTCGTAGCGCTCCTTGGCGCCCGTGCGCTCGTCCTCGAGCTCGATCACCACGCCGCGCGTGCCCATCAGGTAGGCCATCTCGCGCAGGCGCTTGCTGA
>WNFL01289760.1_pt1 | contig 12233 bp, 7 predicted proteins | sample 5400361 | NCBI WGS metagenome assembly WNFL01 (sample SAMN13153351, study PRJNA577476) | soil metagenome | isolation source: 40 cm soil on Douglas fir-dominated hillslope | place: USA:California | collected 2013-09-17
ACTGCCGTGCGTCGCGCCGAGGCTGAAAGCGCCTACGGCGTGGCCGTTTAGAAGGGAAGAATCCGGTATGCGACGTTTCAATTGGACTGTCGTCGGCGTGTTGATGGCGCTGGCGGTGATGACACCTGGATTGATGCACGCGCAGAACGCGGACGCTGCGCGCGCGGCGGCCCTCCCGCCGGTCACCGACGACGACCAGGGGCTGTACCGCCTGGGTCCGGGCGACTCGATTGAGATCGCGTTCATGCAGAACCCCGAACTGAACGTGCAGGTGCAGATCCGGCCGGACGGGCGCATCTCGATGCCCCTCGTCGGGGAACTGCTTGTCGCCGGCACCACGATTACGGAGCTCTCGACGCGTCTGGCGTCGGCGTACGCCGACATTCTCAGGGCGCCGTCCACCACGATTCAGGTGCGCGAGTTTGCCAATCGGCGGATCTTCGTCGGCGGCGAGGTGGCGCGGCCCGGCGTTCTGCCGCTCGTCGGGCGGCAAACCGCGCTCGGCGCCGTAATGGAAGCCGGCGGGTCGCCGCGGCACCGAGGACGCGCCGCGCATTCTGCGACTGTCCATGAAGAACGACAAGAACCACGGATCCGAGGCGTCGAGTTTCGCGCTCCAGCCGCTCGACGTCGTGCTCGTCAGCGAGTCCGGGATCGCGAGAACCGGACGCGCGATCGACCAATACGTCCGCCAGGTCGTCCCGCTCAATCTGGGCGCGAGCTGGCTGTTTGGCTCGACGGTCCTCGGCGGAGCTCGCTGATGCCGGCCGACCTCTTCGGACGATCCGCAGCGGCCGTGGACGCACACGAACCTGGGCTACGCGTCACGCTCGCGCAGATCCAGGCGTTCCTCCCGCGCTACAAGTGGGTCATTGCCGGCGTGTTTCTGGCGACGGCGCTCAGTACTTATGTCGGGCTCAGCCTGACCACCGAGCTCTACGACGTGAACGCCGCGCTGCTGGTCAAGCTCGGGCGCGAGAATCTCGATCCCCCGCCGACCGCTCGCAACGGGATCCTGAGCACCGGCCTTCGACGCGAAGAGCTTGGATCGGAAGTGCAGATCCTCCGCTCGGCCGATCTCCTGCGGCAGATCGTCGACACGCTTGGCGTCGATGCGTTTCGCGTCGCGCCCGTGCCGCCGCCGGGCCTGTTCGCCAGGGCGAAGTTCTACACGAAGGCCGCGATCCGCCGGGCGAAGAACGGCTATCAGGACGCCCTGATCGCGCTCGACCTCAAGAAACGCCTGCCCGAGCGCGACGCCATCGTCGCGCAGCTCCTCAATGACCTCACGGTGGAACCTCAGAAGGAATCGGATGTCATCGCGCTGCACCTGCGGTTGGCGAATCCCGAGCTCGCCGTGCGCGTCGAGCAGACGCTGATCCAGAAGTACCTCGTGTATCGCGTGCAGGTGCGTCAGGCGAGCGGCGTGAAGGAATTCTTCGACGGCGAGGCGCAGCGTCTGAAGGAGACGCTGCAGACAGCGGAGGCGCGACTCCGCACGTGGAAACAGCAGCACGGCCTGTCCGTTCCCGGTGAACAGAAGGCCCTCCTGCTGCGCCAGATTCGCGAGCTGACCGCACAACAGGACAACGCCGACAGCCGGACCCAGGCCCTGACGCATCAGCTCGTCGCCGCCCGGACCCTGGCGACGAGCGCGCCCGAACGCGTGAGCGCAACCCAGACCGAAACGCCAAGTCCGGCCGTCCTGCAGTTCCGCGAGCGTCTGACGAAGCTGCAGGCCGACCGCGCGCGGCTGCTTACGACGTACAAGCCGGGCGCCGCGCCGATCGCCGCGGTCGACGAGGAGATCGCGACGCTCGTTCGGATGATCGACGCCCGTGCGTCGACCGAGCTCGGATCGGTGACGACGGAGATCAACCCGCTTCGCCAGCAGCTGCAGCAATCCGTGAATCAGGACACGGTCGCGCTCGAAGGCTTGTCGGCGGAAACCCCGGCGCGCCATCAACAGATAGCCGAGCTCCAGAGCGAACTGCATGAGGTCGAGCGCGCGGACGCGACGCTCGCCGAACTCGAGCGCGAACGTTCGATGACCGAGCAGAACTACCTCACGGCGATGAAGCGGTTGACGGATGCGGAGGTCGAGCAGCAGCTCGATTTGACGCGCATCTCGAACGTCAGCGTCGCCGTGCCGCCGACCTCGACCCTCGAGCCGGTGTACCCGCGCAAGCTGCTCGTGACCGCGCTGTCGCTCGCTGTCGGCCTGCTGCTCGGCATCGCGCTCGGCGTCGTCCTCGAGTGGACGAGCGATACGGTTCGCGATGCGCAGGACGTCGAGTCGCTCACCGACCTGGTCTGCCTCGGCGAGTTCGGCGCCGATCGGCGCCGCGGGCCTGCGGCTGGAGCCGCGTGAGCGATGGCTGCCGCGCTGTTTCCTCGAAGGATCGTGCTCCCGGCAGCTGTCGGCGTCACCGGCGGGTCGCTCCTCGTCGTGCTCGCCGCACAAGCGTCACCGATCCTTGGCGCCGCGGCGCCGTGCTGGCGTTTCCGTACTGGGGATTCCTTCTCACGGCCGCCCTGGTTCCACTCGAGCGCGTTGGTCGATTCACGAACGACGCGAGCCTGACAACCGTCTCGCTGATCCGCGTGGCGGGGACGATCACGCTGGTGGCGTTCCTGCTGCACGCGCTGCTGCAGCGGCGGAAGATCTTGCTGACGACGCCAGGGATCCTTTACACGATCTACTTCGCCGTCAGCGTGTTCTCGCTGTTCTACACGAGCGACGTCGAATACGGCGTACGGGCCGCTTCGGCGATTCTGGGCAACCTCGTCTTCTTCATCCTGGTGGTCAACATGGTGCGGACGCCGGCGCACGCGCGGGCGGCGGTGCTGTGCTGGCTGATCGTCACGTCCGGCATCGGCCTCTTCACCATCTATCAGTGGCATGACCCGGCCGCTATCATCACCGAAGATCGCTTCAATTCGACAGGGGAGCGCACGAGCGACGACCGCTTTTCGACGGTGCTGTCCGACGCCTCGGAGTACCAGGCGCTCGACGACACGCCGCGCGCCCTCGGCACCACGTCTCACCCCGCGGTGTACGGCATCAATCTGATCCTCACGCTGCCGTTCTTTGCCTACATCCATCGCACCGTGCGGCGGCCGCTCTACCGCGTGCTGACCGCGGGCGCAGCAGCGATCACCTGCTACAACGTCGTCCTCACGAACACGCGCGCGGCGGTCCTCATCATGGTTCTCGTCATCCTGGTGATCGCGTTGACGCGGCTCATTCGTGTGACGGCCGTCGCCGTGACCGGCGTCGCGCTCGCCAGCGTGCTGGCGATCCCGCTCGTCCCCGGCGCGATCTGGGACCGCGTCCTCGACGTCAGCAACTACAGCGTCGACCGCTCCGACACGCTGCGAGCGCGCCTGAGCTATTGGGAAGAAGGCGTCTCGATGCTGTCGGAGAACTGGCTGCTCGGAATCGGCATCGGCAACCAGACGGAACTGCCACGCCGGCTCCGGTCGCGGATGTACATGCCGCCGAACTCGACGGTCCACAACGAATACCTTCAGAGCCTGCTCGAGACCGGCCTGCTCGGCTATCCATTGCTGATCGCCTTCATGGTCGTGCTCTACCGCCGGGCCCGCCGCGCGGAAGTCTCATTCGAGGCGGCGGGCAGCCTCGATCAGGCGCTGCTGTTCAAAGCCTCGCGCGTCGCGCTGCTGGCGATGCTGTTTTACGGGACTCAGGTCGACGTCCTGCATTTCCCGCTCAAGGGGTGGTGGCTCGCGATGGGCATCGTCGTGGCGTTGAGCGAGCCAATGGCGTCCCCTGCGCGCCTGGAGATCGCGGCATGACGAAGGGACATATGCACCAGCAGACATCCGTCGACGCCTCCGGCATCGACGTCTCTCTGATCATCATCAGCCTGAACTCTCGCGCATTTCTTCGCGATTGCATCCGCTCGATCCACGCATCGACCTGGCGCAACGTCCGCTACGAGGTCATCGTCGTCGACAACGGATCGAGCGATGGCACGCCGGCCATGCTGGCCGAAGACTACCCGGAAGTCCGAGTGGTCGCGAACCGATCGAACGTCGGGTACTGCCGCGCAGGCAATCAAGGCGCGGCCATTGCGCGCGGCAGGCATTTCGTCCTCCTGAACGATGACACGCTGATGATCGGCGACGCGATCGCCGCGCTGGTCGAATGGGCGGACGAGCATGGCGCAGCGATGATCGGCAGCCGGCTGCTCAACACCGACGGGACGGATCAGTTTTCGTCGGGCCGGCGCTTCACCACGCCGTTTGCCGCCCTGTTCGGGCGGAAGTCGATTCTGACGCGCCTGTTTCCTGGCGCGGCCCCCGCCCGGCGCTATCTGATGTCGGACCTCGTCCAGTTGACGGAGCCGTACGAAGTGGACTGGCTGTCGGCCGCGGCGATGATGGTGCGTCGCGACGTCTTCGAGCAGGCGGGAGGGCTGGCCGAGGATTTCTACTACTTCCACGAGCAGGTGTTCTGCGCGCGGGTGCTTCGTGCCGGCGGCCGAATCTACCTTCATCCCGCCTCGCGCATCATCCACCACGAAGGCGCCGGCAGCGGCCATCGGACGCGCCGGGTGCGGCGGCGGCACATCACGGCCTTCCACTCGGCGGCTCTGCGCTGGTACTGCCTCCACCACGGCCTCGGCCCGCTCCATCCACTTCGGATGATCGCGGCCGCTGCGCTGTGGACGCGTGCAGGAGTGCTCGTCGCCGTCGACGCCGTGAAGCCGGAGCGCCACGCGCTGCAGGCGACCCTCGAAGCGAGCCGCCCGGAGGGAGGCGTCGCCGTATGAACGCCGAGCACGTCGATCCCATCAGGGCCGTGTGTCCGTTCTGCCAGGGTTCGCTTCGCTTCACTCCATCGCAGATCGCCTGCACTGCATGCGACCGGCGCTTCGAGTACCGCGACGGCTTTGCCGATCTGATCGTCGGCGGACGATTCGACGACGACCTCGGAGACGAGCAGACGCGGTATGAGGAGTCGAGCAACGAGTGGCTCTCACGGCGCTACCTGATGCCGACGCTACGCCGGCTGCTGCAGGGCATCCCTCACCCGCGTGTGCTGTCGCTCGGCTGCGGCACGGGCGTCGACATCGATCTGCTGGCCGCCGACGGATTCGACATTGTCGGCATCGATTGCGGCAACAGAAGCGAAACCTGGCCGCGGCGCGTCTTCCGCGACCGCCTGTGCCTCGCGAACGGCAAGCACCTGCCGTTCGAAACCGGCAGCTTCGACGCCGTCTATTGCGGCTGCGTCTTCCCGCACGTCGGCGTCGAGGGCGATTCCAATCGCGTCCGTTCCGACTATCGCGAAGAGCGGCTTGGCATCGCGCGCGAGATGGGACGCGTGTTGAAGCGTGGCGGCCACGCGATGGTGAGCAGTCCGAACAGACTGTTCCCGCTCGACATCTTTCACGGCCGTTCTCCGGATCAGCCGTACCCGCGACTGAACGCGCCGTGGGATCCGTTTCTGCTGTCGGCTGGCGACTATCGGCGCCTCTTCGCCGCGGCCGGATGTCAGTCGACCCGGCTGCTGCCGGTCAAGGACTACTGGGGATTCATTCGCATGAAGCGGCGACTGGTTGGCCGCATGCTCGCCTTCCCGATTGAGACGATCTTCAACGCGGTGTCCATCGAGACGCTGCGGGCGCTCCGCGGCTCGGTTGTCAACCCGTGGCTCGTCATGGAGGCGGAAAAAACGCATGTTGTCTAGAGCCTCAGCGGTCGTCTCGATCGCGCTGCTTGCGGGCGGCTCTGTCGCTCGCGCCCAGGAGCCGTCGGGCAGCTATCTCCCGCTCGCGGTAGGAAACAGATGGGAACTGCGCGCGAGCACCACCTCCGATCCGATGGCGCTCGAGGTGACGGATCGTTCGGGCGACGCCTTTGTCGTGCGCTGGATCAACCCGTGGATCCAGGCGACGTTCCGATTCCGGGTGCAGGACACTCGCGTGTTGCTTGTCGGCCTGGACACCGGACAAGGCAACGCGTCGATGCCGGCGGACACCGTCTACTGGGACTTCGGGAAGCGCAAAGGCGACCGATGGAAAACGGCGGTGGGCGACGGCGAAGTATCCGACCGCGGCATGACCGTCCAGACGCCGTCCGGCAGCTATCGTGACGCCGTCGAGGTCCGCACGATCGACCAGAAGGGGCAGTCGATGTACTGGACCTTCGCGCCAGGCGCCGGGCTCGTTCGTTTCGGACGCGGTCGCGACGCGTACCTGCTGACGTCACGTCGCACCGGCGCGGGATCGGCGCCGCTGCGATCGGACACCAGCCGTTCGTTGCCGCCCCCGACGAGCACGGCGAGGCCGGGAATGCAGCCGCTCCTCGTCGGTGTCGACGCCACACCTCACAGCAAGAGCGGCAGCGGGAAAGCCGGCAAACGAAGCGCGCTTCAGCAGGCCTGGGAATCGGGGCTTGCGGTGCTGCACACGGCGCCGAAATGGAACGAGCTCGAGAAGTCGCCGGGCCGCTACGAATTGGCGGACGACGTGCAGGCGATTGGCGAGTTCGCCGACGAGCACGATCTGCCCATCGCGCTGAATGTCCGCATCGTCGACACGAACCAGCGAAGCATGCCGAAGGAGTACGAGCGGTGGCGCTTCGATGACGAGAAGATGGCCGACCGCCTTCGGGCCGCCCTTCAGTCGTTCCCGCAGTCGTTCCGCCGGCACACCCGCTACCTGGCGATCGGGAACGAAGTCGATGGCTACTTCGGATCGCACCGCGACGAGATAGAAGCGTACGCGGTGTTGGTGCAGCGCGTCGCCGCCACTGCGCGGCAGGTGTTTCCGGGTACGCAGTTGACGGTGAACTTCACATTCGGCGCGGCCGGCGACATGAGCCGGTATCGCCGCATCACCGACCTGACCGATATCGCGTCGTTCACGTATTACCCGTTGAACGGCGACTTCACGATGCGCGATCCCTCGGTCGCGGGTGCCGACATCGATCGCATGCTCGACAGCGCGGCCGGCCGAAAGCTGTACATCCAGGAGATCGGCTACGCGTCGGCCGAGCGGCTGAAGAGCTCGCCGCAAAAGCAGGCCGACTTCTACGCGAACGCGTTCCAGGCGATTCGAGAACGCCGTGATCGGATCGTCGGCGTCACGTTCCTGTTCATGTCCGACCTTCCGCAATCGATTGTCGACTACCTCGGCTCGTATTACCGCCTGCCGAACAGCGACAACTTCAAGGCCTATATCCAGACGCTCGGGCTCCTGCGTCAGGACGGCACGCCCAAACCTGCCTGGGATGTATTCCGACGCGAAGCGCTCGGGATTCGGACGGCGCGCGAGGGTGCCCGGTGACCGATGGCCTGCGGGGAGCGATGCTGTCCCTCGCCACGATTCTCGGGCTGGGGATGTTCGGTGCGCCGGGCGCTGCCGCGCAGACCGTGCCTGACAACACGTGGGCGCCAGCGGGACCCGCGTTCAGCACCGTGCTCACGCTGGAGCGGAGCCCTAGCGATCCGTCCGTGCTCCTCGCAGGCACGTACTTCGGCGGTTTGTATCGCAGCACCGACTACGGTTTTTCCTGGCAGCACGTCGACGCCGAGTTTTCCTCGCAGTCGATCTTCACGATCGCGTTTGCCTCCGCGACGACGATCTACGTCGGCATCTTTCATAACGGGGTGTACCGATCGGTCGATGCGGGACAGACCTGGGCACCCCTCAGCGACGGCCTGAGCGACCTCGACGTACAGGCGGTCGCGGTCGACCCGTTCGACTCGAGCGTCGTGCTCGCGGCCACGAGCGCGGGCGGTGTGTTCAGGAGCGCCACGGGAGGCGGTGGCTGGCAGCGCGTGGATCAACAAACGCCCGCGCTTCAGGGCAAGTCGATCGCGTTCGATCCACTCACTCAGGGCGTCGTCTACCTCGGCACCATCGGGTTGGGCGCTTATCGGAGCACCGACGATGGCCTGACATTCCAGCGATTCAACGACGGCCTGTTGTCTGCAAGCGTCCTGTCCCTTCGGTTCGGTGCGCCGCCGTCACGCGAGCTCTACGCGGCGGCCGACAACGGCGCGTTCAAGTTGCGCCGCGACGCCGCCACGTGGACTGAGATCACCGGAAATCTGCCGCCGTACCCCCTGAGCGACCTGCTGCCGCACCCGGTGATCGAGCATTTTGCGTTCGCCGCAACGCTCGTCGGCGCGTTCGTTCTTCCGAACGACGAGGCCGACCCGAACTGGATCGGCTGGACGACCCTGCCGACGCGCGTGCTCAGCACGGATCCGACGGGCTCGGTGTTCCACGCGGCAAGCATTCACGGCGCGCTCCAAGCGACGACCGATTTCGGCCGCTCCTGGTACCAGGCGAACACGGGCATTCAGAACCTTTTCATCGGCGCGCTCAGCGTCGTCGACGGTGGCGCCAGCGGGCCGCTCGTCTATGCCGGCTCGGACTTCGCCGTCCACCGGCGGACGTCGGGCATCTGGGACACGTTCTTCGATCAGAAGCAGGGCGTCTTCGACATCGAGGCCGATCCGGCCACGCCGGGCACGCTCTATCTCGGGTCCGAGCGCACTGGCGTCTGGAAGAGCACCGACGGCGGCGCCGGATGGGTGCCTTCGTCGACGAATCTCGTGCCGGCCAACGTCTACAGCCTCGGCCAGTCGGCTGACGGCATTACGGTGTTCGCCGCCACATCGTCCGGCGTTTATCTGTCGCCGAACAACGGCGAGTTCTGGGTGGCCGGAAATGCCAGCCAGCTGGGCATCGCACTCAGCGTCGCGCCCGATCCGACGCGCGCGCCGTTCCTGTTTGTCGGCGGCGCGGATGGTCGTGTCGTCTTTTCCCAGGACGGTGGGTTCTCCTACCGCGACGCCTCGCACGGGCTGCCTTCGGAGAACGTGACGACGCTCGTGACAGCGCCGTGGGAGAAGACCTACGCGATCACCGGCAGCGGCAATCTGTTTGCGACTTCCGATCAGGGCCTGAACTGGTTCGCGGCGAAGGCGGGCGTCGGCGAACCGGCGGTGTCGATCGCAGCGGATCCGACGCGGCCGTGGATTTTGTATCTCGGCACCGCCGGCGGCGGCGTGTACAAGAGCGAGTCCGGCTCGCTCGACTGGACGCCGCGCAACGTCGGCCTGACATCTCCATTCGTGTTTTCGACGGCCGTCGACCGAACGTCGCCTTCGCTGGTTTACGCGGGCACGCTCGACGGAGTATTCGCGTCGAACGACGGCGCGCTGACGTGGACGCGGAGAAGCGCGGGCCTTCCTCCGGGCCGCGTGACCGCGCTCGTGGTCGACCCGACGGCGTCGGGAGTGCTCTACGCCTCCGTGCAGGACGCCGGTGTGTACAGAAGCGTCGACGGCGGGGCATCGTGGCTGACGGCGTCCGCCTCGCTTCCCGTGACGGGCGCCATGCCGATCGTGATCAACCAGCTGCAGCCGTCCCAGCTGTTCGTCGGGACGACGCTCGGCGGCGTGTACCGCTCGAGCGATTCGGGTGCGTCCTGGCAGCAGAGCAGTTTCGGCATGACCCTGTTCGTCCGTGGCATCGCGATCGATCCGGCGAACACCTCCACGCTCTACGCCGGCTCTCTTGGCGCCGGTGTGTTCAAGAGCACCGACGCAAGCGCAACCTGGACGAGCGTCGGGCTCCGCGATCGGAATGTCTTCAAGCTGGCGATCGACCCTCGGCACACCGGCACGCTGTACGCGGCGACGTCGGCAGGATTGAGCCGGACGACTGACGCCGGCGCCACATGGCGGACACTCGCGCAGCCGGCGGCGTTCGTGAATGCGATGGCCGTCGATTCTCGAGATCGACGCCGGGTCTTTATTGGTTCGACTGGGGGCTCGGTCTACCGGAGCATCGACGCTGGCGAGACATGGGACCTGACGGCCACCGGCCTGCCGCCGGTCACGATCTACGCGCTCGCGATCGACGGAGCCAACGGAGCGCTCTATGCGGCTGCGGATCACTCAGGAGTCTGGACGAGCTCGAACGACGGCGCCAGTTGGACGGCGTTGCCCGGCGGACCGCTGGACCACACCTCCGTGTCGTCTCTGACCGTCGCGAGGGACCACAAAGTCTTCGCGGCGACGGTCGGAATGGGCGTGTTCGTCTACGCCGGCGGCTCCTGGACGAATGCGAGCGCGGGCCTGGCGAGCCCGCAGGTCGCAGACGTCCAGATCCTCGGCAACGGCGTGATTCTCGCGGCGACTTTCGATGCGGGGCTCTTCCGTTCGACCGACGGCGGCCTCACGTGGTTATGGGCCAGCTCCGGCCTGACGACCAGCCGCGTGACGTCCATCACGGCCGATCCCGCCGTCGCAGCCCGCGCGTACGTCGCGACGCCTGACGGTGTGTTTTCGACCACCGACGGCGGTCAGACGTGGAACGCCTCGAACGGCGGCATGCGTGGAGTAAACACCTGGGCCGTTGCCGTGGATTCCACCGCACCCGCTCATCTCTGGGCATCCACAAACGGCTTCGGCGTGTTCAGCAGCAGCGACGCCGGATTGACATGGACCGCATCGACGGCCGGGATGACGGACCTCGACGTCAGGCATGTCGCGGCGGGCGCCGTGCCGGGGTCGGTCTATGCGGCCACACTCGGCGGCGGCCTGTCGCGATCGAGTGACGGCGGCGCCACGTGGTCCGGCGGCGTCACGCCGGATCTGATCAACAGCTTCATCCTTGCCGTCGCGGTCAACCCCTCCACGCCCTCCATCGTCTACGCCGCGGCGGCGGGTCGCGGTGTGCTCAAGAGCACGAACGGCGGTATCGACTGGGCGCCGGCCTCCAATGGACTCGGCAGCCCGTTCCTGCTGTCGTTGGCGATCGATCCGCAACATCCCGACACGCTCTATGCGGGAACGGCGGACAGCGGCGTGTTCTACACGACGGATGGCGGTAACAGCTGGCATGCACTGAACACCGGCCTCTTCAACCACGTGGTGACATCGCTCGCGATTGATCCGTCCGACACGACGCAGATCTTTGCGGGCACCGAAGGCGGCGGCGTGTTCGCCAATCACGTCTCGCTGCCTGCGTCGGCGTGCACGTTCACGACGTCGCAGCCGCTCATCTCGATCGCCTCGCCGGCCTCGGACGTGAGCGTTCAGCTGACGACAACGGATGGCTGTGCCTGGAGCGTCGAGAGCGGATCGGAATGGCTCACGATCCCGGGCGCGGCTTCCCGGACAGGCAGCGCTACCGTGATCATCTCGGCCGCGATCAATACCGACCAGGATGCGCGCAGCGGCCGCGTCACGATCGCCGGCCGGCCGATCGTGATCGTTCAGGCCGGACTCGCAAAGCTGTTTCGGTTGTCCGTCACGCGGACCGGCACCGGCAGCGGCACTGTCACGAGCGATTGGATCGGCATCGCATGCGGCACCGACTGCGCGCAGATGTATACGGATCGGCTGCCGGTCGTGCTGACGGCCACGGCCGCGCAAGGCTCGGTCTTCGCCGGCTGGAGCGGCGATCCCGATTGCGCGGCCGGTGTGATCACGATGGCCGCGGATCGCGCCTGCGTCGCGCGTTTCGATTACACCGGCGATTTCGACGGCGACGGGCTGTCCGACTCCTGGGAGACGAAGTTCGGGCTCAACCCGGCAGTTGCCACCGGAGACGACGGTCCGGATGGCGATCCGGATCACGACGGACGGACCAACGCGCAGGAACTGCGGGACGGCACGCACCCGCGGGGGTTCGTCACGCGCTACTTCGCACGCGGCGTCGCGGACGACAACCACCGCACGCAAGTGGCGCTGTTCAACCCGCTGACCGACGACGCCCGCGTGCTCGTTCGTCTCATCCCTGATAGCGGCCCGCCGGTCGCCGAATACCGCTACATCGCGGCGCTGTCGCGAGCGACGGTCGACACGACCGCGCTCTCGCAACCGGTGAGTGGCAGCTTCGCGGTCATCGTCGAGTCGGATCGCCCCGTCGTCGCCGACAGGACGATCGTGCAACAGTTCCCTTACGCGGCGGACACCGAGAGGGGAGCCGAGACCTTATCAGCGGTGTGGTACCTCGCGGAAGGAACGACGCGCGGCGGCCGCGATGTGAAGTACTCGCTCTTCAATCCGGGATCGGCGGACGCCACGGTGGATGTGGCGTACCTGCCGACCGGCGCCGCCGCCGCGTTCGCTCGACACACCGTCGCCGCGGGAAAACGCGTGCTCGTCGATCTCGCCGCAGATGCAACGCTCACCGAAGTCGACGTCGCCACCGTCATCGCCAGCGATGCACCGATCG
>WNFL01446234.1_pt1 | contig 12232 bp, 8 predicted proteins | sample 5400361 | NCBI WGS metagenome assembly WNFL01 (sample SAMN13153351, study PRJNA577476) | soil metagenome | isolation source: 40 cm soil on Douglas fir-dominated hillslope | place: USA:California | collected 2013-09-17
ACTCCTTCCTCGCGAAGGAGAAGCGGCTCGGCGTCTACCGCCACTACCTCGACGACCTCCTCCGGCGCAAGGCGCACACGCTCCTCGAAGGGGAGGAGAAGATCCTCGCGGACGCCGGCCTCGTCACCGATGCCCCGCAGACGATCTACGGCGTGTTCTCCGACGCCGACTTCCCGAACCCTCAGGTGGTGCTCTCGGACGGGAAGACGGTGCGTCTCGATTCGTCCGGTTTCAGCCTCGCGCGCGCCGCCGCGAGCCGGGAGGACCGCAAGAAGGTCTTCGGCGCGTTCTTCGGCAAGCGCGACGAGTTCCGTCGCACGTTCGGCGCGGAGCTCTACGCCGAGATCAAGAAAGACATGTTCGTGGCGCGCGCCCGCAAGTACGGCTCCGCGCTCGAGAGCGCTCTCGACCCGAACGCGGTGCCGACGGCCGTCTACAGGAGCCTGGTCGAGAACGTCGGCAAGAGCCTGCCGACGTTCCACCGGTACCTGAAGCTGAGGAAGCGGATCCTCGGGCTCGACAGCCTCCACTACTACGACCTCTACGCGCCGCTCCTCCCGGGAGTCGACCTGAAGTACACGGTCGACGAGGCGCAGAGACACGTCGTAGCGGCGCTCGCCCCGCTCGGCCCGGAATACCAAAGGGTCCTGCAGAAGGCGTACGCGGAGCGCTGGATCGACTACTACCCGTACGAGGGGAAGCGCCCCGGCGCCTACTCGAACGGCTCCGCGTACGACGTCCACCCGTACATGCTCCTCAACTACAACGGCAAGTACGACGACATGTCGACGCTGGCCCACGAGCTCGGGCACACGATGCAGAGCTGGCTCTCGAACCAGGCGCAGGCGTATCCGAACGCGAGCTATCCGATCTTCGTGGCGGAGGTCGCGTCCACCTTCAACGAGGCGCTCCTGATCGACCACATGCTGAAGACGATCACGGACGACGGAGCGCGGCTCTCGCTCCTCGGGCAATGGCTCGAGGGGGCGAAGGGGACGGTCTTCCGCCAGACGCAGTTCGCCGAGTTCGAGCTGAGGACGCACGAGATGGCGGAGAAGGGCCAGGCGCTCACGGGCGACGACTTCGACGCGCTCTACCTCGAGATCGCGCGCCGGTACTACGGGCACGACGCGGGCGCCTGCACCGTGGACGACGAGATCAAGGCCGAGTGGACGTTCATCCCGCACTTCTACCTGAACTTCTACGTCTTCCAGTACGCGACGTCCTTCACGGCCTCGCAGGCTCTGTCGGAGAGCGTGCTGGCCGGGGACGCCGCGGCGCGGAAGAGGTACCTCGAGTTCCTCTCCGCCGGCGGCTCGGACTATCCGATCGAGCTCCTGAAGAAGGCGGGAGTGGACATGACGACCGCGGCGCCGTTCGAATTGACCATGCGAAAGATGAACAGGGTGATGGATCAGATGGAGCAGATCCTAGGGAGGATGGGGAGATGACGACTCGATTCGGAACGTCCTCGCTCGCGGCGCTCGTCGTCTTTGCGGGCACCGCATCCTCACAGGTCGCGCCGCTCCCGGTGCCGGACGCGAGCCAGCGGGCTTCGGTCGCGCAGCGGGTCGGGCTGACCGACATCGCGATCGTCTACCACCGGCCCGCGGTGAACAAGCGGAAGATCTGGGGCGGGCTCGTGCCGTACGGCGAGGTGTGGCGCGCGGGCGCTGACGAGAACACGACGATCTCGTTCAGCTCGCCCGTGAAGGTGAACGGCAAGGAGCTCGCGGCCGGGACGTACGGGCTCCACATGCTGCCGACCGAGAAGGACTGGACGGTCATCTTCTCGAAGGAAGCGCAGGCGTGGGGCAGCTTCAGCTACGACCCGAAGGAAGATGCGCTGCGCGTCGTCGCGTCGGCGCAGCCGGGCGAGCTCCAGGAGCGCCTCTCGTACACGTTCGACGACCCGACGAACACGTCGACGGGGATCTCGCTCCGGTGGGAGAAGCTGCGTGTGCCGTTCACCGTGGACGTCGACACCCCGGCCGTCGTCGTCGCGAGCCTGAGGGAGCAGCTCCGCGGGCTTCCGCGCTTCTTCTGGCAGGGATGGAACCAGGCGGCGGCGTATTGCGCGCAGAACGGCGTGAACCTGGACGAGGCGATGTCGTGGGCGGACTCCTCGATCAAGATCGGCGAGAACTTCTCGAACCTGAGGACGAAGGCGACGCTCCTGGAGAAGAAGGGCGACGCAAAGCCCGCCGCGGAGCTCCGCGCGAAGGCGCTCACGCTCGCGAGCGAGCAGGACATGAACCTCTACGGCTATTCGCTCCTCGGGCAGGGCAAGACCGACGAGGCGGTCGAGGTCTTCAAGAAGAACGTGAAGGACCACCCGGGCTCGTGGAACGTCTATGACAGCCTCGGCGAGGCGTACGCGAAGAAGGGCGACAAGGCGCAGGCTCGCGCGAGCTACGAGAAGGCGATGGCCATGGTGAAGGACGAGGCGCAGAGGAAGCGGATCGCGTCCGAGCTGGCAAAGCTGACGCCGTGAAGATGCTCGCGCTGGTCCTCGGACTCGTCGCTCTCTCTCCCGTCCTTCACGCGCAGGGACCGGCGCCGGAGGAGAAGGTCCTCCTCGAGGTCGAGGCGCGCCGGCGAGACGCGATCCGGAAGGGGGACGTCGCGACGCTGAAGCAGGTCTACGCGGAGGACTTCCGCGGGATCGTCGGGAACGGCAGCCCGATCGAGCGCGCGGAGCTCCTCGAGATCCTCGCGAAGACGGACCCTAAGGCGAGCTTCGACGCCGACGAGATCTCGGTCCGCGTCTTCGGCGACGCCGCCGTGGTGACGGGGCGCTTGACGGGCACGGCCCCTGGCGCCCCGACGACCGTGTCCCGGTACGTCCACGTCTACGTGAAGCGCGGCAGTGCCTGGCAGTGCGTCTTCGGCCAATCGACCCCGCTCAAGTGAGCGGCTCTCCGGTTCCCCCTCCTAGAATTTCGCCACGATCGCCGCGGACGTGATCGTGTCGGTGCGCCCGAAGCCGGGCGGCGGCTTCCTCACGTACGCGAACGTGTACGAGGCCTTCAGCGAGAAGAGTGTCGAGACGGCGGCCGACAGCGCACAAACGTTGTTGTAGCGCCAGTCGTTCTTGTCGGAGAGGTCCGCGATGAAGTTGGAGTCCTCGGTGAGCTCGGAGGTCTTCGAGATCGACCACTTGTAGGACAGCCCGGCGCGCGCGGTCGCGAACGAGAGGTCGGGCGGGGTGACGCGCAGCTCGCGCGTGTAGCCGAGCGCGCCCTCCACCTTCAGGAGGTGCTGGGGCGCCTTGATTAGCGTGTAGGCGACGCCGGCGTCCGCCGAGAAGCGGTTCTCGATGCCCGCGAAGGTGTTCTTGAGATAGCGCGCCTCGCCGAAGACCTCGATCGGGTCGGCGATCTTGCGAGCCGCGCGGAGGAGGAAGGCGAGGGAGCGCGCCTTCACCTCTTCGTCCGACTCGGCGCGCACGAACGCGAACGCCGCCTTGTACGCCCACGGGGCCGGCTTGTACTCCGCCTCGGCCGCGGTGCCGAGGGTCTGGGTGCTGGTGTTGCCGCTCGTCGAGACGAACGACAGCTCCGCCTTGCCCGAGAAGAGCGGCGGCGGAGTGGGCGGGGGCGGCGGCGGGATCTCGGCGGCGGCGGCGACGAGCGGTGCGAGCGCGAAAGCGGCCAGGAGCGTCTTCATCTTCCCCCCTTGCCCGGGATCGTGGCGCGAGATGCAAGTTTAGAACCGGGTAACATCGCCGGGGTCTGGGGCCGCCGAAGACGGCCCCAGCGCCACCGCGAGGAAGCATGCGTAAGGCGAAGTCGGCGGCGGCCCGCGCGGCCGCGGAGCGGGACGTCGCGCCGACGGCGCTGCCCGAGGAGCGTCGCGCGCCGCGGGCCCTCCTGGCGCTCGCCTCCGCGTTCTTCTTCCTCTCCGGGGCGACCGGCCTCGTCTACCAGGTTCTCTGGTCGCGCGAGCTCCAGCGCTTCTTCGGGTCGACGACGGAGGCGGTGTCGGTCGTCCTCGCGACGTTCATGGCGGGGCTCGGCCTGGGCGCGCTCTGGATCGGGCGCCGCGCGGACCGCGTCCGTTCGCCGCTCGCGCTGTACGGGAAGCTGGAGATCGGCATCGGGCTCTACGCGCTCGCGGTCGGGCCGCTCGTGCGCCTCGCCGGAGCGCTCTACGGGCGGGTCGGGGGCGGGCTCGGCCCCGCGCCCGCGCTCCTCGTGAAGCTCCTCCTCTCCGCTCTCGTCCTCGTGCCGCCTTGCGCCCTGATGGGGGCGACGCTCCCGGCGCTCCTCCGCGCGGTCTCGGCCAGTGCGGGAGAGGCGCGGCGCGCGGTCGGGCTCCTCTACGGGCTCAACCTCCTCGGCGCGCTGACGGGCGCGCTCGCGACGGGCTTCGTCCTCCTCGAGGCGGCGGGCATCTTCAGGACGACGCTCGGGGCCGCCGTGGTCAACGTCCTCGTGGGCGGCGGGGCGCTCCTCCTCGCGCGTCGAGGCGCGCCGGAGCGCCGGGGCGAGGACGCCGCCGGGACCCCGGAGGCCTCTCCCGCGCTCCTCCGCTTCGCGTTCCTCGGCCTCTTCGTCTCGGGGGCGGTGACTCTCGGGCTCGAGGTCGTCTTCACGCGCGTCCTCGGGCTCGTCTTCGGCGTCTCTTCCTACGCGTTCGCGCTGACGCTCGCGGTCTTCCTCCTCGGGCTCGGGCTCGGCGCGCTCGCGCAGCGCCGTCTCGCGCTCCGCGGCGGCGCGCGCGAGTTCGCAGCCGTCTCGATCGCGGTCGCCGCCGCGGGCGGCTGCGCGCTCCTCGCGGTGCCGGGCGTGCCGCGGATGGTCCTCTACCTGCGGCAGATCCCCGGCCTCGGTTTCTGGCAGCTCCTCTTCGCGAAGGGCCTCCTCGCAGCCGCGCTGCTCTTGCCGCTCGCGGCGCTCGCGGGCCTCTCGGTGCCGCTCCTCCTCGGTCTCTTCGCGGACGACCTCGGACGCCTCGGCGGCCGCGTCGGCGCCGGGTACCCCTCGTCCCGGTCCTCGGGACGGAGGGAGCGCTGAAGGCGCTCCTCCTCCTCGCCGCCGCAACGGGCCTCCTCGGCACCCTCCTCTTCGCGGAGCGGGGCCTCTCGAGGCTGGCGGGGGCCGCCGCGGCCACCGGCGCGGGCGTCCTCGTCGTCCTCGCGGCGCGCTGGTCTCCGCTTCTCTTCCTGAACTCCGACACGAGCACGGAGCCCGCGGTCGCCGCCTCGCGCGTGGATCTGGAGCAGACTCTCCGCTCGTATCCGAACGAGGTCCTCTTCTTCCGGGAGGGGCGCGACGCGACGATCGGCGTGACGCAGACGCCGAACGTCCGCTCGCTCGTCGTGAACGGGCACCCCGACGGCTCCGACTCGCAGGACATGTCGACGGAGGTGATGCTCGGCGTGATCCCGCTCGCCGCGCACCCGCGGCCGGAGTCGGTGCTGGTGATCGGGTTCGGCACGGGCGTCACCGCGCGCGCGGCCGTGCGGGTGCCGGAGACGAAGCGCGTCGACGTGCTCGAGATCGAGCGCGCCGTCCTCGACGCGGCGCCCTTCTTCGCGCACGTGAACGGCGGTGTCGAGAAGGACCCGAAGGTGACGCTCGTGCGGGACGACGCGCGCGCGTTCCTCGCGGCGCCGCCCCGGAAGTGGGACGCGATCATCTCCGAGCCGTCGAACCCGTGGCGGGCCGGCGTCGCCGGCCTCTACACGGAGGAGTTCTTTCGCGATGCGAGGCGCGCGCTCCTTCCGGGCGGTGTCTTCGCGCAGTGGATGCACCTCTACGGAATCGACGATGCGACGCTCCGAGTCGTCTTCAAGACGATCGCGACGGCGTTCCCCGAGGTCGAGGTCTTCTGGCTCGACGAGGGGAACGTCGTGATCCTCGCGTCCGAGACGGCGCCGGCGTTCGACTCGGCGCGCGTCGCGCGGCTCCTCGACGGGGAGTTCGCCTCCGACCGCGTGCGCTGGGCGCGGCTCGGCACCGCGTCCGAGCTCTACGGCCGATTCCTCCTCGGCACGAACGAGGTCCGTGCGTACGTGAGGCCGGAGGATCCCGTCCACACGGACGACCACCCCGTTCTCGAGCTCCGCGCCCCGCGCGGCCTCTTCACCGCCGACGGGCAGAACCCGCAGCGCCTCCTGGCGGCGAAGCTCGATGCCTCGGCGCTCGCGCCGAAGGTGATCGGCCCGGCGCCCCCGGCCGAGGCGCTCTGGCTCGCCGTCGCCGAGATGTACCTCGAGCTCGACCGAAAGGACGAGGCGGCCGAGGCGACCCGCCGCGCGATGGAGGCCGGGGGCCCGCTCGCGCGCATCCGGGCCGCCGACCTGCAGATGAAGTCGCGCGACATGGCGGGCGCGGCGAAGCAGCTCGAGGCGCTCCAGGCGGTGAAGAGCCGGCTCTCTCCCGACGAGGCGCGCGAGCTCGCGTACGCGGAGGCGCACTTCTTCGCGGCCACGCGCCGCATCGACGAAGCGACGGCCGCGTACCAGAAGACCGGCGAGATCGAGGGGACCGCGGGCGTCGAGCTCTTGAGCCTCCTCGCGGCCGAGGGGCGGAAGGAGCCGGCGTTCGCGCTCGCGGAGCGCCTCCTCGGGGCGGCGCACCTCGGCGGGCCCATGACCGCGCTCTTCGTGAAGGAGGTCTCCGCCCTCGTCGGCCAGCTCGGGGACGACGCGGCCTCGGCCGCCCGCGCCGCGTCGCTCGTCGAGAGGCTGCCGGAGCCCGCGCGCGGATACCCGCGCCTGACCCGTCTGAAGGTCCTGATGCTCCTCTACGAGAAGCTCTCGCGGCCGGCCGACGTGCTCCGCGCGGCGGAAGAGATCGCCGAGATGGGGATCCTCGACTCCGCCGCGCTCTCGGCCGAGGCGCGCGCTCTCCGCGCGCTCGGACGGGCGGAGGAAGCGGCGCGCGCCGAGGCGCGCCTCGCCGAGCTCGGCCCGCGCGCGCTCGCGCGGCCCGTCGCGAGCCCGCTCCTCACCTCACCTGGAAGCCGAGCGCGCTCTGCCCCTCCCGGCCGTTCGCCGGGTCCTTGACGGTCACGACGAGGGAGTAGCTGCCGGATTCGAGGTCGGCCACGTCGAAGGAGTAGAGCATCCGCTGCATGCCGGCCTCGGGCTGCGTCTTCACGAGTCGCAGCTTGCCGTCGCCGCGGTCTCGCCCGTCGGAGCCCTTCACGTGCCCTTCGACCTCGAGCGGCGCCTTGCCGCTCCCCTCGTACGCGAAGAGGCAGACCTTCGCGCGCACGTCCTTCGAGAGCCTCGGACCGGCGGCGGGGATGAACGACTGCCCCTCGAAGACGAACGGGTAGTCGCCGCCACCGGGCAGCGCGCGTGCCGCGCCCTTCACCATGACCCACTGGCCGGGCGATTCCTGGAAGAGAGGCGGCAGGACGTAGAGGTCCTGCTTGTCGTACTCCGGCACCGTGATCGGCACGATCTGGAGGCCCGTGCGCCCGGTCTCCAGGTTCCTCACGAGGACCTTCAGCCAGAAGCTGCCCGGAGGCAGGAAGAGCGAGCCGTAGTACTTGACGCCGCCGTCGGTCAGGGTCTTCTTCAGGACCGCGAGGTCGAAGCCGAAGCGCTGAGAGATGAAGTCCTTCACGCGGAGCTGCGCGTCGGTGGCGTACGCGTAGATCTCGAGGTCGAGCTTGCTCCCGGTCGCGTCGGCGAGGAGCCGCTCGCCCGGGATCTCGACGATGACCGGCACGACCGCGCGGTTCTCCTTGCCGACGCGGAAGGGCGCCGCGAGGACGCGAGCGGGCAGGTCGTTCTTCGGCAGGCCGTACGCGATGAGCTGCGCGGTCGCGAGCCGCTTTTCCATCGGCGAGAGCGTCGAGAAGGGACGCGGCTCGTAGTAGCCCGCGCGTGCCGAGACGTGCGCGCCCGGCGCGTTCGCCTTGACCTTCAGCGTGTGGAAGCGCCCCGGCTCCTTCAGCTTCGTGGGCTGGAAGACGAGGAGGTAGATCACGGAGGTCTGCTTCTGGAGCTTGTCGAGCTGCGACGACAGGTCGTTCGAGTTCTTGTAGACCTCTCCGCCGGTCTCGTGCGCGAACATGAAGAGGCTGTCCTCGCCGCGGCCGCGGCTCCCGGTGAGTGATGCGGACGTCGAGTCGCTCGTTCCGCTCGAGCGGACGTCGCCCCCGGTCTTCCGCAGCCCCGCGACGTCGACCGAGTGGATGACGCAATCGGAACGGTTGAAGAGCTGGAAGACGCCCCCGAGCCTCTGCTGGAGCGCCGAGTAGCCGAAGCGGTCCTCGTTGTTGATCTTCCAGACCTCGCCGCTCGCGATCTTGTCCATCTCGGCGCCCGACGTGGAGGAGTCTCCGACGACGAGCTTGCTGTCGAAGCCCTCGGAGAAATAGATGATGTGCTTGCGCCCCTGCACGCTGTTGAGCGTGCGGGCGAGGTCGCCCATCGAGTCCATCATCCGGCTCACGCGCCCGCGCTGGTAGGCGTCGAAGTTCTTCTGCGAGCTCCGCGCGATGGCCTCGAGGATGTCCGCCATCTCTGCATCTCCGAGGCTCCCCGTGCGCGCGCCGTCGGTGATGCCCTTCGCGGACAGCGACGCCGAGAAGGCGGTGAGCGCGAGGGGGTCGGCCATCGGCTGCGTCAGGCTCGGGAGGCCGAGCGTCTCGACCGCGTAGGTGAGCTGCTCGTGGTCCGCCGTGAACGAGAGGATGAGCTTCAGGCCGCGCTCGACGTCGAACGTCGCGACCGAGCCGAAGTCGCCGTTCTTCATGCCTTTCTGGATGAAGTCCTTCGCGGCGGTGCGCGCCCGCGCGAGGTTGACGGGCTGCGAGAACGAGAAGTCGAAGAGGAGCATGAAGTGCCGCCGCGCCGCCGGCGGGAGCGCCATCTCGCGCGGGGCGTTCGGGTCCTTCGCGAAGTCCTCGAGGTCGACGGCCTCGACCTCGCGGATCTCGACGCGCTTTCCGTCGTCCGTGAGCTCGAAGTCCTGTTTCTTCAGGCCGCGCACCGGGAGCCCGTCCTTGCCGATGACGTGCACCGGCACCTCCACGAGCGTCACCTCCGTGGAGCCCACGAACGCGGGAGGCGTCGGGGGCGTTTGCGGGTCGGCCGGGACGGAGACCGCTGCGAAGAGAAGGGGAGCAAGGAGAAGCGACGGCTTCATTCGGGACCTCCGTGGACCGAAAGGAAGCATAACGCCGAAGAACGAGTCTCAGTCGCTCGAAACACGCTCAGCGAGCGGTTTCGGAGGCTCGGAGCGCCTCCTCGGCCTGGCGCCTTTCCGGCATCCCCGGGGGCGCGTGCTCGAGGAACTCGCCGAGTGCCGCCTTCGCCGCTTCCGCGCGCCCGGTCCGCGCGGCCAGGAGCCCGAGGTTGAGGAGGCCGTCGAGGCGTGTGGGGTCGCTCTCGTACGACTTCCTCCACGCGGCGAGCGCGCCATCCACGTCGTTCAGGCGCGCCCTCGCGACGCCGAGCCCGTTCCACGCCCCCGCGAGCCGGTCGTTGATCGCGAGCGCGGCCTCGAGCTCCGCGCGCGCTCGCTGAGGGTCGTCGGCCTTCAGGTACGCGATGCCGAGGTTCTGCCGAGCGCGCGCGTCGCCCGCGTCGAGCGCCAGCGCGCGCGAGAACGCCTCCACCGCGTGGCCGAGGTCGCCTCCGTCGGACCAGGCGATGCCGAGAGCGTCGAGCGTGTCGGGGTCCTTCGAGGCGGCGTAGGGCTCGAGGACCGCCACCGCCTCCTTCGGCCGTCCCGCCTCGCAGAGGACGAGCGCCAGCCGCTGCGCCATCGCCTCCGTCGCGATCTTCCGCGAGAAGGAATCCCTCAGAGTCCGCTCCGCCGCGCCGAGGTCGCCCTTCTGCTGATAGAGGAACGCGAGCTGCTCGTAGCCCGCGGCCATCGTCGGCCGGGCCTTGACGACGCCCTTCAGCGCCGCGATCGCGTCCTGGAGCCGGCCGCGCTGATAGAGCGAGACCGCGCGCTGAAGCGCGGCGTCGAGCGGGACGAGGCGCTTCGGGTCGTCCCCCGGCCCGTACGCCGCCTTCGCCGGCGCCGAGCCGGGGAGATAGCCGAGCGAGCGGAGCTTCGCGGCGTCCTCCGCGCGCGGCGCGCCGGGCCGCTTCTCGTCGTAGGCCTCGGGCGGGATCAGGCGCCGGAACGCGCGGAGCTTCTCGTCGTCCGGCAGGAGGTTCTTCGCCTCGCGCGGGTCGGCCGGCAGGTCGTAGAGCTCGGGGAGCGGGAGGTCGATGTACTTCTTCCCGGTGTCGAGGACGCCGCGGAGCGGCGCCCAGCCGCGGTTGAACGTCGCCGAGAGCGCCTCGAAGTACGACCGCGAAGGCGACTCCGCAGCGAGCAGCGGGGCGCCGTCGAAGGGCGCCGCGCCCGCCGGCCCCGCCGCGGCGAGGAGGGTCGGCGCGACGTCGACGTGGCGGGCCGGGCGCGAATCCGTCCCGGGCGTCACGCCCGATCCGCGGAGGACGAGCGGCACGTGGAGCGTCGCCTCGTACGCGAAGAGCCCGTGCGTCTCCTCGCCGTGCTCGCCTAGCGACTCCCCGTGATCGGCGGTGACGACGGCCAGGGAGCGCTCGCGGGCGCGGATCGCGTCGAGGAGCGGGAGGAGGGCGGCGTCGAGCGCCGCGATCTCGCCGAGGTACGGGTTCTTCGCGTAGCGCTCCGCGAAGGGGGAAGGCGGCGCGTACGGCGCGTGCGCGTCGTACAGGTGGACCCAGAGGAAGCGAGGGCGCGCGTCGGGCTTCGACAGCCATTCGAGCGCGGGTCGGATCACCTCGGGCGCGGCGCGCTCCGCCATAGTGAACTCCGTCGACTCGCGTCCCTTGCCGTACTTGTCGTCGTAGACCTCGAATCCTGCCCCGAGCCCGAAGCGCGCGTCGAGCGGGAACGCCCCCACGAACGCCGCCGTCGCGTAACCGCGCGCTCTCAGCAGGGTCGCAAGCGTGGGAATCGACGGGTCGAGCGGCGGCGAGACGTTGTCGTGGAGGTGGTGGTGGAACGGATAGAGGCCCGTGAGGATGCACGCGTGCGACGGGAGCGTGACGACGTTGTGCGCGTGCGCGTTCGTGAAGACGCGTCCCTCCGCCGCGAAGCGGTCGAGGTGCGGCGTTTCCACCTCGCGGTTGCCCGCGAAGCCGAGCGCGTCGGCGCGGACGGTGTCGAGCGTGATCAGGAAGAGGTCGGGAGCGCGCGCGGCGGCGGCCTCCTTCGGGGGCGCGGAGCGCGTGCAGGCGCCCGCGAGAACGAGGGCCACGAGAACCGCGCCCGCGCGTGCTCGCATCCAGATCACGACGTCGAGGGCCGCCGCGCGGCCTGTCCCGCGCGGAGCGCGGCCGCCGACCGGTGGTCGCCGACGAGGTCGAGTACCTTCGCAGCGCCGAGACGCGACGCGACGCCCGGCGCCTTCTGCATCATCAGGTCGAGCGTCGCGTAGACCTTCGGGGCGTTCCCCTGGCTCGCATAGCCTGGAACTCGCGCTCCGCCTCCGGCTCTCTTCCGCTCCGCGCCAGGACGTCGGCCCGGACCTGGTGCATCGTCATGATCGGCTTGGCGCCGGCGGAGGCCGCGATCACGGCGTCGGCCTGGACGAGCGCCTCCGGCAGCTTCCCCTGCTTGACGAGCGCCCGCGCGCGGAGGAGCTTCGGCATGCGCCGCTCGGGGTGGATTCGCTCGGCCTCGGCGGCCTCCGCGAGCACGCGGGCGTAGTCCTTCTCCGCGAGCGCAATCGAGGCGAAGAGCTCGTGCACCTGCGCGCCCCCGTCCTTTCGCGCGAGCTCCGCGTGCTTCTTCGCCTCGTCGAGCTTGCCGAGCTCGAGGGCGAGGGAGCCGATCGACAGGAAGAGATCGCGGCCGGCGGGCGAGAGCTTCGCGGCCTCCTCGAGCGCGGCGAGCGCCTCCTCGCCGTGCCCCGCCTTCTTTGCGGCCTGCGAGAGGCCGTTCCAGACGTCGAGCATCTTCGGCTCTGCCTTCAGCACGGAGCGGAACGCCGCTTCCGCTTCCTCCGGCCGGTTCTCGGAGAGGAGCTGGAAGCCCTTCTTCATGTCGCGGACGAGGGCGGCCTTGTCCTTCGGATCGGGCAGGTCCTTCGCGTCCGCGGACGCGGCGGTCGAGCCGAAGTAACCGAGGGACGCGAGCTTCTTCGCCTGCTCGGGGTCGGCCTCCTTCGGCGCCTCCACGTGCGATACGCGAAGGCGCTGCGCCTCGAGGCGCATCGAGCGGAATGGCGGCGGCAGGGACGGCGCGAGGTCCTTCAGCTCGCGCGGGTCCGCGGCCAT
>WNFL01124958.1_pt1 | contig 12231 bp, 10 predicted proteins | sample 5400361 | NCBI WGS metagenome assembly WNFL01 (sample SAMN13153351, study PRJNA577476) | soil metagenome | isolation source: 40 cm soil on Douglas fir-dominated hillslope | place: USA:California | collected 2013-09-17
GCGAACGCGGTCGCCGATGCATCGCCGCAGGTCGCGCGATCCGTGATTCGCGCGGCGATGAGGCGTGCCAGTGGAATGCCGCTCGCCTACGCTGTTGGGCGTGCCTCGTTCAGGCACATCTCGCTCGAGGTCGACGAGCGCGTGTTGATTCCGCGCGTCGAGACCGAGGTGTTGGTCGATCGCGTCCTCGAGCGATGCACTCCCGCGACGCGCGTCATCGCCGACATCGGAACCGGCTCGGGCGCGATCGCACTCTCGCTGGCGTTCGAGGCGGTGTTCGACCGCGTCATCGCCACCGACATATCGCTCGACGCCATCAGAGTCGCGTCAGCCAACGCGGAATCGTTTTCGAGTGCTCTGAAGTCGCCGATAGAATTCCGCAACGGCTCACTGCTTGCCCCTCTTCGCGGCGAGCGGGTCGATGCGATCGTCTGCAACCCGCCGTACATCAGCTTTGCCGAGATTGCGGATCTGCCGGCGGATGTTCGCGACTGGGAGCCGAGTCTCGCGCTCTTTTGCGCGCAGGACGGGCTGGCGGTAACACGCGAGTTGGTAGCTCGGGCGCCCGACTTGCTCGTGCACGGTGGGTTCCTGGCTTTGGAAGTCGATACAGTCCGTGCGGGAACTGTAGCGGAGATGATAGCAGTCGATGGACGGTACGCGGAGGTCGACGTTCTGCTCGACCTGACCGGCCGCGAGCGTTTCGTATTCGCGCGGCGCACTTAGCCCTGCAACGGGCCTGACAGGAGACATGATGTTGGAAGAGAAAGGGAAGGAGCTGGGTCGCCTGATCGGGCAGAGCCCCGAGTACCAGGCGCTCAAGCGGTCGAGCGAAGCGCTCAACGACGATCGCGACGCAGTTGTACTCCTTCAGCAGATGGAGAAGCTTCGGGGAGAAGCGCAGGCACTGATTCAGCGCGGCGAGAATCCTACGCCGGAGATGGAGCAGCAGCTGGATAGCATGCTCGAGAAAATCCAGTCGCAAGCGGCCTACCAGCGCGCCGTCTCCGCCCAGGAGAATTTCGACAAGCTGATGCAGCGCGTGAATCAGTGGATCATGGACGGAATGAAGAAGGGCGCGGCAAGCCCGATCATCACCCTCGGCTGAGAATGGCAGGGCCGCGCGGAAAGCTCATTGTCTTCGAAGGGGCTGAAGGCGCAGGCAAGAGCACGCAGGTTCGGTTGTTGGCGGAACGACTTGCGACCGCACGCATTTCCTGCATTGCACTGCGCGAGCCGGGTGGCTCTCCCGTGGGCGATTCGATCAGGGAGATAGTTCTTCACAAGGAACACCCGATCACCCATGCGACGGAAGCGCTGCTGTTCATGGCATCGCGCGCCGAACTGACGGCACGCGAGATCGTGCCGTCGCTCAACGACGGCAGAGTGGTTCTGCTCGACCGCTTTTTCTTATCGACGTACGCGTACCAGATCTTCGGCCGCGGACTTCCCGAGGCCGAAACACGCGCCGCGAACCGTCTGGCGACTGGCGGGCTCGTCCCTGATCTCACCCTTCTGCTCGACGTACCCGCAGTCGAAGGTCTCGGTCGCGCCGATGCGCGTGGCGCCCGCGACCGGATGGAGCGAGCGGATGACGAATTTCATCAGCGAGTCGCCAGTGCCTTCCGCCAGTTCGCGGATCCCAAGTGGCAGCACTCCCATGAGGAGTGCGGACCAATCAAGAAGTTGATAGATGCGACCGGTGATGAGATCGCGGTGCAGGGACGGGTCGTCGCGGCGCTTGTTAAGGCGTTCCCGCAACTTTTTGGCGCGCTGAAGAGTTAAATCTCTATATGAAGATGAAAGTCCCGAGTGCGTCAGCTCGCGCACGCACAATGATCGTTGCCGGTACCCTAGTCATCTCGCTCGTTACGGGGGGTTGGCTGCTGCAGCGAGGCGCGCACACCGGAACGTTTACGGCATTCGAAGGCGAGCGGCTTTTCGAGAGCGTCTTTCGCCAGATACAAAACGAGTACGTCGATACCGTCTCGGACTCTACGCTCTACCGCAAGTCGGTCGACGGGATGCTCTACGAGCTGAGAGATCCGTACTCGACATTCCTCCCGCCCGACCGGTTTGCGCGCCTCAATGAGACCACATCGGGGAATTACGCGGGGCTGGGGCTCGAGGTGGATCTGCGCGACGGCTGGCTGATCGTGGTAGCTCCGCTCGCTGGAGGATCGGCGGAACGCGCCGGGATTCAGCCCGGAGACCGCATCATCGAGATCGCCGGCAAGCCGACAAAAGGCTGGACGAACGAGGAAGCATCCAAAGTGATCCGCGGGAAGCCGGGCAGTTCTGTAACGCTCAAGCTCGAGCGTCCCGGAGTGTCCGTGCCGATCGTGTTGACGCTGCAGCGCACGACGATCCATCAGAGTGCGGTGCGGCGGGCATCAATGCTTTCTGACGGCGTCGGCTACATCGATCTCAAGGCATTCAGCGATTCCACCGGGAAGGAGCTGAACGGAGCGATAGCGGGCCTTCTCGCGCACGGCATGAAGACTCTCGTGCTTGACCTGCGGACCAATCCGGGCGGCTTACTGAATCAAGGTGTGAGAGTCTCGGATCTCTTTCTCGATCCGGGGCAGAAGATAGTCAGCATGCGCGGCCGTGAGCCCGAAGCGAACCGGGAATACGCTGACACCGCGACGCAACGTTGGCCAAACCTGCCACTATTGGTGCTCGTCGACGGTCGCAGCGCGAGCGCGGCCGAGATTGTCGCTGGCGCGCTCCAGGACCATGACCGCGCGGTCATCATTGGAACGCCGACCTACGGGAAGGGAAGTGCGCAGAGCGTGATCTCCTTCGGACCGGAGGGCGGCCTCAAGATCACGACAGCGCGATGGTTCACGCCCGTCGGTCGCTCGATAACCCGTCGCCGGCCCAGTGACGACGAGACTGACGATCAGCTGCCGGCCATTCGCGAGAAATTCCGCACCGACGCGGGCCGCACCGTGTATGGCGGAGGAGGAATTACGCCCGACGTCATCGCCGGTGACAGCACCGTGCCGGTGGCCGAAGGAATCTTCATGCGCGCGCTTGGCGCAAAGGCTGGTCATTTCAGGGATGCCGTCACGGACTATGCGCTGTTTCTGAAGGGTAGCAGCGGAATCAGAACGCCTGATTTTGTAGTGACGCCCGCGATGCGCGACGAAGTCTGGAACAGGATGAAAGCGCGCGGAATCGACATTCCGCGAAACGTTTACGATGAAGCCGAGCCGCTCGTGTCGCGCATGATCGCGTTCGATATCGCGCGATACGTTTTTGGTAGTGAGGCCGAATTCCGCAGGCGAGTCTCGATAGACAAGCCTCTGCAGAAGGCGCTGGATCTCGCGCGCGGGTCAAAGTCGGAGAAGGATCTTCTCAAGAAGGCCACTGCGGTGGCACCCTCGCCCGACAGTCTCGGCGCGGACGGCGGGGCGCAGCAGTGACCGAGCGGGTCTTCATCATCGGACCCGGTCACGTGGGGCGCGGACTCTTCCGCGCCTTTCGCGCTTCTGGGGTTGACGTAGTCGGCTTCCACGGCAAGCGACCATCGGGCGTAGCTACTTCGACCGGAAATATTCCAGCCGATGCCGCACGAGCGAATGTGGTGATTGTCTGCGTGCGTGACTCGCAGCTGGACGAGACGATCGAGGAAGTGATTGGCGCGGCAAACGATGGCCGCATCGCCCGCGGCAGCGTGATCCTGCACACCTCGGCGATAGCCGAGCCAACGGGGCTCGTTGCGTTGAGCGAAGCGGGATTTCCGGGCGGAACGTTCCATCCGCTCGTGCCATTCAGCGATCCGGAAGTAGCCGCCGAGCTGCTGCGAAAGGGATGGATCGGAATCGATGGCGATAACGCCGCGAAGAACGCGTCGCGGCGGCTGGCTGGTCACGTTGGAGCGCGGGTACTCGAGATTCCGCCCGGAAAGAAGGGAGCGTACCACGCCGCGGCAGTCATCGCCTCGAATTTCCCCGTGGTGCTGGCTTCGGTGGCCGGGCAGCTCCTTCACGACATTGGGATTCCGGACGCGAGCGCATACCAGGCGGTCGAGAGTCTGATGAGCGGGGCGCTCGCGAATATGAAGCAGACGTTACCCGACGATGCGTTGACCGGGCCGATCATGCGGGGTGACGCGGAGACCGTTGGGAAGCATCTCCGCGCGGTGCAGGGGCACGGGGCGGCGTCGGAGGTCTATCGCGCGCTGTCGGCGGCCGCGATTGAGATCGCTAGGGCGCGCGGGGTCGATGACAAGAAGCTGCTCGCAGTTAGCGGGTTGCTCAGGTCGCGCAAGTAGGACGTTGAGGCTTTAGCATCCACAAACCAAAGCGGGGAGCTCACAGCATCGCAGCTGATCGCTGGGAGCTTTTTATACCTCTGCGTTCTAAAAGGCCCCCGCCGCCTGATCAACGATCTTCGCCCCTTTCGGAACAACGAAGCGGAAGCTCGCCCGACTGAGCGCGGGGTTCGCCGTAAAGCTGGTGATCACAACGTGCCGCTTCAATCCATTCGCCGTCTCGATGTCGAACTGTCTGATGCTCGAGTCGGCATCGTCGATCCACACCTTGGCGCTCGTGAAATTCGGATTCGGGCGCTTGGGTACCAGCGTGACCGCATGCGCGGGCCGGCCGCCGAGCGTCGCTGTCCCCGAGGAGGTTACCGTGAAGCGCATGCGTGGCGAGTCGAGAAACTCTCCGGCAGGATCGATCGCATCCGCGCTGCTTCCTTTGGCCGGCATTCGCATGACCTGCCCCGGCGTGCTGCTCGGGAGGTAAACCCAAAGCGCGGATCCATCGGCAGCCACACGATCACCGCTGTCGAAGTTGATGCTGAGAAAATTCGGCTTCTTACGCAGGATCACTCCGCTCGTCGTTTGGGTGCTGCCCGTCAGCGGGTTGGTAAGGGTCTGCGTGAATCCCGCGCGCATGCTATTGAGAAGCGAGTAGGCGGCAACCGCTCTGTCCATAACGGCGGTGGCGCTCTGCGCGCGGGCGGCGCTCGGAATTGCGGCGAGGCCGGCCGCGACGACCGCCGCCGAGGCGAAGTAGGTCAGCTTTCTCATAGTGTTGACGTACCCGGCAGAGCTTATGCCGTTCCTGTTCTGAGCGGAGGAATATTGCGGCCGATAGCGGCTGCGACGGCACGAAGCTCTCCCACTAGCTGCGCGAACTGATCTGGATAGAGGGACTGTGCGCCATCCGACAATGCGCGATCGGGCTCGGGATGCACTTCGATGATCACTCCGTCCGCGCCGGCGGCAACGGCTGCACGCGCCATCGGAATAACCTTGTCGCGCAAGCCGGTGCCGTGACTTGGGTCCGCGATGATTGGCAAGTGTGAAAGGCGATGGACGATTGGGATGGCGGTGAGGTCGAGCATGTTGCGCGCGGCCGGGTCGAAGCTCCTCACTCCCCGTTCGCACAGGATCACGTTCTCATTGCCCTCTGCCAGGATGTACTCTGCGCTGAGAAGCATGTCGTTGATCGTCGCCGCCATCCCTCGCTTGAGCAGCACCGGCTTTTTCATCCTGCCGACCGTCTTCAGCAAAGAATAGTTCTGCATGTTGCGCGCGCCGATCTGGATGCAGTCGGCGACATCGGCCACCATGCGCGCGCCCTCGTCATCCATCGCCTCGGTAACGATCGGCAGTCCCGTCTCCTTTCGCGCGCGTGCGAGGAGCTCGAGCCCCTTCTTCCCCAATCCCTGGAACGAGTAAGGAGAGCTGCGCGGCTTGAATGCGCCGCCTCGCAGAGCCGTTCCGCCGGCCGCTTTGACGATTCGCGCAGCCGAAAGAATCTGCTCCTCGGATTCCACGGAGCAGGGACCTCCTATCACAACGACGCTATCACCACCCACGCTGACGCCCGGGGCAAGCTCGACGACGGTATTCTCGGCGCGCCATTCGCGCGACACCTGCTTGTACGGCTGCGTGACGTGAATGATTTGCGCGACACCGGGCAGCGCTTCGATTCGCGAGGCGTCTACACGCCCATCGTTTCCAACGAGGCCGACGGCGGTGCGCTGGGCGCCGGGCATTGGCCTCGCCTCGTAGCCCATCTCCTTGATGATATCGACCACGCGATCGACGTCTTTCGCCGTCGCGTCGTGCGCCATGACGACTAGCATTTTAAGCGATGACTTGGGCTGTTTCGGCGGCTTCGGCGGGCTCGTCGTGCAGCTGTGGTGTGTGCGCGGGATGCGCGGGTGAAATGGTCTCGTCGACGGTCCTGCCGCGCATGCGGACGCTGACCAGGGACGATACGCCGGGTTCCTGCATCGTAACGCCATAAACGGCGTCGGCGGCTTCCGTCGTGGTGCGCGGGTTGTGCGTGATCACGATGAACTGCGTTTTGGACTTGAAACGATTCAGCATCCGGACGAAATGCCCGATGTTCTGATCGTCGAGCGGAGCATCCACCTCATCGAGTAGGCAGAAGGGGCTCGGCTTGGTGAGAAATATTCCGAACAGAAGCGAGAGCGCGACGAGGGCCTCTGGGTGCGCTTGCCGCGGGGCGACGCGTGGATCTCGATGTCCCCTTCAAGAGGCTTTTCCGGGTTCTCAAGACGGAGATCGCATTCACCGCCTCCGAACAGCGTCATGAAGATGTTCCTGAAATTCTCGCGAACCTGGACGAACGTCTGCAGGAACAGCTCGCGCGCGGTTGTATCGATCTCGCGAATTGCCTGCTGAAGCGAGCTCTTGGCGGAATTGAGATCGTCTCGCTGGGTGGTGAGGAAGCTGAGGCGTTTGGTTTCCTCCTCGTGCTCCTCGATTGCGAGCGGGTTGACGGGACCGAGAGCGTCCAGCTGCTCACGAACCAGCGCCGCCTCGGCGCGAAGTGTCTCGTCGTCGAGCTCCAGCAGCTCTGCGCCGGCAAGCAGCTCGTCCACCGGCTTTTTCCATTCTGCTTCCAGCCGCTCCCGAATCGCCGCCCGCCGCCCGGAAAGCTCAGTGTAGCGAAGCTCCGCCGCGTGGAGCTCTTCGCTCAAGGTGGATGCGTGGCGGCGCATCTCGACCAGAGCATGCTCCTCGCTCGTGAGTCGCTCGTCCACGTCGCGCACAGCGCGCTCGGCGTCCGAAAGTTTCCTTTCCGCATCCTCGAGCGTTGCGTGCCGCGCGTCGAGGTCGCTTTGCCACTGAGATATCTGCTCGGTGAGCTGTGCGTCCGCGCTCGAGAGAGTGGTGAGCTCGACCTGTAGCGATTCAACTCGGCCCGACGCCGAGGCGAACTCCTCGCTCAAATGGCGCTCGCGGTCAGACGCGACCTCGAGTTGCGCCTGCGCCTGGGCGCGCCGGATCTGACTCGCGGTGCGCTGCTCCCGCGCTTCATCCTGCGTGCGCTCGGCGGTACCCAACATCTCTCGCGCTGCCGCGACAGCGGCCTCACGCTCCGTGATCCGTGTCTGGATCTCGCCCGCGTTCGCCGCAACAGTTTCGATTCGCTTGACCGTGGACGCGACGCGCTCAGTCAGCCTGTCGATCAGGGCACGCGCTTCGGCGGCCTCACGGACAGCGCGTTGATGCTGTCTTCCCAGGGATGCCGATCGGTCTGCGGCGTCAGCATTTTCGCGTGCGGCTTGCGCCGCCGCTTCGTGCGCGACGATCGCCGCGCGCTCAGCCGACGCCAGTGCGGCGCGCTCGGATTCGGCGGCGGCTACGGCGGAGTAACGTGCTAAGCCGCTGTTCGCGACCGCCTGCTTGAGATCCGTGATTTCCGCGCGGCGTCGCAATGGTCCGGGGCCGGATTCCGCGGCCGGCAGCCAGATCGCGCCACGAGCGTCGACGAATGCGGTCCCGTTCTCCATCGAGGTCACGCGTCCGAGCAGCGTCCTTACCCAGCCACTCGCAGCCTCCGTGGAATCGACCATCGCAGCGAGTCCGGATGTGCCTTCGTGAGCTTCAGGTGCTCCGCCGTTGGTCGCGTTGACCGGGAGCAGTAGCAGAGGTCCTGGCGCCGCCGAAGCGTGCCACGAGCGGACGGCTTCGGCTACGTCGCTGTCGCGAATCAGAACCGCATTCACGGTTGGGCCAAGGAACCGCTCTACGAGCGCCGCGGATGCGACGTCGGCACCGATGAAGTCGCTGAGCGGGCCGAGTATCGCGCCTTCGCCGAAGATATTCTTTTCCTTGAGGAGCCTCGCGGCGGCAGGAGCCAAACCAACGCGCTCTTTCTCCAGGCCCTCGAGTGCGTTCAACTTCGCGCTCAGTGCCGTGTACAACTCTTCGGCGCGCAATAACTCCGACCGCGCCGCGCTTTCACGCTCACGTGCCTGGTGATGGGCATCCCTCCCGCTATCGGCGGCGGCAGTCGTGTCGGCGACGCGCGACGCCGCGATAGCGGCCGCATCTTCCGCCGCGGCGAGCTCTCGGCGGCTGCTTTCGGTAACGTCGAAAAGGTGCGTCTGTTCCGTCTCCAGAGCCGATCTCCGTGCCGCAAGCTCGTCACGTTCCCGTTCAGCGCTCTGATAGTCCAGATCGGCTCGGTGCAACTCTTCGCGCAGATCGCGGAGGACGCGCTCACCCTGCTCGAGATTGAAGCGCGCGGTGCTGAGAGCGGCGCGCACGTCTTCCTCTCTGCGCGCGTCAGCGGCCAGTGACTCTTCCGCGGCGTCGAAAGCCGCTTTCAACTGTCCGAGCTCCGTCGACGCGCGCTCCAGCTCACCACTCACGCGGCCCGCTATCGCGTCGCCTTCGCGACGCTCTTCTTCAGCGCGCTCACGGCGGGACATCGCGTTACGGAGCCTCTCTTCGGCAACCGCGATTTCGCCACGCAGCGCCTGGGTGCTCTCACGCTGGTCGGACACGAGTCTCGCCACCTCGGTGCGACGGGCCTCTCCAGTAGTTCTCTCGTTCAGCGCCGCTTCGCGCAGCGCTTCGGCGGTGCGTAAACGCTCTTCCTCGGCTGGAACTTCGGTGCGCAGCAAGGTGACGCGCTCCTCGAGACGAGAGAGCTCGCCGCGCCAGGCGTCCATCTCCCGCGCCGCGTGCGCGACTTCGAGCGTGAAGCGGCGCGCCATCAGCTCGGTGTACCGCTCCGCGCGCTTTCTCTGCCGCGACAAAGAACGAACCTGACTCTGGACTTCAGCGATCAGGTCGTCGATACGGCCAAGATCCGTCGTTGTCTCCTCGAGACGACGTTCGGTGCTTCGTTTGCGGTCGCGATACAGTCCCACACCGGCGGCCTCCTCGAACAGCTCGCGACGGTCGTCGGGTCTGTCACTCAGAAGAGCGTCCACCATTCGAGCTTCGATGACGACACCCGAGTCGGCACCCAGTCCCGTGCCGCGGACCATGTCGTGAATATCGCGAAGCCGGCAGGCCGCGCCATTGAGGAAATAATCACTTTCGCCCGATCGGCTCAGTCGCCTTGTGATGACGACTTCACGGAAGGGGATGTCGAGCGTGCCGTCGTCGTTCTCGAAATGGAGCGAGACCTCGGCGAGATTTACAGCACGGCGCGCTGATGAACCCTGGAAGATCACTTCCTCCATCTTGGCGCCGCGAAGCGTCTTAGCGCGTTGCTCGCCGAGGACCCACCGCACGGCATCGGAGACGTTCGACTTGCCGCAGCCGTTGGGGCCGACGATCGCGGTCACCCCGGGCTCGAACACCATCTCGGTGCGATCGGCGAATGACTTGAACCCGTGAATCTCGAGCTTCGATAAACGCACTAGGGCGCTCTCCCCGTTCGATAAACGAGCACGGGCTTGAGGCCCGCACCGCGAAGTGTTCTGATCAGCGGGGCCGACTGGTCGGCCGTCGCGAAGGCGCCCGCGTAGATCAGCGCGCCCCCGTCGTCCTGCATCAATGCGTAGACCTGCAGTCCGCGCGCCGCGTACTTATCGAGAGCCGCGCTGACGGCATCGCCGATGCCGCCCTGTGTCGGAACGCTGTCGACGACCAGGGCCAGCGGCGTCCGCGTGACGCTGACGCCGGTGGTATCCCTGATGATTCCCGAACTCCGCAGAGCAAGCAGAAGTGAGTCAGCCTGATTTCTCGTGGTGTACGCGCCGGCGGTCACCTGATACCATGTCGATCGTTCCGAGCCAAATACGACAGGCGAGACCGCCGCGGCCGGAAGTGCCGCGCCATTTTTCCTGACGAACAAGTTAGCACCTTCAGCCGTGTTTGCGACAAGCAATTCCACCGCAAAAAGGGCTGCCGATGCGGAGTCATTGACATTTGCGGGCGGAGCGACGTAAAGGGTTTCTGGCGGCGGGCGAGGCGGAGGAGGTGTCGGTGCCGGGATCGGCTTGGTGACTACCGGAATCGGCGTCGGCATCGCGGCTGACCGACGCGATTTCGCTCCAACGCGCGCCAGCACGATCGCTCCCCCGACCGCGGCGATGAGTAGCAGTGCGATTACCGCAAGAGCGGGATAGAACCACCGGTGGCGCCTCCAGTTGGTAGCACGCGCGCTGGTCATCCAGTTGGCAGCACGTTCGCCGATCTTCCAGCTGGCCGCCCGCGCGGTGATGCTGTGGAGCGGAATCTTGAGTGTCGGAGTGGGAGATGCGACACGCGCCAGCACGAGCGCCGACGGCGCAGCCGGAAGATCCGCATCCTTGACCAGCACTACGCCATCGAGCTGGTCGATCAGATCGGTCAATCCCGGCGAATCGCTGGGTGTGACGAGCAGGAGCAGCGACGAAGCCTCGCTGAATCCTTCGGCCAGCTTTGTCCACCTTGGATTGCGAAGGATCTCCTCGTCCATGTGCGGATCCGTCCCGCTCGGCGTCACATAGAGATTCTCCGTGCCTTCCACCGGGTAGCCGATTTTGCTGAACGAGACGCCGTACAGAAAGCTGTCGGTGATGCCGTGCGGATCTTCGTCCTTGACGAGAGAGCGGAGGGAAGGGATGTCGCCGACGAGATCTCCAACGACGACTCGCCGGTGAGGTGCCTCTGATCGCGCGATGCCTAGCGCTACGTGGGCGGCGGCGACCGGATCGGAGGAAGTGACGACAACTGCGGAGTAACTGCCCAACAGTGATGCGATCTGCCTGCCAGCGTCTTCCCATGCTACTGGACGTCCGCTGGAGACACGCGGCGTCAAGGGGATCCCTCGTAAACCCAGTACGCGCGCTTCGACGCGCGGCCGACCTTCTCGGCTTCATCCTTGGTGGCAAACGGTCCCATCACGACGCGGAAAATCGGGGAGCCGCCGATGTTCGTCGACGTCACGTGCGCGGTGCTGGCGCCGACCTTGATGGTGCTCGCGAGCTGCTGCGCCTTGTCGTCGGTGAGGAGCGCGGCGAACTGAACGATGAATCCACCAGCTGGCCGCGTTCCCGGAGGAGTGGCTGTCGACGTATCAGCGGGCGGCGCGACCGGCGCCGCAGTGGTCGATGGTGTCGAGCTGGCCGCGAGCGAATCGTGCGGCACGCTGTCACCGGGGAATGTCACGGGCTGATCGAGACCCTGGGGTCGCGGACGGAACCCATGGCTCCTCCCGCAATGGTCGATTGCACCGACAACTTTTCGGGATCGACGAGCATGACATCTTTCGCGCTAAGCAGAGCGAGCGTCCCATCGGGAGTGATCACTGGAAGATCGGTTTCCCACCGAGTTGGCACCGCGCCAACGAGCCTGTTCGTTCCGATCGCGATCACCCACGCGGAGTCTCCCTTCGGAAATTGCGCGAGGAGGTAGCGGCCGAGCGGGTCCATGCGAAGATCGGCGGGTGGTGCGGGAAGGACGACACCCATCGCAACCTTGCCCGAGTATCGATCGACGATCGAGATGCCGCTGTCGGCCACCGTTGCGACGTACAGTCTGTCGCCGCTCGGAGTGGGAGCAAGCGCACGGACTCTGCTCGAGAGCTCGACCGTTCCAGCGGGCGATAGATCCTTCGACTTTACTCCGATCAGTCCGCTATCTACGGCAAAGTAGAGACGATCACCGATCTGTGTCCTGATGCCGCGTCCGGAGAGTGGGAGCTTGGCGCTATCCTGGACGATATCGTCAGGCGGGCGGACCCTCCAGACGAGCGTCACTGGACCCTTATTGGCCGTGACGATGAGCTCGCCGTTGGGCTGCGCGAAAACCGAGCGCGCCGGCACAGGCGGCTTGAAATGCCAATCGCCGCCCGTTGGATTGAGGCGCACGATCTCGCCTTTGGAATTGACGCCATAGATGTCGCTTCCATTCGCCGAAGAAAGCGAGGTTAGCTTCGCTCGAGACGCCTTCGCGACATCCGTCTCTCGCAGGTCGACGCGTCCAGGAAATCCTTTCGTGTCCACGAA
>WNFL01133592.1_pt1 | contig 12231 bp, 17 predicted proteins | sample 5400361 | NCBI WGS metagenome assembly WNFL01 (sample SAMN13153351, study PRJNA577476) | soil metagenome | isolation source: 40 cm soil on Douglas fir-dominated hillslope | place: USA:California | collected 2013-09-17
AATCCGTTGACCCGGTTCTGACCTCGTCTTTTTAGTATTGCGATCTTCGCCTCAACACCGTCGTCAGCGGCCGGCACTGTTGGCGCGATCTTCAACTCCGCTCTGCAATTGGGTTCGGCAATAGGCCTAGCGGCAATTACATCGATACAGACCTCGATTGATGGCGATGGAGTACACGCAGTGTCTGCTCCTCTCCCGACGACTCAAACCGAGTGGACGCACGCATACCGGGGGCGAGCGTCGGCCTACTGGTTCGTCTTTGCCGTCGTGGTACTAGAGACGCTTGCCGTGCTCGTGTTCTTCCGGTCACACGCAATACCGAGTGACGAGGAACGAGAAAAGGAGCGAGATGACAATACCTTGGATGAGTCGAGGGCATCAACCCTCCAAGTCTAAGGAACGATGGACTTTTCCGGTCGCGGATAATACAATAGAACATTCAATAGGACATGAAAGGAAATGGAATATCGTAGAAATTGGCGCCGAGAACGTTGTGCACTCTATAATTGTCATACTGCCAAATGTTAATGTATTTTTAAACAAGAATACTATCATTGTTGACTCACCAAGCTTCGCTATCACTTTGAACCCTCCAAATTCGCCCATAAGATTTGGTGCCTGCGCCATGTCCGCTTGTGAAGTAGGTCAACAAGCATTATAATGTGTTGCATTGGTTTGGCTTATTATAAGCAAGGGTGGCGATTTGCAATGCAATGTGTCCAAGCAGGATACATTCAGCGATCGGGGCCCGTCGGACCTCGGACGGGAACTTGAGCGTCAAGCAAACTTGGTTATGTAACTTTTGCTTGAGCTCTCTCAGCGTAGAGGAGCCAGATTTATGATTGTTCTATCTTCCCTCGAGTCTATCCTTTGAACAGGATCCAGTCCTGAAACGCATTTATGATCTTCAAGATCGGCTATACAAACGAAACAACAATGTGAATCTGAATCCCGAGTCGTGTCCCATCTCACCGCCTCACTCCCTGTGTCCTCTCTCCACCTGGCGAATGCCCTCAACCGCCTTTTGCGCACTCTCTTTCAAAGAGACATATCTCATTCCCAAAATAACGCGGCTGAGGGTCGTTGCAACAAGTGGAATGTGGTGCATCGAAATCTCGTCGAACTCTACGCTCTCCTCTTCGGCGGTCGGGTCGTTGATCGTTTTGAATATAGCGACCAACTGGTCATGGATGAATGACCCTGCGCAAACGGTGAGGCGACGATTTGCTGCTTTTGGTCGTTCCTATCGAAAGAGTTGTCAGGAGTCATTTGCAACTCAGACGACTACGGAAACAACGCACGATAGCCCGTATATGGGCCTCAGCGAGGTCGGTTACATCCACCCAGTGGAATGAGGTTTGTCGGGGTATCGTATCCGGTAGTGGCGACATGAAGCGGCGCAAATACTGGGTCGACGCACTGAGATTATTATTAGGTGAGCCGACATGTTGAGCTGTATCTCCAAATACCTACTTTATGTGTCAGCATCGGTCATACGAGTGTGTATAGCGACTCGCCAGACTTGGAGCACAGAGTGTCACCAATTCAAAGTGAGGTTGCACAGTCTTTACGAACTCCCAGGCAGTCTTTTCCACAAAGGTGGCAGCACCGTATATCCTGCTGTATATGTCCCCAGTAGTTGCCTTTTCCCAGGTAATCTTCATTTTCCCGACATGGACTTCAGTCATATTAGTCGGCGGTTCATGTAACACGCACAGGGTTCCAATCCGATTCAGTATATCCGTTCCCTGGGCGCACTGGGTTTGGGCTAGGCCCTCCCTCCATTGGGAGGATGGCGGACAGGCTTGACGTGAGGACGAATCGTTTCACTGATGGGGCACTGCGTTGCACGAGGCTAAGGATGTCCTGTAGGAGGCCAACCTGCTCCAGTACGATACTTCGCAGAATAGGCCGTTGAGCTAGGGTTATGTGTGTCAAAGGATATACCCACTTGTTGGAGTCGAAAGGAATGGAAGTAAAGATGATAACTTCAAAGGTGGTAGACTTCAGTAACACATTCAAGCTATCAATATAGGTAATGAGAGGGATGATTACGAGCGACAGGTTGTGCAATTCCAGTTCGTTCAGCCTCTGCGCAAAGCCCATTCGCGCGCATTTAGCCTCCTGTCGAGACGATACAATGGCTGTGACTTCGTAGCCCCGTTTCAGTGCTACGAGGACCACTTGAGCGCCGATCTGGTGGCAGGCTATAGGAACACGTTCTCAATTATGGGCTGGTTTTGAAATACAGAAAGAAACACACCACCGGCGATGAGAACCCTAGGCATTTGTAGTCGTATAGCTCTCCAAGTAGTCGTACGTAGTTAGTAGGACTCCAAAGCTCGGCGATGCTGGAAGTAAGCAGTAAGCAGTAAGGGTCATGCTGATTATGTAACAGCATCTGGTGGCTGGCGGACGTCCGATATTGCACACTTCGCATCTTTTACGGCGAGGGTTAACGTTAAATGCATTACGGAAAGCACGTGAGCGCCAGTGACAGAAGTTGTATTGCAAGGTGCGAGATATCGAGAAACAAACAAGGTCCAAAATTCAGCGTGCTTTGTTGACCACCGGAGGTCAGTCATCCTCTCGCTAGGTAATTTGGATCTAGGCGCGCGTAGATATGGTACTCACACGTCTTGATCGCGTAAAAGACGTAAACTCCGCCGTGTTTCTGTCGAGACCCTGGGACAATCCCAGATCTCTACATGCTTGAGCAGGCGTACCTTCCCCTTCAACGCCCATGCAAAGTTATTCCTTTCGCGTATCACGCTCATCAATGCCTCTCCGTCCATGTTGCTGTTCCGGATGACAAGCCGTTCCAGGTTCGGACATGCGACCGCCATCTCTTGCGACTCCTCGCCCCGCGCACTATCTGGTGCGTCAGATGCCACACTCCCTCCGCTATCCTTGATTAATAAGGAATTCACGAGGGATGCCCCGATTCTCCCCTCCAGCTCCAAGATCCTCAAACCCGTGAATGGCCGAAGGAGATTGCAATGCCACGCACCATAGTGCAGGTAGCCGGAAATGACAAGTTCTTGCATCATTTGTCCTAAACCCGTTGTGGCGAAGAACTTATTCCAAAGCATGTCCATCATGGAACTACCATTAGCCGACCGGCAACCGTTCCATCCCATATCAACTTGATCTGTCCATACAACGGTGTCTATCCTTACTCGCATCCTTTCCACCGGCATCTTCACCATCCCAGGAGAGAGTGACGCGAGGGACCGAATGGTCGTCCAGTCCAGCTCTACATCCTTTGCTGTGGTGCTTAGAGCGCTGATCTCCAGAGAAGTGGATACATGGAGTAAAGAAAATTCCTCGAGGTTTGGAGCAAAAGTAGCCAGCGTGCGCCAGTCTCGCTGCCAATGTGAATCTCGGAGGAATTTGTCATCCGTATATATGATGGAAAGCTTTCGCAGCTCGTGGAACACGTGATTGAATACCGGTATGCACTCGTGGACAATGAGTGAACGAAGCGCCCCACTCAGACACAACGGAACGTGGAAACGCTCAGAGCTCCCACTGGGTGGTGTAAAATTTAGCTCTTCTAGCCGCGAAAGGGGGCCGCGCTCGAGGAAACGCGTAAGTGCAGCCCAGTTATATCTTTGAATTGTGGCGCTTCTAATCCAGGTCACCTTCATATTTTTCATGGTATTGTCAAGGTGTGAACTAGTGTTGTAAAAGTGGATAAAGAAGTCAACGCCCAGTCTGCCGATTTTATCCGAGGTGAGGGATTTCCTCCACCACGGAGGTAAATGATTACTGGTCACGGTGACAAAAGAAATCAAGGTAGGGATGGATTGTGCAATTTTTCGCCAGTAACTGGACACGCTGCCAAGGATAAACACCGTCGGCGATCGAATCATCGCGCGACCGGATTTAGGACGACGCAAAAGTAGGTCACTGGTAGATTCAACGTTCGACTTATGAATGTGTAGGAAGATTTCAGTGAGGAGCTCCACAGGGAGCCGATGGATGGGATGCAAAAGGGTGTGCTTCACGTGGATAACGGTTCGCACGAACGGAAGCAGGCGCTTGAGGATCCATAAAGAAGTATCCAGTGGCAGGGGTTTGTGCTTCGCGTTTCCTTCTGAGATCCCGGTTGCCTTTTCCAGGCTGCTTGCTGTCTGAAGGATAGTGGCAAGTAGCCTGCAGTAGGTGGGTGAGACATCGAAAGCGAGAGAATAAAAAGTACGCAAGGCATACATTCGTATTTCACTGTTCTCTCCTGTTACATTCTGGAGTTGTGTTGTCAATGTTCGGACGGTATCGCGCGCTCTTGTGAGAACGAGATTCAACGTGGGGGTCACGCTTGCAGTGCGTGGTCTAGCGGCTTCGAGAGCTTTCTTACGTTTGCTGATTTGAAGTAAGAGTTGCACATCCGCCCGAACAGATCGCATTTCATCTGAGCATGTATCATCCCGCCGCGAAACCTCGCTCCGAGGGGGCCGCGTAGTCGATACCGATTTCCTTGCATGGGACATTGTAAGTCCCTATGTCAGTGACGAGTGTACTTTCCACGGGCGAGATATGGCAGGAAGTAGATTCAAGAAGGGAAGCGCCTTGGCTGACAGCAATGTTCTTACGCCTGATATACCTTTACCCATACTATCTCGAGTCTGAACGGATGAAGGGAAGTCGACGCTACACCACCAACGAGAACGCTTCCAAGCTAGAAGGTGGGAAGATGGAAGGATTCATGATTACCAAGTAACATTCACGGAAACTGATGTCATTCTTTGCATGTTTCCCGTTGTTACAGTTCTGTTCACTCTCGCAAATGACTGACTGAACAACAATGTGCTGCTAGGTGATGTGTTCAGCCCATGAGAAAGCGGGGCAGAGACGCAGGCCAGTGGAGTAAGACCCAACCACAAGGACTACATGCTTCCCACCAAATCACATGCATATCTACCCAATGCCGTGCCGTATGTTGAGCAAAGGACATGTCCATCTTGCACCTAACCACGGCATCTCGTTTCCCGACCTCCCTGCTGCTTTCATTCTCGATACCAACTCAGACTCCCATTGCCTTGCTCTTAATATGAACTTCGACGATGTCGAGGAACGCGACGGTTTGAAGCTTTCCCGCTCACGTGCCGACCGTTCATTAACCCCTGAGGCGTGGAATAGGGATAAGACTGTCTTGGAATGCATGGCCAAGTTCAAGACTTGAAGCAACACGTACCGTTGTTCCGATTGCAGCCCTGTACACTCCTCTCAAGCCGAGGGAAGATCTCGCCCCTGTCGTCTACGAACCTGTCACTTGTAAGCCACCTTGCAGAGCGATTTTAAATCCATACTGGTATGTTCCCGCGTCTGGTGCTTGCCGTTCTGGAACATGAAGTCGTGTCGTAGTTCAATTGATCTTCGAGGCAAATTATGGATATGCCCATTCTGTCTCACAAGAAATGCCTTTCTACCTGGATACTCTGATATCTCCGACAACAACCTCCCTACAGAGCTTTATCCAACGTACAGCACCATCGAGTACGTGCTTTCGCGCCTGTCACCGACGCCGCCCATCTTCCTCTACGTGGTCGATACGTGCATAGACTATGATGAGCTCAAGGCGCTCCGTGATACTCTCGTGCTGAGCTTGAGCTGGCTGCCTCCCCATGCCCGTATTGGGCTGGTCACCTTCGGGACGATGGTAAGGAAAGACCGTTTCGCCACCGTACGGAAGTATTAATGACCCTTCCTTATAGGCACAAGTCCACGAGCTCTCCTACGCAGCGTGCAACAAGACCTACATCTTCAAGGGTTCAAAGGAGTACGATGCCAAGCAGGTCCAAGATATTCTCGGTATCGGCGTTGGCACGAATATGCCAGTTTATAAACCCGGTCAATCTGGTCCAGCCTCTAGTCCTGCTGGGCGCTTTTTAATGCCTGTATCGGAAGCCGAATTCCATATGACGAGCACCCTCGAGGCGCTGGCGAAGGACCCATGGCCTGTTGCAAATGATAAAAGGGCATTGAGATGCACTGGGGTGGCGCTTAGTGTGGCAGTTGGGATTTTGGAGGTTTCGTATCTCTCGCGTCACCCGAACGTGCCTCTAATGCAAATCATAGACCGCTTTCCCTAATACTGGCGCTCGTATTATGCTCTTCTCTGGTGGGCCATGCACGGTGGGCCCTGGCATGGTAGTGAGCAACGAACTTCGCGAGCCCATCCGCTCACACCATGATATCGACAAGGAGAGAGCAAAGCACTGCAGACGGGCTCGTAAGGTTCGTTTGTGCAATTACCCCCCGAAGTCTCTCCATTCCATACTTGCAGTACTTCGCGTCCCTGGCTAGACGCGCCTCTGCAAGCGGCCATGCCGTAGACCTCCTCGCTGGCTGCCTCGACCAGATTGGCCTCCTCGAAATGAAGTCCCTCCCGAACAGCACCAACGGCGCGATCATCATCTCCGACTCGTTTGCCACCTCCATCTTCAAGCAGTCCTTCCTCCGCCTCTTCACAAAGGACCCCGATGGTCACCTCGCCATGGGATTCAACGTCACCTTCGATATCCAGACGACGAAGGAGCTCAGGATCTCTGGAATGATTGGCCATGCCATCTCCGCGAACAAGAAGAGTGGGTCCGTCGGCGAGATGGAGATCGGCATTGGCCAGACAAGCGCGTGGAAGCTTGGCGTAATCTCCCCGCGCACGTCCGTCGGCGTCTACTTCGAGGTCGTCTCCGAGGCCGGTGCGGGTGGCGCTCCGATGGCACCGAACCAGCGTGGACTCATCCAGTTCGTCACACACTACCAGCACTCATCCGGCCAGTTCCGACTGCGAGTCACGACCGTCGCTCGCAACTTTGCGGAGCCTGGCTCCCCGATGATTGGCCAGCTATTTGACCAGGAGGCTGCGGCGGTCTTGATGGCACGGATTGCGGTATTCAAGGCGGAAATCGACGATTCGCCAGATGTGCTGCGATGGCTGGATCGGATGCTGATCCGACTGTGCCAGAAGTTTGGGGAGTATCGCAAGGAGGATGTTAGCAGCTTTAGGCTCACGGAGAAATTTAGCATTTATCCTCAGTTTATGTTCCACCTGCGACGGAGTCAGTTTTTGCAAGTATTCAACAACAGTCCGGACGAGACAGTATTCTACAGGTGGGTACTTCACCTCTTGCCTTCCATTCACAGTCGTTTGAGGGTTATCTCTGTATTTCAGGCATGTTTTCAATGAAGAGGACGTGAACGGTTCACTCATCATGATTCAACCGACCCTCATGTCCTATGCACTTGACCAGCAACCTGTACCGGTACTCCTTGATAGCGTGTCCATCAAACCAGAGGTCGTCCTCCTACTCGACACTTTCTTCCACATCTTAATTTGGCATGGCTCGACGATCGCCGAATGGCGCAAGGCAGGATACCAAGACCAAGAAGGCTACGAGAACCTCAAGGCATTACTTGATGCGCCTCAGGCAGATGCGCAAGATTTGCTAGTTGAGCGTCTTCCTATTCCGCGGTATATCGTCTGCGATCAGGGCGGATCTCAGGCGAGGTTCCTGCTCAGCAAGCTCAACCCTAGTACAACACATGTCAATCTGTATGGAGGAGGCCCTACCGCTGGTGGACAAACTATCTTTACGGACGATGTTAGTTTGCAGGTCTTCATGGAGCACCTGAAACGATTGGCAAGTTTCCGTTTCTCATTTTAGTGGTATACACGCTTAACGGCATTGCTTATTTAGGCTGTTGGAGCGAACACTAATTAGAATGATGAAGACGTGAGGGTGAAGTGGAATAGATTTCTTCGGACAATTGGACTGGCAACGCAACTGTCCGCAAACAATGAACGACGCGATAGAATAGACACCCAAGAGCCCTCTATAGTCATAACCGTAGCATAGGTGATTAATAGGAATTTTTATCCTTCCAAACGCGACGTGCTAGAAGTACGGGAAAAAGTTCACTCGAAAACTCGACTGGACAGGGTGTATCAATGCCCATTTGCAAAGCGTAACGTGTCGGCCGTGATAGTAGCCACGGGTCGACGCAGAGAAACGGGCGTGGAACTCGTGGCCGCAGCCAGGATCCATCGGGCAAGCACCTCACCCTGCATATTGAGTGGTCGTCAGCATCGCCAAGGATGTGGAGACAGGACGCATAATATCTTACCAGTTCCACTATACACGCGGCAACGATAAGCCTATATTTTTCACACAAAGATCAGCGCCGGTGGAGAGAAGGTGACATTGCACAGACCAGATGATTATTATCGTGATTCTCTTCATTGCGTAATTGTTGAGATGCTCGTGGATTACATCGAGCTATCGTGATGCATCAGATACATTGAGATCCACCGAAACACCCGGGTGGATGAGTGGCGATGCAAGTGGAAGGCCACATACCAAGTCGGCGACTGAATCGAGCTTGAGATTAAGGGCTTTGACACGGGGATCGATCTCCATGTACTCCCTTACGGCGTCGTAGAGACCCTGTAAACTGGCCTCACTCCAAAAGAGTTCCGGAACGTCCAAAACGTGTGACTTCAAATTAACATTTTGGCGCATCTTGAAAAGTTGCCCTGTCAAACGAAGCGCTACTCGGCGTTTAAGCTTGATTTCGCCCTTTTCAGCCAACTGTCGTGGGATCGAGACGGTGAGGGGATCTTCGAGCATTATATCGGCGACCACTTCATATGATGCAAGAAGCGCTGACTGTGCTATGGCATGCGCGACTGCCAACTTGAGGAGATGCGATGGGGATTTGAACGCTGCGGTGCAGGATGAGTATCGGGTGAGAATTTTGGGCAGAGAGACGACACACTGAAGAAGTCGTTGTATATGCGTGGGGTAGGTGCGAATGGGTCATACTAGTGACGTATGTCAGCGCCGATAAAATCGGGATTTTGCCTTCGCGCACCGCAAAATGAAAACTTTCGACCTCATATTGGCTGATGGACTTTTCCTTGATCATAATACCTTGCTTTGAGAGATCCTCAATAATGTCCCATTCATTCATTCGCTCGAAGCCATAAAACACTACAACGCCGTATTTGAAGAAAATCGCCTCAGCGACCGGGTGATCATCGACACCAAGCAGCCGGCGCTGCGGAGGACGGAGGTTGTTTCCACGCAAAGGCAATGATGTCTGGATATACCCGCCTCTCGTAGCCGGGGTCGATGTGCCCGAGGTAGCCGGAAAGTACGTATCCTCATAACCTCGCTCGTCGGCCTCGGTGACCATGGATAATACCATCCTGGCCTCTGCTGCCTTATCGGTTAAACAGGAGCGTACGTTGACCCCTGACTGATAACCTACACAAGTGATTAGGCGGTGTTACAACTCGGCCACGTTTTCTAACCTTTTCGAAGTGGCAGATGGTAGAAAGAGTAGATGGCTTCATCGTAGATCCTGTCAGGGATTCAGTCATTGCTAAGGGAGGCAAGCGGCGTGTCAGGCTAACCGTAGCGTTACTGCGTGTTCACGCTTCAAAAATGTACTGAGTAACCCGGTGTTGAACTCATCACACACACGATAGGCAGTCAAGCGTTGATAGCCAGCCTCATCCCGTTGTTCTGAACTGAGCCTCTCGCCAAGGTTTCGCTGAACGTCATCATCCGGTAAAGGGGCATCCTGAGCGGCTGTAGGCAAGTCTACGTGCTTTTGGCTCGTTTTGGATGTCCTATTTTTCTGACCTCCCACTGGCGTCGCCTTGGGCGAGGTAGGAGCTTCAGAAATCGTTGGCAATGGTCGCGAGACTCGGCGAAGAGAGGGTCGAATCGATGGACGCATGATGAGAAGCCCAGTGCGGGTATTGCAAGGATACCTGGAGAAAAACTTTGCCCTTCCGACAGAGGGGTGAGGAATGGATGAGGATCAAGGCACAAATAAAGCGTGGTAGCGGGCGGCTCGCAACAAATAAATCATGCACATCAGCACCGTGGCTGTACCTAATTTGACGATATATCTATGTGATATATCGGTCCGATCAACGCAGGAAACTAAGATAATTTTCAGTGCAGTCGGCCATAGGGAAACTGCGTGGGTGCCTCCCTGGAAGAGGGCTAAGAGAGCCGGGTAAAAACCAAAGATACGGTTAGAGAGTCGACTGAGGAGGTGTACTTTGTCGACGACCCTGAGCGCAGCACCGGAGTGCTGAACCCACACGAGAACGGAATAACAAGATGAAATTGCGGGCTCGCCACAAGATTACAATACCGCCTCAATCGACTTGCTCCCATCGCATCTCTCTGCGCGGTCTTTCCCACCCCCTTCGCCCTGCTTCAATGTTCATTCCAGGAAAGACGCACCGTATGCAGACATCCAAGCCTCTTGTGACACTCACCAGGAGTACATATGTATGATATATGAGGTAGGGAAGGTTGAGAGAGAGGGAGAACTGGCGATGGATGGGAGGTACTTTCGGAGCTCTTAAATAGGGGATATACCCTGGGCATGCGTTGGAGCGCATGCCAGATATCACCAGACTCCCATCACAAGGGCTGTTTCGGCGTTCCCAATTCGGCATACCTGGCCGTCCTGTATAGTGGGGCATGACCCACGGGAAATTGTCCCGTGCTGTGTAGTTACTAGGTGCTCACGTGTATATCGCCGTCTAGAATTTCTACCCTATTCTGAATGGTCTCCGGAAGACCAAATTTGGGGTGGTACTTAGCGTGAAAGTTGGAAAGTTCGGTAAAGAGACCAATTGGTCATTGTCAATGCAATATTGCTCGATCACTTGATCATAGGCATTTTGAGTAGAGTATCCCATGCATCAACATTTATGGCAGTATCCCCTACATTAGAACGATGATCTACACCCTATACCCGGGTTCCAAATATTGTGAATTAGCATAGAAAGGAGTGAAAGGGACCTAAAAGGGCTTTTCATTATAACAGCATGAGTATCATACATTCATTCATCGGCCGCCGTCCAGATGTGCCAGCCTAGGGCAATGGAACATTTCACTCTCAGATGCGGAGCATCACAACAGAGAAGCACCTAATCCTGCGTGCATAGGCATGCCTGCCCACGTTTGCCATCCTATGGGGAGTCGGACCGAAAGATAAAACACACCCCTGGCTTCACGGAATGCTCCTGGCATGCGAAAAGCGAACACCCAGAAAATTCCGACTGTCAGATTTCTTGATGATATCGGCAGTGCTAGCGGTGGAAATTGCGGCTCATCGTGACGAAAGAACAGCGTACACCGTATCTAGATCCAAATCGGCTCGACATCCTGTGCATACGCCTCAACGGCGAGTCGAATGCTCTTCTAGCCCTTATCCGTGAAAGGTAGGGAGGCAGGCGAAAAGTGATATCAAGCGCTGCTTCTCGTGCGACACACGTACGCCCGGCAGCCGGATTGCAATGATAGCGCCACACACACATTCAAGTCGTTTGTGTTTGAGCATTTAGATTCCGAGACTCTGCAGAAGGTACGGTTCCTGAGGAGTTGGTCAACCAGGCAGGCTGCGCCATCGGCGAATGCGCGGCGATCACAGTACCCACGGTGACGCCACACAGTAGCATTTTAAGTCTCACCACATCCAGAGGAGAGGTCAGGACCCCTACGCATAATTGCAGTCCTTCCCCGCCATTTTTGTTAGACGCTCTTCTCGACCACTCCAGCGGTGCCATCATAGACGGCTATGAGATTCACGTTAAATGCCAGTCCGAACGATGGTAAACGAAAGCGTTCCACTTTTCGCATAGGTTTTTCGTTTCCGCAAGGTCAATTGGGCGTTCCGCTTGGAAAACATCTTCTCCTTCACACGGCTTGGCAATCGAGCACTTTGAATCCAGTTCGAGTACCAGGATTCTTCATGGAACCACTTCCCAACTCCCCACGCAAGGAATCTCATCGTAGTCGTCAACATTTCCCGGTCGACTAGTTGGTTTCCCCTGAATATCCGGTAGAAGCAGTCGTTTCTTGTTCCAGGATATTTTATACCTCGCCCTACCGCCGGTGAAAAGAGAATCGCCCCGAATACACAAGATGTGAGTTTCGATATTTGGCCGCAGCGAACGGCCCACCAAGAGATAATCAAGTTAAAAGCACCGAACTTGATCGACCTTGATTATTGCCTCCTTAATTCCGTAGCGCGCGGTCCGACCAAACGCCAACTCTATCTTGCTGGGTGGTACTCCGAATACGCGTACGTTCCATGAAAAAAACGAGTCGCTCGTGATGGTCGTGAGAAGCTCCTATACAGTATGCTGCCTATGGCCCTGGACCAACTTCAACGATATGATGTCGAAGTCGAATA
>WNFL01258932.1_pt1 | contig 12231 bp, 12 predicted proteins | sample 5400361 | NCBI WGS metagenome assembly WNFL01 (sample SAMN13153351, study PRJNA577476) | soil metagenome | isolation source: 40 cm soil on Douglas fir-dominated hillslope | place: USA:California | collected 2013-09-17
CTTGTGCGAGATCCAGGCGAGCCGGCTCCTGACCCTGTCCGCGGCGCAGAAGATCGACCGCGGCGACGAGGCGCGGGTCGAGATCGGCATGATCAAGGTGTTCGGGGCGCAGATGCTGCACAACGTGATCGACCGGGCGATCCAGGTCTTCGGCGCGAAGGGCGTCACGGAGGACACGCCGCTCGAGCGCATGTACCGGCACGCGCGCTTCGCGCGCATCTACGACGGCCCGGACGAGGTGCACATCACCACCACGGCCCGCCGCGTGCTCTCGGCCTACAAGAGAGGCGACGGCTGGGACTTCGGCGCGCACTGAATTTTCCGCTTGACCGAGAGCTGGTCGGACCCGTATGAATGCGGATCAGAACCGGAATTCGGGTTCGTACCCCGGATTCGCATAGAGGAGTCCGCACAATGGCCGCCCCCCAGCAGGCGAGCAGCGCGCCGATCCCCGAGCTCGTATGGGTCCGACCGCCTCAGCAGGCGCGGAGCCAGCTCACCCTCTCGCGCATCCTGGACGCCGCCGAGTCGATCCTGACAGACAAGAGCTGGGAGGATGCGTCGGTGGCGGAGATCGCGCGCCGAGCGGGATCGTCGGTGGGCGCGTTCTACGCGCGTTTCCCGGACAAGGACACTCTGCTGGCCGCGCTCCATCAGCGCTTCATCGAAGAGGCCTGGGCGACCGCGCATGCGGCGCTCGACGAGGGCCGCTGGACCGGCGCATCGATCTGCGAAGTCGTGCGCGAGCTCGTCGCCTTCCAGGTGCGCGAGAACGACCGACGCCGCGGGCAGCTGCGCGCGTTCGCGGCGCGCGCCATCCACGACCCGCGCTTCCACGCACGCGCCGAGCAGCTCGGCAAGATGATCGAAGAGCGCTTCACCAAGCTGGTGGTCGCGCGCCGGCACGAGATCCTGCACCCGATTCCGGTCGTCGCGGCCGCGTTCGTCGGGCGGATGATCTCGGCCATGCTGCTGAGCCGTCTGCTCGATCCGAAGTTCGTCCCGAGCGGAATCTCGTTCGTCGACGAGCTCACGCACGCCGCGCTTGCCTATCTCGGGGTTTTCCCCGAGGACGCGATCGACGTCCTGTAGGCGGCGCGTCGCCGCGACCGGCCCGGCCCTCGTTGACTGGGTTCGCGCGCTGCGGGCAAGCTACGCGCTCGCAAGGAGGTCCGATGACGCCGGGGCAGCGCAGGGCGGTGATCACGCTCGCCAGCGCGCTCGTGCTGGCCGCAGCCATCGGCTGCGAGCGCACCGCATCGGCACCGAGTGAGCCGGCCCCGGTCTCCTCGACCTCCGGCTCCGCCGATGGTCACATCGACCCCGGGCCCTATCGCGCGGAGATCGAGGCGACGGAGGCGCTCCTCTACTCGAACGAGCCGCTCGGTGACGACGGCTGGAAGAATCTCTCTCGGGCGCTGCTCGAGCTGCACAACGCGATCGTCTTCCGCGACACCTCCGCCGCCGCGCGCGAGGCGAGCCGCAGACTGTTCTTCTTCTCCGCTCAGGTCGATGCCGAGCCCGCGCCGAAACACAGTGCAGACGAGCTCGCGGTCATGCGCGGCGTGTGGGAGAGAATCCGCGCGGAGCAGTTCACCGAGGTGGACTGGTTCCGCGCCGCGTCCCGGTAGACGCCCCGCGGTCGCTGCGCGAGAATCCGCGCGCGGCGCGACGCCCGCCGTGCTCGCGCGGAGCGATCGATGACTCAAGCGCTGATCGACGAAGACGATCGCCTGAACTCCGCCGACCTCCGCACCATCTGGCGCATTCTCACGCCGGAGGAGCGCGTCGAGGCGTTCCATCTGTTGTCGCGCGACGACGCCGAGGAGTTCTTCCTCGGCCTCTCCGCGGCCGACCTGGCGAGTCTGATGCGCGCGCTGCCGCGGAACGAGCGCCGCTCCTGGATGCGCCTGCTCGCGCCCGACGACGCGGCCGACCTGGTGCAGCACGTGCCGGACGACGAACGCGACACCCTGCTCGGCCTGCTCGACGACCCGACGCGCAAAGAGGTCACGGCGCTCCTGGCCTACAAGCAGGACGCGGCCGGCGGCCTGATGAACCCGCGCTACGCGCGCCTGCGGCCGGACATGACCGTCGACGAGGCCATCGGCTATCTGCGCCGCCAGGCGCGCACGAACCTCGAGGTGATCTCCTACCTGTACGTGATCGACGATCAGCAGCACCTGCTCGGGGTCGTGTCGTTCCGCGAGCTGTTCGGGTCGCCGCCGGAGCGCACGGTGCGCGAAGTGATGCGCCGCGATCTGGTGACGGTGCGCGAGGACCAGGACCAGGAAGAGGTCAGCAAGCTGTTCTCCGAGAACGACCTGATCGCGATCCCCGTCATCGACGCCGAGGGCCACATGAAGGGCATCGTCACGGTCGACGACATCGTCGACGTCGTGCAAGCCGAGGCCACCGAGGACATCCAGAAACTCGGCGGTATGGAAGCCCTCGACGAGCCCTACCTGGACATCGCGTTCAGCCGCATGTTCCGGCGCCGCGCGGGCTGGCTGTCGGCGCTGTTTCTCGGCGAGATGCTCACCGCGTCGGCGATGGCGTTCTTCGAGGACGAGATCGCGCGCGCGCTCGTGCTCACTCTGTTCGTGCCGCTGATCATCTCGAGCGGCGGCAACTCCGGGTCGCAGGCCTCGACTCTCGTCGTGCGCGCGATGTCCCTGGGCGAGGTGCGGCTCGTCGATTGGTGGCGCGTGGTGCAGCGCGAGTTCGCCGCCGGGCTCGCGCTGGGCGCGGTGCTCGGCTCGATCGGCTTCCTGCGCATCGTGCTCTGGCAGGCGGTGTCGCCGCTGTACGGCGAGCACTTCATGCTGGTCGCGATCACGGTGGGCATGAGCCTGCTCGGCGTCGTGATGTTCGGAACGCTGGCGGGCTCCCTCTTGCCGTTCGTCTTGCGGCGCCTGAACGTCGACCCGGCGAGCGCGTCGGCGCCGTTCGTGGCGACGCTCGTAGACGTCACCGGTCTGGTGATCTATTTCAGCGTCGCGAGCCTGATCCTGCACGGCACTCTTCTCTAATTGATCTTCGTTCGCCTGCGGCTCACTGCGCGCGGCTGCGCCGCTTGCGGGCCTCGCTCGGGACGGCCCTCGCTCGGCCGTCGCGTTGTTCAGCAGCGGGGTCGAGAAGATTCGGAGTGACCAAGCTCAGTCACTCAGTCAAACCCCGCGGGAGCCCGGCGGGGGCCGGAGCCGGCTGAGGGGGTCCCGTACTCGGGGCGACCGCCGAAGCGGCGACGGACACCAGCCGGGCGGCGCTACGGGATCCGAAACGCTGCAGACCGAGCGCTCGCCGGATGCCGACGAGTCTTGTTGATCTACGCTCGCCTGCGGCTCGCTGCGCGCGGCCTTCCGATGATCGCGTGGCTACCCACGCTCTGCCGCTTGCGGGCCTCGGTCGGGACGGCCCTCGCTCGGCCGTCGCGTTGTTCAGCAGCGGGGTCGAGAAGGCTCGGAGTGACCAAGCTCAGTCACCCACTCACTCGAACCCCGCCGGAGCCCGGCGGGGGCCGGAGCCGGCTGAGGGGGGTCCCGTACCCGGGGGGACCCCCGAAGCGGCGACGGACACCGCCCGGGCGGCGACACGGAATCCGAAAAAAACCTCAGGCGTACCCGCCGGGTGACGAGGCGCCGGCGAGGCGCGGGCGGCGAGTCAGATTGGTCTACGCTCGGCTCCGCCTCTGTGCGCGGCGGGCGCCGCTCGCGGGCTCGGCTCGAGGCGGCTCTCGCCTCGCCTCTTTGTCAGAGCTGAGCAGCGGCGGGGATGATCTCCTTCCCGAACGTCTCCAGCGGGCCGATCTCGTGCGCGTTCGGGAGATTGAAGATCGCCTGGTCGATGCCGATCGAGGCGAGCTCGCGACAGGTCTTCACGAGATCGGCCGCGGACTGTTTCCCCGGCGCGAGCCACGCCGTGCCGAGGGTGGTCTTCTCGATCGCGGCGAAGTCGCGGCGCTCGGTGTCGCAATGGCGCCGCAGCACGTCGAGCTTGCGGCCGAGCCCGTCGGGGCCGAGGAACGCGAACAGGTTGCACGCGTCGGCGTAGCGCGCGACCAGGCGCAGCGTCTTCTTTTCTCCGCCGCCGCCGATCAGGATCTTCGGCCGCGGGTGCGAGAGCGGCGCGGGCACGCACAGGGTCTCGGCGAGCTTGTAGTGCTTGCCCACGAACGGGGCGACCTTGCCGGACCACATCTGCAGGGCGATGCGCAGGGTCTCTTCCAGGCGCTCGAAGCGCTCCGCGAGCGGCGGGAACGGAACGCCGAGGCCCACGTGCTCGCGCTCGAACCACGCGGCGCCGATGCCCAGATATGCGCGCCCGCCCGAGAGCACGTCGAGCGTCGTCACGGTCTTCAGCAACACCCCCGGGTGTCGGTAGGTGACGCCGGTGACCATCGTGCCGAGCTTCGCGCGCCGAGTGACTCCGGCGAGATAGGAGAGCGTCGCGTAGCCCTCGAGCATCTCCTGCTCGGCCGCGCCGACCATCGGGATCTGGAACAGGTGGTCCATGACCCAGATGCTCGCGAAGCCGGCGCCGTCGGCGGTCTGCGCGATCTCGCGCAGCTTCTGCGCCAGTACGGCGGGCCCGCCGGGCCAAGTGAAAATGGGAATTTGCAGACCGATTCTCATGTCTTCTCCGTTCGCCTGCGGCTCACTGCGCGCGCCTTCCCGATGATCGCGTGGGTACCCTACCCGCGGCTCTCACCTCGCCACCTGTCACTCCAGTCATGTGACCGCCTCGAGGGCGCGGCGGATCCAGCGGCGATAGACCTCGAGCGGCTGCGCGCCGGTGATCGCGACGTCGTTGCCGACCATGCGCACCGCGGGCACGCCGCCGACGCCCAGCTCGACGGCTTCGTTGTGCTCGTCGCTCACGCGCCGCAGCAGCTCCGGCTCGGCCGCGCGCGCGAGCTCCGCGGGGGTGAGCTCGGCTTCGCCCCAGAGCGCGGCGAGGGTGCGCGCGTTCGAGATGTCCCGGCTCTCGACGAAGTAGGCGTGGAGCAGCGCGCGGTGCATGCGCTGGAACGCGCCCGGCCCGAGCGTCGCCGCCGCCTTCGCGACCAGGTGCGCGGGCACGCTGTGCGAGGGGGGTCCCTCGTCGCTCGCCCAGGTGTGGAACTCCGCCGCGGGCTCTTCCTCGGCCGCGCGCTGCCACAGCTCGGTGTAGCGCCGGAACTTCGCGAGATCGCGTCCCGGCTCCGGCTCGGGGCGGAGCAGGTAGCTGCGCCAGCGCAGCTCGACGTCGGCGCCGAACTCTTCCTCGATCCGCTGCAGGCGCGTCGCGGCGACGTTGCACCACGGACAGAGATAGTCGGACCAGACGTCGAGCGCGACGCGGCTCAACTCACTTCCCCGGAATGATCTCTCGCTCGCGCGCCCAGAAGAGCGGCGAATTCGCGAGGTCGATGAACTTGCGCTCGTCCTCGAGCAGGATGCGGCCCGCCTCGGCGCCCGCGGAGCTCGCCATCGCCTCGGCGATGTCCGCCTCGCTCTTCCACCACAGCTCCGCGACCCCGTCGTAGCCCTCCGGTCCGCCGCGCGTCGCGCGCAGCGAGTCGGCGGCGTCGCCGATCAGTGTATGCGTCTGGACGTAGCGCTGGATGCGCAGCGCGGCGGCTTGCTTGCGCACCAGGGGCGCGTGCGTCCCGAACCAGTACGCCTGGAACTGCTCGCGCGACAGGCTGGGAAGCCGGCGCAGACAGAAGCTGAGCTTGACCATGCCCGCGAGCGTATCACGGGCCGCCGACCTCACGGGCGTCGCTCAGTCCTTGGGGAGGAGCGGCTCGAAGCGCGCCTTGTCGGTGGCCTTCGCGTACGCGTCGCGGGGGTCGATGCGCTTTGCCGAGACGAGCTCGAAGAGCGCGTCGTCCATCTGCTGCATGCCGTCGGCTTTGCCCTGCTGGATGAACGAGCCGAGCATGCCGAAGTTCGCCTCGCGGATGATGTTCGGCAGCGCCTTCGTCTTCAACAGGATCTCGTTCGCGGCGACGCGGCCCTTGCCGTCCGAGGTCGGCAGCAGGAGCTGCGCGACCACGCCTCCGAGTGACTCGGCGAGCGACAGGCGGACCTGTGACTGCTCGTCCGACGGGAACGTGTCGATGATGCGGTCGATGGTCTTGGGCGCACTGTTCGTGTGCAGCGTGCCGAAGACGAGCATGCCCATCTCGGCGGCGGTCAGCGCGAGTGAGATCGTCTCGTAGTCGCGCATCTCGCCGACCAGCACGACGTCGGCGTCCTGGCGGATCGCGGCGCGCAGGCCCGGCCCGAACCCCTTGGTGTGCGAGCCGACCTCGCGGTGGGAGATCACGCTCTTCTTGTTCTCGTGCACGAACTCGATCGGGTCCTCGAGCGTCAGGATGTGCTTCGAGTAGCTGCGGTTGATCTTGTCGACGATCCCTGCCAGCGTGGTCGACTTGCCGGAGCCGGTGGGTCCGGTGACGACGACGAGTCCCTTGCGCAGGTGCACCAGATCCTCGATCGCCTTCGGCAGCTTCAGCTCCTCGAGCGCCACGATCTTCTCGGGAATCATGCGCAGCACAGCGCCCGCGCCGCGCTCCTGCACGAAGAAGTTCGCGCGGAAGCGCGCCACGCCCTCGAGCCCGTAGGCGAAGTCGAGGTCGCGCTTCTCGTCGTACGTGCGCCACTGTGACTCCGTCGCGACCTCGCGCAACAGCTTGCGCAGCGCGTCGTCGCCCAGGCGCGCCTGGCCCTCGACCGCGCGCAGCTCGCCGTTCACGCGGATGCGCGGCTCGAGCCCGGCTGCGAGGTGCAGGTCGGAGCCCTTGTGTTCCTTCAGGTAGCGGAGGAGCTCGTCGATCTGGGCCACGTCGTCCTCCCGCTCACTTCCCCGGCGGGATCAGCTTGGGATCCTCGGCGTGGAGGATCGCGTCCTCGCGCTTCACGGTCCCCGCCTTCACGAGCTGCGCGAGCGAGCCGTCGAGGAGACACATCCCGAGCGACGCGCTCGTCTGCATGGTCGAGCGGATCTGGATCGTCTTTTCCTCGCGGATCAAGTTGCCCACCGGCCGGTTCACGACCAGGATCTCTACGGCCGGCACCATTCCGCGCGCGTCGGCGCGCGGCAGCAGCCGCTGCGAGATCACGACCCGCAGTGACTCGGACACCATCGAGCGCACCTGGTCCTGCTGGTCGGGCGGGAACGAGCCGATGATGCGGTTCACGGTGCGGACGGCGTTGTCGGTGTGCAGGGTCGCGAGCACCAGGTGACCCGTCTCGGCGGCGGTCATCGCGAGCGAGATCGTCTCGCGGTCGCGCAGCTCGCCGATCACGATCACGTCGGGATCCTCTCGCAGGGCCGCCCGCAGCGCGCGCGCGAACGACTCCGTGTGCCGCTTCACGTTGCGCTGATTCACGATGCAGCGCTTCGACGGATGCAGATACTCGATCGGATCCTCGATCGTGAGGATGTGCTCGGCGCGCTCCTCGTTGATCAGATTCACCAGCGCCGCCATCGTCGACGACTTGCCGCAGGCCGACGGGCCGGTGATCAGCACCATGCCCTGATGGAAGTTCGTGAACTTCGCGAGCGTGTTCGGCAGGCCCAGGTCGCCGAGCGTCGGCGGCTGCAGCGAGATGCGGCGGAAGTTCGCATCCGTGCCGCGCAGCTGCTTGTAGACGTTGCCGCGAAAACGCGCGAGGCCCTTCACGGTGTGACTGAAGTCGATCTCGCCGTGCTCCTCGAGCAGCGCGCGCTCGTCGTCGTTGAGCGCCGAGAGGATCAGCTTCTCCGCGACCGGCGGCGACAGCTTCGAGTCCGGCACCTCGACGAGCACGCCGCGGATGCGCAGGCGCAGGTTCGAACCGCTGTGCAGGTGGATGTCGCTCGCGCCCTGACTCGCCGCGTCGACGAGCAGCGCGTCCAGCCCGCGGTCGAGGCCGATCTTCGCGACCGCGCCCGGCGCCGCTGCTACGGACACGGGTCGCGGCCTCGAGGCGGTCACTGGCTGGGGCTTCGGAGTCGGCCGCGCCTCGCGCGCGAGCGCGGCCGCGGCGCCCGGGTCGCTCGCGGCGCCGACCTCGATCGGGGAAGGCCTCGAGAGCGGCGGGGTCGCCTTCTTCTCTCTCGCGCGTGCGATCACGCTGCGCTGCATCTCGAGGGCCTTGGCGAGCGTCGCCTCGTCGATGAAGCCCATCGCGACCAGGACCTCGCCGAGGTTCCGGGTGTTGTCGAGACGCGCCTGCTCGCGCGTCGCCTGCGCGAGCTGCTCCATCGTGATCATCTTCGATGCGACCGCGACGCGGCCGAGGAGGGCGTCGGCGTGCGACGGGGGGCTCGGGTTGGCAGGGGTCGACATGGGCCACCGCGCTATCGGCAGCGAGCCCGCCCGCTTTGAGGCGCGCGGCAGCGAGCCCGCCCGCTTTGAGGCGCGCACCGGCAAGTGACCGGCAACTCGGCAGCAACAGTGGCGGCCGCCCGTCGGCAAGCGAGCCAGGCGCTTCTTATTTCGCGCGCGGGGCGTCACTTCCGATTGTTTGTCGGCACTCCAATGAGGTAGGCTGCGACTGCGTTCGGAGGGAATCAGGTAATGCGGCTCCGGAACCGGCTGGGTATCTCGGTGGCGCTCGGCGCGGGGGTGACCGTGCTGCTGCTCGCCGCGTCGGCCGCGCGCGCCGTCCCGCTGGCGCCGGGCCTCGAGGGGGGCTGCTCGTTCGCGGGTTGCGTCATCGGCTACTGGAACCCGACCGCCGGCGGAAACGGCCACTACTACGCCTATGTCCCGACGGGGGCGACACCGGCGACGTGGGACGAAGCGAGGGAAGCCGCAGCCGCTTCGACGCTCGCGCCCGGGAGCGTCGGCCATCTCGCGACCGCGACGGATCTTGGCGAGAACGCCTACATCATGAACACGGTTCTCCCGGTCGGTACCTCGCTCGGAAAGCGCCTGGTGTGGCTGGGCGGCTTCCAGAACGACACGCCGACGAAGTCACTTCCGCCGGAGGCCGGCTGGCAGTGGGTCACGCCCGAGGCTTGGAACTACACGAGCTGGGGCCCGGGCGAGCCGAACGACGAGACTTCCACGCACACCGGCGACGAGCGCTATCTGACCATGTGGGTGCACCTCTTGATCAACGGCGCCGACAGCCGCGGCACCTGGAACGACGAGAACCTCCAGTCGCAAGCGCAGGCGCCGAGCCTCGGCTTCATCGTCGAGTACGAGGGGGCCGCGGTCCCGGAGCCCGCGGCCGCGCTCCTGGCGCTGCTGGGCGGCGCCTCCCTGCTCGCGCGCCGCGCGCGGCGCTGAACGGCGGAGCGCGTCGAGACTCTCTAGCCTTTCCGCCGTGAAGCGCGTCGTCATCGTCGGTGGAGGCTTCGCCGGGCTGAATGCCGCGCTCGGTCTGGGCGCGGAGCCCGGGGTAGAGATCACGCTCCTCGACCGGCGCAACCACCACCTGTTCCAGCCATTGCTCTATCAGGTCGCGACCGCCGGCCTCAGCCCGGCGGAGATCGCGACCCCGATCCGCAGCCTGCTCTCGCGCTTCCCGAACACGCGCGTGCTGCGCAGCGAGGTCCAGGACGTCGATCTCGCGGGGCGCAAGCTCACGACCGACGCGGGCTCGATCGAGTACGACTATCTCCTGCTCGCCTGCGGCTCGCGGCACGCCTACTTCGGTCACGAGGAGTGGGAGCCATTCGCGCCGGGTCTGAAGACGATCGAGCAGGCGACGGAGATCCGCCGGCGCGTGCTCGACGCGTTCGAGGAGGCCGAGAAGGAGACCGACCGCGCGAGGCAGCGCGCCTGGCTGAGCTTTGCGATCGTCGGGGGCGGGCCGACGGGGGTCGAGCTCGCGGGCGCGATCGGCGAGATGAGTCGCTTCACGTTGGCGCGCGACTTCCGGCGCATCGACCCGAAGCTCGCGCGCATCCTGTTGATCGAGGCGACGCCGCGCATCCTGCCCGCGTTCGATCCCGAGCTCGCCAGCCGCGCCGTGCGCGATCTCGAGGCGCTCGGCGTGCAGGTGTGGACGTCGAGCCCGGTCACGAAGATCGACGGGCGCGGCCTCGACATCGGCGCGGAGCGCATCGAGGCCTACACCGTTCTGTGGGCGGCGGGCGTGCGCGCCGAGGATCTCAGCCGCCGGCTCGGCGTCGCGCTCGCCCCCGGCGGCCGCGTGCCGGTGTCTGCCGATCTCTCGCTCGCGGGTCACCCGGAGGTGTTCGTGGCGGGCGACCAAGCGCAGGTGCGGGACGCGGAGGGCCGCGACCTGCCGGCGCTCGCGCCGGTCGCGCTGCAACAGGGGCGCTTCATCGCGCGCCAGATTCGCGGCGAGCTGCGGGGCCGGCCGCGTGAGTCGTTCCACTACTTCGACCGCGGCGCGCTCGCGACCATCGGCCGCAGCCGCGCCGTCGGCCAGATCTTCGGCTGGCGCGTGCGCGGGCAGCTCGCCTGGTTGGCCTGGCTGTTCGTGCACGTCTACTACCTGGTCGGCTTCCGCAATCGCGCGCTGGTCGTGCTGCAGTGGGCGTGGTCGTACTACCGCTTCCGCCGCGGCGCGCGCCTGATCGTCGGCAAGGAGTGGCGCTTCTACGGCGACGAGCGCAAGCGCGAGTGACTCACGATCCGAGCGCGGCGGCGATGCGGTCGCCGAAGAGCTTCGGCGGGTCCGCCTCCTGCGTCATCACGGCGAGTGAGTCGGCCAGGCCTGCGCCCCTCAGCTCGGCCGCGAGCGAGGCGAAGGCCTGCCAGCCCCCGGGCTCTCCGCGCTCCTCGAGCCCGCGCAGCAGGCGATCGGGCAGGGGCACGCGCAGCCGCTCGCCGAGTCTCTCGGCCGCCGCCACGGAGAGCAGCGGGATCAGCAGCGGGACGATGCGCGCCGACGGGGCGCGGGCGCGGATTGCGTCCGCGAACGGCGCGAGCGCGGCGGCCTCGAAGATCGGCTGGGTCTGCACGAACGCGGCGCCCGCGTCGAGCTTGGGCCAGAGGTTCGCGAGCACGCGTTCGCGCGGCCCGTAAGGATTGAGCGTGACTCCGATGCGCGCGCCCGGGATCGCGGCGCGCACGCGAGTCACGAGCGCCGCGAGGGTCGGCGGCGGAACGGGCTCCGGCGGCCCGGATTCCCCGCGCACCAAGAGGACGCCCCGCAGCCCGCCGTGGGCCGCGCGCTCGATCTCGCGCTCGAGGTCGGCGGCGGCGCGCCCGCGGTTCACGAGATGCCAGACGGCGCGCAGGCCGTGTCGCTCGAGCTCCAGGGCCGCCTCGAGGCTGCGCTGTCGGTCAGGGCGTTGAATCACGTGCACCGCGTCGGCGCGTTCGCCGAGCAGCCGCGCGCGCCGCAACAGCACCTCGGGGCGCGCGTCGCGCGGCGGCGTGATCTCGAGCGCGATATGGATCCGCTTCATGGGTCTCCAGAGCGAAGGGAGCCACACATGCCCGACATCATGCACCGGATCACCATCCACATGTATCTCGAGACCGGAAGGGGCACACCGCGCTAGGATCTGCTCCCATGAGCCTCTTGGAGTTTCGGGGCGCGCGGCTCGCGGTCCGGCTCGGCTGCGGCCCCGCCGAGCGCGCGAGCCCGCAGGCCGTCGATCTGGACGTCGCCGTGCGCTTCGCGGACCTGCCGCCGGCGTGCGAGAGCGACAAGCTCAAAGACACCGTCTGCTACGCGGACCTGATCGCCGCCGCGCGCGCGCGCGTCGCGGGCCGCGAGTTCCACCTCGTCGAGCATCTCGCGCACGAGCTGCTCGGCGCGCTTCGGCCGCTGGTCCCGCCGGGCGCCGAGCTCTGGCTGCGCGTCACCAAGCTGCGCCCGCCCGTCCCGGATCTCGCCGGCGGCGTCGCGTTCTCGCTCGGCGATTTCGAGAGGCTGCCCGGGTAGAATCGCGCGGTGGCGCGCTTCGACTTCGACCTGTTCGTGATCGGTGCCGGCTCCGGTGGCGTGCGCGCGAGCCGCATGTCCGCGAGCTTCGGCGCGCGCGTGGCGGTCGCGGAGGAGCGCTATCTCGGCGGCACCTGCGTGAACGTCGGCTGCATTCCGAAGAAGCTGCTCACCTACGCCGCACACTACGCCGACGACTTCGAGGATGCCGCCGCCTACGGCTGGACGCTCGGCCCGCGCAGCTTCGACTGGGCGAGCCTGATCGCGAACAAGGACCGCGAGATCGCCCGACTCAATTCGGTGTACGGCCGGCTGCTCGACGACGCCGGCGTGCGGCGCATCGAGGCGCGCGCGCGCATCGTCGACGCGCACACCGTCGAGGCCG
>WNFL01147023.1_pt3 | contig 12230 bp, 14 predicted proteins | sample 5400361 | NCBI WGS metagenome assembly WNFL01 (sample SAMN13153351, study PRJNA577476) | soil metagenome | isolation source: 40 cm soil on Douglas fir-dominated hillslope | place: USA:California | collected 2013-09-17
TGAGTAACTCAACGAGTCGAGGTCAGAGGACTCTTGGAGTCCGAAGACGATCGGAGACCGGTTTGAAGTGGCTATAATCCTATTTTCGCGGATGACCGCGGAGTGGGTAGTCCCGGTGTGGGATTCGCCATGGTGATTGAGTGCCTTGAGTTGGTCTCTACGTGCACCTAAGAGCTTTGTGAGCATATGGAGCTTTACTTGAGAGACGGTCCATGTTGTATCGACGCGGGTGGTGAGCCACTGGTCTGTCGCGACTGGAAAGATTTGTGAGCACGATGGGGATGGTAACACATATCTTGAATGGCGTACCAAATCGACATCCGAGGGTCATTTCGCGGAATTCGTACGGCTCTGGTGGTGGGAGTTTTGGGACGACGAGTCCGCCGTGGATGAGATCGATGGGATGCGGGTCATGTGGGTCGGGAGTATTGCTTTGGTTAGTTCCGAGGAGAGACTGTAGTGAGTTACCGAATGACTCCTTGGTTGAGGCACCGGCGAGAGGGATGGCCACGGCGGGGAATGCTGGGGACGTGATAGGTATTGGTGTGCTCGGGGACAACGGAGTTTCGAGGGGTAGTATTCGTGGGGAGGAGCCCTGGGGCGTGAATTCAGCGGAGTATATAGTGGTACGCGCTTCCAAATTTCCAAACTCCTGAGAGGTGTACCATTCGTCAAAATGACTCCACATATCGGCGACTGGCAAAGTCGCCGTTTGATGCCATATGCCTCCACCTTTCGTTGGAACCACCTCCTTCATAAAAGCTTCATCCGTGGTACGACCTGAGCCCTCTATTTGAGCACTTGAAGGCGTTTCATTTTGCAACCATAATGCTCCAGATGGCATCGATGTACCCAAAACACTGGCGGAGAGAGTATCAGGATGATCAAAGGTCCCTTGGGTGCCTTTGGTTGAATTTATATGGGAATAGCTCCTCTCAGGGTGAGCGTCGTTCCCTAATGAGGTATTATGTTGGTTCGGGGGCATTATATTGCTCCAGGCGTCCCTTACTTGAGAGGCAGTCATACCGATACTTTGAGGGCTGGTGGCTTCTGGTCGCCCGACCCCAATGGTGCCAGTCTCTGTCAGGTCTGTCGTGGGTGAGCCAGGATTGGGTTCCTCCTTCGGCCCCTTTGGAACTAGGTCGCGCTCTGCCCTCAACGCCTCTTCTCTCTTTATAATGCGTCCAGCATGCTCAGACACGAGGCCGGACGATTGATTAACGGTTACATTGAATGAGACATCGTATATTTGCTGGTCGGCTGCATTTCGAATGAGCAAAGCGGCACAGTCTGGGCGGTCAAAGAGACACGCGAAATTCAAGGCACTTGCGCCTGTGGTATCCCTAACTGAGAGGTCGATCTTCCAGGATATTAGTTGCGCCAAAAGGCGAGTGTAACCCAAGGTGACTGCAAAGTGCGCTAGGGTCTGGCCAAACTCGTTGGGACATGACACTGCATTCCTCCAGTTGCGATGCATTGAGCAAGAATTGAGAATTTGAATTGCAGCCTCCTCAAGTTGAACGTGATCAAGAGACTGCAAACCCTTGCTGATGTCAGGCTCGAGGTCCTTAGAGGCTTGCTGTACAGAGGTTTCGAATGCTCTCCGCGTTGAGGTCGGAGTCTCTTCGCAAAGTGCTGGGTTCCGTTGGGAAGTGACGTACTTTACATGCACCATAAGCCTAAACATGAGAGTAAGTAACCTCGCATGAAGTCTACATTCGGAACCTACTCCGCCATCCGCTTATCTTCATATGTGAACTTAGCTATCCTACAATCAATCACCGGTACCGATCCTGGGGGTTCCACCACAATCCACAGATCTACAGGTCCAGGAGATGATGCGGCGGGAACCAAACATCGTATGGTCTCCCGAGTCTTTCGAGTCTGGAAGCCGATACACGTTAATGGGTTGGTCACGGGCCAAATGCTTCCCACTTACAATGAGGGCGGGCTTCTTGCTAAAATAGACACTCAACGGGAGCGTATGAGGAAAATTGGTCCCGACTATCGTAACCTCAACGCCACCCGTCATAGGGCCCTTACTGGGAGCCACGTACTCCGCGCATGGGTTTAGTTCTTGAATAGTGCCTCGCTGTGAATTGGAAGGCACGACTCCGTGATCACTCCTGTTCGGAGACCAAGCAATTGAAGGGGGAATGGTGGCGGCAAATGAAGATATTGGGCCACATGGCATTGTCGGGATACTGGGACGAGTGGAAAATGTCGTACCCGCATAATGTGTCGGTGCTAGTGCCGTTCCTGGTTGATGGGGATGGGACCAGTCCGTTCTTCCGTACAGTTGGGACGGAGATACGGTCTCCTCGCTGGAGCCTACTACCGCATGTGCTATGCCTCCCCCATTCCTTATTAATTTGTTCGAGACAACTCCCATGAAAGGCGTGGGATTGGGGACATGAAAAGGCTGCTGCATCGTGGAATTGCTGGTACCAAGTGGTAGTGTGTTACAGATCCCAGGAGAGACTTGGAGGTCGTGAGGATAATATCGGCTGAGGTTTTCATTGGCTCTACTCTCATTTTCAAGCACTCCGAAGGGTGGACGTTCCCTCTGAACTACAATGCCAGCACTGCGAGGTTCTACGCTAATGGAATATCTAATAGAAACGTGTGAGATACTGTTGAGCAGATGGCTAATCCTGGAACATGCCTTGGCATTCCTGGCAAACCAACAGCTCCGCTGCCATGTGTCCCAGTCAATCCCACATCAACGCTACTTGCTTCGGGTGTATAATCGTGTATATGGCCGTATGGACCATGCAGAACTGGATATGAGGGGAGAGGAGCTGGATTCTCTGCGACATTTGAAGGACGCAAAGGAACTGTATGAGAACCGGGTATCCTGTAGTGAGAGAAAGATCGCAAGGCCAAAGAATTGGCGTCTAAAGAACGACTAGTGAGCTTCGCGATAGCTCAGTGGCTTGAAACCGTAGTATACCAAGTGGAGGGGTGACCGGTGTGAACGCAGTGGACCCAAGCGATCCACCGGCCTGGATTACTCCACCTTGGGATAAGGGAGAGTACCCAGGTCCCCTGAATTTACCCCGGTCCTCAGCCGGGCTATTCGCGTCCCGCACAATCTTGAAGCGGTTGGGAATTTCATAGAGTGCGATATCCACTTGAAGTTCATCTTTCAGAACAGCCCGTATACTGGAACATGATCAGAAGTGCATTATTCATGTCAACGGCGGCTCACATGTACTCCTCATCGGCGCTAACGCCGCAGCCATCATCGGCGTGACTAGGGTAACATGTAAACCGGAAAGAGACCCGGGCCTTCCCATCTTCGAGAGCAATGATGTCCTGTTTCTCAGTAAAATCCACACGACTCAGGGAAGCCAGGTCCCGAGAAATCTTGTTCTTGCAACTTTGACAAGCAAACTCGCGTATCTTGCCAGTTTCGGCGCCACGTAGCACGAAAGTGAGGTTCAAGTATTGACGAAGACCCATTGCAGGAACACAGCGCTTCACAGACCTGGTCAAAGGAACGCGGATGAAACTCCCTTGGAGGGGCAATCCGAATACGGTCACATCGAAGTGGAGTTCGTCATCGATCCGGTGGGATATTGTAGTGTTATTGGCAGTGCCCGGAGTAATGCCCGAAGCAGGCGTCACAACCACAGATACCCTGGAATATGTACTTCAGTAGGAGCCAAAGGCAGTAAGGTGAACTATGTACGAATTGGTACTCTGGGAGGGAACAATATTCTGGGGGGACGTTGTAGAAATTCGGTTTGACAGGTCATGGGCCCGTGACCTGAAGGATAGGGAGCCTGAAGTCTGGTCTACACTATCGCCACTCTCTTGGGGGTTGTATGTGCTATGTTCTAAAATACGAATATTTAGATATTCAATCACGTGGTCCAAGTCGTGGTTCACTCACGGCCAGCTCCATCCATCGTTCGTTTAGATCGAGGGGGAAATTGATATCAACGGGCCTTGAAGAAGATTACCCTCTGGGACCGTCTCGGGTTGAGCGGGTTTTGAGGATGGCGGAGCGGAGGATTCCAAGTAGCGGTATGCCGAATTTAAGTCGACTCAATTACACTTCGCTTCACTGGTCGACTACTTCACGACGCGGGTTGAAGCGATTGAAGTGACTTTGATAGGGCGTGGGTGAGGGCATGTCGAATAATCAGTATACACTTGAGTGATTACATTTCTCGTTCTGGAATGTTCGTGGTGGTCTAATTCCCAAGGGTTGACACCCGAACAAATTGAATGTCACCGCCAGGGCTGAGACAGGAAAGGCCGTGGACAGCCGGATAATGCAATCATTAAGAATCACAGTAGAGGGACAGTAGAGGGACAGCAGAAGGACCACGGTTCCACATGATCCATATGAGTCTGTATGTGGACTGACGATGACCAGGAGGATATTGAGAGCCTGGATGATTGGAAGGACGGCCAAAAGGAGTACACGGTATTACAGTATTATATAATCAATTTCCAGCTTCCTTTCTTTGATCCAATTCTCAATAAGACCCTTATTTTCGATTAATTTGTGGGCAGTGTTTATGAAATTTGAATATGCTTCAATGGCACGACGCCTGGACTTCCATTTGGGGCTCGACGGCATCGCTAGTTCCAAGCTATGGTAGTTCCCATTGTGCAGACGTTCCTTGAGCTTGTATCAAAAACACTTTGCGGCGCATTCAATTCTATAACGGAATGGTCGTGGTTTATTGACCAGAGTGAGAGGCACAGTATCGGGGCCAACAATGACAAGTAAACCGATGTCCGCGGCCTCTGCCAGGCAGAACGGCACTGATCAGGATATATATGCGACTGGGCAAAGTCACAACATGTCGCTTGAGTGTCCTTGATTTACTGGTTTACTGGGCCAGTGCATGCCCCCCACTGCTGTGTCTATCGTCGGTGGAGATGTAAGCGTTCGAAAGACAATATTGACGTGCGGTCCAACGGAGAATCGAGACCTTGGCCAGCAGCGCCGTCACAAAAGACCTTATAACCCTGTCTTGCTCTGATTACACGCTACACGCTCTAGAGAGTCCAGAAATACACAGAAGAATGTCACAGCCTCGCCTCTCAGGTATTAATCCTTGGGAAAACGTGCGAACGTTTCATCGCTGGAGACCTTCCCTGACGGGGTCAGAAAATACACATCAAATAGAATAAAGGTAAGATATCCAATTAGAAGATTATGTCGAGAGCAGAAACACAGGAGCAACCAACACGAGCCAATTCAGTCTGGTCTATTGCCTAGGTGCTCTAGTCCATATATATTAATACGATCAAACAACCTCCAAGAGTTCTCATGCACCAGGCAGCCGGAGGGGAGGGGAGAGGGAGGCCGTTCACTGGTCTCGTTCATTGAAGCTCTTAGCAAGCCGCCCTTTCAGCCAGTCCGGCGAAGAGCAAATGGGGACATGGTCGTCGTCGGTCGAGTCCCCCCGTCGTAAGGGTGGGTCTAGGTGCCGCTGGGGCAGTCGATGGGGTGATGCCATACAGTGGCATACAACGCTCGCCTCCCCGCCAGTCGGGTTCTCCTCGACATAACGCTTTTCCTTGTGAAACCAGACTATTTGGTTCTTGAGGTAGGCTCACTGTCTGCATCCCGAAGGGTGGAGATGGTCGGGATCGTATGATACGGTCGATAGGAGGGGTTGTGCGTACCTCCAAGTCCGTGGGGTTGTCTGTCCATCGAGGAATCGTGAGGTGGCAGTTAGCCTCGTGGGTGTGGTATGAGGACGATGTGTGAGGACGATTTTGTGGCAGCGTTGGTGGCACGATTCGACAGTGACAAGGACCGTCGAAGAAGGAAGGCGGAGATGGGAGGAGAGCAGCTGGACCTGAACTAGACCTGAAACAGTCACCGAAGGAGATATAGACGATGGCGTCGACATCCAAGATGGCTGGTCTCAGTCGAGAAAAATAAAGACGAACAGATTACTTTGTTGTCCGTTCTAACACCTCATCTCTTCCCGATATGAGCATCTTCTTCCGTAGAAATCTGTCCGATTCGGTGACAGCGTACGGTCGGATGTCCACGAATTGCCCTCCTGAGCGGCCTTCAAGTCTGGCGAACCAGGTCGAGTAGGTCCTTTCACTGCGAGCTCTCTCCTCCACCCCTCCCATTCAGCATCACTCGTCATACTCACTGGCTCATTCTCATCCAACATCTTCTCCTGCTTCTCCTCCTCCTGCTCTTCTTCTCTTTCTTCTTCTTCTTCTGCTCCTTCGTCCTCCCACCACCTCTGCACTTTCTGGGGCAGATCAAATACCCCCGTATTAGGGTTCGACCTTGCCTTCCATGCAGGGGGTGTGAGAGATCCATGTCGTCCAGACGCGACGCACTTCTGGAGCATCCTCTTCCGCCACTTAGGGTATGTGTAGAACTTGTTTTCCTGTTTCTTGGCCGTGATAGCGTCCACGGCTCCTGGATATTGGACCTCCTGCCCATGGTCATCCTCACTCAGGACACTTGCGCGCCTGCGTTCGTGGTTGAGCGGGTACTTGCCAGCAGAGCGATGAATGACCCTGGATAAGTTTTCCAGCGCTGTATGCCGAACAGTGAAGAACCGTTAGCACATGACCTCTGCAGATGATGGACACTGGAGGGACGCACATCGTTCATCTGGCAATCGCAGGACGAGAGTAGCGGTGCCAGCACCCTCTAGTACACTAGTCCCAACCCCAACACCTTGGATGAACGAGTCCGACGAGTTAGATAGCAACTTTGCAAATGACACGGAGCTGAGGATGCCTGAGGCCTTGTCCTCCCTCTTGAGCCACCTCTTGAGTGTTGTAATCACTTTTGCAGCTACCCCAGAGGGGTCCCGTGCTTCGTTGGCTGGCAACGGCGGGGTGGAGAACCGGATGTGGAGATCGTAGTGTGGTTGCTTTGTCTTGGCTCCTTCCATGCTGCCCTCCTTCTTTGCCTTGACTCGGATGACGTTGAGTGTGTTTGATTTCTTCAGTGCGGCATAGGCCGTTGCGACGGAACCAGGCGGGAACTCGGGCTGTTTCTGTCGTTTGGGAGCTAGACGGATAAGTGAGCAAGCGATAAGTAGTGTAAATAAGAACGGGTTGGTATACCAGAGACTTCGATCGCCCGCCGTAAATCCCAACTCTGCTCGGGATAGCCGTCGTCCCGATTCTTCCACACATTGAGATGGTGACCCTGGACGATCGCCAATCGTCCCTTCCACCTTTCCGTCGCAGTCTCTTTGTTTTCGCGCTTCTGTCTCTTCATTTCCTCGTGTTCGACCTTCTGCAACAGCTTTCGCCGCCTCTTCTCATGCCCCCTCGCATGCGCTTCGAATGTGTTCTTCCATGGAAAAATAATCGATGCGGCGGTACTCCTGGGCTCCTTATGGGCCTCATCTACGGGGTTGCTCATGAACTCGGCCACAAAAGCGCGCTGGAGCTCCTGCTGTACCCCTTCCTCGCGCTCCATCCTGATAAACCTCTTAATGCACTTTATTCCCTGCGGCTCGCCCCTGCCCCGTGTGCGGACCTCGACGGAGCTTTCCCAGTATGTGTCGAGGTAATTACGTGGCGGAATTTGCAAGACGCGGGACTTTTCCTGCACCTCGAGGAGCTCAAACGGCCGTAGTTGGCACTCTGTCAAGGTCATGCGGTCGTCGAGGATATCACCCTGTTCGGTGGGTCAATTCAGGCGAAGAGAGGGGGGACGGGAGGGAGGAATGCAGGGTGTTGAACATGAATATAGTACATACACCTAAGAAGCGTATGAGACAATACTTGTCGATCGCCTTGTAAACTGCTTCCTTTGCGGCGATTTCGAGTCGGTCCAGCAGCTCGTCGAGCAGGTCCTCCTTGTTTAAGCTGTTCGTGTTGAGGCATGGCATTACAGGAGGGGCAGTAGCGACACTAAATCCGCAATTGGGTAAATGACGATCGGTCTTCAGAGTGTCGGTCTCGGAGACCAGGTGGGCTTGATAGGTGGTGGGAACGCTCTGCGCAAATGAAGAGAGAGAGGGAATTCCGGATTCGGCACCGAAGGGTTGGCGCTCCACAGGCCAAGCCAGCGGCCGGTAGCGGGGACTTGGCGAGTAATTCAACGAGTCGAAGTCAGAGGACTCTTGGAATGCAAAAATGACTGAGGACTGGTTTGAAGTGGATATGGCCTTGACTTCATGGGTTCCCGCGGGGTCCCTGGATGATGTCGACTCAGTGTGGGATTCGCTAGGATGGTTGAGGGCCTTGAGCTGGTCTCTGCGTGCACCGAGGAGCTTTGTGAGCATGTGGAGCTTCACCTGGGAGACGGTCCATGATGTATCGACGCGGGTAGTGAACCACTGGTCAGTAGTGACTGAAGAGCGCGAAGGCGGAGAAGAAGTCATAAGTATCATGGGGGTGGTAGTACATATCATGAATGACATACCGAATCGACACCCAAGGGTCATTTCACGGAATTCGTAGGGCTCTGGCGGTGGGAATTTGGGAGCTTCGTGGCCGAGACCAGTGGAACGCATGTCGAGAGGTTTGCTTTGTTTTGTTTCGAGGAGAGAGGGCGGGGAGTTGTCGACTGGCCTCTTGGCGAGGCCCAGCGTTTGGTTCGGTCGTGGATTGTACGGCAGACTCACGGGGGACTGGACGAGCGAGGCGGCGACATCGAGAGAGATGATAGGAGTGGGTTGACCTGGAGACATGACTGGTATTGGTGTGCTCGGGGACACTTGCGAAGCGGGAATGAGCACGCCAGAAGGAAGCAACATTTGCTCGGACGAGCCTTGAGACGCAATCCCAGCGGGCTGTATGGTACCACCATCTCCCACGCTTTCAGAGCCCTGAATGATGTACCCTTCGCCACGAGGGCCCGACATATCGGCGGTTAGCAAACTCGCCGATCGGTACGATATATTACTTTCTTTCGCCGGAACCACCTCCAGTAAAAATTGATTTGCAGCGAGACCTGAATATTCGATTTGAGCACTTGCAGGCATTTCATTTTTCGAATTTGACGCTCCCGACGGTGTCAAGAGGTCAGAAGTACTGCTTCCCTGTCCTGAAAGCGCCGCGGAGAGTGTACTAAGATTTCCAGGGGTCCCTATTGGGCTCTTGGTCGCACTCGTATGGGGATATCTCGCCTCAGAATGGGCATCGCTCCCTGGTAAGATAGTTCGTTGGCGGTTTGGGGATCCTGTGTGGATACAAGCATGAGAGACGCTGTTTGTATAAGAAGGGCAATACCTATACCTTGAGCACCGACTCCTGGTGGCTGAACCTCAACGGCGCCACTTTCAATCGGATTTGTCGTGGGTGATCGGTGATTGAGGTCGATATTGACCGACCGGGGTGAGTTTGTCCCACACTCCAGCAAATTGGTCTGCCTCGGGTCGAACCTATTTTTGTCTATTGGACCTGAAACGCGCTCTGTCCCCAGCATCTCCTCTCCATCTGTGGTACTTGTGGTATGCTCAGATGCGAAATCGGACGGATCGTCAAGGGTTTCGTTGAGTGAGGCGCCACTGTCATCCGGCAAGGTCATTGTATCCGGCTTTCGACCAAATTCACCATGTATCTGCTGATTGGCTCCACTTCGAGTAAGCAAAGAGACGCACTCTGGATGGTCGTAGAGATGTGCAAAATGCAATGCAGTTGCTCCGGTGGTATCTTTTACTGAGAGGTCGATCTCCCAGGAGATTAGTTGCTCCAAAAGACGAATGTAACCCAAGGTAACTGCAAGATGCGCTAAGGTCTGGCCAAACCCGTTGGAGCATGACACATCTTTCTTCCAGTCGTAGCCCGTCGAGTAAGAACTGAGGATTTGAATTGCGATCTCCTCGAATTGGCCGTGGTCAAGGGATAACAGGCCCTTGCTAGCATCAGGTTCAGGGCCTTTAGGGTCTTGTTCCAGAGCCGTCTCAACTGCTCGCTGCATTGAGGTCATAGTGGCTTCCCATAGTGCTGGATTCCTTCGAGAAGCGATGTACCTCACGTGCACCATAAGCCTAAACAAGACAATGAGTAAGCCCGCACAAATTTTACATTCGGAACCTACTCCGTCATCCGCTCGTCCTCATACGTGAACTTTGCCATCGTGCAATCAATCTCTGGTGCTGATTCTGGGGGTCCTACCAAAATTCGCACGTCGACAGGTCCAGGAGATGATGCGGCGGGAACAAGACACCGTATAGTCTCCCGAGTCTTTCGAGTCTGGAGGCCGCATCGCGTCAATGGATCAGCCACGGACCAGATGTTTCCAACTCACAACAAGGGCGAGATTCGTGCTAAAATAGACACTTAACGGTGACGTATGAGGAAAGTTGGTCCCAACTATCGTAACCTCGAGGCCACCCGACATAGGGCCCTTACTGGGGGCCACATACTCCGCGCATGGGTTTAGCCTTTGAGTAGTGCCTTGCTGTGAGCCGAGATGTGTGATTCCATGGTCATTCCCGTTCGAAGACCCTTCGGTTGAAGGGAGAAGGGTCGTTGCAGAGGAAGACAATGACTCGGATGGTATCGTCGTGACAATGAAACGAGTAGCAGATGTCATACTCGCATTCTGTATCGGTGCTGGAGTCGCTCCTACTTCGTGAGGAGATGTCCAGTCCATCAGTTGGGATGGAGATGTGACAGGCAGAGCCCCCCTTGTGGGCACTACTACCCCTTGTATTGTATCTCCCCCAACCCTTGTTGGTGTATTTGAGACGACTCCCATGAAAGGCGTGGGATATGGGACCTGTAAAGGCTGCTGCATTGTGGAAGAGCTGGCGCCAAGGTGTAGTGAGTTAGAGATCCCAGTAGCGACTTGTATGTCGTGAGGACGATGTTGGTTGACGGTTTTATTAGCTCTACTCTCATTTTCAAGCACGCCAGACGGTCTAACGTCTCTCTGAACCATGGTGTTAGTGCTGTGAGTTTCTATGTTAATAGGACTCCTGGAGGGGACGTGTGAGTTATTGTTTGGCGGAGTCTTGATCCTGTAACATGCCTTGGCATTTCCTGAAATCCAGCCGCTCCGGTTCTGTATACCAATTCGACATCCATACTGGTCGCTGCAGGTATACAATTGCGAATATGACTAGATTTCTCTTGCAGGGCTGGAGGTAGTAGGGGAGGAGCTGGATTCTCTGCGACGTTCATAGGACGCCAGAAATTTGAGAGGGAGTCCAGTGACCCACAATTAGCGAAAGTCTGCAGGGTCGAAGGGTGGAAGTCTAAAGAACAGCTAGTAACCTTGTCCATAAGTCAGTGATATGGAACTGTAGCGTACCAAGAGGAGGGGTGACTGGTACGAGCGCATTGGGCTTAAGCAATCCACCGACCTGGCCAGCTTCATCTTGGGAGAGAGGAGAGTTCCTAGATCCCCTGTATCTCCCCCTATTGTCAGCTGGGCCATTCCCGTAACGCGCAATCTTGAAGCGGTGAGGGATTTCATAGCGAGCGATATCCACTTGAAGTTCATCTTTCAGTACAGCCTGTATACTGGAACATGATCAGTAGTGCGTTATTCTGGTCAAGAGATAGCTCACATATACTCCTTATCGGTGCTAACGCCGGCGCCATCATCATCGTGACCGGGGTAACACGTAAACCGGAAAGAGACCCGGGCCTTTCCATTTTCGAGAGCGATGACATCTTGTTTTTCAGTGAAATCCACACGACTCAGGACCCCCAGGTCCCGAGAAATCTTGTTCTTGCAACGTTGACAAGCAAACTCGCGTATCTTGCCAGTTTCGGCGCCTCGTAACTCGAAAGAGAAGTTCAAGCATTGATAAAGATCCATTGCGGGGACAGTGTCCTTCACAGACCGAGTAAAAGGAAGGCGGATGAAACACCCTTGGAGGGGCAAACCGAACACGGTCACATTGAAGAGGAGCCTGTTATCGAACCGATGGGCTATTGTAGTGTTACCATCGGTGCCCGTAGTGATACCCGAAGCAGGCGTTACAATCAAAGATACCCTGCAGTTATGTACCTCAGTAGGAAGCCGAAATGAGTGGAGAACTAAATTCGTACGAATTGGTACTCTGGTAGGGAATATTCTGCGGTGCAGTCGTAGAAAACGGGTTATGACCCTGTGACATAAAGGGTAAGGAGTTTGAATATTGGTCTAAACTATTCCCATTCTCTTGAGGGCTGCCTAAGTTGTGTTCTAAAGGCGAAAATTCGGAAATTCAGTTGGGTGGGTTATGTGGTGGTTCAATACCCACGGTTAGATCTTGAGCCAGCCCGATCCATCGCTGATTTAACCCGAAGTCAAGAACTAATGTCTATAA
>WNFL01316446.1_pt1 | contig 12230 bp, 10 predicted proteins | sample 5400361 | NCBI WGS metagenome assembly WNFL01 (sample SAMN13153351, study PRJNA577476) | soil metagenome | isolation source: 40 cm soil on Douglas fir-dominated hillslope | place: USA:California | collected 2013-09-17
CTGGAGCGCTTGCCGCCCGATGCGATTCAGCTCGCGAAGCGGCGCCTGGAGGTCCCCGGATATTGCATGCGTAAGAGAGTCGAGCTGCCCGTGGGCCCCTTCGAGCTCCGCCGAAAGCTGTGCGACCCGTCGCCCCAGGGCAATGCATCGACGGCCGACGAATACCAGCGCCGTCGTCGACGCAAGGGTCAGCGCTGCAAGCAAAACCATCCAGGTGTTCAAGTTGTTCTCGTGAGGAATCGCTTGCCCCGATTTCACGAGAGATGGGCTACGACCGTCAATGAAGGGCGTCGCTTCGAGGGTTGCAACTGCAACGCGGCAGGGTGGCGATCGGGATACTTCGGGAGGGGTGGCGGAGAGAGAGGGATTCGAACCCTCGATGCAGGTTTAAGCCCACATAACGCCTTAGCAGGGCGCCCCCTTCGGCCACTCGGGCATCTCTCCGGCGAAGGGGAATTATACCGGGGGTAATTGGATCCCGGGCCGTTGCGGCAACAGCCGCGCCCGGGATGACGAAGGGAGACCGCGGCGTCCGGGATGACGCTACGGCTTCATCTTTTCCTGCGTTGGCGCCTTGTCGAGCTCGAACGTGCGATGAAGCACGCGCACCGCGAGCTCCATGTATTTCTCATCGACGACGACGGAAGTCTTGATCTCGGAAGTCGAGATCATCTGGATGTTGATGCCTTCGCCGGCGAGCGCGCCGAACATCTTCGAAGCGATGCCGGCGTGGGTGCGCATGCCGATGCCCACCAGCGACACCTTCGCGATCCGGTCGTCGCCCACCACGCCCTTCGCCTTGATCGCCGGCTTCACCTTGGATTCGAGGATGTCCATGGCGCGCCGGTATTCGTTGCGGTGCACGGTGAACGAGAAGTCGGTCATGCCCTCGGTGGAGGCGTTCTGGATGATCATGTCCACGTCGATGTTCGCCTCGGCGATCGGGCTCAGGATCGCGTACGCGATCCCGGGCCGGTCGGGCACGCCGAGGACGCTGATCTTCGCTTCGTCGCGGTTGAACGCGATGCCCGAGATGATGGCCTGTTCCATGTCTTCTTCCTCGAAGGTGATGAGCGTGCCCATGTCGGTGGAGCCCACGTCGGTGAAGGACGAGAGCACGCGAAGCTTCACTTGATACTTGCCGGCGAATTCGACCGAGCGGATCTGCAGCACCTTCGAGCCGAGCGACGCGAGCTCGAGCATTTCCTCGAAGGTGACTTTGTCGAGGCGCCGCGCCTCGGGAACGATGCGCGGATCGGTCGTGTACACGCCATCCACGTCCGTGTAGATCTGGCATTCGTCGGCCTTCAGCGCGGCGGCGAGGGCGACACCGGTGGTATCGGAGCCGCCGCGTCCGAGGGTCGTGATGTTGCCGCGCTCGTCGATCCCCTGGAAGCCCGCGACGACGACCACGTTGCCGTCATTCAGGTCGCCGCGAATGTTGGCGTCGTCGATCGAGAGGATGCGCGCCTTGGTGTGCGCGTCGTCCGTGAGGATGCGCACCTGGAAGCCGGTGTAGCTGCGCGCCTTGAGGCCGAGCTGGTGCAGCGCCACGGTCAATAGGCCGATCGAAACCTGCTCTCCCGTCGAGGCGATGACGTCGAGCTCGCGCGGGCTGGGATCGGCGCTGAGGCTCCGCGCGAGCCCGAGCAGGCGATTCGTCTCCCCCGCCATCGCCGACGGTACGACGACTAGTTGGTGGCCCTCCTGCGCGAAGCGCGCGACGCGACGCGCCACTTCGCGAATGCGCTCGATGCTGCCCATCGAGGTGCCGCCGTACTTTTGGACGATGAGGGCCACGTTTGAGAGCGAGAAAAAGGGTCTATTCTATATCCACGCGCTACCATAAAAGCTATGAAGATCGCGCTTCGTCCGCTACCTCTCGCCTGGACCGCCCTCGCCTTCGGCATCGCGGCGACGCTGCTCGCCTGGTATTTCGTCGGACTCGGGGTCGACCGCGAGGCGCGCGCGGAATTCACCAACCACGCGAACCTCGCGACCAGCGTGATCGAGCGGCGCATGCAACGCTACATCGACATGCTCTATGGGCTCGAGGCGCTCGCGGGCCACGACCCGGATTTCACGCCCCTCGACTTCGCCGAGTACACCACCGCGCTCGACGTCGGCCGGCGCTTTCCCGGCGTGCAGGCGATCCAGTTCGTCCGCCGCGTGACGGAGGCCGAGCGCGAAAGCTTCCTTCGCAAGGCGCGCTCCGACCGGTCGCGCAAGGCTGTGCCGCAGGACATCAAGCCGCCGGACCGCCGCGACGAATACTGGGTGGTGGATTACGTCGAGCCGGCCGCCGGTAACGAAGCCGCCTTCGGGCTCGACATCCGTTCGCGCGCCGAACCGCTCGCGGCCGGCGAGCGCGCGCGCGATACGGGCGAACCGGCGATGACGGGGCGCTACCGCCTCGCGCAAGAGCGCGGCCGCAGCTTCGGTCTGGTGATCTACCTGCCGGTGTTCGGCGAGAACGCTCCGCGCACGGTCGCGGGCCGCCGCAACGCGCTCAAGGGCTTCGTCAACGTGGTGCTTCGGGCGGACGATCTCTTCGCCGACATCCTCTCCGAGCGCGCGCTGCAGAAGCTGCGCCTCGACGTCCACGACCTGGGAGGGGCCGATTCCGCCTCGCCGGGACCGGGCATCGAGACGGCCTTCTACCGCTCTCCGGGGCTCGATCCACCGCCGAGCCGGGGGTGGTTCCATTGGGCGCCGAGCCATGAACGCGAGCTCACGCTCGCGGGCCGGCGCTGGGGCCTGCATTTCGAATCCGATCCCGCGGCGAGCCCCTGGCTGCGGCCCATCGCATTGCTCACGCTCTGCGCCGGATTGGTGGTCTCGTTGCTCCTGCATGGAATCCTGCGTGCGGTCGCTCGCGGGCGCAGCGAGGCAATAGCGCTCGCCGGGCGCGCGACCCGCGAGCTGCGTACCCAGCTCTCGTTCACGCAGCAGCTGATCGAATCGATTCCGAATCCGGTGTTCTTCAAGGACGCCGAGGGCCGCTACCTCGGCTGCAACCGCGCGTTCGAGGATTACGTCGGCCACACGCGTGAGCACCTCGTCGGCAGGACGGTGCACGATGTAGCGCCGAAGGACCTCGCGGACCGCTACCAGGCCGCCGACAAGGCGCTCATCGACAAGCCGGGGACGCAGAGCTACGAGGCGAGCGTGGTGTACGCGCGCGACGGCTCGCGCCACGACGTGCTCTTCAACAAGGCGACCTTCTACGACACCACGGGCGCGATCGCCGGGCTCGTGGGCGTGATCGTGGACATCACGCAGAGGAAGCAGCTCGAGGCGAACACGCGCGAGAGCAACGAGCGCTTGCGCGCGGTGATCCACGCCGCGCCCCTTGCGATCATCGCGCGCGATTTCGACAGCGTCATCCGCATGTGGAACCCCGCGGCCGAGCGCATGTTCGGCTGGCGCGAGGAAGAGGTTCTCAACACCACGACCTCGGTCGTCCCGCCGGAGCTTCGCGAGGAAACGCTCAAGATGCGCGAGCGCGCGCAGGCGGGCGAGAGCATCTGGGTCGAGGAGACCCGCCGCATGGATCGCGAGGGCCGCGCCTTCGACTGCTCGGTTTCGATCTCGCCGGTGTACGGCGCGAACGGCGAGGTGAACGGCACGATGGTGACGATCGCCGACATCACGCCGCGCAAGGCCGCGGAACGGGCGCTGCGCGAAAGCGAAGAGCGGCTGCGCCTGGCGATGGACGCCGCGCAGATGGGCATGTGGTACTGGGAGTGCGATACCGACCATTTCAGCTACTCCGAGGGCCTCAACGTCCTCTTCGGCCGGCGCGCCAACGACTCGCCGAACGGTTATCGGCAACTCCAGGAGCGCCTGCATCCCGACGACCTCGAGCTCTTCGCGGCGACGATGCGCCACGCCGTGAAGCAGGGCAGCGACTTCCAGGTCGACTTCCGCGTGGTCTATCCCGACGGCTCGACGCACTGGGTCGCCAACCGCGGGCAGGTGCATCGCGACCCGTCGGGGCGAGCGCAACGCCTGATCGGCGTGGCGATGGACATCTCCGATCGCAAGCTCGCGGAGCAACGCATCGCGCACATGGCGCATCACGACGCGCTCACCGGGCTCCCGAATCGCGTGCTCCTGCGCGACCGCATCCAGCAGGCCATCGCGCAGGCCCATCGAGCCGGAAGCCAGCTCGCGGTGCTCTTCATCGACCTGGATCGCTTCAAGACCATCAACGACTCGCTCGGCCACCAGCTGGGCGACCGGCTGCTGCAGTCGGTGGCGAGCCGGATCCTCGTGTGCGTGCGCGAGGGCGATACCGTGTCCCGCGTCGGCGGCGACGAGTTCGTGATCGTCATTCCCGGACTGCACTCGTCGATCGACGCTTCGGCTGTCGCGGCGAAGATCCTCGAGGTCCTCGGCACCTCGTTCCACCTGCACGGCAACGACCTGCACGTGGCGGCCTCGATCGGCATCAGCCTCTATCCGGCCGATGGCGGCGACGCCGAGACGTTGATGCGCAACGCCGATACGGCGATGTACCACGCGAAGGATTCGGGCCGCGGCAATTTCCAGTTCTTCACGCAGCGCATGAACGTCGCCGCGCAGCAGCGATTGACGCTCGACAGCGCGCTGCGCCGCGCGATCGAGAACCGCGAGTTCGAGCTCCATTACCAACCACTCTTCGACCTGCGCGACCGCACGATCACCGGCTTCGAGGCGCTGCTGCGCTGGAATCCGCCGGGCCGCGCCACGGTCCCGCCCCAGGAATTCATCTCGGCCGCGGAGGAATCCGGCCTCATCATTCCGATCGGCGAATGGGTGCTGCGCGAGGCGTTGAAGCAGGCGAAGACGTGGCAGGCGGCGGGGCGGCCTCGATCGGCATCAGCCTCTATCCGGCCGATGGCGGCGATGCCGAGACATTGATGCGCAACGCCGATACGGCGATGTACCACGCGAAGGATTCGGGACGCGGCAATTTCCAGTTCTTCACGCAGCGCATGAACATCGCTGCCCAGCAGCGATTGACGCTCGACAGCTCGCTGCGCCGCGCGATCGAGAACCGCGAGTTCGAGCTCAACTACCAGCCGCTCTTCGACCTTCGCGACCGCACCATCACCGGCTTCGAGGCCTTGCTGCGCTGGAATCCGGCGGGCCGCCCGACGGTTCCCCCTGGGGAGTTCATCCCGGCAGCCGAGGAATCGGGGCTCATCATTCCGATCGGTGAATGGGTCCTGCGCGAGGCGTTGAGGCAGGCGAAGACGTGGCAGTCGGCGGGGCGGCCGCTGATGATCGCGGTGAACGTCTCGGCGAATCAGCTGAGCCGCCCGAACTTCGTCGAGCGCCTGCGCAGGCTCATCCAGGACACGGGCATGGACCCGGCGCTCCTCGAGCTCGAGGTGACGGAGAGCGTGATCATCGAGGGCGCAGGCGACGCGCGCGTGGCGCTCGACCAGATCGCCGCCCTCGGCGTGGGCATCGCCATCGACGACTTCGGCACCGGGTATTCCGGCCTCGCTTACCTCAAGCGATTGCCGATCGACACGGTGAAGATCGACCAGTCGTTCGTGCGCGATCTGACCGTCGATCCGGACGATGCGGCCATCGTCACCGCGATCGTGGTGATGGCAAAGAGTCTCGGAGTGGACGTCGTCGCCGAAGGGGTCGAGACGGAGGAGCAGCTTGCGCACCTCATCGCGCTCGGCTGCCACCGCGCGCAGGGCTTCCTGCTCGCCCGTCCCATGAACGCCGCGGCGGTGATCAAGCTCCTCGCGCGAACTTCTGCAGCGGCGGCCGCCGACTAGCGGTATTCCGAAGCGAGCGCCTTCAGGTCTTCGGCGAAGGCGCTTTTGCCCTGCGATTGGCGAAGCGTCGAGACGAACTTGAGCTTGACCGCGTCGTTGCCGGGCCAGATCGTCTCCAGCCAGTTGAATCCAGCGGAGCCGTGGCCGGTGTAGGTGTAGCGGTTGATTTCCGCGGAGAGCGCGGCGAGCACGCCGCTCGCGTAGTAATCCTCCCACTTCAGCTTGTCCGCCGCGCGGCTCGACTTGAGCGCGGCGAGTCTCGCCTTGATGTCGTTGGTGCGCGCCTGCCGCCGTGTGCTCGCGTACTCGGCGCAGCGCTCCTTGAGCCACGGATTCGCGGTCGCGGCGGGCTGCGCGCAGACCGGCGGTGCCTGGGCCGGAAGCTTCGATTGCATGAGCTCCTGCGCGAACTGGAAGCGGCCCTTGGGACTCACCTCGAGGACGAGCATCGGGAAGTACGAGTTCGCGTAAGGGGCGAAGACGTTCGCGGAAGAATCGTCGGCCGAGATCATGATCGGCACCTTGCGACCGGGCATCTCGAGGAATTCGCCGCCGCCGACATTGCCGGCCGAATAGGTCGCGACCTTTCTCACCTGCGGCTTCAGGCGATACACGTGATGGGCGGTGCAGCACTGCGCGCCGTTCGTGTGGCTCGAGATATGGATGTCGGGCTGGCCGTCGCCGTCGAGGTCGCGGCCTACCGCGTGAACGACCCAGTGCGCGCCGGGCTCGGCGTCCTTCGGCCCCGATTGCCAGAGCGGCTTGCCCTGCTTGAGGATCACCACGCGCTCGGCGGCCGCGGCCGGGTCTTTGGCGCCGGGCGTGCGTGCTACCGCCACCTCGAATTCCTGGAAGGCCTTTATCTCGCTCGCTTCGAGACCCTGCGATTCGGCCCACGCCTTCGCGTCCTGCGCCCGGGCGTGAAACCCGATGGCGAGCGACGCGGCGACCAGCATTCCGCCGAAGCGTGCGGCGCGATTCATGTCGTCCTCCCGGTTATGCGATCAGCGGCATATGATGCACCACCCCCACGACGCGCGCGACGAGCCCCCGGCACCATGACCTCCGGCGCAAACGAATCCACCGATTGGCGGCCCGCCAGCCGCTATCCCGATGCGGCGATCGAGATCCTCGATCCGCGCTTCGAGCGCTACCGCCTGAAGGCCTCGCGCATCGAGCGGCTGGCGACGGGATTCCGCTGGTGCGAGGGACCGGTCTGGTTCGGCGATGTCCGCACCTTCGTCTGGAGCGACATCCCCAACAACCGGATGATGCGGTGGGATGAGGAAAGCGGCGGGGTCGGCGTATTCCGCAAGCCCTCCAACTATGCGAACGGCAATACGCGCGACCGTCAGGGGCGCCTGGTCACGTGCGAGCACGGCGGGCGGCGCGTGACGCGCACCGAGTACGACGGCACGATCACGGTGCTGGCGGACGGATATCGGGGAAGCCCGCTGAATTCCCCCAACGACCTGGTCGTCCAATCCGATGGCTCGATCTGGTTCACCGATCCGGCCTTCGGCATCTCCGGGCATTACGAGGGACATCTCGCCACGCCCGAGCTGCCGACCAACGTGTATCGCGTGGATCCGGCGACGCGCGAGATCGTCGCCGTCGCCGAGGGCCTGGTGAATCCGAACGGCCTGGCGTTTTCGCCCGACGAGAAGCTCCTCTATGTCGTCGAGTGCGGGAATCCGCGCGTCATCCATGCGTTCGACGTCGTCGAGTCGGCGCAGCAGCGGCTGCGCAATCGCCGCGTGCTCATCGATGCGGGGCCCGGAACGCCCGACGGCTTTCGCGTCGACATCGACGGCAATCTCTGGTGCGGGTGGGGCATGGGCAGCGAGGCGCTCGACGGCGTGCGCATCTTCGCGCCGGACGGCAAGGCGATCGGGCACCTTCACCTGCCCGAGCGCTGCGCGAACCTGTGCTTCGGCGGCGAGAAGCGCAATCGCCTGCTGATGGCCGCGAGCCAGAGCATCTACGCGCTCTACGTGAACACGCAGGGCGTCGCCTACTTCTGATCGTCCTACTTCCAAATCAGCGCGTTTCCAGCAGACCCCGGACGCGTTCGTTGAGAGAGTGGATGCATCGTGTTCCTTTCGGAGCTAGGAGACACCATGAGCCTCATCTGGGCGATTCTGATCGGTTTTCTCGTAGGTATCGTTGCGAAGTTCCTGATGCCGGGTCGCGATCCGGGCGGCTTTATCATCACCGCGCTGCTGGGTATCGTGGGCGCGCTGGTCGCGACGTTCCTGGGTCAAGCCCTCGGCCTATATGCCGCGGGACAAGCTGCCGGCTTCATCGCATCGGTGATCGGCGCGATGATCCTGCTGTTCCTCTATCACATGATTCGCGGCGGCAGACGGGTGCTCTGACGCTGCGCGTCGTCCTTGCCGGCGCGGGCCTCGCGGCCTGCGCCGTTTGCCATGCGCAGAATCCGGCGGCGCGATCTCCAGGGGACGTGACGCCGCTTGCCGGAACCTGGAATGGGGCACACCTCGAGCAGCGCAGCGGTTGCATCAACGCGTCGAGCAACGGCTTTCACGGCACCTACGCGGGATACATCTTTCGCCTCGAGGCCAACCGGGGCCTCAACATGGATGAGATCGCCGTGACCGGGCTCACGTGCAACTACGCAGGCCAGTATCGAAACGATGCCGGGCGGTGGATCTGGTCGGGCACGCTCTCGTGCTCGGATGGGCGCGCCGGAACATTCGAGTCGCAAAGCATCTTCGCGCTCACGCAGCTGATGTCCTTGCGGCTGTCGATTCGGCTGACCGGAACCGAGTCCTGCGCGATCGACGCGATCTTGAGCGGGGCGCGCTTCTAGCGTGAGCTACGCTCGTTCGACCCAGGCGCGCTTTCGCGCGTCACTAGCCAGGCCACGCCGCCTGGAACGCCCGACGCCATCGCGACCAGGCCCGAAAGCACCGAAAGCGAAAACGCCGCGGCCGCCGGGATTCCGATCAGTCCAAGCGCGACGATCATCGCGCTCTCGCGCAGGCCCCAGCCGGCAATCGAAATCGGCAATACCATGACCAGCGCGACCCACGGGACCAGCAGCAGGGCGTCGCCCAGGTCGAGGGGGATCGCAAGTCCGCGCGCCAGGAGGTGGACCACATACGAGGCCGTGGCGAGCGCCAGCACCGTCAACGAAATGACGCGCAACAGCGCACCGGTCCTCGCGAACATTGCGCGCGTCCCATCGGCAACCTGAATCAGCAAACGTCCTCCGTGCCATCGCTCGAGCTTCGAGGAAAAGCGCCCCAGAGCCAGTAGCAATGCCATACCGAGCACGCCGCCAGCGAGCGTCCCCGTGACCGCCCACCGCGCCGAGGGCGCCGAAATGATCTCGAACAGCCAGGGCAACCCGATCAGGACCATCAGCAGCAGCGAGGCCAACGCGACGATGCGATCGATGATGACCGAGGCGATGGCCGGACGCACGCCCACGCCATGCCGATAAGCGCCCCATGCCTTGAAGGCGTCGCCTCCCATCGTCGAAGGCAGTGTCTGATTGAAAAAATAACCGATCAGCACCAGCCGCCATGCCCTGCCGAAGCGCAGCGCGAAACCGAGGCGTTCGAGCACGATGCGCCATCGCTCGGCATGGATCACGGAGATACCGGTGGTGAGAGCGATCGCGATCAACACGATCAAGGGGTCGGCGTTGGCGAGTTGCGCGCGCATGGCGGAGATGTCGACGCTTCGCAGTGCCCAGGCGATCAGGGCGATCGAGACAATGGCTTTCAGGACGAAGACCCCGATCGTGCGCGGCATGCCGGATTTCATGCGTTGGCTATGCTTGCTTGTCCGATGCGGATGGCGGCAGGATGAACCGGCCCGAGTTGAGGTCGAGCCGCTTTTCCTCGCCATCGATCTCGAGCTCGATACGATCCAGGCGCCATTGCCCCATCGACCGCGTCGCCTCGACGTACACCGTACCCTTCGATTTGGAGCCCTGTACCGGAATGGCGAATTGCGCTTCTCCCGACGGCCCGGAAATGTGGAAGTTGCCCATCGGGATGCCGCCTTCGATGGGAGCGCCCAGCATTCGTGTCGCATCCTCGCTTGCCTGAACCCTGGCCAAGGCCATTCGATAGACGTCGGAATCGCGAAAGGCGCTGATCAGGGCGAAGGCACTCGCGACGGCGAGGCCGATCACAGCAACCCACACAATCACGCCGGCGATCGCCCAATTGCGCTGCACGCGCTTGAATTGCTCGACGCTTTCCCAGCGTTTGTTGCGCCACGCCCACTCGCTGCCCTTGGCGCCGAGCACGATCATCATGACCAGGTTGACGACCGGCACCAGCGCCAACAGCGCGATCAGCGTGTTGTTGCCGATTCCCCAGATCCAGTTGAGAAGGAACGCGCCCCAATTCCAGCGGTCTACTTCGCGCGGGACGGCGGCAGGGCCTTGCGAAGCGGAGGTCATCGCGAGAGGATACTGCACGCGGTCCACCGAGGGAGAATCGCCATGGAAGCTGTCGGTGTAGGACGAAGGGCGGTCGCCATCCTGATCGATACGCTCCTTCTGTGCATCGTCGCCTACCTGATCGCGCTCGGCACCGGAGGCACGACGTCGGACGGCTTCGATCTGCGCGGCGGGCCGGCCTTTCTCCTGTTCGGCATCGGTCTCGCCTATTACGTCGTCATGGAGGCGACTTCGGGCGCGACGCTGGGCAAGCGCGCCGTGGGACTGAAGGTCGTGAAGGAAGGCGGCGAACCGCTGGACTGGCAGGCCTCGATCGTGCGCAACCTCATGCGTATCGTCGATGGACTCTTCTTCTACCTGGTCGCGGCGATCACGGTGTGGGTATCGAAGCGGCGGCAACGGCTGGGCGACATGGCGGCGCATACGCTCGTGGTGAAAGCGCGTGCCGTCGTGCCACTCCTGATCGTGCTCGCCTTGAGCGGCTTCTATCATCCCGAAACCGAAGCGGCCTCACCGCGCTATGCGGACCTGGTGCTGTCGGACTCGAAGGGGGGCAATGCGAAGAGCACCTTCAAGCCGCAGACCGCAAAGATCTTCCTCAACGCGAAGCTGGTCGAGGTGCCGACGGGAGCGAAGGTCAAGAGCGAATGGATCGCGGTGGACACGGGCGGCGCCGCGCCACCGAACTACAGGATCGACAGCGTCGAGATGACGGTCGGGCCGCTCATCAACAACGTGGATTTCAATTTCAGCAAGCCGACGGCAGGCTGGCCCGTGGGTGACTATCGCATCGATCTGTTCATCGACGGCAAGCCGGCTGGAAACGTCAAGTTCAAGGTGGCGAAGTAAACTATGTCTCGGAATAGCGGACCCAGCACTCCGCGGGACGGGCGAATGGCCGACGCTCCTGGAAGCGACAACACCACGATCATGAAGGGGACCGTCGTCCCCGGCGTCCCGCGCGACACCGAGCGGGCGCACTACCTTGTCGTCATCGCCGGTGACAAGCCGGGCCAGCGCGTGCGCCTCGGCGGCCAGCTGGTCGTGATCGGCCGCTCGGAGCCGGCCGACTGGATCCTGCCCGACGAGCAGGTGTCGCGCAGCCACTGCCAGGTTTGCGTCGTGTTCGACGAGGTCATCGTCGTCGATCTCGAATCCTCCAACGGCACGTTCATCGAAGGCCAGCGGCTCACCGAAGGCACCAAGCTGCCGATCGGTGCGCGCCTGCAGATCGGCAGCCACGTCATCGAGCACGAGTGGTGCACTCGCGAGGAGGTCGAGGAATCACAGGCGCGCGAGCACGACATCGAAAAGGCGGGCCAGTACGTCCTGTCGCTGTTGCCCAAACCGTTGACGACGGGCCCGGTACGCTGCGATTGGATGCTGCTGCCCTCGCCGAGGCTTGGCGGGGATGCGTTCGGGTACCGCATCGTGGACGAGCGCTACTACGCGATCTACCTCATCGACGTATCGGGGCACGGCGCGGGCGCGGCGATGCACGCGGTATCGGTGCTGAACATCCTGCGGCGCGGCGCGCTGCCGGTCACGAACTTCGCCAATCCCTCGAATGTGCTCGAGACACTCAACATCATGTTCGAGATGGAGCTGCACGGCGGGCTGTCCTTCTCCATGTGGTACGGCGTCTACGACCCGAAGACGCGGCGCCTCAGCTTCGCATCGGCCGGCCACCATCCCGCATTCCTCGTGCCGCCCAAGCTCGACGGCGCGATTCCGCTGGAGACGCGCTCTCCGGTGATCGGCGTGAAGAAGGGATTTGCATTCACGACGGCGGGCCTCGACGTGCCGCCCAACAGCAGGCTCTACGTCTTCAGCGACGGCGTTTTCGAATTCGCCACGAAGGAGCAGGATGTCTGGGGCCTCGACAATTTCATTTCCCTGTTGCTCAAGCCGCCCGTCGCCGGGAAGACCGAGCCACAGCGCTTGTCCCAGGAAATCCGCAAGCTTTCGGTGAACGAGGAGCTCGAGGACGATGTCGCGCTGATGGT
>WNFL01026054.1_pt1 | contig 12228 bp, 9 predicted proteins | sample 5400361 | NCBI WGS metagenome assembly WNFL01 (sample SAMN13153351, study PRJNA577476) | soil metagenome | isolation source: 40 cm soil on Douglas fir-dominated hillslope | place: USA:California | collected 2013-09-17
TGTTCGATACAAGCGGCAGCATGACTGACAAGATCGAACGTGCCCGCGAGGCTGTAGGGGAATTGTTAGCAACTGCCAATCCACAAGATGACTTCTTCCTGATCACATTCGCCGATACTCCTGAACTGGCCGCTGACTTTACGGCCTCAGTCGAGGACATTCAGAGCCAGTTGCTTTCCATAAAACCACACGGGAGCACAGCCCTGCTGGACGCAATCTATCTCGGGATCAGCGAGATGCGACAGGCGAAGTACGCGAGAAAAGCGTTGCTGATCATATCGGATGGCGGCGATAACCATAGCCGCTACCGTGAACGTGATATTAAGTCTGCAGTGAGAGAAGCTGATATGCTCGTGTATGCCATCGGCATTTATGATCGCTATTTCGCCACGATCGAGGAGCAGATCGGTCCCGCGCTTCTGAGTGAAGTTTCCGAAGAAACCGGGGGGCGGATGTTTACGGTCGACAATCCTAACGATATGGCAGGCATAGCCGCTAAGATTAGCCTTGAATTGCGCAATCAGTACGTACTCGGGTATCGCCCGATAAGCCCAAAATATGACGGCAAATGGCACAAGATTAAGGTGAAGCTCTCGCTTCCCAAGGGACTGCCGCGATGCGACGCTCATGCAAAAAAAGGTTACTATGTACCTTCCGAATAACTTCCGAGGAGCCAACTGGTTCGCGGTACGCTGGGACTTCCAGGTTGATTGTTTGGCGAACGGATGTGCTGGCCCGCGTACCACGCTAAGTCCCGGATCTTCTGAGCAGATGGCCAGAGAACCCTATCCATTTTCGGATACGAGAAATATCCCCATAGCCCACTGTCACAAGTAGCAGTGGGTTCATTCCCGACGCGCAACTAAGATCAGGTCGGCCGTTCACTCCCAGAGCAAAGACTTTAATGAGCCAGAAGTGCGGGCAAATCACGGACACACTTGTGCACAGACGAAAACTTTCCAGTACGCGGGTATGGCGCCGGCGGGGCATCTTCTCTCTGTTGGTCGTGGCATCAGCGAGCATAGGTGCGTTTGTTGGGTTAGCGCTGGTGTATAGGTTTGATCTTCCGCAAATTCACGACCTCGGTCACTATCGTCCGATTTCAAACACCGTGCTTTACGATGACCAAGGCCGCGCCTTTGGGTCGTTCGCCCTGCAGCGTCGCATCATCGCGCAGTATGACGATTTTCCCAAGGTGCTCTACGATGCAGTGTTGTCGATCGAGGACAAGAACTTCGAAAGGCATTCTGGATTTGAGCTTTCGCGCATGCTCGTCGCTGCCGGCCACAACCTCCGATCCGGCGCTGCCAGTCAGGGCGCCTCGACTTTGACGATGCAACTGGCGCGTAATTTGTTTCTTTCGCCAGAACGCACGTACAGTCGCAAATTCCGCGAGATATTGCTAGCCGCCCAGATTGAGCGCCGCCTGACAAAGGGTCAAATTTTCACACTCTACGCTAACCAGATCTACCTGGGACACGGGGTGTATGGCTTTGCAACCGGGGCAGAGTATTACTTCGGAAAATCGGTGAAAGACATCACCATCGAGGAAGCCGCCATGCTCGCCGCCTTACCGAAGGCTCCGAACAACTACTCGCCAATCCGGAATCCTGAACGAGCCCTGCGAAGACGCAATCTTGTCATTGAAGCAATGATAGCGGATGGGAGAATCAGCAAAACAGAGGGTTCGGCAGCAAAGAATACCTCCATACGATTGCACGTACATGACGATCCAAACTCACTGGCGCCATACTTCGTTGAAGAGATCAGGCGGTACCTCGAGAGGAGGTACGGGGCCGAACAAGTTCATGAGGCGGGACTGAGAGTTTACACAACTCTTAACGTGGACTTGCAGAAGGCAGCCAACACTGCACTCTTGAACGGATTGGCCAACTACGAACGCCGGCACGGCTGGCGAGCTCATCTGCAACGCAAGTTCGCGGGCGCACTCAGCGACAGGAACAACGTGCCCGCCTGGAATGAGCCTGTCGAACCGGGGGACTACGCACATGCCGAAGTGATCTCCGTATCTCCCACGTCGGCCTTATTGAAGGTTGGTCAGTACACTGCGAGCATTGGTCCCAGCGACGTATCGTGGACGAGATGCACTCTTCCGCAATTACTCTCCCCGGGAGACCTCGCGTATGTGAGAGTCATTGGAATCAGACCAGACGGCAGAGCGCGAGTTAGCTTTGAGGAGGATTCGGGAGTTCAGGGCGCATTGCTCGCGATTGACAGTGCGAGCGGAGAAGTTAAGGCCATGGTTGGAGGCCGGGACTTCAATCAATCTAAATATAACCGTGCGACTCAGGCGCTACGCCAAGTCGGATCTTCTTTCAAGCCATACGTCTACACCGCCGCCATCGACCAAGGTGCGACGCCTGAGGACGCGGTGATGGATACCCCCGCGACATTTAGGACTGCTTCCGGACCTTACACACCGCACAATTACGATGAGAAATTCGAGGGAGCGATCACTTTGAGGCACGCACTGGCAGAGTCCAGGAACATTCCCGCTGTGAAGCTGGCACAAAATCTGGGTATTAAGACCGTCATCGATTACGCACGCCGTTTCGGCATCAACGAACGAATACCTCCGTACCTGCCGGTCGCCTTGGGAGCTGTGGAACTAACTTTACTGGAACACACCTCAGCCTTCAGCACTTTTCCAAATGATGGTGTGCGCGCCATCCCCCACTATATCGTGACGGTGACAGACTACGACGGCCGGATCCTTGAGCAGAACTATTCCACCGTCCAGGACGTGATCAGCCCACGGACAGCCCGGACAATGACATCAATGCTCCGAGATGTCGTTTTGCACGGTACCGGAGTTGCGGCGGCTCGCTTGAAATATCCCGTGGCAGGCAAAACAGGCACTACAAACGATTTTACAGACGCCTGGTTCATCGGCTTTTCGCCTGCTATAACATGTGGTGTGTGGGTGGGATTTGATGAGAAGAAAACGCTAGGCAATAAGGAAACGGGTGCTACGACCGCTTTGCCAATTTGGATTGATTTTATGGCGACTGCGCTGTTAAGACAGGGACATCGTGACTTCTTTCCGCCACCTGAAAATGTGAATCGCATGTTGGCGAGACAAGCGGCCGACCTTTCGCCCGTACCGCAGGGAGACAATTCAGTCCAGAAACCTCAGCGATGAAATATCGCTGCACTTCGGTGCGTACTCCGAGCAAAACACATCTCAAAGCATCTTGATGATGCCGTGGACGCCACAAGGCAGTGGTTAAGTGGCCCTAGGATCACCGCTCAGAACCGAACTCCGATAGTGAACGGTATGATTCTGGTAGCCACCCCTCTGTTTGTTGCATAGTGAAACCGCGATTCGACGTAGAGTTTGTACTGAGAATCAGGGATCCTGACAGTGAAGCCAATACCTACGTTCCCGCCGGGAGCCGTTGAGCTGGAGCTTGCCAGGGTCTGATGGCTCGTGACCGTCCCTGATTCGCAGGCAAACCCCCACCACAGCCACGCCGGAGTACAACTGACAGAATCACCCACCACCACATTCTGCGATAGGCTTGCCTGGCGATAGTACATGCCTCCTCCAGCAATTAAGTACGTTCCGAAGACCCTCCCTTCAAACTGCAATCGGTAATTCGCGGTCAGCACGACGAGGTTTGCGTGCCCATTGATGTCATTGTTTTGCAGTGTGGCTCGAATTGGCGCGAGCGCTTCGCTCGTGGGAGAGAGTCTGTTCCACATGACTTCGCCGAGAACGGAGTGGTGTTTGCTGATGTTGTACCCAGCGCCGTAAACAAAGCCCCACCCAGGCGTCGTGTATCTCCCCATCGCGCCCAGAGGCGCAGTTACCGTAAATGCGGCATTGCTGTTGAGTCTGCTGAAGGGGCTGGACTCATAGCTTTGGGCGCGGAGGGAGACAACGAGGATGAACATCCAGAGGAAAGCCCATGCCGTGCGTTTCATAGTTTGTTATTGTCGGAAGCTATTGTTCGTGATTGCACAACAACGCTGGGCCAGGAGAGGCTAGCGGCGAAGCTAGCCTCCGTAACCCACGCGCGATCCTCAAGAGACAATAGCGCGTGAGTTCGGAACCGCCCAGTTGTACCGAGACAGGCCTTAGCTGCCGGCGATGCCCTTGTTGACCAGGACTTTGATCTCAACCCGGCGGTTCTCAGCCCGTCCCGCCTTGGTCTCGTTCGGTGCCTTTGTTCCGTATTCACCCATCGCGCCCGGCGCCACAATGTGCCGCACGGGAACGTTACCCTGCTGGATCAGATAGGTGACTACGCCTTTTGCGCGTTCCTCGCTCAGTTTCGTGTTCATCGCAGCACTGCCGGTCGCGTCCGCATAGCCCATCACTTCGACGATGAATCCGGTGAACCCTTTGGCGGTCTCCGCAAGCCTCTTGAGCTCTTCCTGATCTTTCGCCGAGATTTTGGAGCTACCGACGGCGAACTTCACCGTGGCCTCGCTCTTCACGTCATATTCGCTCAGGGCCGTAAAGCGCTGAGTGTTCTCCTGAATGTCCTTCAGGTTCTGTTCGATTTTTTGCTTGTTAGCGACGGTATTCTGCCTGTTGCTCTCGATGTTCTCGGTGTGGGAGGCCAGTTGCACATCGTGTCCAGCCAGTTGCCCGCGGTGAGCCTCGAGCGTCTGGATGTTAGCCGCGACTTGCTCCGCAGTAGGCTGCAAACCGGCCTCGATCATCTCGGCTGCCTCCAGGTCGTCACCATCGACGGTGATGGTCTTCGCTACAACGCGACCCTGGTCGTCGGTGGTCCCGTCAATGTCCACCTTCAGTCCAGGGACAAGAACCACATTGGACATGACCTCCTTATCCAAGCCAAAAAGACCCTTGTCATCTTTTGTTTTCGTGTAGTCGGTGAGGACCACGGTAGTGGTTCCATTTCCGGACTTCACGATCAACGTTTCTCCGGTGCGCGCAGTGATCATTCCCTTGACCTCGGTTTTGTCGCCACCCAAAGCGAATACTGATGTCAGAAGGAACAATGCCGTTAGACTTGCCACAACTGTTGTTCGGTGCATAGCTGCCTCTCTTTTCCTTAGTTCTTGAATTTCAGGCGGAGATGTCCACCCGTTTGGTTCTCTTAGAAACAGTCGGCTTCCTTCGCATTTGGGCCGTGCACGGTTTTCCAAGAATGCGCCCAAGCCGGGTTCATCAGCAACAACAATGCGTGTACTAAAAAGAGATCAGCAACAGACCCAGCGCATTGCTAGGCAAGATAGTCCACCCAGAGGCGGCGCAACGCTACTGTGAAAACTACCAGTGAGAGCGTTCCCTTATTTCTCGGCATTGACCCTGGACTACAAAGACTTTTGACTAGCAACAGTAGGTGACTTCGGATGGAAGGTAAGACGCGTTGTTCAAGATGGAGACGCATCACATACTTAGGGTCGGTAAGTCCTCGTGCGGTGAGGTCTTCACCAATAGAATTCGAGGGCGTCTGGGGAGCGCAGGGGCTTAACTATCTTCTACGGCCGCCCATCCGCATTCCTCCGCCCATCGAGCCGCTGAAGTTTTGCATGCGTTGCTGACCTACGGCTCGTGCATGCTGCTGTTGCTGCAGATTGACCTGGGGATTGGAGTTTCCCTTCCATCCGCTACCCCCGTTCTGAGACCAATTTCCAGTCTGCGAGTTGTAGCGGTAGACGTCACCATTCTTTCCGGCATAAAGGTTGTTAGAGCTCGCAGCAATCCCGGAGCGAGCGCTTGTATTGCTGGTGCCGCGGCCGGCTGCGCCAAGAGTGCCGCGTTGGGCGTTCTGGAAAGCGGTTCGATTTGCCGCACCATAGTTCCCACTGTGGCGATTCGCCCAGGCGGCACGTGTATTCGCGTACGCCGTATTGCCCCAGCGGCCGTATACGTTTGTGCCGACGTAGCCCGCGTAGCCGGCTCTCCAGGCCGGCCCCCAACAGCAAGGTCCGTAGTAACCCCAAGGCCCCCACCACGGGTAATAGTATGGATAATAGTTGGTGTAGCCGACTCCGATAGTGATGCCCCAACCCGACTCCGAACTCCACGTAGATGCTGCACCGACTCCGTAGGTATAGGGAGCGCCATACCAATAACTTCCAACATAAGGCGGATAGTACCACCCTGTGCCGTACACAACTGTAGAGGTACTGGAAGACACGACCGTGCCGTAGTAGCCGGGTGTGTAGCCTACGTGAACAACCTGCGGGGTGGAGCGGTAGACTTTTACATAAGTGACGTAGTGCAACGAAGAGCTGGGCGGAATTGAGTAGATCGCCGAGGGCACTGAGCTGGCCACTGCCCAAGGGCCGGCCGGCGACGGCCCCACGAACCACACTGCATTCTCAAGCGCGTAGTAATTGTCGTCGTCAACTTTGATGACGGGCGTGGCGGTGTTTACCGCATACTGCAGGTTGGTTCCTTCAATCGTCTTGAACTGCGGATCTCCATCGTAGTTGACATCCAGCTTGGCCTCGTGGCGAGTTATCGTGGCGGTCTGCGGTATGGCGTTCGCGATCAGCGCTTCCTTGGCGGGCCCGGTTCCCGGCACAGATACGAGCACACCTGCCTTCGGACTATTTTCCGGAATGCTTGCGAACTTCCCGGGGAGGCTCTTCCCGTCGACAAATTCCCAAGGACCGTGTTCCAGGGAGTTTGATCGGAACCATCTTCCTGCCAGAAGGGTGTAGTAGTCGTGTTTCCCGGGATCTCGAAAAACATTGGCAGTCGTGTTCTTGACGTACTCCAGTTCAGTGCCCGGGATCATTTCAAACTGCGGCGGGCCTTCGGTCACCAGCAACTCACATGGACCCACACTGACATAAATCGTCGGAACCTTCCCTTCTTTCTCTGCATGCATCAGCGAAGGCGGCGTGCTCTTTTCCGCAGCTTGTGCCTGCTGACGCTCCTGAATGCCCTTTGTGATTTCTTCCATATCAACAGGGATCTTCGAAACAAAGGACCAGTGACCTGCCGTGAGGTCTGCAGCCTGCAACCAGCCGTCCATCACGTTCAAGTAGTACTCCCGCGTCTTGGTGTCGAGCAAAATCGTTGCTCGTGTATTGAGCATGCGCTGCAAGTTTGTGCCACCGACGTCTCTATACTGCGGCGGGCCATCGATGAGGACCAGCAACGAGGGTCTGGTAGTAAAGATAACTTTAGGAGGATCGTTGTTAACTTCCAGCGCTTCGACCCCAGCTGGCCCGGAATCGCTGACTTCCAGCGCGGCTTCCAGTCGGTCCAACGCGATTACCTTCGACTTCCCGGGTAACTTAGCTTGGAGGAGAGCCTTATATTCAGGCTCTTTGGTTTCCATCATGGGAAACTTCACTCTGGTGATTTGGAAGTTCTCCAGCGTTACCTGGCGGTTGACTTTGTCGACCTCCGTTTGCGCCGTAAACCACACGACTCCGTATTTGGACGCCTTGTGGGTCTTACTTCCGACCGCGATCGCGGCATACGCACGAACCTCGTCGCCTTCCCAAGCCTCCACTTGTGGTTGGTACATCGAGATCGTTTCGTCTCCGTGCGTCACCTTGCGAGGCCATGGCTCGTCAACGCGCTCCGTACCGACCAAACCTTGAGGCTCGGAATGTTGGTGTTGTCGAAGGACAGCCGAGGGAGCATCAGGCAAAGAAGGCTGCGGCTGAGGGTGATCCGGCAACGACGTCTGCGCTCGGCAGAAAAGAAAAAGGAATACGAACGACAGTAGCACGGCGAAACGAATCACAACGCTCGTTCTATTGCACATGGATACACCATTCGCTCTGGATGAGCGAGTACCTTTTCCCTAGTTGCTTTCCAGAACAACTCGGCCGTACAACGGCTGAGTCGGCCTGGCGTCATGTCGGTACAGTTTCGAGAACTGCTCGATCTCTGCGGGCGAGACGGTCACTGGATGTTTCAACACGAACCATGTGACATTCTCACTGCAAGGCGGCGTAGTGAGGGACCCAGGGAAGGTGTAGTAGCCGTGATCGACTGGCAGCAGCCCGGCTACATTGATCTGGACACTGTCTAAGTTTTCTTCTTTCTCTTTTTCCTTGGGCAAGTCGGCCCACAGTTCGTGCAGCAGGGCGTTATCTTTCCCCGGCTCAAGCAGAACCGCGACTACAGCCAGCTTACCTTCCCGGTCTGCGTGTACCAGGTGCACCACCATCTCATAGCCCTTGCCTTTGATCGTCTCCTCGCTGGGCCGATGAAAGTGGAATTGTTGGAGCGCATATTTCTTCCCACCCACCGAGATGGAGCTCCCTGGCTGGTAATTGATCATGATGGTGTGGCCGTTATCGATGATGTGCAGCGGGGAATCTTTGTAATCGAACTGGATCGGGGGTAGGTCGGCCTTTTGAGGATTGCGGATGTCGATGGGTGATTGACGATGCCCATTCTTGCACGGAGCAAACTCCGGTTTCAGATCGCCCCAGTGACTGGGCCCCAACGATTCGCCATAGTCCCAGGTGTGTTCAGGATGGTGCTCCTGGGCCGCATTGGCGACGACTAGGACAAGCGTGCAACAGATGATTGGAGGGAAGGAGTGGTTACGAATCTGCATATGACCTCAGGTAAAATGACTTCCGCCAATGACTGTAGGTCGGACCCACTGGATGGCACGACAGTCCACAGTCTCCCTTTCACGCTTGTACCGACCACGGTTCGCGGTATCGCGCTCCGCGACATCTACTGTTTGTTGAGGTCGTCGTTCTTGTAGTACTTCGTACCTTGCAGGGTCAACTGGAGCGCCAGGCCTTTCTTGGTGATCTGGTACACCCACACCCCGGGCTCTACCATGGTCGCACCCGAGTACGCTCCTCCCGACTCACTGGTCTTGGCTGCGGCGTCAGCTTGTCCTGAACCCGACCACCCAGAATTGAGAAAGTTTGACAGCGCCTCGTCAGTTTCGAATGCAAACACCACGCGATAGTCCTTGATTCCTATTCCGAATCCGGCGCCGGCGGAGATCATCTTCATGAAAGTATCTTGTTTCGTTTTAGAATTGACGGCCACTCCCGAGCCGCGCGCCGTGCTTAACAGGAACAGGTTCGTACCCAGATTGTTGAAAACAGCGTATCCGGCTGCGTTCCGGATAAGCTCTTTGGACGCAGGTTGGAGCTCATACAAATCTTCCAGGGTCGAGGCTGCCATCTTGCGAGTCTTGTCCCTTTTCTTGTCGGGTGAATCCTTGGCACTCGCTAAACCCCCCGCCAGCAACGTCACCACGAGAACAGAAGCGATTGTTCTGAGTCTCATCAGTGCTCTCCTTGTCCTGTGACTGATTGCGGAAGCGGCCTATCCGAAAGAAGGGCGTAAACGGCTGCATGAAACGGTTCAAAACTGCAGACCGCCGTTCCGCTTTATTTCTATTCCTCTTCCGGTGGCACGGGGGTCCAGGATTTGTCCGGATTGAATCGCTCCGTACTCTTGAACTCATCGAGAGTCTTCGGCCCGAAACCTTTCTCGTAGACAACGCCGTCGTGGCTGACGATGAAGGTCCTGACACCGGTGACTTCATACTCAGACGGCGCAGCCACGAGGGCAAAGCCCCCGATCATCACTCCTTCCACTACGAAATCCAACTCGCCGAGTGGAGCTGCGGGGCCCTGCCCTTTGAGAACCTTGAAAAAGTAGCCGTGGTACGGCTCGCCGCTGGTGTAACCCTGTTCAATGGCGCGGGCGATCTTGTCACCTACCGGACCTCCCCAGGTGCCATCGGGATTTTGCCACGCCAAGCCATCCTGCTTGCCGGGCGAGCTAATGATGCGCTGGGCATACTGGTTAACTTCATAGCCCTGGTGCGGCTGAAGAGCATACTCGTGCTGAGCTTCCACATAGCCGCGGCAGATTGCAATCGCGTCCAGTTCATTGGCTCCGATGCGGCGGTAGAGAAGCTCCTGCCGGCCGGCTTTGGAGTCGAAGAACCATTGCGCGCCCTTCTTCACAAGCGGCACGGGAAAAGGCCAGTCCTCGTTGCCGACAAGGAGAAACGCGCGGTTGCCGCCGTTGGGATCTGCGGAAATGCTATTTTTTTCGCGAGCCTCGGCAACGAAACTTGCGGCGTGTTGTCGGTCTTGCGCGTATTCTCCGCTAAATACGATGTCTTCACCCCCGGGTCCGAAAATCTGGAGGAGCGCAACCTCATCGAACTTCTCAGCGGCAGCAATTAACACCTCGGCAGCCTGTTGCGGAGTGCTAAATCCTCTGGCATTTGCAGGGGCGGTGCTGGAAGCCGGTCCCTGCTTCCCTGCGGCTTCCTGCGCCGGAGAAGAAACCGACATGCTCAGACACAAGCAGGCGACCGCACCGACGTTCCAAAGGAGTGGGAAACGAGTTCCTTTCGCAGACGTTAGTTTCATTCTTGAGCTCCTGGATTTCTTCTCCTCGAACAATGCACGTCACCTGCGCCGGCCACCGCCGCCACGACTGCCCCCACCACCGCGAGATCCCATGCTGGATGCGCCGCGGCTACTGCCCGAGCGAGCGCTCGATCCGTTGTATCCTTTGGAACCGCGGGAGCCTCCTCCAAAGGCGTCCCGGTTTCCGCCCCCGCCGCGCGAGACATTCCGACTTCCAATACGATCTGCCCCGCCTCCACCCGCGCGATTGCTCACGCCTGCACCCGCGCGATTGCCCGCTGCGGCGCCTCCCCTGCGGGCACTCGAAAGATTGCCGCCCTGCCGTCCGACCTGTTGCCGGGCGCTGGCCTGACGGTTGGCGAGCGAATCACCGCGCGCCGTTCCCCCGAACCTGTCGGCGGTCGCCCGGTCCCGATACGGAGCTCCGCCGCGATGCTGCGGGTTGTGCTGCCACCGGTCTCCGGCACCTCCGCCGCCAGCGGGAAGGGTTGATGCCCGATTGCCGCCGTCGATGTTGCCCCGATTGCCGCCGCCAATGTCACCCCGATTGCCACCGCCGGCTGTGGGATTCGAGGGACGGTTCCCACCGCCAATGTTGTTACGTCCGCCGTTACCGATGTTATTGCGGTTACCTCCGCCAACGTTTGTATTGCGATTGAAATTGTTGTTGCGGTTGATGTTGACGGTATTGTTGCCGCCCCAGCCGCAGCCCCAGCCCCAACCCCCACCCCAGAACGCGCCCATCGCGATGCCGATGCCAAAAGAAATTGCCATGCCTGCGGCGTAGTATCCCGCGGGCGGATAGTAGATCGGAGGGTAAGGATAGAACGGAGCGCCATACACAATCATCGGATCATACGAAGGCACATACACAACTTGAGGGTTGGCCTGTTCGATCAGGATCACGCTGTCGCCTTCGATGACTTTAGTGTCCACCTTCTGTTGCTCGCTCGATTTCAAATTACCCTTATCCTGAGCCTTCTTGCGCATCCGCTGAACGGCATCCATGACGTCGCTTTGCTGTGCGAGGAAAGCATTGCCCAGATCTGTGGTCCACTGAATGTCATCCGCCAGCCGCTTTACTACATCCGGCAGAGCGGCTAGTGCCTGGATGCTTGGATCCCAGGTTTCCTTCGCCACCGCATCCGCGAGCGCTTTGTCCTTCAGATCCTTGTTTTTCTCCAGCCACTGCCGGAGTTGAATAATCTCCAGAGGATACGTAGACGCCGCCAAGGTCTGAGCCAACAACGGGTCGGGATAAAGCGCGATGGGTGCCACAAGAGAATCCAGTTGGTCCGACGGAACTTTGGAAGCCTGGGTCGGCGTCGATGACGTAGCCTCCTGCGAAGCAGACGATATATATGCCAAAGTGTCGCCCGGTAAAAGGACAAGGGTGCAGAGGGTCGCGACCAGAGATCGCACGGTTGCACCTTTCGTTTTAGAAGTCATTGGACCTCTCTCAATTCCAACGGAACGGCTACGGATTTCCGATGGAACCAGCACTGAAGTGAGCGCGCACTTCTTTCGCAATCGGCATTAGCGCAGGCGCTGTCTGAGGTTGCACTGTAGGTCCGTTCCAACCCTCCGTCATCTGGCAGAAAGTACAGGCGGACCGGTTCCCCAGTTCCATGCAGCATTAGAACGTGTAACTCAATTCAGGCTGCGCAAGTGTCGGTGCCGGGAACCCTCGAGCCTGCAGTCGAAAACTAAGGCGCCAAGCAGGTCAGGCAAATAACATCGCTTGACACTTACCGTTGTTTCCTCACACAATAGTTCACAATTGAAGTCGGGTTTCTATGTGATCAGTCTGCCCGGGCGAGGTAGGCAGTTGCAGCCGCCGAACACTCCCGAAACCAGTTACGATCACCACAGGCTCCCGAAAGCCGCCACGCTGTC
>WNFL01003769.1_pt1 | contig 12226 bp, 15 predicted proteins | sample 5400361 | NCBI WGS metagenome assembly WNFL01 (sample SAMN13153351, study PRJNA577476) | soil metagenome | isolation source: 40 cm soil on Douglas fir-dominated hillslope | place: USA:California | collected 2013-09-17
AGAGGCGCGCATTGGGCTCCGGGAAGGAGGAATTCCCATCGGAGCGGCGCTATTCGAACGCGAAGGAAAACTTCTTGGACGTGGCCACAACCGCAGAGTGCAAGAGGGCGATCCTTCCGCGCATGGCGAAACGGATGCTTTTCGAAAAGCGGGTCGGCAGCGGAGTTACCGCGACAAAATCATGGTGACGACGCTGGCCCCGTGCTGGTATTGCAGCGGCCTGATCCGCCAGTTTGGGATTGGCACCGTAGTGGTCGGCGAGTCCGTGAACTTCCGCGGCGGCATCGATTGGCTGCGTGAGAACGGCACGGAAGTGTTCGACGCCCATTCCGACGAATGCGTCCAGATGCTTGCCAAATATGTGGCGGAGCACCCGGAAGTATGGCGAGAAGATATCGGAGAAGAATGATTTGCGGTCCAGCCGCGTGTGCCGCCCGCGATACACTTCTCCCCTCCCGCACCCGCCCAACGGCGTCAGGATCTCATACGGCCCAGGTTTGCTGCCGGCAAGGAGGGTCTTCTTCTCGAGTTACTTCTCCATTTCGGAGGTCCAATTGAGAAGGACGGTGAGCGGCGCGGAATTGGCTTCGTCCACTCTCGTGGCAATCAGGAATTTCTGCCCGTCGCCACTGACATCGTAGGAGAAGAAGTCCTGCGCGGAAACCGGTTGCCGCCGGTGAGTCTGAAACAGAACAGTCGGGAAGCCGGCTTCGAAGCTGGCCCCCGCTGTCACCGCCACGGCCATCAACTTTCCTTCCGCCGAAAGGTAGAACAACTCCCTACCGTCCTGGCGCCATCTGGGCTCCTGTCCTCCTGCGCTCGACACCTGCCACTTGCCGTTGGCAGTCGGAAAAGCAGACACATAGATCTCCATCCTTCCCGTTTCATTCGAGGCATACGCCACCCATCGGCCATCGGGGGAAAACTGTGCGTTCCGCGCCGTCCACTTTGCCTGCAACAGCGGCTTGGCTACGCGCTCCGACCAGGAGAAGTACCACAGCTCAATTCCCTTCCTGATCAGTGCATACTTGCCGTCGCGTGACCAGTCCCAGGCATTCGCCAGCAAACCGGGGCCCAAATCGGCCACCTCTTCCTCGAAGCCGGAACCATCGGCGTTCTTCAGATAAAAGTGGAAGCCGAGCTGCTTGCGGTTCGAAGTGAACAGGATCTGTTTACCATCGGGACTCCAGATCGGTGCCTCATCCAACGACGGATCAAACGTCAGACGCGTCACCATACGCCGGACCGGCTCGTGGACCCAGATATCAATGTTCCGTCCGTCCGTGTCGGTCTGGTCCGTGGCGATCCTGCGCCCGTCCGGTGAGAGACGCACATTGTTGTAAGACCCAGGCACTCCGACAGCGCCCGCCGGCTTTCCACTTCGATCAAACCACATCAATTGCGAAAGGGCCGCGCCTTTTCCCGTCTGCGTGACCAGGACGCCCCCGCTGGAGACACTGAAAACAGCCCGGTCCACCAGAGGGGTATACAGAACGTCATCGTTCAAGGTGCGCGGCTCGCCGCTCAGAACGTAGCGCCGCCGGTCGAACGGTTGCGCCACCAGCGCGTTATCTCGCAGGTACAGCAGGTAGCCTGGCTCGGCATAGGCTGCGTTCGCGCTCGTATTAACCAGCAAGCGTGTTTCCTGCGAATCGAGAGAGCCCAGAAAAATGGCGTTATATTCTAATTGGCCGCTGAAATTCGATGCCAAATAGAGAAAATGTTTCCCGTCCGGAAGGAATACCGGCCAGCGATGGCTGGCTTGAAAGCGTGAGCTGTCTGGCTTGGTCAATTCAACCGGAGAGCCTCCCCACGAAGACACTCGGAACAAACCCTGCAGTGCGTCGGGCGTGAACAAGATCACTCCGTCGCGGTTCCACGCGCCGCCACGCCCGTTGGGGGCGTCGCACAGCACCTGAGTCTGTCCTCCTGACGCATCCACTTTCTTGAGTTTGCCGTCAGCGAAGAACCCGATGAATTTGCCGTCCGGTGACCAGAATGGGTAGGACGCGCCTTGCGTCCCAGCCAAAGAATTGGTCTGCCGGCCCCCGACTTCATTGGTCCAGAGCACGTAGTTGTTCGCCTGCGCGGAATAGGCGACAATCGCCAGCGTGCGCCCATCCGGCGATAGCGCTAGGTCGTTTGCGGCGAATGGCACGGGGCTGTGGAAATACATCGGGGGCACGCGCCGGTTGCTTTCTTTCCACCAGGCCGCGCCGCCAGCCGCTGCCAACAGAAAAAAAGTGGCGGCCAACAGCCCACTGGCGCGCTGCCATTTTGTGCGCCCGACCGGAGCGCGCCCCGCTACTCCGGTTTGCGAACCGCTCTCCGCAATCCACTTTAGTTCGCTTGCCAAGTCACTCGCGCTTTGCCACCGTTCATCAGGGAGTTTTGACAGGCATTTCTTTACGGCGTGCTCTAGCCCCGGTGGCGTCATCGGTTTTGCTGCGCTGATCATCTCCGGCTCCTTCTCCAAGATCGCCGACGCTACGCTCAACTGACTCTTCCCCTCAAACGCTCGCTTTCCGGTGACCATCTCATACAACACCGCACCCAACGAAAAGATGTCACTCCGGCCATCCAGTTCTCTCCCTTCCACCTGCTCCGGCGACATGTATTGGAACGTCCCGACAATGGCGCCTTGTTCGGTGGCGGGCGATTGCTTCACTGCCATCGCCGTCAGCGTAGCCACGCTGGCCAACGGCGCAGCCGGCTTGGCGAGCCCGAAGTCCAGTAGCTTCGCGCCCGTCGTCGTTAGCATGATGTTGCCCGGCTTGAAATCGCGATGGACCACGCCGCTGCGATGCGCTCTGTCCAACGCACCCGCGATTTGCACTCCATACTTCAGGACTTGGTCGAGGGGCAGCGGTCCCTTTTCGAGCCGCTTTGCCAGCGTCTCCCCTTCCACGCACTCCATCACAAGATAGTCGATGCCATCCTGACTGCCGACGTCATGCAGCACACAAATGTGCGGATGATTCAGGCTGGAAATGGTCTTAGCTTCGCGTTCGAAGCGTTGCTTTCGAACGGGATCGGCGGAAAATTGCTCCGGCAGTATCTTAATCGCGACAGTCCGCTCCAGCCGCGTGTCGCGCGCGCGATAGACTTCGCCCATCCCGCCCGCGCCGAGCGGCGCCGTGATTTCATAGGGGCCAAGCCGAGTGCCCGGAGCGAGAGGCATAGTTGGCCGTGATTATAACCCCAGGAAACCTTCGTCCGGTACATTCGCCCTAACGTGGACGTGCAACGGGCTTTTCGGAAACGGGTTCAAGTACCCACTACGGGAACGTCGGCGATGGACTTCTCGCGCCTTCAGTGGTATCTCTATGGCGGTTCCGGCATTGAAAAGTGCCGGACCATTCTCGGGCACAATCGCGAATTGGGGAAACGTATCTTTTTTCATCGGATGCAATCGGGGATCTCTTGCAGAAGTGTCGCGGGCTCAGCGAGTCGGAGGGATTCATGTTTGAGACGCCTGAAGAAATCAAGGAAAAAGGTTCGAAAGGGCTGTGGATCGGCATCGCGGTGGCTGTCGCCGTGGTTGCGGTTGGGGCGTATTTCTTCATCAGGTCCAGGGGCGTCGCAATCAAGCAAGCATCTGCAGCCAGCGCGCCCGCTGTGGTCAAGGGGAACGCCGATCCTGTCCACGATTTGAAGATCCAGCGCGCAACGATGAACAAGGATCGCAACGGCACGATGGCCGTCTGGCTCGTGACCATCGAGAATAAATCCTCGCAGTACAGCTACAGCAAGATCTCGTATGAAACCACCTATGTCGGCGCCGACAATACCGCAATTCTGATCAACAAGGGCACCATTCCGGCCACCATCGGCCCCGGCGAACAGAGAAATTCCGAAATCAATGACGCGCTCTACCCGGCGGGCACGGCGTGGTACAGAGTTCGAATCACTGGCGCGACTCCCGCGGCTCAATAGCCGGGAGTTCGTTTCGAATCGGGAACGATGGCCGCTTCCATAGATGAATTCCCGCTCGGTGAAATACCAGAGAAGTTGAATATTGCCGGGCACTTCGTGGATGCCCCGGCCGCGTCGCACCCCGGGCGCTCCGCCATCGTTGGCGAACCGCGCGAAGTAACCTACGGCCAACTGGCCGCACTCGCCAATCGCGTGGGGAATGCGCTGCGCGCGCAAGGCGTTTCCCGCGGCGATCGCGTTCTGATTGTGCTGCCGGATTCGGTCGAGTTTGTGGCCGCGTTTTTTGGCGCCGCAAAAATCGGCGCGGTGGCTGTGCCCGTGAATCCCGTCGCGCGATCTTCCGATTACATTCATTATCTTGAAAATAGCGAGCCGCGGGCAGTGATTATTCATTCGAACGCGCTTGCGGAATTTTTGCCGGCTTCGAACGTGCGCCCGCAAATACCGATTGTGGTCGTCGGCAAGGAAAGAATGGATTCGAACGGCGTGTTTTGTGCGAAGTGGAGTGCGTGGACAGCGGCGGCCAGCGAAGAGCTTGCCGCGGCGAACACTTCGCCTCACGATCCAGCATTTATGCTTTACACCTCCGGCAGCGGCGGTACGCCCAAAGCGGCGGTGCACCGCCATGCGGACATGTTGGTCACCAGCCGGAATTATGCGCGCGCCGTGCTGGGTCTGCGCGCCGACGACTTGACGTTCTCTGTTTCGAAGCTGTTTTTTGCTTATGGACTGGGAAACGGGATGTATTTCCCGCTTTCGGTGGGTGCACGAACGGTGTTGAATCCAGAGCGAACCAACGTGGCGCATGTGGTCGAGATGGTGGCGCGCCACCGGCCGACCGTTTTCTTCGCGGTGCCGACTCTTTATGCCGCGGTCTTGCGGGAGGCGGAGCGGCCAGGCCACCGCGCGGATTTTTCTTCCGTCCGTATGTGCGTATCGGCCGGTGAAGCGTTGCCCGCTGAAATCTTCAACGCGTGGAAGCGGCAATTCGCAATCGAAATCCTCGACGGCATTGGCTCGACCGAGATGCTGCACATGTTCATCTCCAGCCGTCCGGGGGAATGCAGGCCGGGGAGCTGTGGTTTCCCCGTGCCGGGTTACGAAGCCAAGATCGTGGATGACAACGGAGAATCGGTGCGTGACGGCGAGATCGGCAATCTCTGGGTGCGTGGCGCGAGCGCGTTTGCGGAGTATTGGCGGATCCCCGAATTGACGGCGCGCACGAAACGCGGGGATTGGATCGCGACCGGCGACAAATTCTTTTGCGATTCGAATGGATACTTCCACTACTGCGGGCGCGCGGACGACATGCTGAAAGTCGCGGGCATGTGGGTTTCACCGGCGGAGGTGGAGAACGCGTTACTGGGGCACCCCCACGTCGCCGAAGCCGCCGTGGTCGGCGCGACCGACGAGCGTGGCCTGGCGTATTCCGTGGCCCACATCGTGTTGCGCGGAAATGTCCAAGGCTCGGAGGAGCTGGCCGCCGAAATTTGCGAGCACGTCAAAGCGCGGCTTGTATCGTACAAAGTGCCGCGCGAAGTTCGATTTTGCAGCGAGTTGCCCAAAACCGTGACGGGGAAAATTCAGCGCTTCAAGCTGCGCGGCACCCCGAGTGATCGATGATCGCAAACCGTGAGCGGCATTCCCAATGGTTTGGAAATTCCAGGAGATGCCGGTCGGTCATGAGAGGAAAGGCGTCCAGTCCGTAGGGGGAAATTCAACGTTCCAGAATTTGGGCATGGCGAAGGGAAAAGCGATACCCACTTCATTTTTACCGATGGGCTTTTCCCGCACATGCACGACACGGCATTCCTGCTCCTTAGCGGTGGCCCAGTTTCGCAGTACGAGTTTTTGACCCGGCTGGACTCTCATGGCAAGGGCGATAAGGCCGCCATGGGCGTTGATCTGCAGAGTGGTGGTCTCTTCGTTGATGGGCGCGTCGCCCGCAAACTGCGCGCGAACCTGCAGGAGAACGCGCTGCGTGCGGCGCGCTTCGGCGCTTGTGCCGGGAGTTTTCTCATTTTCTCTGGACATTGCCATTCCAGCTTAACAGTATCTTTCATTCTGTAATTCCTAATCCTCATGCGAAATCGAAATAATTGTCGTAAGAAGAAGCGATGGCGCGAACTTCCGCGAGAGTTTGGTCGCGCATGAGTTTGCCGTCTTCGAGAATTGTTTCGAGGGCATTGTTGGACGGGATGGGAGCGCCTTCTACGATTTCGATAGTGGCGAAATCCTTGCCGTTTTGGATGAGGTTGAAGCGGCCGCCTTTGCTGGCTTTGCTGGGATCGGTTTTGGGATTTTTGTAAACGTTGTGCCATTGGCCGTTGCGGTCGATGGCGGAACATTTCAACGCGAATTTGAGCGTGTCGCGGTTGACTTGTTGCAGCAGCGCGCCGCCCATGCCGTAGCTCCAGATGTCCTGCGACCAGCCTTTGCGAGTAAGCTGCGCGGTAATGTTCTGAATGGTGTAGAAGTTGACGCCGTCGCCCTGGATGAAGCGCACGCACGGAACGGTGGTCTTCCAGCCTTTGCGGTTTACTTCGTAGCCGAATTTCTCGCCGACAATTTTGAAGAGTTCTTCAAGGACGGTGACGGCTTCACCGGAATCAGGGCGGATCACCAAGGTGCCTGCGCGCTGAAGAACTTTCTCGCGCAGCGCGCCGCCCCAGAGGTTCCGCACCGCGTTGTAGATGTCATAGGAATCGCTGACGCACGCGACAATTCCTTCGGGGCAGTTTGCAAGAATGTTCGCGTAGGCGTCGAGCTCATGCGCTTCGCCCCACGCGGTGATCGTGGAATGCTCGGAAGCAGGGATGCTATAGGCGGCGCAGTTCGTAGGATCTGTCGCGGAGAGATCAGCAGAATAGAACTGGTTGAGAAGCTGAATGGCGGCAAGCGTGTCCGTACCGAGAAAATTGAGGAGATGCGCTGCACCGCCAATGGCTGCAGATTCCTTGGAAGAGACGCCGCGGAATCCGAAGTCGTGCAGCTTGAAGGGAAGAAGCGAAGGATCGCCGCTGCGAACGAGAGCTTTGCCAATGACCTGCTTGATCGCACGAGAGAGCGTGGCAACGGTGATCGGATACCAGACTTGAACGAGAAGCGTTTCGGCCCAGTTGGTGAGCCAGTAGAACTCCGGGTCGGTGTTTTCGATGGTGATAAGCGCGTTGTGAGTCTTGACGACGGTGCCTTCCTTGACGGCGCGGATGCGGAGAGGCAGTTGCCCGCCGTGCTTCGCATAGAGAGATTTGAAACCCTCGTAGTTGAAAGTCTTGGGATGACCGGAGAAATGAGCGTGGGCGATGCGGCGGGCTTCTTCAACATCGTCGAGGGTGAAGACCTGGCCGGCAAAATTGGATTTGATGATGTATTGCAGCATGGCGAGCATGGTTTCTCCGAACATGCCGCCGCGGGATTCGAGGTAGGAATAGATGTGGCGCGTGTCCGGGGGATATTGCCACCAGTGGGTGAGCTTGTAGGAGTCCGTGTTGAGGATGGGATTCAGCCGCAGCGACTGCATGGGGCTCCTTGGGATTGGCGATGAGAGAGTGAGCGGGCTTGACGACTGCTCACGGGAATCAGAATAGCAGGGAAAACAGCGATGCGGTTTGTCCATTCGTAGATGCAAAAACCGCACCGATAAAACCACAGGGTGCGGCACTTGGCCGATTGGAACACCCAGAGGCTTGGGCTAAGATGCGCGTTACAGGGACCATCCTCGTTTTAGCCACTAAAGAAGGCGGTAAGGAATGGATTCCGAGCGCCGTCGTGCTCCACGCTATCCCATTATCGCAGATGCTGAAATAGCCGAAATCGTATCCGACACAAAACTGAGCGCCAGGACCAGCGATTTGAGTGCCGGCGGATGCTTTCTCGACATGCTGAATCCGTCGCCAGAAGGCACGGAGATCCGGGTCAGAATCTCGCACGCAAACACGACATTCTCCGCGCTGGGAAGAGTGGTGTTTCTGTTCCCCAATATGGGAATGGGGTGATGTTTACGAGCGTCGACGCGAATCAGCAAGCAGTTCTGCAAAAGTGGCTCGAAGAGTTGGGTCGCAGCGAAGGATAGAGGGAATTACCAATTCGGCCGCGCCGCGAAATCAACGAACAACTGTTTGCGCGGCACGTGCGAGTTTTTGAAGTGAACAGCTTCGCGGCAAACGTGGCGCGTGCCGAATCGTTAAGGTCAGATAAACGGGAAACATTCTAAGAGACCGCACCGATAAAACCGGAGGGTGCGGTGCGCGCGTGCGCCCGAATAAGATGGAAGCGCGACGGAGATGGTGTCCGCCACGCTTCTCCGGGGTGAGGAGAGAGTGCCTGTGATGTTGGCGAATCTCCCAGGCGTCAGCTACGAGAGAGAGCCGAAAAGATTCCGGGAGACAAGAAGCACGATCCGGGACTGGCAGCATTTTCTCACAGAGTGATTGCGGTGCGTAGTTCAATACAGCACAGAAACGCCCGATCGAATGTTCGATGGAGTTGTCAAGCCCATATTTCATCACCGAAGAGTGCAATAACCGCACAAGGGGCAGCGAGGCGTACACGAAAATCGAAATTAGAAACTAGAAAATGGAAAAGAGGCAGAGAGGTCGCGCTAAAGCGCGCCCCTACACAGAAAAAAGGGCTCAGAGGACATTCACGGCGCGGGCGGCGAGGAGGGCAACGATGGTCAAGGAGATCAGGGACTGGAGCATCATGCCCACTTTGGCCCAGCGCGAGAGGGCCGCGGTATCGGTGGGAGAGAAAGCCGTACTGGTATTGAAGGCAAGGAAGAGGTAGTCCATGAACTGGGGTGTCCAGGAGTGATCGCCGCCTTCCTGGGTCAACATCTGCGGGAAAAGAAACGAGCTTTTCAGGCGGCCCTTAGCGCGGTCGCGGCCCAGCGGACCGCCAGCGTCAAGCTTCCAGTACCAGAGCGCGAACACCAAAATGTTGGTGATCCAGAGTGCGCAGGCCGAGCGCAGCATGGCCGTCGGTGGCTCACGATGCGCTGGAATCCCTTGGATCAGAAAAACCAGCGAAACAATCATGGCGAGGGTGATTACGCCATTGGCCGCAAAGGTGAGAAACCGAGTTACGTCGTGACGGCCACGGTGATAGGAAACCACTATGGGGATCAGCAACACGAAGATGATTGCCAGCAGCAGCCAACCTGGACCAACGGAAAGCGGTTCCGGCAAGGCCCAGTAGACTCCGGCGGCAGCTAGCATCGCTACGAACGCGGGCCAGCGAGGTTCACGGATGATTTGGCTGCTCATGACGGTGTAGCGGAGTACGCGGGTGGAGTTTAGTACAGTTTTCGTTGCGCCTCAAAAGGATGGGGCGCCTCGCTCTTCTCCGACCCGTTCCCGAGATGATCCTGATCCCGTCGGGTCAAGCCGGGCCAGGCGGGAAAGGGGAAGCGGGCCGGGCACCCGGATTTCTCGCCAGCACCCGGCCGAACTCTCGCCAGATGTCACTTTGCAGTGAAAAGTACTTGACATGGCCAACTGAAGAGAATAGGTTGGGGGCACGGCGGAGAGAGTAGAGACACAAATTACAATGTTGAAAAAGATTGTGGCGATCATCGCGATTTTCGTCTGCACTGCGGTGGCGTGGGCCATTCTCGGGTCCACCATTTTTTACAGAACGTATAACGCGGAGTCGGGGCTGTCTGGGCGCGTGGCTTCGACGTGGGGAGCGCCGCAAGGGCAGGCGCCGCCGGCGATCGCGCGCGAATGGCAGGAAGAAAAGACCGTCGAGGTGGAAGAGAAGGGAAAGAAAACCACGCGCACGGAAAGGCAGACTCACTCGGAGGCGGTGAAGATTGACGCGAGCCGCGTTGCGGCGACCTTGCACATCGATTACCGGCAAAAAGGGCTGCTATGGTTCAGCACGTACAAGGTGGATTTCGACGGAGCTTACACGTTTCAGAATCCCACTGCGCGGGAAGAAGAGTTTGTGTTTCAACTGCCGTTTCCGGCGCAGCAGGCGGTGTACGACAACGTGCAACTGCTTTTGGACGACAAGCCTCTGGCTGTGATGTTCAGCGGATCGCAAGCGGTGGCGCGGGCGCGCCTGGCGGCCGGTGCGAAGTCCGTGCTGCACGCGGCCTATCGCTCGCAGGGGCTGGACAGTTGGCGATACACCTTCGCGCGCGAGAACGCAGACGGCAGCCGGAAGGAGATTTCGCAGGCGCGCGACTTCCACCTGCTGGTGAAAACGGATTTTTCCGGTTTTGATTTCCCGGACAATTCGCTTTCGCCGACCGAAAAACGGCAGACGGCGAACGGCTGGGAGCTGGAGTGGAACTATCAGAATCTGGTGTCCGGATTCGACATCGCGTTGAAGATGCCGCAGAAGTTGCAACCCGGTCCGCTGGCGGGACGAATCAGCTATTTCGGCCCCGTCTCGCTGTTCTTCTTTTTCTTTCTGGTATTCATTCTATCCACGCTGCGCGGCAACGATCTGCACCCCATGAACTATTTTTTCCTGGCATGCGCGTTCTTTGCATTTCATCTGCTGCTGGCTTATCTGGCGGATCATATTTCGATTCATGCGGCGTTCGTGATTTCGTCGATTGTTTCGATTGCGCTGGTCGTCAGTTACTTGCGGCTGGTGGTGGATTTGCGATTCGCGGTGGTGGATGCGGGACTGACGCAGCTGATCTATCTGGTGCTGTTTTCGTACGCGTTCTTCTTCGAAGGGCTTACGGGATTGGCGGTGACGATTGGAGCGATCATCACGCTCTTCGTGGTGATGCAAATGACGGGACGAATTCGCTGGGAAGAGAAGTTCAGCCCATCGTTGTCGCGCAAGAGTGCATTACCCGCGTGATCCAAAGATGCAACGCCAGCACCCTGGAAACCGCAGGGTCGATTGAATAAGAGCGGCACCCGGCACCCAAATTCGTCGTAACGCTGTACCTCCGGGCCAGACTTCATTAGAGGGTTTACCCGATGGGCTTTTGCTTCGGGGCCGCCAGACGGCAACTCGCTCGAGGAAATGAGGGAGGAGTACGAGCGGCTGCCCGATAAAGAATTGGCAGCCATGTTTGCGCTGCACACCCTAACGCCAACAAGGCAAAAGTCTAAATAATCCAGGCTGCTCCACCGCGCAAGGGCCGCGTGGCCCCATTGCCGTCTGGCCCTTTTTCCCGACTAATCCAACTCCCGTTGCGATAGGCGATTGCCGTTGGTCATGCCCATGATCGTGGCAACGAGCCACAGCGCGGCCGCATAGACGGCGTACCACAGCGATTCTTGCGCGGCGGTAACGCGAACGCGACACATTCGAGAAAATATATCGCGTAAACCGCTGGTTCCGTCGACGACCCCGGTTAAGGCGATTCCAACGACGCTTGGACCAAGAAGCATGGCGGGAAACATCATCAGACCCGCAAATTCTGGTACCGCCTCGCCGCGCAGGAGGTGTGGCGTATTTGGGTCCCTCAGGAGTTCCAGGTCACTCGGGACAGTTGCTTTTTGCGGGACTCCCACTCGGCGCCGGAGAGGAGGCGCGGGGCGACATCGATCAGGCGAGGGGTGAGTTTGAAGACGCCCGCGGCGGTCCATGGGCGGCCGTCACGGGTGCGATACTCGCGGACGTTCAGGGCATCCGCCATACTGGTGAACGAGAGGTCCTGGACAATCATTTCGGCCAGAAATTTGAGAGTTTGCATTTCCAGGGGATCGTCTTCCAAGTGGCGACAGTCGGAGGCAATGCGAAGGCCGAAGGGGATTTCCTCGGAGGCGGCCGGAGCTTCCCGTTCTTCGGGCTGGGCAGAAATCTCCACTTCGCGTTCCCATTCCAGGGCGACCAGGCTCCAACCGGCATCGTGCATTTGCGACAGGTAAACGGAAGTCGGCAAGATGCTGACCTTCTCTCGCATACGATCGATCTTTTTCACAGTAGCCTCCCTGACGGGCGTTTTCAGTCGCGATGGCGGAATTTCCCGCGGGAAGTCAGGGCAATCTTCGTGCCGTAGGCGGGAACAGGAGAAGCCACAGAATCAAAAAGACTTCTGGCAAAAGGCAGAATCGAGTCCGGGTCGCCATCGTCCGCTGGCGGGATGAAAGTGTCGCGTTGCCGGACACTTCGGAAGGCGCGCGGCAGCCGGGCCGACCCCACAGGTGGAGGAGAGCTGCCAGTTTGACCGCCTGTTAGTTCCTGGTAAGTACAGGGAGAAATCGGGAGCGAAAAGGTATGCGCGAAAGGTAAAATCACAACGGAGAGATTCCTGGGAGGGGTGATGCCGAAAAAACCGACCGTCGATGATGCGAGGTTGATACTCGAACTCTAC
>WNFL01252271.1_pt1 | contig 12224 bp, 11 predicted proteins | sample 5400361 | NCBI WGS metagenome assembly WNFL01 (sample SAMN13153351, study PRJNA577476) | soil metagenome | isolation source: 40 cm soil on Douglas fir-dominated hillslope | place: USA:California | collected 2013-09-17
GCCTTATCCGCGCCTCGCGCGCGAGAACAACTGGTCCGGCGAGGTGACCCTCGAGATCACGCTGCGAGGCGACGGGCAGGCGGAGCTCGGCCTGCGCCGCGGTTCCGGGTACGAGGTGCTCGACAAGCTGGCGCTCGACACCTACCAGCAGGCGCTGCGTGCAGTGCCGGTGCCGTCCGCGCTTCGGGGCCGCCAGGTGAAGCTCGAGCCGCTGCGCCTCGTCTACAAATTCGTCGAGTAGGCGCTCAGGCCTTCCACTCGACTTCAGGCTGGAACGCGACGACGTGATCGACGTCGAGGCGGATGCCGATGCGCTCGCCGAGCGCATGGTTGTGGTGGCTGGGAACGAGCGCCAGCACCTTCCGCCCGCTCGCGAGGCGCAGCGTGTAGAGAATCTCGGCGCCGCGGAAAGCCTTGTGAACCACTTCGGCCTGCGTCGGCGCGGCGTCGTCGTGCACCACGTCGTCGGGCCGCAGCAGCACCTCGAGGCGCTCCAGTCCCCGCGAATCCCCCTGGAGAACGCCGAGCTCGATCTCCAGCTGCTTGCCGTTCACCGCCTTGGCCGGCAGGAAAACGCCCTGGCCGACGAAGTCGGCGACGAAGCGGTTGGCCGGGCGGTGATAAAGGTTGTACGGGCTGTCCCACTGCTGGATGTGGCCCTCGTGCAGGATGCCGATCTCGTCGGCCATCGCGAAGGCCTCCTGCTGGTCGTGGGTCACGAGCACCGCGGTGGCGCCGCTCGCCTTGATGATCTCGCGCACCTCCAGCGACAGCCGCTCGCGCAGGTCGACGTCGAGGTTGGAGAACGGCTCGTCGAGGAGCAGGAGCTCGGGCCGCGGCGCGAGCGCGCGGGCGAGGGCGACGCGCTGCTGCTGGCCGCCGGAGATTTCATGAGGGTATTTGTCGAGTTCGGCGGACAGGCCGACCACCTCGGCGAGCTCGCGCACGCGCGCGTCGCGCGCGATGCGCGAAGCGCCGCGCAGGCCGAAGGCGATGTTCCCGGCGACGTGCAGGTGCGGGAAGAGCGCGTAGTCCTGGAACACCATGCCGACGCGCCGCTCCTCTGGGGGCAGCATCGCACCCGGTCCGGAGACGAGCACGCCCGCGATGCGGATCGCGCCCTCGCGTACCGGCTCGAAGCCGGCGATGCAGCGCAGGACCGTGGTCTTGCCGCAGCCGCTTGGCCCGAGCAGGCAGCCGATCGCGCCGCGCGCGAGAGAGAACGTCAGGCCACGCACCACCTCATGCTCGCCGTAGGCATGTCGCAAGTTTTCGACCCCGAGAGGCATGCTCGATTATAGTGAGCCGTTGAATTCAAAGACCTTGGGTTTGCTGGGAGGATCCACGCTGCTGGTCGCGGGATTGCTGGCGCTGCCCGTTGCGGCGGTCGTCGCCAGCTTCCTCGGTGGCGCGAGCGATCTCTGGAGCCATCTCGCCGCGACTGCGCTGCCGCGCTACATCGGCAACACCGCGATGCTGCTGATCGCGGTCGCGTGCGGCGTCGTCTCGATCGGCGTCGTCGCCGCGTGGCTGGTGACTGCGTACCGCTTCCCGGGGCGAGGCTGGCTCGAGTGGGCGCTGCTCCTGCCGCTCGCGATGCCGGCGTACGTGATGGCCTACGCGTACACGGACTGGCTGCAGTTCAGCGGGCCGGTGCAGACCGCGCTGCGCGCGCTGACCGGCTGGCAGGCACGCGAATACTGGTTCCCAGAAGTGCGCTCGCTCGCCGGCGCTGCGGTGATGCTTTCCTTCGCGCTCTATCCCTACGTGTACCTCGTCGCGCGCACGGCGTTCCACGATCTCTCGCGCAGCGCGATCGAGGCAGGACGGCGCGGTGCCGCTCGCGCGGCCGGCGATCGTCGCCGGCGCCACGCTGGCGCTGATGGAGACGCTTGCGGACTTCGGCACCGTGTCGTACTTCGGCGTCGAGGTGTTCACCACCGGCATCTTCAAAGCCTGGCTGTCGATGGGCGATGCGGTCGCCGCGGCGCAGCTCTCGACCTGCCTGCTCGGCTTCGTCGTGGTGCTGCTCGCGCTCGAGCGGGTGAATCGCGGCCGCGCCGCCTACCATGGCCTGGCGCGGCGCGAGCTGCGGCCGCATCGCCTGCGCGGCGCCGCGGCCGGCGCCGCTCTCGTTGCCTGCGCCGCGCCGGTCGTGTTCGGCTTCGCGCTTCCGGCGCTCGTCCTCGCCGGCCTCGCATTTCATGAAAGCATTTCTGCCGCTCGCCTCGCCGCGCTGGTCGCGAACAGTTTCGGCATCGCGGCCCTGACGGCGCTGATCGCGGTGGGGATCGCGCTGCCCATGGCTTACGCCGGTCGCCTGACGCGCAGCCGGCTGGTGGCGAGCGCAAACCGCGTCGCGGGCCTGGGCTACGCGGTGCCCGGCGCGGTGATCGCGGTGGGCGTGCTGGTGCCGCTTGGCAGGCTCGACAACGCGCTCGCCGACTGGCTCGAGGCGGCGTTCGGCGTGCGCTTCGGGCTGTTGCTGACCGGCACGGTGGCGGCGCTCGTCTACGCCTACCTCGTGCGCCTCCTCGCGGTCGCGCTGCAGACCACCGACGCCGGCCTGGCGCGGATCACGCCGAGCATGGACGACGCGGCGCGCTCTCTCGGCGCCACGCCCGCGGCGGCGCTCGCGCGGGTGCACGTGCCGCTGCTGGCGCCGAGCCTTGCGACCGCGGCGCTGCTGGTGTTCGTCGACGTGCTGAAGGAGCTGCCGGCGACCTTCGCCCTGCGGCCGTTCAACTTCGACACGCTCGCGATCGAGGCGTACAACCTGGCGAAGGACGAGCGGCTCGCGGAAGCCGCCCTGCCTTCGCTGGCGATCGTTGCTGCGGGGTTACTGCCGGTGCTCTACGTCTCGAAGCGCTACTTCCACGCGACGCGGTCGTAGACCTTCTGCGAGCCCGGCTGGTTCCTGCCGAGCACCGCGACATTGAGCGGGTCCTGCTTGAACTCGCCCATCGCCTTCAGGACCGGGTTGTCGACCTTGACGCCCTTCACCACCGGCCACTCGTTGTTGCCGTCGGCGAAATAGCGCTGCGCGTCGTCGCTCGCCAAATACTCTAAGAACTGGATGGCCGCCTCGCGGTGCGGCGCGTTCTTCAGAACGCCCGCGCCCGAGATGTTGACGTGCGTGCCCCAGGTAGCCTGGTTGGGGAAGATCACGCCGATCTTCTCGCCGATCTGCCGCTCGTCGGCCTTGTCGGAGCGAAGCAGGCGCGCGTAGTAGTACTGGTTCGAGATGGTGATGTCGCACTGTCCGGCAGCGACCGCCTTCAGCTGATCGGTGTCGCCGCCCTTCGGTTCCACTGCCAGGTTGTTGCGCACCCCTCGCGCCCAGGCTTCGGCCTTCGCTTCGCCGAGGTGGTCGATTAGCGCGCCGAGCAGCGAGAGGTTGTAGACGTTGGTCGAGGAGCGCATGCAGACGCGTCCCTTCCATTTCGGGTCGGCGAGCTCCTCGTAGGTCTTGATCTCGCCCGGCTGCACCTTGTCCTTGTTGTAGGCGATCAGGCGCGCGCGCGTCGAGAAGCCGTACCAGAGGCCGCCGGGCTCGCGCAGGTTCGACGGGATGCGCGACTCGAGCGTCGCCGACTTCACCGGCTGGAACAGGCCCACCTGCTCGGCGCGCCACAGGCGGCCCGCGTCGACCGTGATCAGCACGTCGGCCGGGCTGCGCGCACCCTCGTTGCGGATGCGCTCGATCAGCGGATCCTCGCCGCCTTCGATGCGGTTGATCTTGATGCCGGTGAGCTTGGTGAAGTTGGTGTAGAGCGCTTCATCGGTCTGGTAGTGGCGCGAAGAGTAGAGGTTCAGAACCTGGTCTTCGGCCGCAGCCGCCTGCGCGAAGAGCAGGGCGGGGACAAGCAGGAGTAGTCTTTTCATGTATAAATGATAATGACTCTCATTAACATTTGCAACGACTGGTGCGCCGGTGGGCAGGGAGGCGCGTTCATAGTGTCGGCACGCCGATGAAGACAGTCCTCACACTGGTCCTCACCCTGGCTGCGCAACTTGCTTGCGCGCAGGCGCTCGAGGTGATTTCGCTTCGCTATCGCACCGCCGACCAGGTGCTCGACGCCCTTCGGCCGCTGGTCGAGCCCGGGGGCGTCCTGACCGGTCAGGGCACCCAGCTCATCGTGCGCGCGAGCGCGGCGAACATCGCCCAGATCCGGCGCGCGCTTGACGCGATCGATCGGCCGCAGCGCCGGCTGCAGGTCTCGGTGCGCTTCGACGACGCGGGCGAAGCGTACCGACGGGAGCTTGGTGCGAGCGGCACGGTCAGCAACCGCGGCGCGCGCGTCGAGGTGCGTGGCGAGGATTCGCAGGCGAGTGTGGCCGGGCGCGTCGACCAGCGGGTGCAGGTCATGGATGGCGGCCGCGCCACGATCTTCACCGCGCAGTCGCGCCCGGTCCAGGAGACGACCAGCAGCTTCGAGGTCATTCCGAGGCTCTCCGGCGACAGGGTCTCGATGGAGATCGTCTCCTCGCGCACGGCCTCGACCGCGTCCGGGCGCGTCGGCGAATGGTTCGAGCTGGGCGCGATCGGCGGGACCCGGGTCTGGGCGAAAGTCGAGACGCTCGACTGATGAAGCATCCGCTGGAGCGGATCTTCGCGCCCGGCGGCGCGCTCTCGGATGCGGTGCCCGGCTTCAAGCTGCGGCGCCAGCAGCTCGAAATGGCCGAGGCGATCCACGCCGCGATCGAGCGCCAGGGCGTGCTGGTGGCGGAGGCGGGCACCGGTACCGGCAAGACCTTCGCCTATCTCGTGCCGGCGCTGCTCGCCGGCGGCAAGGTCATCGTCTCGACCGGCACCAAGACCCTGCAGGACCAGCTCTACGATCGCGACCTGCCGGCGGTGCGCCGCGCGCTCACTTCCGGAGCGACGCCTGCGCTGCTGAAGGGCCGCGCGAATTACGTCTGCCTCTACCGTCTGCGCCGCGCGACCACCGAGGGGGTGAATTCGAAGGAGGAAGCCACCCAGCTTCGCCGCATCGATCACTTCGCCGGTGTCAGCACTACCGGCGACCGGGCCGACCTCGCCGACGTTCCCGAGGATGCGCCGGTGTGGGCGCGAGCGACCTCGACGCGAGACAACTGCCTCGGCCAGAGCTGTCCCGACTATTCCGAGTGCTTCGTCATGCACGCGCGCCGCAACGCGCTCGCCGCCGACGTGGTGGTGATCAACCATCACCTCTTCTTCGCCGACGTGGTGCTGCGCGACGAGGGCATCGCCGAGCTGCTACCCTCCTGCAATACCGTGGTGTTCGACGAGGCGCACCAGCTCGCCGAGACCGCGCGGCTCTTCTTCGGCGAGCACCTTTCCAGCACCCAGCTCGTCGATCTGGCGCGCGACGCGCGGCTCGAGCTGCGCGCCGCGGGCGGCGCCTCGCCGGATCTCGATCGCCTGGCGGGGGCGCTGGAGCGCGCCGCACGCGAGCTGCGCCTCTCGCTCGGCGAGCCGGCGGCGCGCCTGTCGTGGACTCAGGCGATGCGCGTCGCCGAATTTCCCGACGCGGTCGAGCGCGTACACCGCGCGCTCGCGGCGCTCAACGCGCCGCTGCAGGAGCAGGCCGAGCGCTCCGAAGGGCTCGGTGCCTGCGCACGCCGATCGACCGAGGCGCTCAGCGTCCTCGCGCGGCTGCGCGAGGAGGAGGGTCGGGCGGACGTACGCTGGGTCGAGGTGTTCGGCCAGTCGGCGCGCCTGAACATCACGCCGCTCTCGTCCGCCGAGCTCTTCGCCCGGCAGATGAGCGACCATCCGCGCGCCTGGATCTTCACCTCCGCCACTCTTGCCGTCGGCGAGGACTTCGGCCATTTCACGCGCGAGCTCGGGCTGCAGGCCGAGGCGCGGCGCTGGGCGAGTCCCTTCGATTTCGCCAGGCAGGCGCTGCTCTATATACCGAAGGGCCTGCCGGGCGATCCGAACGATCCGGCGTTTACGGACGCGGTGATCGAGGCGGTGGCGCCGGTGCTCGAGGCGAGCGGCGGACGCGCGTTCCTGCTCTTCACCACGCATCGCGCGCTGCGCCGCGCGCACGAGTTGCTGAAGGGCCGGCTAAGCTTCCCGCTGCTCGTGCAGGGCACCGGCTCGCGCAGCGAGCTGCTGAAACGCTTCCGCTCGCTCGGCAATGCGGTACTGCTCGGCAGCCAGTCGTTCTGGGAGGGGGTCGACGTGCGGGGCGACGCGCTTTCGCTGGTGGTGATCGACAAGCTGCCGTTCGCGCCGCCCGACGACCCGGTGCTCGCGGCGCGCATCGAGGCGAGTCGCACGGAGGGCGGCAACCCGTTCAACGACCTGCAGCTGCCGCAGGCGGTGCTGCAGCTCAAGCAGGGTGCGGGGCGGCTGATCCGCGACGAGACCGACCGCGGCGTGCTGATGCTCTGCGACCCGCGCCTCGTCTCGAAGGGCTACGGGCGGCAGATCCTGCGCAGCCTGCCGCCGATGAAGCCTACGCGGCTCCTGCGCGAGGTGCAGGAATTCTTTCGTCCTCGAGATGGATCCGGATGATTTCCTCGAAGCTCGAATCGGCGCGGAAGCCGAGCGCGAGCGCGCGCTTGGTCTCGAAGTTGCGCGGCCAGCCGTCGACGATGCGCATGATCGTCGCGTCGGGCTGACGCCGGATCAGCTTCGCCACCTTCTCGCCCGCGATCTTGCGCAGCGCTTCGATCTGTTCGCCGACCGTGGCGGCGATGCCGGGCATGCTGAGGTTTCGCCGCGCGCCCAGCTGCTCGGCCTTGAGGGTCGATGCGTGGATCAGGAAACCGATCGCGGCGCGCGGTGAAGCAAACCAATGCCGCACCGTTTCCGGTACCGGCAGCACCGCTTCCTGGCCGGCGAGCGGCTCGCGGATGATGCCGGAGAAGAATCCGGAGGCGGCGAGGTTCGGCTTGCCCGGCCGGACGCAAATCGTCGGCAGGCGGATACCGACGCCGTCGCAGAAGCCCTTGCGGCTGAAGTCGGAGAGCAGCAGCTCGCAGATCGTCTTCTGCGTGCCGTAGCTGGTGAGCGGCGCGTTGAGGAACTCGTCGCCGATCGCCTCCGGGAAAGGCGCGCCGAACACGGCGATGGACGATGCGAAGACGACACGCGGCTTGTAGCCGTCACCGATCTTGCGGATCGCGTCGAAAAGGCGCCGTGTGCCGTCGAGGTTGATGCGGTAGCCCTTCTCGAAGTCGGCCTCGGCCTCGCCCGAGACGATCGCCGCGAGGTGGAAAATGACGTCGGGGCGCGAGGCGACGAGCTTCTCCGTCTCGCCAGGCGCGGAAAAGTCGGAGACGATGCTCTCCGGGCCGGCGGAGACGATGTCGTGGAGGATGAGGTCGTGTTTTCCGCTCAGCCGCTCGGTCAGCTTGCGACCGATCATTCCCGCGGCGCCGGTGATCAGCGCCCTCACCAGTTTGGATCCCAGAGGCGCCACCACGGCACATCCGGCCGGATCTCTTTCCCCGAAAGGAAGCGGCTGTTGGGGAAGTTGGTGCGCATGACGCGAGTGGTGTCGTCGCGCAGCGCCTCCATGCCGAGCGCGTCGTACGCCCTGGCGAGGACGAAGACCGCTTCCTCCACCGCCGGCGCCGTCTGGTAGGTCTTGATCGCGTACTGCGCGCGGTTGGCGGCGGCGAGATAGGCGCCGCGCCGCATGTAATAGCGCGCCACGTGCACTTCGTACGACGCGAGCGAATTGACGATATAGCGCATGCGCGCCGCGGAATCCTCGGCGTACTTCGAGTCCGGGAAGCGGGTGATGACTTCCTTGAAGGCGTTGAACGCGTCGCGCGCCCCCCGTGGATCGCGGTCCGAGAGGTCGGGCGTGGTCAGCCACCACAGCACGCCCAGGGTCTCGTTGAAATTGATCAGGCCCTTCAGGTACCAGGCGTAGTCGACGTTCGCGTGATTGGGATAGAGCTTGATGAAGCGGTCGGCGGCGGCGACGGCGGAAGCGCGCTCGTTGTCCTTCCAGTTGCAGTAGGCGACCTCGAGCTGCGCCTGCTGCGCGTAGCGGCCGTAGGGGTAGCGCGCCTCGAGCTTCTCCAGGTACTTGATCGCCTTCGGCCAGTCCTTGCTGGTCATGGCGTCCTTGGCCTCGCCGTAGAGCTTCTGCGCCGACCAGCCGAGCGTCTCATCGTCGGAAGAATTGAGGCTGCCGCAGGCGGCGAGCGTCAGCAGCAGGAGCGCAGCAAGTAAACTTCTGAGCATGGGACGGCAGGATTATACGAGGAGAGGCAAGGTTATCGAACGCGAATGGGATGAGACGTTCGTCGCCCCGCTTTCGGCCACGGTGCCGCGCGAGATGGGCGGCCTGCGTCTCGACCAGGCACTGGCGCGCCTGTTTCACCAGTACTCGCGTAACCGCCTGCAGGCGTGGCTGGAGCAGGGACACATCAAGGTCGACGGCAAGCGCCTGTCGCCGCGGCATCCGGTCACCGGCGGCGAGCGCGTCGTGCTCGAGCCGCCGCGCCTGCCCGATGCCGCCTCGCCGCGCGCGCAACGCATGCCGCTCAAGATCGTTTTCGAGGACGACGCGCTGATCGTCATCGACAAGCCGGTGGGTCTGGTCGTGCATCCGGGCGCCGGCCAGCCCGATCGCACGCTGATGAATGGGCTGCTCGCGCATGCGCCGGCGCTCGCGGGCGTGCCGCGCGCAGGCATCGTCCATCGCCTGGATAAGGACACGAGCGGGCTGCTGGTCGTCGCCAAGACCGTGGTCGCGCAGTCGAGCCTGGTCGAGCAGCTCGCGAGCCGCAGCATGCGCCGCACCTATCTCGCCCTGGTCCAGGGCGACCCGCCCGCGAGCGGCGCCATTGACGCGCCGGTCGGCCGTGACCCGCGCGCCCGCACCCGCATGGCGGTGACGCATCGCGGCAAGGAATCGCGCACCACGTACCGCGTGGTGGAGCGCTTCGGCAGCGCGGCGCTGCTCGAATGCCGGCTCGACACCGGGCGCACGCACCAGATCCGTGTCCATTTCCAGCACATCCGCCACCCGCTCATCGGCGACACCGTCTATCGCCGCGGCACTCGCCACGGCATTAATTTCCCGCGCCAGGCGCTGCACGCCGCCGAGCTCAGCCTGGTGCACCCGTCGTCGCGCGAGACCATGACCTGGCGCTCGCCGCTGCCGCGCGACATGAAGCGGCTGCTGGACGAGTTGCGGACTCGCTAGTGAATCGACTCGTCTTCGGCTGATGGATTTCATCGTTCCCACCTGGCCCGCGCCGCCCAATGTGCAGGCGCGCGTCACGCTGCGCGAGATGGGCAACATGGCCAGCGAAGAGGGGCGCGACGAGCTCGGCGGCCTTCTGCTGCACGAACCGGTATGGCTGCGCCAGGTGCACGGCACGGCGGTCATCGACGCCGATTCGCCGCCGCCTTCGCCCACCGGCGACGCCGCCTTCGCCCGCAGGCGCGGCAGCGTCTGCGCGGTGATGGTCGCCGACTGCATGCCGGTGTTCTTTACCGACGGCACGCAGGTCGCCGTGGCCCATGCGGGCTGGCGCGGCCTCGCGGCCGGCGTGCTGGAGGCGACTCTGGAGAAGTTCGATGCCGGCAAGGTCATCTGCTGGCTCGGCCCGGCGATCGGTCCCAAGGCGTACGAGGTGGGCGAAGACGTGCACGCGGCTTTCGCCGGCTGCGAATCCGCCTTCACGCCGGCGCGGCCGGGCCACTGGCTGCTCGATCTCTACGCGGTCGCGCGCGAGCGCTTGAGGGGCGTGAAGGGAATCTACGGCGGCGACTTCTGCACCTACACGGACCAGAAGCGCTTCTTTTCCTATCGTCGCGACAAGGCGCAGGAAAGAATGGCCGCCCTGATCTGGGTGACGGCGTAGAATCCCCCGCCCCATGACTCTCGGCTGGATTCTCGCGGCGAGCTTCGCCGGCGGCACGCTCTCCGCCGGCCTGGCCGCGTTCTCGCTCGCGCTGCGCGCCTCGTGGGTGCCGATGCTCGTCTCCTACGCCATCGGCGCGCTGCTCGGCGCCGCGTTCCTCGGCGTGATTCCCGAGGCGTTCGCGAAAGGGCCGCCGCAACAGGCCGCGGCCGCGATCCTGGGCGGCATCTTCGGCTTCTTCGTCCTGGAGAAGCTGCTGCTGTGGCGCCACTGCCATACGGAAAACTGCGAAGTCCACGACCCGCACCAGCTGACCGCGAGCCCTTCGGGCGCTCACGACCATGGCCGCAGCGGCGCGCTGATCATCGTCGGCGACACGGTGCACAATTTTCTCGACGGCGTTCTGATCGCTGCGGCATTCCTGCAGAGCATCGAGCTCGGGATCCTCACCGCCATCGCCATCGTCGCGCACGAGATTCCGCAGGAGGTCGGCGACTTCCTGATCCTGCTTCATTCGGGCTACTCGCGCGCCCGTGCGCTGGCGATCAACCTGCTCTCGTCGGCGGCGACGATGGTCGGCGGGGTGCTGGGCTATTTCGGCCTGCAGATCGTTTCCGGCTGGGAAACCATCCTGCTCGGCATCGTCGCGGCGAGCATGATCTACGTCGCCGTGGCCGATCTCATCCCCGGATTGCACCGCCGTCCGGAGCTCCGCGACACCGCCTCGCAGGCGCTCCTCATCGCCCTCGGCATCGGCACCATCGCGCTCACCGGATCGCTGCTCTCGCACTAGTCCCAAAGAGCCATAGGATCAGTGCCTTAAGAGGCATTTGACGGGCGCTCTTGTGCGTCGCAAAATCGGCCCGCGATGCAAGCCGCAACGGCCGATGCAGTCCTGTCCGCGATCGCCCAATCCCAGAACGAAGTCACGCAGGGCTGGATGAGCTTGATGGCGTCGGCGCCGTGGTTCGCCGAGCTGCAGAAAAGCGGCGGCGCGATCCAGACCGACTACTACGAGAAGCAGATGCGGCTTTGGTCGGCGCTGCTCTCCGGCCGCTCGGAGAACGTCGTTGAGACGCAGGGGGCCGACCGCCGCTTCTCGTCAAAGGAATGGCGCGACAACGCCTACTACGACTATCTGCGGCAGTCCTACCTGCTGGTCTCGGGCTACCTCGAGCAGCTCGTTGAGGCCGCCCAGCTCGACGAGATGGCGAAGGACCGGGCGCGCTTCGCGGTGCGCCAGTGGGTCGACGCGATGTGCCCGGCGAACTTTGCCGCGACCAACCCGGCGGTGCTCGCTGCGGCGATCGCCTCGCACGGCGAGAGCATGACCCGCGGCCTCGGTAACCTGCTCGGCGACATGCAGAAGAAGCGCATCAGCCAGACCGACGAAGCCGCCTTCGAGGTCGGCCGCAACCTGGGCGTCACGCCCGGCGACGTGGTGTTCGAGAACGAATTGATCCAGCTCATCCAGTACCGGCCGACGACCAAGGATGTCGCGGCACGGCCGCTGGTGATGGTGCCGCCGTGCATCAACAAGTTCTACATCCTCGACCTGCAACCCGAGAACTCGTTCGTCGCGCACGCCGTGGCGCAGGGCAACACCGTCTTCATGGTGTCCTGGCGCAACGTGGGTCCGGAGCAGGGCCACTTCACGTGGGACGACTATCTGGAAAAAGGCGTGCTGACCGCGCTTCGCGTCGCGAAGGAAATCGCCGGCAGCAAAGAGGTGAATGCGCTCGGCTTCTGCGTGGGGGGGACGCTGCTCGGCGCTGCTCTCGCCGAGAAAAGGCCGGGCGGGGTGACGAGCGTGACGCTGCTCGCCACCATGCTCGACTTCGCCGATACCGGCCAGATCGGTCTGTTCGTCGACGAGGCGATGGTCGCGGCGCGCGAGGCGACCATCGGCAAGGGCGGCATCTTCCCCGGCGCCGAGCTCGCTTTCGTGTTTTCCAGCCTGCGCGCCAACGATCTCGTCTGGCCGTATGTGGTGAACAACTACCTGCTCGGCGGCAAGCCCGCCGCGTTCGATCTTCTCTACTGGAACTCAGACAGCACCAACCTGCCAGGCCCGATGTACTGCCACTACCTGCGCAATACCTATCTCGAGAACAAGCTCAAGGACCAGGGGGACTTCGGCAGGATCGGCGTGCCGCTGTTTGTCGTGGCGACGCGCGAAGACCACATCGTCCCGTGGCGCACCGCGTACCAGAGCCTGCGCCTGTTCAATGGAGAAAAAGCGTTTGTTCTCGGCGCCAGCGGCCACATTGCCGGCATCGTCAATCCTCCGGAGAAGAAGCGGCGCAGCCACTGGCTGTTCGAGAGCCATCCCCAGGATGCGGACGACGGGCTCGCCGCAGCGAAGGAAATCAAGGGCAGCTGGTGGCCGCGCTGGA
>WNFL01222564.1_pt2 | contig 12223 bp, 16 predicted proteins | sample 5400361 | NCBI WGS metagenome assembly WNFL01 (sample SAMN13153351, study PRJNA577476) | soil metagenome | isolation source: 40 cm soil on Douglas fir-dominated hillslope | place: USA:California | collected 2013-09-17
CTGCCCGCAGCAGATCGAGGAGGCGCTGATGTCGGGCGTGACGACCATGCTCGGCGGCGGCACCGGACCCGCGACCGGCACCTTCGCCACCACCTGCACGCCGGGACCGTGGCACATCCGCGCCATGCTCGAGGCGGCCGAAGCGTACCCGATGAACCTCGGCTTCCTCGGCAAGGGCAACGCGTCGCTGCCGCTGCCCTTGATCGAGCAGGTGAAAGCCGGCGCCATCGGCCTGAAGCTCCACGAGGACTGGGGCACGACGCCGGCGGCGATCGACAATTGCCTCGCCGTCGCCGACAAGATGGACGTGCAGGTCGCGATCCACACCGACACGCTGAACGAGTCCGGATTCGTCGAGGCCTCGATCGCCGCGTTCAAGGGCCGCACCATCCACACCTTCCACACCGAGGGCGCGGGCGGCGGCCACGCGCCCGACATCATCAAGGTCTGCGGCCAGCCGAACGTGCTGCCTTCGTCGACCAACCCGACGCGTCCCTACACGGTGAACACCATCGCCGAGCACCTCGACATGCTGATGGTGTGCCACCACCTCGACCCGGCGATCGCCGAGGACGTGGCGTTCGCCGAGTCGCGCATCCGCCGCGAGACCATCGCCGCCGAGGACATCCTGCACGACCTGGGCGCGTTCTCGATGATGTCGTCGGACTCGCAGGCCATGGGTCGGGTCGGCGAGGTGATCATCAGGACGTGGCAGACCGCGCACAAGATGAAGGTTCAGCGCGGTTCCCTGAAGAATGATTCAAGGAATGACAATCACAGAATCAAGAGATACATCGCCAAGTACACCATCAACCCGGCGATCGCCCACGGCATCTCGCACGAGGTCGGCTCGCTCGAGGAAGGCAAGCTCGCCGACATCGTCCTGTGGCGGCCCGCGTTCTTCGGCGTGAAGCCCTCGACGATCCTGAAAGGCGGCGCCATCGCGGCGGCGGCGATGGGCGATCCGAACGCGTCGATCCCGACGCCGCAGCCGGTGCACTACCGGCCGATGTTCGGCGCCAACCTGCTGCGAGGCTCGGTGACCTTCGTCTCCAAGGCTTCCCTGAAGACGAAAGCGGTCGAGAAGCTGAAACGGCCGCTGGTCGCCGTGAAGAACACCCGCCGCATCGGCAAGAAGCACATGGTGCACAACGACGCGCTGCCCGAGATGCGCGTCGATCCGCAGACCTACGAGGTGCGAGCCGACGGCGAGCTGCTGACCTGCGAGCCGGCGAAGGTGCTGCCCATGGCGCAGCGCTACTTCCTCTTCTGATGGACCGCCTGAAGCTCTCCTTCGAGCAGCGCCGGCGCAGCCGGCTGCGCGCGCGCCTGGAGTCGGGCGAGGAAGTGGCGCTGATCCTGCCGCGCGGCACGATCCTCCACCACGGCGCCCGGGTCACGGCGCGCGACGGGCGCGAGCTCGAGATCGAGGCGGCGCCCGAGAAGCTCGCGCACATCGAGTGCGACGACGTCGCGCGCGTCGCCTACCACCTCGGCAACCGGCACGTGCCGGTGCAGATCGGCGCCGGGTTCCTGCGCATCGCCGAGGATCACGTGCTCGAAGAGCTCGCGCGCAGGCTCGGCGCAAGAGTGACCCACGTCGAAGCTCCCTTCGAGCCCGAAGCTGGCGCTTATCACCGCCACGACGAGATGGGTCATGGGGGAAAGATCCATGATCACTTTCACGACCACGGATGAGCCTCGCCCGCCTGCTGCAGCTCGCGAGCCCGGCATTGCCGGTCGGTGCCTACAGCTATTCGCAGGGCCTGGAAGCCGCGATCGAGGCGGGGATCGTCAAGGATGAAGAGACCGCGGCGCGCTGGATCGGCGACGTGCTCGAGCTCTCGCTCGCGCGCTTCGAGCTGCCGGTGCTGGCGCGGCAGCTGCGCGAGCCGTCGCAGGCCATGAACGACCTCTTCCTCGCCGGCCGCGAGACCGCCGAGCTGCGCGCCGAGACGCTGCAGATGGGCGGGTCGCTGGCGAAGCTCCTCGCCGATCTCGGCGTCGAAGTTCCGATCGCGCAGCCGGCCTATCCGAGCGCCTATGCCTGCGCCGCACGCCATTGGGGCATCGCGCCGCGCGACGCGCTGATCGCCTACGCCTGGTCCTGGCTCGAGAACCAGGTCATGGCCGCCGTGAAAGCCGTGCCGCTCGGCCAGACGGCGGGGCAGCGGATTCTCCTCGCGTTCGGGGCACGCCTCGAAGAGCTTTCGCAATGCGATTTGAACGAAGAATCGTGGAGCAACCTCGCGCCGGGGCTGGCGTTCCTTTCGGCGCGCCACGAGAAACAGTACTCGAGGCTGTTCCGCTCATGACCCTGCGCGTAGGCATCGGCGGGCCGGTGGGCTCGGGCAAGACGGCGCTGACGCTGGCGCTCTGCCGCGCGCTGCGCGGCAAGTACGAGCTGGCGGTGGTCACCAACGACATCTGCCCGAGCGCATCATCGGCGTCGAGACCGGCGGCTGCCCGCATACCGCGATCCGCGAAGACGCGTCGATCAACCTCGAGGCCGTGGCGCGGCTGCAGGGCCGTTTCCCCGACGTGCAGGTGGTGTTCGTCGAATCGGGCGGCGACAACCTCGCCGCGACCTTCAGTCCCGAGCTCTCGGACCTGACCCTCTACGTCATCGACGTCGCCGCGGGCGACAAGATCCCGCGCAAGGGCGGGCCGGGCATCACCAAGTCGGACCTGCTGGTGATCAACAAGATCGACCTCGCGCCCATGGTCGGCGCCTCGCTCGAGGTGATGGAGCGCGACGCGAAGCGGATGCGCGGCGAGCGGCCGTTCGTCTTCACCAACCTCAAGACCGGCCAGGGCCTCGAGCAGGTGGTCCGCTTCATCGAGGCGGAGGGGCTGCTGTAGGCGAGTCGAGCTCGTAGCCGGCCGCGACCCAGGAATCCACGCCGCCGAGGAGGGGACGGACGCGCGTGTAGCCGAGATCGATCAGGGTCTTCGCCGCCGAGGCCGCGCTCGCCTCGTTCGGGCAATCGCAGAAAAAGATGATGTCGCGGTCCGCGGGCAGGCGCCCGGCGTTGGCGCGCACCTCGGCCAGAGTCATGACGATCGCACCTGGAATGGAGCGCTGCGTCTCTCCGGCGCCTGCGCGGCCGCGCAGGTCGACGACGACGGGCTTGTCCTTCCCTGTCATGAGCTGCCGCAGCTCGTGGACCGTGATCCGCGCGACGCGCAGCGTCTTGTACAGACGTCGCCGCTCCCACCACTTGAACGCGACATAGAGGCAAAGCAGCGCGACGAGCAGCGCAACGGCGATCGCGCCGAGGTGCTCGGCCCATGCCAGGAGGGCGCCGAGCTGGGCGTGGAAGACCCAGCCGGCACCGACCGCGAGCCCGGCCCACAGCAGCGTGCCGAGCGCGTTCAGGGCGAGAAAGCGGAGCAGGCCGTAGCGCATCGCACCGGCGAGCGGCGGAGCGACGGTGGAAAGGCCCGGAATGAACTTGCCGACGACGAGCGTCGCCCCGCCCCAGCGCTCGAACTGCGTCTGCGTCTGCCGCACGCAGGAATCGGGCGACAGCGAGATGCGGCAGAGAAAGGTCAGCACGCGCCGCCCGTAGTAGCGGCCCGCCGCGTACCAGAGCCCATCGCCGATCATGCACGCGACGAAGGCGAGCGCCAGCACAGCCGTCGCCGAGAGCTTGCCTTCCGCCGCGAGCGCGCCCGAGACGACCAGCGCGGGAACCGCCGGGATCGGCGCGCCGACCTGTTCGAGCAGCACGTTGGCGAAAACGAGCGCGAGGCCGTAGCGCTCGATCAGGCGGTCCATCGGCGCACTATACAAACGAATCGGGCCGGGTCCGCTCCGGCAAAAAAAAGCCAGTACTCCATGCCACGGTTAAAAGACGTAAAACCCGCCGGGGTGTCATGGTTTTCCGGACAGCACAGCTCTGTGCCGTCGGGTACATTTCGCCGCGATGGCCGAAGAAGATCACAAGAAGTTCCGCTATCTGAACCATGCGGAGTTCTCCGCGCTGGATATACACGCCAGAGCCGAATATCTCCTCAAGGCGTCCAAGGCTCTCGCTGGCATGACGGAAGAATTGGCGGCGCACGTTAAACGCCGGGACGACGAACAAAAGAAGTAGCGATGTCCCTCCATAGGGCTGGGGCCAGCACTCCCGGTCACGGTTACTTGAGGGGAATCCCCGACGACGCCGCGCAAGCGCAGAAATGTACGTTTTGGTACATTCGGCCAGGCATGGAAGAACAAAAGCCTTTCCGCCTTCTCAGCCACGACGAGTTTGACCGGCTCACCACGCGCGAGCGCGTCGAATACCTGCGCGACGCCATCGCGGCCCTTGACGAACTCAGGTCGCAATTCCGGTCGCAGATATTCATGGATGTATCCGCCCGCCGCGATACCAAGCAGTAGCCCAGCGTCCCGGATAGTCCGGCCTAGTCCCGGCATATCCGCCCGTGGTACGGCAACTCCCATATCACCAAAAAAAAGCCCCCGCCCATTTCTGGGCAGGGGCTGGAAGGCAGGCCGGCCGGACTAAGCGCCGGGCTGCGTATTGCTCGTTGCGATGTTCAGACTGCGGGCGCCTGACGGCGGCGCCGGCGTCTTGCTCTGTTGCGGCGCTGCCAGTCCATGGCGGTCTCTTACCTCAGGCAGCGCGCCGGGTGACGGCCACGCTCGACGCCTTGTCCAGCATGGAGATGTCGCCGCCGAGTTCCGCGCCTTCCTCGACCTTGATCTTGGTGTAGCGGATCTTGCCGGAGACCTTGCCCGTGGCGTGGATGACGAGCTGCTTGCGCACCGTGAGCTCGCCCTCGAAGCGGCCGTGGATCTCGGCGTTGTCGACCGCGATCGTGCCCTGGAACACGCCGTGCTCGGTGATCTCGAGCACGCGCGAGTCGAGGGTCGCCTCGACGCGGCCTTCGACGATCAGCGTATCGCAGTCGCTGATCTCGACGCCCTTCAGCTTGATGTCCGGGCCGACGACCAGCTTCGCCTCGCGGCGCGCGTCGACTTTCGGCTCGTCCTTCATGCTCTGCTCGGGCGCAGTGTTCGCCGCCGGCACAGAGGCATTGCTCACCGGCTGGGCCGGGCGGAAGAAGTTGTCGTCGCGCTTCTCGTCGCGCTTTCTGAAGAATCCGTCTTTCTGTAGCACTTTGTTCGCCCTCGCTGTAGTGATGGGTGGGACAGCGCGTACTTGATTGCATGAACCATGCCGACGGGCTGGTTCGCGGGAAAACAAAGACTTAACCGCTGAAGGGAAAATCCTGTAGTCGCCGCTCGACGACGGGAAACCCCGACAATCGCGCAGCGCTTTGTTTGTCTGCGCTTTTTCTTGTCGGGCGAGCGCTACAACACGAACTGGCGCAGCAGGCGCCCCGGCAATCGCTCGCCGCGAGGCGCGCCCGCCTCGATGATGCGCTCGCCGTTGACCCAGACGCTGTGCACGCCGGCGCCTTGCGAGACGAGCCGCGACTGGCCGGCCGGAAGGTCGCGGGCGCGGCGCGTCGCGATCCGCCCGACGGTGGCGGGATCGAAGAGCAGCAGGTCGGCGAAGCAGCCCGGCCTGAGCGCGCCGCGCTCCGGGATGCCGAAGACCTGTGCCGGCTGGCCGGTGAGCCGCCAGGCCGCGTCGGCGAGGCTCATCGTGCCCCGCTCGCGCACCCAGTGGCCGAGCAGGTGCAGTCCGTAGCCCGCATCGTTGAAGAAAGTGAGATGCGCGCCGGCATCGGAGAGCGAGACGAGCGAGGCGGGATGGCGCAGCATCCGGCCGACCGCGTCCTCGTCGGAGTTGAGGAGCAGGGCGCTGAACACCGGCGCGAGATCCTCCTCGAGCGCGAGGTCGAGCAGCAGATCGAGCGGATCTTTCCCCGCCTCGCGGGCGAGCTCGCCGATCGAGCGCTGCTCGAATTGCGCCCGTGCGGACTCGACGACCTGCACCTTGTCCCACTCGGCGTTGAAGATGCGAAAGTGCGCCGGCCGCAACAGCTCCTCGCGGACGGCATCGCGAAACGCTCTTTCCTGCAGCTTCGTGCGGTAAGCGTCGCCCTGGAGCGAAAAGGCGGGCTGCCAGGAGTCGAGCCCCGAGAACAGGTAGGGCGAGTCGAGCTTGAATTCCATGGCAAGCGGGCAACACGAGACCGCGCCGAGCAGCCTGCGGCCGCGGTCGTTGGCTGCCTGGATCGCTTCCAGGTCGTTGAATACCGCGTCGGGATTGGTGCTGCTGTGGAGGAGCGCGGCGATGACCATCGGCCGTCCCGACTGCGCCGCCAGCTCCTCGAGGAAGGCGACGCTCGTCTGCCCGCCCTTGGTGAGCATGAAGACGCCGCCGCGCCCGGCCTCCTTCAGCGCCCCGGCGAGGGCGCGCATCTCGGCCTCGTCGGCGAGGCGCGAGGGCATGGGCCGGCCGGCGTCGCCGTTGTGCGCCGGCGAGGTGCTGGTGGAGAAGCCGATCGCACCCGCGCGCAGCCCTTCGATCAGCACCTTTTTCATCTGCAGAACTTCGGCTTGCGTCGCCGCGCGCTCCGTGGCCGCCTCGCCCATGACCCAGGTGCGGATCGAGGAGTGGCCGGCGAAGGCGGCGATGTTGAGCGCGCTGCCCTGGCGCTCGAGCATGTCGAGGTACTGCGGCAGCGACTCGAATTCCCAGCGGATGCCGGCGCGCAGCGCGGCGAGCGACATGCCCTCGACCTGCGTCAGATTCTTCATCACCAGCTCGCGGTCGCGCGGGCGGCAGGGCGCGATGGTGAAGCCGCAGTTGCCGATCACCGCGGTGGTGACGCCGAGGGAAGGCGAGGGCGACGCCCACGGATCCCAGGTGAGCTGCGCATCGTAATGGGTGTGGTTGTCGATGATGCCCGGCATGAGCGCGAGGCCATCGGCGTCGATCGTTTCTTTTGCTTTCGCCTTGACCTGCCCGATCTCAGAAATTTTTGCCTGATCGACTGCCAGATCCCCGCGGTAGGGAGCGGAACCCAGGCCGTCGAGAAGCAGCGCGTTGCGGATGACGAGGTCGTGCATCGCGGCTCAGTATACTTGCGGCCCATGTTTGATCTGAAAGGCAAAATCGCCGTCGTCACCGGCGGCGCGAAGGGCATCGGCGCCGCGACCGCGAAGCTCATGCGCGAGGCCGGCGCGACGGTTCATGTGCTCGACATCGAATCGGGTTGCGACGTGACCGACGAGCCGGCGGTCAAGGCCGCCTTGTCCCGCATCGGCGAGCTCGACATCCTGGTGAACAACGCCGGCCGCGCGGTGCGCAAGCCGGCGGTGGACCTCTCGGCCGGCGAATGGGACGAAGTCCTGGACCTCAACCTCAAGGCGGTATTCCTTTGCTCCAGGAACGCGCATCCCTATCTGAAGAAGCGCGGCGGCGGCTCGATCGTCAACCTGGCGTCGATCATGGGCCTCTCCGGCGGCATTTTCCCGAACGCGTCCTACCAGGCCTCGAAGGGCGGGGTGGTCAACCTCACCCGGGCGCTCGCGCTCGAGTGGGCGCCGGACAACATCCGCGTCAACGCGGTCGCGCCCACCTTCGTGCGCACCGACCTCACCGTGCCGATCTTCTCCAATCCCGAGGTGCTGAAGGCGGTGATGGCGCACAACCCCCTGGGCCGGCTGCCGGAGCCGGAGGAGATCGCCGCGGCCATCGCCTATCTCTGCAGCCCGGCGGCGCGCTGCATTACAGGGATCGTCCTTCCCGTCGACTCCGGCTATCTCGCGAGATAGCTTTCATATTACGGACGGTCCGGCGGGGTAGTCCCTAAGGGCCAGCAATTTGCCTCCCCGGTGAGGCAAGACCCTACGCAGGCGGTTCGTAGCATGGCGGGACTACTCTAATTGGGGCGACCCCATGCTTTCCAGCGTCTGCCAGCAGTTCAACATCCTTGGCGAGCACCCCCTTCCGCAACTCGCGTGGTACGGCGTGCGCATGAACTGCGGCATCCGCACCCAGCTGCGGCGCACCTTCTGGTCGCCGAACTCGGGCGAGACCTCGCGTTTCGCCGAGGGCGACTGGGTGCGCGTGCTCGACCGCGACGCCATGAAGGCGACGCTCAACGGCAGGGCGCGCACGCGCGGGCTGCTTTTTCTCGACTACCAGTGGCCCTACTGCGGCGGCGTCTACCGCGTGCAGAAGGTGATGACCCGGATGCTCGACGACGACGGCATCTTCCGGCCCATCTCGCGCACGGTGCTTCTGGAAGGTGTCAACTGCGGCGGCATCGTCGGCAGCCACGGCTGCGGCAAGGAATGCCCGCTCATGTTCCGCGACGAATGGCTCGTCCCGGCCGAGGCGCCGGTGCAGGCCGCCGAGCGCGCCGCGGGCTCGCTGGTGCGCGTGCGCTCCGAACAGGAGATCCGCGCCACGCTCGACTGGCTCGGCAAGCGCGGCGGGCTGATGTTCATGCCGGAGATGGTGCAATGGACCGGCAAGCGCTTCTCGATCCTCAAGCAGGTCGAGTCGGTGTTCGAGTGCGGGCGCCATACCAAGGCGCGCTCGCCGATCTACATCCTCGAGGGCCTGCGCTGCTCGGGCTCGGTCCTGCAAAGCAAAGGTCCCTGCGACCGCCGCTGCTCGGTGCTCTGGCACGCGGACTGGCTCGCCGATGCGGCCTGAGCCCTGCGAGCTGCTGGTCGTCGGCGCCGGGCCGGCGGGCCTTGCCGCCGCCTTCGCCGCGAGGCGTTGCGGCCTGCCCTGTGTAGTCCTCGAGTGCGAGTACCCCGTGAAGCGTCCGCTGCACTCGCCCCCGCAGGACGTCGAGCTCGCCTGGGGCGAGCTGTACGCCGGCCGGCCGCCGAACGTCAGCCGCGAGGAGATCCTGCGGCACTACTACTGCTTCGCCGCCGAGCAGGGCCTGAAGATCCGCCAGCGCGAGAGCGTGCAGCGCATCGAGCGCGACGGCGAGGGCTTCTTCGTCCGCTCGAGCCGCCGCGACTACCGCGCGCAGAAAGTGCTGATAGCCACCGGCGGCTTCGGCCTGACGCGGCGGCTGAACGTGCCGGGCGAGACTTCGTCGCGCGTCGCGCACCGCTTCGTCGACGGCGCGCCGTTCGCCGGCCGCGAGGTGCTGGTGGCGGGCGGCGGCAACTCCGCCGCGGAAGCGGCGCTCTGGCTGTATCAGGCGAAGGCGAAAGTGACGCTGTCGCTTCGCCGGCCCTCTTTCGCGCCGCGCCACGGCGCCACGGACGCCTATACCTCGGTCAAGCCGTTCAACGCCGCGCCGCTGCTCGCGCTCGCCGAGCGCGGCGAAGTGAAGATTCTTTTTTCTTCACAGGTCGTCGAGATCACGCCGCAAACCGCGATCCTCGAGCACGACGGCAAACGTCTGGAAATCGTTTCTTCGAAGATCTTTGCCCTGCTCGGCGCGGATCCGGACGTCGGCCTTCTCCGCCAGGCCGGCGCCGCCATCGCCGCCGACGGCCGGCCGGTGTACGACCCGGGCACTTACGAGACCACGGTTCCCGGCCTCTACGTCGCCGGCCATCTGACGCGCGAGCTGCACATCCCGAAGGCCCTGGCGATCACGCCGAAGATCGTGCACCGCATGGCCGGCGCGCGGCCTTCGGCGGAAGGCGCGAGCGTTGGCCTCGACGCGCTGGCGCGTGTTGCGAAGGCCCTGCGCCGCCGCAGCGAGCTTGTCCGCCTGCTGATCCGCGAGTACCCGCTGCTGCGCCGCCCGGTGCAGATGGCCGACGCGGCCAACCTGATGCGCGACCGGCGCCTGTCGCTTGCCTGGCGCCTCGCCAGCCGCTATCCGCTCGTTCTCAGCGTGATTCGCTCGATCCGCGCCTACGCTTCATGAACCAGGCGCTCGCCCTCAGGGAGACGTACTCGAAGGACGACGTCGTTGCCTACTATGCGAAGTACGACGAGCTGCAGAAGCCGGAAGAGAGCATTCTTCGCCACCTCGGCCCGGGTCTCTGGGCGATGCGGATGCTCGATGTCGGCGTCGGCGGCGGGCGGATCACGAAGCACTTCGCGCCGCGCGTGCGCGAGTACCACGGCATCGACCTCTCGCCGCGGATGGTCGAGCTCTGCCGCGAGCGCTTCGCGGGCTCCATCCCGCGGGAGCGCTTCGCGGTGCGCGACATGCGCGAGCTCGATGTCTATCCGGCGCGCGCTTTCGACCTGATCTTCATCAGCTACAACACGCTCGACCATCTCAGCCCGCAGGAGCGCGCGGCGTTCCTCGCCGCGGCGCGGCGCGCCATCGATCCGGGCGGCTATCTCTGCTTCTCCAGCCATAACATCGCCTGCCTCGCGCGCTGGATCTCGCTCGGCCACTGGCTAGGAGGGAATTTCTGGCGCCACCCGAGGAGCGGGCTGCGCAGGCTGCGCCAGCGCGCCCGGCTGTTGCAGCTCAACCGAGAGGCGCTTGCGCAGCAGACGAGCGCCGACTGCGTGGTGATCACCAACGGCACGCACGACGATTTCGAGATGCGCAGCTGCTACGTGCGCACCGAAGCGCAGGTCCGCGCGCTGAACGAGGCCGGATTCCGCTCGGTGCGGGTCTACTCGCTCGACACCGGCGCCGAGCTGCGCGGCGCGGAGATCGCGCGCGCCGCGGACCGCTGGCTCTACTACCTCGCCTCTTAGGCAATAATGGCGGCGTGAAGCGCCGCCGCTCCTCCCGCCTCGCCGCCTGGCTCGCTGCCTTGGCGATGGCTCTGCAGGCGTTCTGGCCGCTCGTGGCGCAGGCGAAGCCGGCGAACGCGCTCGTGCCGGTGTGCACCGTCGAGGGCGTCACGCACTACCTCGAGGTGCCGCTGCCCGCGGAGCACAAGTCCACCGGGCACCAGCATTGCGCCTTCTGCGTCTTCGGCTCGGCATTGCCCGGGCACGACGGGGCCGCCGTAGGAGTTTTTGACCCGGTTTCGCACGTTTACGACTATTTCGCTTCCTCCGCTCCGGATACCGATTTCTTCGCACCCGGCGACGCACGCGCGCCGCCCGTTCTCCCGATGGTCGACGTCGACGACAACCATTACGGGAGAACCAGTGAAACGAATTCTGCTTTGCGCCGCACAGGCGGCGCTGCTTCTACCGAGCATCGCGGCGGCATCGTGCGGCTCGGCCTTCTGCACCGTTAACACCAGCTGGGACGTGCACGGCGCCTGGCTGGAGCCGGGCACACGGCTCGATTTCCGCTACGAGCGCATCGACCAGGACCAGCCCATGTCGGGCAGCCGCAAGGTCGGCGTCGGCGAGATCCCGCGCCATCACGACGAGGTGTTCACGCACAACCGCAACTACGTGACGACGCTCGATCACACGATCAACGGCGACTGGGGCGTAAGCCTGGTCCTGCCGTACGTCTACCGCGAGCACTTTCACATCCACAACCACATGGGCGCGCAAGAAGAAGAACGCTGGAACTTCAACGATCTCGGCGACGCACGGGTCATGGCGCGCCGGCGTCTTGCGAGCTTTGATTCGACCGCGCCTTCGCTCGGCACCCTGGGGCTGACGTTCGGCCTCAAATTGCCGACCGGCCAGGTCAACGTGGTGAACGACGACGGCGAGCGCGCGGAACGCTCGCTGCAGCCGGGCAGCGGCACCACCGACCTGCTCCTCGGCCTGTTCTACTCGTCGCTCCGGCCTACGAAGAGCTTGTCGAGCTTCATTCAGGCGCAGGCGCAGCTGCCGCTCAATGCGCACGAGGATTATCGGCCGGGCAACCGGCTCTCGCTCGATACCGGCGTGCGCTATGCGCTCGGCGAGAGCTGGGGCGCGCTGCTGCAAGCGAACCTGCTGTGGCGCGGACGCGACCGCGGCCTGCAGGCCGAGCCCGAGGACACCGGAGGCACGTCGCTCTTCCTCAGCCCCGGGGTGAGCCTTGGGGTCGGCAAGAGCCTCCAGGCGTACGGCTTCTTCCAGGTGCCGCTCTACCAGTACGTGAACGGCGTTCAGCTCACGGCGCGCAAAGCCTTCACCATCGGCGCTAACCTTCGCTTCTAGCGAGGAGGGGCGATGAAGTTTCCCAACGAGGACGCGAAGTACCGGGCGGCGCGCAGCAAGCTTCTCAAATCAGAAATAGACCTGAGGCGGCGGGTCGAGAAGGTCGCCTTGCAGCGCCGCAAGCTTCCGCCGGGCGGCAAGGTGCCCGAGGACTACGTCTTCGATTCCGAGGCGGGCAACGTGCGTCTCTCGGAGCTCTTCGTCACCGGCGACACGCTCGTCGCCTACAGCTTCATGTTCGGGCCGAAGATGAGCAAGCCCTGCCCGATGTGCACTTCCTTCCTCGACGG
>WNFL01003282.1_pt1 | contig 12221 bp, 10 predicted proteins | sample 5400361 | NCBI WGS metagenome assembly WNFL01 (sample SAMN13153351, study PRJNA577476) | soil metagenome | isolation source: 40 cm soil on Douglas fir-dominated hillslope | place: USA:California | collected 2013-09-17
ATGATTTATTGACGGTGCCGATGTATGCCATTGGGGGGGTGGGTGTGATCTCTGTCCTGGCCAACGCTCTTCCTGTAATTTTCAAAGCTATGAAAGAGTATGTGCTCGCCGGCGATTATGCAAAAGCCAGCGCTGAACAATTCAAAATTCTGGATATCAATGGTCCGATGTACGAAGAAGGAAATCCGGTAGGAGTAAAGGAAGTAATGGCACAGATGGGGATCTGCTCTTCTTTCGTGCGATTGCCGTTGGTTCCGGCATCGACCGTCTTGAAGGCAAAGATCAAAGCCCTTCGCGGGAAACTATAAATGAAAAAAGGGCCAACAGCCCCTTTTCTATTTCTACACGTATCTCCGGATTACTCCTTATTCTTCAATTCCTGAACCTCAGCCCTGATGGCTTGGGCGATGTTTTTAAGGTCTTGCATACCTTTCCGCACACGGGTACCAGCAGCGCTGTTGCCCTTGTTGTAAAATTTGTCTGCATCACCTTCGATGGATGCAATCAGGGCCTTTAGTTCTTCAAATTTTTTCATTGGTATATGGTTTTTGTGGATTAAACAATGCTGTTCCTTTTGCTAAATTAAAGAAAACGCCGAAAAAACAAGTTAAAAAGCGGTTTTTTTTAAACTCCCCTCGTCACCGATACCAGCTCTTCCTTCTTGTAAAACCCGTTGTCCAGCTTCTCTTTGAGCGCCGAAAAGGCAGTCAAAGTGCGTTCCACATCGGCCATGGAATGAGCCGCCGTGGGTATTATTCGGAACATTATAACATCCTTAGGCACAACAGGATAGATCACCACCGAGCAGAAAAGGTGATAGTTCTCCCTCAAGTCCATAGCCATGTTGGCCGCTTCCCCAACTCCCCCCTTGAACAGCACCGGCGTAACAGGCGACTGGGTGGCCCCTAAATAAAAGCCTCGCTCCCTTAATCCGCCTTGCATGGCACGCACTATTTTCCAGAGATTCTCCTTCATTTCCGGCCGGGTCTTGAGCAATTCCAGTCTCTTCATGCCTCCAATAACCAACGGAAAAGGAGAAACTTCAAAATGTGCCTGTCGCCCGCCACAAAAGCTCCTATGCTGGCCATGGATTTGGCAAACGTAGAGAAGTAGAGATCGATTCGGTCCTGAACCCCTTGCTCCTCACCCGCTCCTGCACCGGTCTCGCCCATGGTACCAAACCCGTGAGCGTCATCGACAAACAAGCGGAAATTATATTTCTCTTTCAAGGCAACGATTCCTTTCAAGTCGCCCATATCGCCCGACATACCAAACACCCCTTCGGTGATCACAAGGATACCCCCGCCAGTCTCATCAGCAATCTTCGTCGCGCGTTGAAGTTGCTTCTCCAAATTCTCCATATTGTTATGAGGAAACACAAAACGCTTGCCCATATGAAGGCGAACGCCATCGATGATGCAGGCATGCGATTCGGCATCGTATACGATCACATCCTTCCGGTCTACCAGCGCATCGATGATCGACACCACACCCTGGTATCCGTAGTTGAGCAGCATCGCATCTTGCTTCAGAACAAACTCCGCCAACTGGCGCTCAAACTCCAGGTGATGGACTGAGTTACCCGACATCATGCGGGCCCCCATGGGAGAGGCAAGGCCATACTGTGCTGCTGCCTCCGCATCGGCTTTCCTGACTTCAGGATGGTTGGCCAAACCCAAATAGTTGTTCAAACTCCAATTGAGCACCTCGCGGCCCATAAAATTCATGTGCGGCCCGATTTCGCCTTCCAGCTTGGGGAAGAAGAAATAATCGTCCGGGAGATGGGAATACTTGGCCAATGGACCAGCTTCCATGCGCAGCTTTTCAAATAAATCAACCATGAGTATGCTTTATTTCAGTTAAAATTGCGGCAAAAATAAGCAAAATAGTCCAATGGACAAGTACCTCATCCCTAGCCGTTCTCCTGAAGGAGAAGGGAACTCGTGTCATTAACGCGCCCCCTCTCCTTCAGGAGAGGGTCGGGGTGAGGTATCACTGGCCTGATTCGCAATACCTAAATTGGAATTGAAATCCGTGCATCCTTTCTATTTTCAAATTCACAATTATTGACTTAGCATTGCACCAACCCATGACAAAAATTCATAAAATCCTGGTGGCCAATCGCGGAGAAATTGCATTGCGCGTCATGCGCAGTGCAAGGGAGATGGGCATTGGGACGGTTGCGGTTTACAGCGAAGCAGACAGAAGTGCATTGCACGTTCGTTTTGCCGATGAGGCCGTCTTGATCGGTCCTCCCCCCTCCTCGGAATCCTACCTGCGAATGGACAAGATCATCAACGCCGCAAAGCAGACGGCCTCGGACGCTATACACCCGGGCTACGGATTTCTTTCCGAGAATGAAGATTTCGCCAGAAAAGTGACCGAGGCTGGACTGATCTTCATCGGACCGTCCGCAACGTCCATTGAATTGATGGGCAATAAACTGGCAGCCAAAGCAGCCGTCAGCAAGTTCAACGTACCGCTTGTACCGGGAACGGCTGAACCCATCTCCGACATTTCAAAAGCAAAAAAAGTCGCGAACCAGATTGGATATCCTATCCTCATCAAAGCCAGTGCGGGAGGCGGTGGAAAAGGAATGCGCATCGTTGAAAAAGAAACGGAATTTCAAGAGCAGATGGACCGCGCCGTGAGCGAAGCGACTTCCGCTTTTGGCGATGGCTCCGTTTTTATCGAAAAATACATCAGCCGGCCACGACATATTGAATTTCAGATTTTCGGTGACCAGCACGGCAATGTCGTCCACCTCTTTGAGCGCGAATGTTCTATCCAAAGAAGGCATCAAAAAGTAGTGGAAGAAGCGCCTTCCTGTGTACTCACCCCCGAACTGAGAAAAAAAATGGGCGAAGCTGCTGTCAATGCTGCCAAAGCCGCTGCCTATTTTAATGCCGGCACCATCGAATTCATTCTCGACGAAAAAATGAATTTCTATTTTCTGGAAATGAACACCCGGCTTCAGGTGGAACATCCTGTCACCGAACTCATCACGGGCATCGACCTGGTCAAACTTCAAATCCATGTTGCCCAGGGAGAAAAACTGCCCTTCCGGCAAGAGGACCTGAACATCAACGGGCACGCCATTGAAGTACGTGTATACGCCGAAGATCCAGCTAATAATTTTCTTCCGGATATCGGAACCTTAACCACCTATAAACGCCCACAGGGTAATGGCATCCGTGTAGACGATGGGTTTGAGCAAGGGATGACCATCCCCTTTTACTATGATCCCATGATCGCTAAAATGATCTGTCATGCACAAACGCGCGACCAGGCAATTGCCAAGACCGTGCGGGCCATCGACGAATACGAAATCACCGGAGTAGAGACCACCCTGGGCTTCTGCCGGTTCGTGATGCAGCACCAGGCCTTTCGCTCCGGCCAGTTTGATACCCGGTTTGTCGAGAATTATTTCACTGGTAAGGTACTGAAACCCGGATCGGATGAAACGGAAGAGATGATAGCCGCAGCCATGGCGGTGGACGAATTGGGAACAAATGGAAAGCCGCGGCCTTCCCCGTCGGCGGCCGCACCCGAAGCAAGCCGCTGGAAGAAAAATCGCTCCTAGTCATGGCCGAGATCAAGCCCATTCGCGCCTGGCGCTACAATAATTTGCTGAATATCGATGAACTCACGTCTCCCCTCTTTGATGTTGTCACAGAGAAACAACGGAAAACACTATACAAAAATCCTTTCAACAGCATACACCTTTCTGTTCCCGAAGGCCCGCATCCAGCCAATCGCGCCCTGCAATTGCTGGAGCAATGGAAAAAAGACAAAACCCTTGTCCACGACAAACTTCCGTCCGTTTACGTTTATTACCAATATTTCACCCTGGCCGGATCATCCACGGAATATTGCAGGAAAGGTTTTGTTGTCCACATCCGGGTTTACGATTGGGAGGATAAAGTCATTTTAAGGCACGAAAATACAATCCCCAAGTCCGTAAACGACCGGATCAGCTTGCTCAAAAAAACGGAGTTTCATGCGAGTCCTACGCATGGCCTATACACCGATGAAAAGGTTGAACTGGAAAGATACATGGACGAGGCCATCACCCAGCCCATTTATGAAACCGAAGACTACCAGGGTGTACGTGATGTGCTGGCCACTATTCAAGACGCCGACGTTATCCAAAAGTTCATCGACAAATTAAACGACAAGAAGGTAATTCTTGCCGATGGTCATCATCGCTATGAAAGTTCGTTGGCCTACAGGAACGAGCGAAAGAAAAGCAACCCGGATCACACGGGAGCCGAAGGGTATAATTTTCATTTGATGTACCTGACCAACACCGAAACCACCGACGAGTCGGGGCAGGCAGGCAACCTTCGCATCCTCCCAACCCACCGCTTGATCCGGGACCTGTCGCCCTTCCATGAAAATGAAATTGCGCGTAAACTACAGGAAGACTTTGTCGTCAAACCGCTCGAAGATCCGGACACGGTCAACGAAGTGATCCTGGGAAAACCATGGGCCTTTGGAATTCTCTTTAAAAACAGCACTTACAAAATAAAATTGAGGCCAGAATCTTTTTCAAAAATGACCTGGCACTTCCCGGAAGTGGTCAAACGCCTCGACCTGACAGTCCTTCATTACTTTATCATCGAAAAAGTCCTGGGTATCCCCGGCAGAGACCAACGCGCATCTGAAAACATTGATTTTGACAGAAGTTTTTCAGACTGCCTGACCAAAGTGATACAAGGAAATGCCCAGATGGCCATTATTACGCAAGAGATTTCTATCGATGCGGTAAAGAAAGTGTGCGAAAGTGGCTCTACAATGCCTCAAAAATCAACTTATTTTTATCCGAAAGTAATTTGCGGCTTCGTATTCAGCTCCATCAAAGAAGATGAATTTAAAACACCCTCTTATTCTCGCTTCTAGTTCCCCGCGCCGGCAGTTCTTGATGAAGGAGATCGGTTTTCAATTCACCCTCGCCCTTCCGGGAGCAGACGAATCCTTTCCACCCGACATGCCGGTTGCCCGGGTCGCCGCCTTCCTGGCCGAAAAGAAAGCAAGTATCTTTACAAACCGCCTGCGCGACGAAATCGTGTTAACCTCAGACACGGTTGTTATCCTGGACAAGAGGATCCTTAACAAACCGTTGGACCGCAAGGATGCCGTCGACATGCTCACCGGCCTGAGCGGCAGGAGCCATACCGTCATTACCGCCGTTTGCCTGATGAACAAAACTAAAACCGTAAGTTTTGATGACCGGACCATCGTCAGATTCAAGACACTGTTGCCGGCAGAAATTGAATTCTATGTTGACCATTATCAACCTTTTGATAAAGCAGGGGCCTATGGTGCGCAGGAGTGCCTTCCCGCCGGCGTCAATCCTTGTTCCAAAGAAGAAATTGATTTCCTCAACGAAATTGGTAAACTGGACTTGATCGACAAAAGCATGTCCACGCAAAAGGCCGGAATGGTCGCCATCGAAGAAATCATCGGTTCCTATTTTAATGTGATGGGCCTGCCTGTGCATAAAGTCTACAATCACCTGACCGGCTTTTGATATGAGAAAACTCTTGGCGTTGTTAAGAAATCACTTCGCAGAGGATTTTAGCTGGCCCTATTACCTGAGTATAATTTCCTTTTTGGCCGTCGGAATAGTTCTCAATTACTACCTGCAGATCGAGAAACGAATTGATCAACACGAAGGAAGGCCTGTCCGGATTCTGTTTTACGCTGCCCTTTATGGGGTTGCCTACTTTGGAGGATTTGCCTTGATGGTTCTTTTCCAAAAACAACAAGCATTGATGAAGCGCAAGTCATTTTGGTTGTTGGCTTTTGCAGGGCTGCTGATCCTCTCTTTTGATAGCGGATTTCCCTTTATGAATGAAATTCTGGAATCGCAAAATGTAGACATTCACATCTATACCTGGGCCTATGCAGTGACCGTCAATGCAGTAAGTCTGTTTTTGGTTGGCGTTCCGCTCATTGCGGTGTACCTGCTTATCTCACTTTCCAGGGGCAACGGATATGGGTTGATAACACCCGGCTATGACCCGAAGCCCTATTTTGTGTTGCTGCTGATGATGGCGCCGGTTATCACAGCCGCTTCGTTCATCCCCGAGTTTGTCGACTTCTACCCCTCCTATAAATCCAATTCCGTCTCCGAAGTTCTGAACCTTCCGAAATGGGTGCCGATGGCGGTCTATGAATTTTTTTATGCGATTGATTTTTTTAACCTGGAGCTCCTTTTTCGTGGCTTCCTGGTGATCGGCTTGTCACATGTGCTGGGCAAAAATGCGATCGTGCCCATGGTGACCACCTATTGCTTCCTCCATTTCGGTAAGCCCATCGGAGAACAAATCAGTTCCATTGCCGGGGGTTACATTCTTGGTGTAATTGCTTTTTACACCCGGGGAATATGGGGCGGAGTCATTATCCACATTGGAATTGGGTGGTTGATGGAATTGGCAGCCTATTTACAGAAGATGAAGATTGCTGGGGGATAGCCTGAATAAATTCCAGCGCCGTAGGACCGGCCAGCTCTTACTCAATCCATTCAAATAAATATTTCTCATTGAATTTAATTCCAAAATCATTAAGCAACTCAAGATATTCGTCGCGGAATGCTTTCTTACGATGATGTTCTTCTTGATTTAAAATATATTTGATGACCGTATCAATTTGGCTCCGGGAATAGGAAAACGCACCAAATCCTTCCTGCCAACTGAACTTTCCTTTGATCCATTCTTTTTCATTGATGAATTTGGAAGAACCGGCTTTGATATCGCGCACCAAATTCGAAATAGATATCGAAGGATTAAATCCAGTCAATAAATGAACATGATCGGGCATGCAAAAAACAGATAACATCTTGTTTTCCCGCTTTTGTACTATTCCGGTCATGTATTTGTGAATCTCTTCCCGATGCGCCTTGGGGATCAAATTTTGTCTTCCGCTAACCGCAAATACAATTTGAATATACACTTGCGAATACGTGTTGTGCATAACAGGCCGCTCCTCCGGAGCTTGATTATGATGATATCTATTATTCTACAAAAAGGTCGCCCCAGTGGGGCTGTGTCTTCATTTTTAAAAATAGAAACTAAAATTGAATTGTTGTATGTGATGGGATCGGGGCAATATCGATTGTCAGGAAAACCGATCAACAGCCTCCGATTAATTCCAGCTCCCTAGGAGCGGCCTTGTTTGTAGAACCCAGCAATAGAAATAAAATTCCAGCTCCGCAGGAGCGGCCTGTTTGTAGAAACCAGCAATACGATAAATTCCAGCTCCGAAGGAGCGTCCTGTTTGTAGAAACCAGCAATACGATAAATTCCAGCTCCGAAGGAGCGNNNCCAGCAATACGATAAATTCCAGCTCCGAAGGAGCGTCCTGTTTGTAGAAACCAGCAATACGATAAATTCCAGCTCCGAAGGAGCGTCCTGTTTGTAGAACTAATTTTTAAACACGTTTAGCAATTGCTCATTCGTAATCGTCAACGCGCATTTAAAATGTCCCTGCGGGCACGATTTATAACCGTGCAGACCGCACGGCCGGCAGGTTAAGGCTTCCGTGGTCTCTACAATGAAACTCCGGTCGGATAGCGGTCCAAAGCCAAAATCGGGAACCGTAGAACAAAAAACGGCGGTCACCGGCGCATTGACTGCCGAAGCCAGGTGAAGAGGTGCCGAATCATTAACAAAATTCATCACGGCATGCTGCATCAATGCAGCCGATTCGAGAAAACTCAATTTGCCGGACAGGTTCACGACCCCGGAATGCTTTGTTGCGCCCCGTATACCTTCTCCGTACTCCACGTCCGACGATGCTCCCAGGAGATATACAGAAGGGAAGCTGGATTTTAATTGATCAATGAATGCTATCCATTTCTCCTTTGGAAATTGCTTGGTAAACCATACCGACGATGGGGCAACACAAATGTAGGGGGCCGCTCCCTCGCCGCGCTGGCGGTACTTCATGACGGTAGCCTGGTCGGTTTGGGATGGATATAATCGCGGCTTCGCAGGGTGTTCGTCAGTGATCTCCGCTATAAGGGTTTGGTTTCTCCAGACCTCGTGAATTCCCCTCTCAATCGTATGCTTTTTGTTTTTCGTAAAAAACACCGCAAGGGGATTTTTGTCAAACCCCATCGTTGCCCCGGCTCCTGAAAAAGCGGTGATCAGGCCCGAGCTGGCAAAACGGTGAACGTTGATCACGTAGTCGTAGCGCGTCGCTCGCACTTGCCGGATCAATTTCAGTAAGTTTTTGATCTTCCTCGTTTTCTTGTCCCACACGATCACGCTCCGCAGAAAAGGATGTCCTTTCAACAGACCTTCATTGCCTTTGCGCAGAAGAAAATCGATCGAAGCTGCAGGCTGATACTGGTGAAGTTTTTCCGCCAATGCCGTGGCCAGCACCACGTCACCGATAAAGGCGGTTTGAATGATCAGGTAAGCAGGAGCTGCCGCCACAGTTTATTTCTTAAACTCCTTTTTGTAATACGAGATGGCCTTGACAATGATGCCCAGGGCCGTTTCTTTGCCCTGAAAATCGGGCACCGTTACCACTTTGTTTTCCAGCCTTTTATAGCTCTCGAAGAACTCCTTCAATTCCAATTTGAAGTGCGGGGCCAATTCATCAATATCTTTTAGGTGATTTGAGTTGGCGTCGTCAACGGGAACGGCCAGTATTTTGTCATCGGCCAGGCCCTGATCAATCATGCGCATGACTCCTATCACACGGGAAGGCACCAGGCAGAGCGGCTGAATCGGCTCACGGCACAATATCATGATGTCGAGCGGATCGTGATCATCCCCCAGCGTTTGCGGAATGAATCCATAGTTGGCGGGATAGTAAACCGAAGAATACAGGACCCGGTCCAGCATCAGCAAACCGGTTTCCTTATCCACTTCGTACTTCGTTCGCATCCCGGTGGATATCTCGATTATCCCATTGACCATTTCGGGAGGATTCTTGCCGGTAGAGGTCTCGTGCCAGGGGTGTTTGATCATAGGGATGGGTTTATCTTTGGCGAAGATAAAGTCCAAAGTCCATAGTCCATAGTTTGTCCCAGCCTACTGCCAACTGCCTACTGCCAAGTGCCAACTGGGACTCCCCACTATCGACTATGGACTTTGGACTCAGGGCTGCTTTCCTTCAGGCTTCTTCTCTTCGGTCTTCTTGAGCTCCCTGATCTTGTCGCTGTCCTTCAATCTCTTGGATACCACCAGGAATGGACCGGTCACAATTTGAGTACTATCGGATAAGCCTGAAATAATCTCAATGTTGTCGTAGTCGCTGATTCCGGTTTTCACCTCGACCATTTTGGCAGTACCCTTGTCGTTCACAAAGACGACGACCTTGTCAACCTTCTTCTCCTGCTTCTTCTTGTCGTCTTCGTTCACTACCTGATGATCCTTGTTCCCGCCCTGCCCTTTGACGGCTTCTTTGCTGCCCGGCTTGTCTTCGTCCTTCCTGGTCGTCACCGCCGACAAGGGAACAGCCAAGACATCGGATTTTCGCCTCGTCAGGATGTCGACACTGGCCGTCATTCCGGGACGGAAGGGAAACTTGTTTCCTTGCTTGATCAAATCCTCGTACGAGGAACGCAAAATAAGGATCCTGACCTCAAATTCGGTGATCGCATCGGCAGACGTTTTGTCCTTCGCCGTGTTGGCAATATTGGTGACAATACCTTTGAATTGTTTATTTATATTTTGGTACGCATCGACATCAATGATGACGCTGTCCCCGAGGTGGGCGCGTACAATATCGTTTTCATTCACGTTCACGCGCACTTCCATTTTATTCAAGTCGGCGATGCGAAGCATTTCCGTCCCCGTCATCGTCGCAGTTCCGACAACCCGCTCTCCCTTTTTCACATTCAGTTTGGATACGATTCCTTTCATAGGAGCCAGCACGGAAGTTTTTCGCACGCTTTCACGCGATTCTTTCACGGACGCCTCGGTGCTTTTCACGACAAACTTGGACGCCTCCAGCGATTGCTCGGCAGAAGCCAGGTTGTTTTTGGCAACTTCAAAATTCTGTTTTGCAATTTGCCAATCCGATTCGGAAATGACTTTTTGGTTCCACAATGACTCCTGGCGTTTAAAATCGGCCTCTGCTCGAATGTACGTAGCGCGCGAACCGGAAAGAGCAGCCTGGGAGGACACGGAATTTGCCTTCGTCTGACTAAGTGAAGCTTCCTGCCGCTCTAACTGGCTTAACCACACGTCGGGACGTATCTTAACGAGGATCTCTCCTGCCTGCACCGAATCTCCATCCTCTATGTTCAATTCAATGATCTCCCCGGAAACTTCTGGCGCCAGCTTCACTTCGGTCACCGGTTGCACGGTGCCCGATGCACTTACCTTTTCCGTGATCGATACTTTTTTGGCTTTTGCAAACTCGACTTCGATTTCTTTCGACTTCCCAATCCAACCCGCCGACTTGCCGATTACCAAAAAAAGGATCAGGACGATCACTCCTCCGATGCTCCAATAAATAAGGCGATTTGATTTGCGCTTTTGCTTTGCCATTCGTTCAAAAATTAGTAAGGATTAAAGTTCGATTTGTTTCCCCTGGTAAAAGTCGAGGATCTTTTTTTTGAAAATGAAATTGTATTTCGCACGGGTCAGGTCGGACTTGGCGCGGAACAAGTCATTCTCGGAAACATGATACTCCACAAAACTAAGGGCTCCCAGTTCAAACCGTTGCTTATTCATCCTGTATGCTTCTTCCTGGGACTTGACCGATTTGAGCGATGCGGCGTAGGTTTTCGCAGCAGCAAGGGCATCGTTGTAGGATGTCTCAATACTTTGACGGAGTGTGTTCTGAGTCTCCTGAACGGTAATATCCGCGAGCCGTTTGGAAACAAGAGCACGCTGGACATTCGTCCTGGTCTGGAGGCCATTGAATATGGGAATGGACAACTGCAAACTAACGTTCTTGAATAAGTTGTCCTTCAATTGATCGCGTTGGTTATACTTGTCGGCAACCTGGGTATAGACCGGCACCTGAAGATTCGCCACAACCGGGTCTCCGGTCGATTGAACGTATCCAATTTGTTGAGTTTGCGAAACCGTAGTTTGGTTGTAGCGAGGTCCGTCCGAAACGCTGGAATAGTTGGACTGAGCCGATCCATTCAAGGTAAGTCTGGGGTATAAACTGCCCTGCGCTGACTTTAATGCCAATTCTGCGCTTTCCACTTTCAGGTTGGCACTTTTCACTTCCGGCATATTGAGAAGCGCCAACTGATAAATGTCCTGTGGAGTCAGCGGAAGAACCGTGTTGTCCAGTTGAAGTTCGGGTATGACCGGCTCAATGGCGCTTGAAGCGGGAACTTGCATGGATTGTTTCAATTGCAACACAGAAAGGTTAAGTGCGTTTTCATTGTTAATCAAATGCACCTCGTTGGTGGCGACCTGAGCCTCCTGGGTAAGCTGATTGGACAAAGGCAATGCACCGGCGTCAACCTGTTTCTTGATTCTCTCCAATTGCTGATTGCTGGATTCCAATTGAAACCGCGCATTCTCATAAAGCTCCCGGTTGAGGATCACCGTGGTGTAATTGGTGACGACATTCAGAATCACATCGTTTTTTGCTTTGGTCAAATCCAGGTTCGAGGCAGCATAATCCCGCTGGCTCTGACGGAATGAGTTTTGAATTCGCAGGCCGTTAAATAACGTCACGGAAGAGTTTGCCTGCAGGTTAATCGTATTGGAATTTCTGTTAACGTAAAGATTGGAAACCGGGTTAAGAGCCCGTCCATAGTTCTTGCCGTAACCCGCACCCAAATTCAAGGACGGCAAAAACGCCATCTTGCTTTGCAGTAAGTTAATCTCATAACTCTCCACATTATAAACACCACGAACTACTTTAAGGTTATTCGCAAGAGCAACTTTTACACATTCCTGCAACGTCAGTTTTTGTGGCTCTTGCGTCAGGCCTTCCTGTACGATAAGTGTACAAAGAATGGCCAACAGTAAAAATCGTTTCATACGTCGATCAGAAAAATTGGATCAAATTTGAGGAATATAAATTACTTGTTTCACCCAGCTAAGACTCTTCAGGTATTCAAATGTTACAGGTTTGATGGGTGAATCCATTTCGATCACCTGACAGGCGAGGTCATTTTTTCCTTTACGGGATACGGACATCGTAGCAATATTGCAATCGTCGTGCGCAAGTACGCTGGCAATGAAAGCGATACTGCCCTTGATGTCGTCGGCAAAAAGAATAATGGTGTT
>WNFL01077449.1_pt1 | contig 12220 bp, 10 predicted proteins | sample 5400361 | NCBI WGS metagenome assembly WNFL01 (sample SAMN13153351, study PRJNA577476) | soil metagenome | isolation source: 40 cm soil on Douglas fir-dominated hillslope | place: USA:California | collected 2013-09-17
TTCGACCGACGTGCGGAATTTTTCCGCCGCACCGCGCTGGTGAACCGCCCGGTGATGATGCGCGGGCCTGATCGGCACTTCGCCGTCAATCCAGGGATTCCGCCCGGCAACATAGCCGCCATTCGGGGCCGACCGCTGCCGACCTATCAGGTTCGCCCGCGTGTGCTTGCCGGCACCGCGGCACTGCCGGGCGCGGTCCAGGTCCGCGCGGCAGATCTGCGCCGCGACCGCGAAGGCGGGAATCGGCCGGCAGCCCGCGAGCGGGTCGCAACACGGGATATCATCCGATCGTCAAGCACCATCAGGCCGACCCACGCAGCGCCACAGCCGCTGGGGCGGGGCGAAGCAGGTCACCTTGGCGCAACGCCGCCGCGTGCGGCGCGCAACGCCGCCGTCGAGCAAAGCACTGCTGCTCAGCGCACGCCGGGGACACCGTCGGCGCGGCAGCAGCAAGGCGAGCAGCGCCAGACTGCAGCACCGCAAACGGGGCGCGAGGCCGAACGGCGCCGGGGCAGCATCACGCCGCCGAATGCACCGCCGCCGACCGCGCAGGCACCTGCGGGGTCGCGCGAGGGCCGCGTCGACCAGCGGGCCGGTGGGCGTGAGCGCAATCAGCCGCTGAGCGCGATTGAGCGGCGCTCGCGGGAGCGAACGCCGGTCGCCCATGCTCCCTCGGGGAATCAGGGCATCGTGCAAGGCCGGCCAGAAGCTCGGCCGCCTGCGAACCGACCGTTTGCCATTGCGAGGCCACCACAGGTGAATCGCCCACCGGCGGTCGCGGCACGACCGCAGGTGAACCGGCCACCTGCAGCACCGCCGACCATTAACCGACCGCCGGCCTTCGTTGCGAGACCAGCAACTCCGCGGCCGGCGCCGCCTCCGGCGGCTTTCGCCCGTCCAGCCCCTCCGCCTGCTGCGGCGCGGCCGGCGCCGCCTCCGGCAGCTTTCGCACGTCCGGCCCCTCCGCCTGCTGCGGCGCGGCCGGCGCCGCCTCCGGCAGCTTTCGCACGTCCGGCCCCTCCGCCAGCCGCGGCGCGTCCGGCCACGGTGGGGGCGGCACCGCACGGCGCCCCGGGCCAAAAAAGACCTCAATGAGTTTTTGACAGCCTGAGCGGTTCAAAATGGGCGGCCGCAGCGCCGCCCGTTTTTCAGCCAACGAGCACGTTGCGGAATTGCCATGGGTCCGGCCGCATCGGCATTTCCTGAAACGCTCGCGCCGGTTCTATTGTTCTGCGTTTTGACGCTTCAAGCGATGGCGCCATTGCAGCAGACGGTTATCGGCCGTCATCAACGTGGCATCATGCGCAATCGCAGTCGCCGCAATGATCCGATCCGCCGGATCGCCGTTGAGCTCTTCGAGCTCGGCGGCAAGAATTGCGATCTCGCCGGTGAGCGGCAACTCGCGGATACCGGCTGCCAGCAGTTTGGCCCGCAGCTCGCCGGCCGATTTGACGGCACGTAACCTTCGCTTGGCGATCAGCATTCCTAGTTCCCAGAAACTAAACGCGCTGAGCGCAAGACGATCGTCGGCCAACGCCTTGTCTGCAATCCTTTGGCTTTGCTTGCCGAGACCATCGAGCACAAGCCAGATTGCGGCGTGCGTATCAAGCACGATCACTTGAGCGCTTCCCACTCGACGTCGATCGGTGACATGATGTCGCCGGTGATGAAAAGTTCATCTTTGAGAATGCCGCGTGCGCTTTGCTTGCGTGGACGGTGCGGCACGAGTTCGGCAACTGGCTTGCCGTTTTTCGTTATGATGATAGCGGTGCCGGTGCGCGCGACCTCATCCATCAAGGCGAGGCACTTGGCTTTGAACTCCGAGGCTTTGATGTGGCGTGACATGTCATATGACCATGGTCATTACCATGGTCATATAGTCGGACCCACGCTCAGCGTCAAGGCGTCCGCCCTGAAGACGGTCACGGCGTATCGATTGAAGGGTTAGTACTACTCACCCCACCAGCACGTTGCGGAACTGCCATGGGTCTGCCGGATCGATGTTTTCCGGAAACAGCCCGGGCCGGCCCGTCAGCGGCGTCCAGTCGGTGTAGGTTCCGATCACCGGGCCGAGGTAGGGCCGCTGGATTTCGAGGCAGCGGCGGAAATCCATTTCGTCGGCCTCCACAATGCCGCGATCCGGATTTTCCAACACCCACACCATTCCGGCGAGCACCGCCGAGGTCACCTGCAGGCCGGTGGCGTTCTGGTAGGGGGCAAGCTGCCGCGTTTCCTCCACGGAAAGTTGGGAGCCATACCAATAGGCGTTCTTCGCATGGCCATAGAGGAGCACTCCGAGTTCGTCGATGCCGTCGACAATCTCGTGCTCGTCGAGGATGTGATGGTCGTCCTGAATAACGCCGGCACGGCCGAACAACTCATGCAGCGACAGCACCGCGTCGTTGCACGGGTGATAAGCGTAGTGGCAGGTCGGCCGGTACATGACCCTGCCACCCTCACGCACCGTGAAGTAGTCGGCGATCGAGATCGATTCGTTGTGGGTGACCAGGAAGCCGTATTGGGCCCGCGGGGTCGGGGTCCATGACCGCACCCGGGTGTTGGCGCCGGGCTGCAGCAGGTAGATGGCGGCATCACAGCCGGCGGAGTGGCGCCGGCCGTTGTCCGGCATCCAGTTCTCGTGGGTGCCCCAGCCGAGTTCCGCCGGCTGCATGCCCTCGGAGAGAAATCCCTCGATGGACCACGTGTTGACGAAGACGTTGGGCGGCTTTGGGTAGCGGGCTCGCTGGGTGTCGCGCTCGGCGATGTGGATACCCTTGACGCCTAGCGTCATGGCGAGCCGGCCCCAGTCCTCGCGGGACTTAGGCTCGCTCGCCTTGACGCCGAGATCGTGAGCGATATCGAGGAGCGCCTGCTTGACGAACCACGACACCATGCCGGGATTCGCTCCGCAGCACGACACTGCGGTCATGCCGCCAGGGCTGCGCCGACGGGCGTCCAAGAGTGTTTCGCGCAACGCGTAGTTGGAGCGCGCCTCCGGTCCGAGCTTAGCGTCGAAATAAAAGCCCGGCCATGGCTCGATCACGGTGTCGATATAGAATGCCCCGACCTCGCGAGCGAGCTCCATGATGGCAATTGAGCTGGTGTCGACCGAAAGGTTGACGCAAAAGCCGCGTCCGCCGCGAGCAGTCAGCAGCGGCGTGAGGAATTCGCGGTAATTGTCGCGGGTCACCGCTTGGTGAATGAACCGGATGCCGCGCGCGTCGAGTATCTTGCGGTCGGCGTCGTCCGGATCGATGACGACGAGCCTTGCCGGGTCGTAGGAAAAATGCCGCTCGATCAGGGGAAGCGTGCCTTTCCCGATCGAGCCGAAGCCGATCATCACGATGGGGCCCTCGATCCGGGCGTAAACGGGCCAATCGGTCATGGCGGTTTCAAATGTCAGAGGTAGAGGTCAGAGGTCGCATTCCAGACATCGGCGATCAGATGACAGAAGATCAATCTTCTGTCATCTGTCATTCGACATCTGTCATCGTTCAGATATGGAACGCCTTCAACGGCGCGAAGCCATTGAACCCGACTGACGCATAGGTCGCCGTATAGGCGCCGGCGCCTTCGATCAGGACCTTGTCGCCGATCTCCAGGCTAATCGGCAGCTCATAGGGCGTTTTTTCGTACAGCACGTCCATAGAGTCGCAGGTCGGACCGGCCACTACGCATGGCCCCGCTTCGCAGCCGTCGCGCGACGTGCGGATCGGATACCGGATCGACTCCTCCATGGTCTCCGCCAGCCCGCCGAACTTGCCGATGTCAAGGTAGACCCAACGGACCTTGTCGGCCTCGCTCTTTTTCGAGACCAGCACCACTTCCGCCTCGATGATTCCGGCGTTACCGACCATGCCCCGGCCCGGCTCAATGATGGTTTCCGGGATGGCGTTGCCGAAATGCTTGCGCAACGCCCGGAATATGGAATTTCCGTAGGCTTTCACGGCCGGCACCTCCTTGAGGTACTTGGTCGGAAAGCCGCCGCCGAGATTGACCATGGCGAGCGCAATGCCGCGCTCCGCGCAGGCGCGGAAAATCGCGGCAGCCGACTTGAGCGCCTGGTCCCAAGCCTGCGTGCGACGCTGCTGGGAGCCGACATGGAAGGACACGCCGTGGGCTTCGAGGCCGAGCCGGTGGGCGTGTTCAAGCACGTCGACCGCCATCATCAGGTCGCAGCCGAACTTGCGCGAGAGCGGCCACTCGGCCCCGGCGCAGTCGAACAGGAACCGGCAGAACACGCGCGCGCCTGGCGCTGCACGCGCAATCTTCTCGACCTCGGCCTTGCAGTCCACCGCGAACAGCCGGATCCCGAGCGCGAAGGCGCGCGCGATGTCACGCTCCTTCTTTATGGTGTTGCCAAAGGAAATGCGGTCGGGCGTCGCGCCCGCGGCAAGCACCATCTCGATCTCGGCGATGGAGGCGGTATCGAAACAGGAGCCGAGGCCGGCGAGCAGCGTCAGCACTTCCGGCGACGGGTTCGCCTTGACGGCGTAGAACACCCGCGTGTCCGGCAATGCGCCGGCGAACGCCCGGTAATTGTCGCGTACGACCTCAAGATCGACCACGAGGCACGGTCCGTCGTCCTCGCGGCGGCGCAGAAACTCATGGATGCGCTCCGTCATGGCGCTCTCCCCACAGGCAAGGGAGCGGCAAGCCGCTCGATATGGCCGGGCCTTTGGGTTCTCGGACGACGCGCGATGGGGACGCGCCGACGAGAGGGCCAAAGACCCTGCAGTGCTGCCTTGGATTGGATTGGGGAGATCCCCGATCCGCACGCGCGGCAATGATGAACAAGCCTCTTCGGTAGCCCGAGCCGGCGGGTGGAGAACCGGCAGAGGTCGTTGCTTTAAGCCGCGTCCCCCGTGGAGAACGAGGTACGCCGGTTTCGCCTCCGGCTGCCAATCAAGTGTTCGGAGCTCAAACGATCCGACGGCCTTGCGATCGTCGCGATCTCGCTCCGGGCGGCTGTCCGGCCTCTTGTCCGGATGCCCACCGATTGACACACGGCCACAGGCACGTGCGAAATTGGGCAGACTCGAAATAAGTGATTTCCAAATTTCGCGCAAGCGTTTTGCGCGACCGCAGCGGCCGCAAACCGAAAAAAATTTCGGAATTCACTCAGATGTGTTTAAACGCCGGCTAACGGCACATCATCCTCTCGTCGTGAAAGGCTCGACCCGCATGCCATTGCGCACAAACGCGGCCATCACGGCGACACCGACGAGAAAGAGGATGATCTGCGCATAGACAGCGTAGTCCGCGAACCCGGCAAGACTGGCGAGCGCCCAGCCTCCCGCGAAGGCCGCGCCGAACACCTCGACGCCTATGAGTACGGCCGCGCTGAGCACGGTGATGACGCTTTGCCAAACAATATGGCGGGGCGCGGGAGAGGAAGGTTGCGACATCGGTTGATCCTGTTTTTCGCCCGCAATCTCTACGAAATGGTTTGCAGGATCAAGCCATATCAGGGATCAATAATCGGAAAGACAGTAATCAGGACCGGATAGCCCGATGACCGCGTTGCCTCCAACCGCCGCCCCAAATGGTTCCCAAGACCAAAGCAACCCTCTGCTGGGCGAATGGACGCCTCCCGACGAGACGCCGCCGTTCCCGGCGATCCGGCCGGAGCACTTCAGGCCCGCCTTCGACCGCGCCATGGCGGACCACATGGCTGAGATCGAGGCCATCGCAATCTGCCCGGACACACCGAGCTTCGCCAACACGATCGTGGCGCTGGAGCGGAGCGGCCGTGCGCTCGACCGGGTCTCGGCCGTATTCCATGCACTGGCCGGCGCCCACACCAATGACGCATTGATGGCGATCGAGCGCGAGATGTCGCCGCTCATCGCCGCTCACCGCAACCGCATCCACCTTCATGACGGCCTTTACGCCCGCATCAAGGCGCTGTGGGACGGGCGCGACACGCTTGGCCTTACCCCGGAAGAGGCGCGGGTTCTGGAGCGCTACGACGTTACGTTCCGCCGCGCCGGCGCGGGGCTGCCGGCCGATACGAAAAGCCGGATCGCGGCAATCGGCGAGCGGCTGGCCGCGCTCGGCACCGCCTTCAGCCAGAACGTGCTGGCCGACGAGCAGGCTTATGCGCTCGTGCTCGAGAGCGAGGAAGACCTCGCCGGCTTGAGCGAAAGCGCCCGCGCGGCGGCCCGCGCCGCCGCGGCGGAGCGAGGCATGTCGGGCCAGCATGCCATCACGCTGGCGCGGTCCAGTATCGAGCCGTTTCTGCGGTCCTCGGCGCGGCGAGACCTGCGGGAGAAGGCATATGAGGCCTGGATCGTCCGCGGCAGTGGCGGTGGCGCAACCGACAACAAGGCCATCATCGCCGAGACGATCGCGCTGCGCGCCGAGCGGGCGCGGCTGCTCGGCTATCCGACTTTTGCGGATTATCGCCTCGATGACGCCATGGCGAAGACCCCGCAAGCCGTCCAGGTGCTGCTCGAGCGCGTGTGGTCGCCGGCGCGGGCCCGCGCCATGGCGGATCGCGACGCCCTCCAGGACTTGATCCGGCAGGAGGGCAGCAACTTCGATCTTGCCGCCTGGGATTGGCGCTATTACGCGGAAAAGCTGCGCAAGGCGCGCTGCGACATCGATGCGGCCGAGATTGCCCCCTACCTTAAGCTCGACAACATCATCGCGGCGGCCTTCGACACGGCCCATAGGCTGTTCGGCCTTACGTTCCGGGAGCGGCACGACGTGCCGGTTTGGCACCCTGACGTGCGGGTGTGGGAGGTGTCGGGCCCGCTGGCTAAGTTCCAGGGGCTGTTTTTCGGCGACTATTTCGCCCGCTCCTCCAAGCGCAGCGGCGCCTGGATGACGATGTTGCGCAGCCAGCACAAGCTCGACGGCGAGGTGAGGCCCCTCGTTATCAACGTGATGAATTTTGCCAAGGCGGGCGACGGCGAACCGACGCTGCTCTCGTTCGACGACGCCCGCACTCTGTTCCACGAATTCGGCCATGGTCTTCATGGGCTGATGTCGGACGTGACCTACCCGATGATCGCCTGCACCCGGGTCGCGACCGATTTTGTCGAATTGCCGTCTCAGCTTTATGAGCATTGGCTGGAGCAGCCCGAAGTGCTGCGCCGCTTCGCCCGGCACTATCGGACTGGCGAGCCGATCCCTGAGGACCTGCTGCGGCGTCTCCTCGCGGCTCGCACCTTCGACCAGGGCTTCGCCACCGTGGAATATGTGGCCTCGGCGCTGGTCGACCTTGCGCTTCACCGGGCGCCGGAGCCCGATAAAATCGACCCGGCGGCATTCGAGGCCGATGTCCTGACGCAGATCGGCATGCCGGCCGAGATCGGCATGCGTCATCGCTCGCCCCACTTCCTGCACGTGTTCGCGGGTAGCGGGTACGCGGCCGGCTATTACAGCTACATGTGGTCCGAGGTGCTGGACGCCGACGCCTTCGAAGCCTTCCGGGAAACCGGCGACGTGTTTGATCCGGCGATTGCGGCGCGCCTGCGCCACGATATCCTTGCGGCGGGCGGCTCGCGCGACCCCGGCGAGGCCTACCGGGCCTTCCGCGGCAGGCTGCCGACCGCGGACGCACTGTTGCGCAAGCGCGGATTTGCCGAGGCTGTGGTGGGCTGACTGCGTTGTAGGGGGGCTTGAACCGGCGGGCTTAGGATTTAGGGGAATTCAACGCTTCGATTCATGCGACTGAGCGCAGTCTTTACCTACCCCGCCTGGGTAAGAGGGAGGCAAAGAAGCTAGCTCATCCCGCGTGAATGCGTTTCGCGATTAAGCGCTAGCACTTGCAAATGCCGGCGGGTCTGTGCCACAGCCGTGTCGCGCCTGCGACGGTTCGGCAGCGCTCGGAAACGACAAAACGGAAATTTGATGTTACGCGGGTAGAGTTCTGAGAATGTTGCGCGGCGCCACTTACTTGGTTTTCCTGTCGGCTGTTTTTTTCGGCAGTCTCTTCATCACTCTGTGGCTGACTGAGCCTGAGGTCCCAAGCCCAACGGATAACCGCTCGGACGCGGAGCGCCTTGCAGTCTATCCAATATCGGACAGTTCTGACCTGGCCAAATCAGCTCAAAACGCGAATCTGATCCTTTCGCGACGGCTATTAGGGTATGTTGACGCAATTCGCCGAATTAACGCGCGAGAGGTGGGGCTATCTGGATGGGCTGCTGATCGCGAAGGAGATTCAACTCCTCTGGAGGTGCTGATATTTGTCGCCGGACGGTTGGTGGCGACGACACACACCAAGGGCGAACGACCGGACGTAACCGCTGCGATCCACCTGGGCTTTGGTGCTCAAAGCAATGTCGCTCTCACTGCAAATTTCACTTGCCGAACGGGTGATCAACCGGTCGTTGTAGTCCTTGGTAAGGAAAAACAATATGTGCCCTTGCAGTCAGCTCCGTGCCCCTGATGGCGAAGGGCCGTAAGCGCCCGCCGGCAGCAAATGTCGTCTTTTCAATCCATTAATTCGGGGGCGAGGGGTGGGTTTTCCGCCTGAAAACGCATCCGGTGGAAATGCGCGTAACGGCCGGAGCGCGCCAGAAGCTCGGTGTGGCGGCCGGATTCCACGATCGTGCCTTTTTCGACCACGTGGATCATGTCGGCCTGGGCGATGGTGTGCAGCCGGTGGGCGATGACGAGGGTGGTGCGCCCCTTGATCAATTTGCCCATGGCGTCCTGGACGAAACGCTCGGACTCGGTGTCGAGCGCCGCGGTCGGCTCATCCAGCAGGATGATGGGCGCATCGCGGATCAAGGCCCGGGCGATGGCGACGCGCTGGCGCTGGCCGCCGGAGAGCTGCGCACCGTGTTCGCCCACCATCGTCTCGTATCCGGCGGCAAATTGCGAGATGAATTCGTCGGCGTGGGCCGCCCGCGCCGCCGCAACGATCTCAGCTTCGCTCGCACCCGGCCGGCCCAGGCCGATATTGTGCCGGATGGTGCCGTGAAAAAGAAACACGTCCTGCCCCACGAAGGCGATCCGGCGCCGGATCGATTCCTCGGATACTGCGCCATAATCGTGTCCGTCGAGGCGGATGGCGCCGCCGTCAGGCGTATAGAGCGCCAGCACCAGATTGAAGATCGTTGACTTGCCGCCTCCGGACGGTCCCACGAAGGCGGTCACATGGCCGGGCTTTGCGGTGAACGAAAGCTGCCGCAATACTGGGCTCCCGGCCCGGTACGCGAACGAAACCTGGTCGAATTCGATGCACCCGCGCGTCACCTCGATGGTGGGCTTTGGCTGCGCCGGCTGGCGGTCCGGAATGTCGAGCACATCGAACAGCACCTGAACGCCGGTCAGCGCGTTATGCAGGTCGATGTTGAGCCGCGCGATGCGCTTGGCGGGCTCGTAGGCGAGCAGGAACGCCGTGATGAAGGAAAACAATTCGCCCGGCGGCAAGTTGAGCACCAGGACGCGGTAGCCGCCGTAGATGAACACAGCCGCAATCGCGAAGCCGCCGAGCGCTTCCATCAGGGGGGTTGAGCGGTTGGAGACCCGGGCGAGCTTGTTGGAGGCGCGCTCGACCGACGCGATGCTCTCATAGACCTGCGCGCGCACCGTCGTTTCGAGATTGAAGGCCTTGATGATCTTAAAGCCCTGGATGGTCTCCTGCATGGTCTTGAGGATGTCGGCGCCGCCGCCGAATTGCGTCAGCGTGATGGCGCGCACGCGCTTCATCAGCTTGCGCACCGTGAGGACCGCAGGCGGCATCACCATGAAGGCCAGGATGGCCATGAGGGGCGCCTTCCACACCATGACCCCGACCAAGCCGATCAGGGACAACAGATCGCGTCCGAGCGCATTGATGACGAGGTTCAAGACCTGCGCGGCCGAACCGGCCCCGAAGGTGATGCGAAGCCGGCGTCTTGCGCGAGCAGCTTGTCGAACATGCGCCGCTGGTTGCCGGCGATGATGTCGTTGCCGACGCGCGCCAGCGTCACCGCCTGTCCGTAGGTTGTAAACCCCTTGATGACGAACAGCGCGATCAGCGTCACGCCCACAATCGCGACGCCCTCGAAGCTCCGTTCGGTGTAGGCCTGATCGATTCCGGGGCCGATGATGAACGCCATTGCGGCCGTGCAGGCGGCGCCGACCGCCATCAGGGCAAAGGACAACAAATAGCGCCGCCAATGGCTGCTGCCATGCTCGACCAATAGCCGGCGAATCAAAGCCGGCGAGCCGTTCGGGTCGGCAAACAGCTGGCGCCAGAAACGTGTGAGCATCGATACCGGTTCGATCAAGGCAGCGCCCCTGCGCCCTCGGAGTAGGGCTGTAGCGGACCGGTGCGAAGTTGTCCACGCGGCAGCGGGCATCGGCACGGCACCTGGCGCTCAGTCCGAATGTTCCAGCCGCCGCAGTATGCTCCGGGTCGGCAAACGGATGTTGAACCGCCCTGCGATGCGATCGAGGCGGACCACGCCGGCGCGCGCCATGACGCCGAGATCGAGCTTCTCATCAAGATCGATCGGAATGCCGCGCCAGATGACGAAGCCGCCAAGCCCGATCGCCGCCAGGATCATGGCGTAGACGACCGCCAGGATGGCAGGCGTGGTGACGGCGATGGCAGTTCCGGCGAATCCGCCGAGCCGCAGCGTCGCCACCGCCGCGATCACGGCGGACATCGACACCGCGCTGCTTTGCCGGGTGGTGCGCGGGAAGCCCAGAATCGCAAAAGCGATGACGCCGAACGCAAGGGGATAGAGCGGCGCGAACAGGCGTTCATGGAGCTCGACACGGAACTGCCCGGGCGAAAGCCGGAACACCGGGTCGTCGGCGGCCGGAAATGCAAGTTCCCAGACGTATTTCTCGCGCAGACCTACGTTCACCTGCGGCGCCGGTGCGAGCCGGGTCAGATCGAACGCATACTGGTCGAAGACCACAATGGTGGGATCGCGCTCCTTGGTGCGGCGGCGCTCCACGTTGCCGTCGCGCATGATGAGAAACGCGCTGTCGCCCCGCTGTACGATCTGGCCGTATTCGGCCACGATGGTGACGCGCTCGTCGGGGCTGCGCGTGTCGTCGATGAAAACCCCCTGAAACTGGTTCTCGCCGCGCCGCTCCCGAATGTGAAATATCAGCCCGCGGTCAACCGACGTGAAGGCGCCTGGACGGACGATGTTCGAAACCACATCGGTCCTGACCTTGGCAATCTCAGCGGCCATCTTTCGCTGCAGCCACGGGGCCAAAAAGGCCGAAATATAGGCAACAAAGATCGCGACGACGATGCATGATGCGAATACCGGCTGAAATGTCCGCCGCGGCGAAATGCCGGCCGCGTTCATCACGACCAGCTCGGAATCGCCGTTGAGCTTGGTGAGTGCGTAGCAAATGGCGATGACGATCGCGATCGGAGCGATCACCAGCATCAGGATCGGCACCAGGAGGCTGGTGATGCGCAGGAATACCAGGATAGTCTGGCCCTGATTGGTGATGAGATCGACCTGGCGCAGGATCTGGGTGATCCAGATCACCATGGTGAGGTTGATCAGAACCAGCAGGAAGCCGGCGAAAATCGTGCGGAACAAATAGCGATCAATCGAGGCCATGTTGCTCGTGTTTCGGTTTTACGCGCACGAGCGTGTGAAGAAACGAAAGACCTCATCCTGAGGAGCGGCCGAAGGCCGCGTCTCGAAGGATGGCAGCGAGCAACCGAAATCGGCTGCAGCCGATTTCGGCAACCTTTCGTGCCGAAGTCGGGCAGGCCCGACTTCGGTGCCGTGCATCCATCCTTCGAGACGCGCGCAAGAGCGCTCCTCAGGATGAGGTCTCCATTATTTCAGACGCTCGCCGGCGGGCACCTCCCGTGGACACGAGGATCCCCGCCGAGCCGCCGGTGTTATACTCCATTCGCCAGGTCCCACCCAGGCATTCTTACCGGCTATCCGTCATCGGCCCTACGACGCTCCCCGCACCGTGTCGATCACGCGCGCCGCATCTGCCGGAACCTCGTCACCGCGCCACGCCACGTGGCCGTCTGGCCGCACCAGGACCAGGCGGCGTTCATACAGTGCGGCCGCCTGTTCGTCGCGGATATCGCGCACCGTCAGGGGAACCTGGCGCTCGGCCGCGGCCGTTGCGAGGCGCGCCGCGTCGATCGGCGCCGTGCCGAAGCGCATCAGCACGAAGCCGCGCCCGAACAGGTCAAGGGTCGATTGTCCGGGCGCGAGCCAAACATGGGGTGCGCGGTGGCCGGGCCGTGCGGTCTGGGTGTAGGTCGCGGTCTCGTCGG
>WNFL01281129.1_pt1 | contig 12220 bp, 14 predicted proteins | sample 5400361 | NCBI WGS metagenome assembly WNFL01 (sample SAMN13153351, study PRJNA577476) | soil metagenome | isolation source: 40 cm soil on Douglas fir-dominated hillslope | place: USA:California | collected 2013-09-17
TTTTGAAATTGTGTCTGTTGAATTCCCGAGGTGTGCAAACCCGAAAGACGCTCTCACCTGTATAATCCAAGCATGAAATATATGAAAACAAAGCTCCACCTCATCCTCATAATGTCACTAATCTTGATATTGGCTTGTGTTAGCGCCCCGGTAGCCACATCAACATCTTTGCCGCCTGCACCTACAGTGACATTATTTCCAACGTCAACTGGACTTCCCACACAACTCCCGACAACCATTCCTTCACCTACATCAACCCCCAAATCACTTGTTCCAAATTTTGATCACATCGTTATGATTTTGCTCGAGAATAAGGAATTTGGTTCGGTCATCGGCAATTCGCTTATGCCCCACTTTAACAAACTAGCACAAGACTATACCTTGCTGACTCAATATTATGCGGTCACTCATCCCAGCTTGCCGAATTACATTGCGTTGATAAGTGGCGATACCTTTGGTATTACTTCTGACTGTAACAACTGTTTCGTTAATGCACCGAGTCTGCCTGACCTTATTGAAGCTAGTGGGCGCACCTGGAAAACCTATCAAGAGGATATGCCTTCGCCATGTTATATTGGCGACGCCAATAACTATATGCAGAAGCATAATCCATTTGTGTATTTTGATACGATTCGTCTGGACGCAGCACGCTGTGAACGTTCAATCGTCCCGCTCTCCGCGCTTCAAACCGATATGGAAGCTGGCTCGCTACCGAATTTCATTTTCATCACCCCGAACTTGTGCAACGACGCCCATGATTGCCCGCTTGATGTTACAGATGCCTGGCTAACCAATCTACTTGGTGCGCTTGTCCCTGCGTTGAATGCAACTGGCAAATCGTATTTGCTGGTGATGACATTTGACGAAGGACAGGGAGATCACTCCTGCTGTGGTTTGGTCGTTTTATATTCCCCACTTGTCAAAAACGGATTTGAAGACAGCACGCCTTACACTCATTATTCGTTGCTGAAGACAATTTCTGTGGCATGGGGTCTGCCATACCTTAGTCACGCCGCGAATGATGACAATGTGCTTATCACCGCACCGTGGAAATAATCCACTATGGTCGATGCTGTATTTTTCTCTCGTAAAACACCAATAGCGTTGTGCCGTATTTGCGTTGCTCAAATTCCTCAAGATTTTTCAGGGTTGGCGCAGTTCTGCGATATTCACTGGGTGCGATCTGCACGATCACCCATGCATCTTCTGTGAGCCATTCAATATGATTATCCACAAGTTCCAACGCTTTGATCCACATCTCTTTGAATTGTGGCGGCGCAATATAAATATATTCAAATTTTTTATCTGGTGGTTGGGCGAGATAACTGAATGCATCCGAGCGACGAATTTCGGCCTGCGATTCGAATCCGCAATGTTCCACATTAGATGTGACCGTTTCAATGGGCGCGCGGTTCACATCTGAAAAACGCACGAACGCTGCGCCGCGACTCAACGCCTCAATGCCAACTGCGCCTGTGCCTGCAAACAGATCCCACCAATTCGAATCGATCACATCTGCGGCGAGAATGTTGAATAGCGCTTCTTTTGCGCGGTCTGTGATGGGGCGCGTTGTATCTCCGGGCACCGATTTTAATTTGCGACCTCGTGCCTTACCTGAAATAACCCTGAGACTCATTCGACGCTCTTGCTTGCCGCAAGGATATTTCCATGCGATGCAATAATTGGGACAACACAACCCGTGCCAAGTATGAAGCGTTTACCACTCGTCTGTTGAATGGCGTCCGCCGCTTCTTTCTGGACTTCGGTCTGATTCTGATAAACGAGCGTATCCTGTCTCAAGCCTCCGCAAGCGACTCCGTCAAATAATTTTTGCGACTCAGCTAATGAAGGATGAGTTTCGCGGTCGTGCCAGTTCACGATTGGGAACTGGAGATATTGAACCAACGAGAAATACACATCGTGTCCATGTAAATGCAACAAGTTGAATATGAGATCCCGAGCTGGTTTAAGAACTTTCAAGTCATTGGGCAAACCGAAGATTTCATATTCATGCAACGTGAGCATATGCGCTTGCGCATGTTGGACTGCATAAAAGACACCGTCAATACCTGTCTCAATACAAGCTTCCACGAATCGGTGGGTGGTTTCTGTAATTGTTTCGAGTCCTTTCATCACAGCATCTGGATACAAACGTAAATGTGCGAGTAATGTTTCGTTGCCAGCGAGATTCTTGGCTTGTGATAACGGATTGAAAACCGTTTGCAATAAAGGCGTCTCTGGTCCAAGCTCTGTACGGATTAGTCGCAGGCATTCCAGTTGTGCCGCAAGATGTGGGGCAGATGGACTCAGTGTTGGTAGATGTTCCCAATCACGCGGGTCATTGATCACGCGTTTAGTATATTGTCGTGTCCCTTCAGTGTGACCTTTCCATTCATCTTCCACATCCCAATCACGGACGCAAAACGAAGATGCTGGTGTCACTTTGACAAGATCGAAGTCGTAGGTTCGTTGGAAGTTAAGTGTTGCTTTGGCAAGCGTTCCGGGTGCTTGATCGTCAACGGGAAAATGCCGCCAAAGCGCAACGGGCGGTCGGTCAATGACTTCGCCTTGGATACAGGCTTGTATACGTTCTTTATGGGTGGTCATGGAATTTGCCTCACGATACAGAATGTCGCGTTGCCGCGTTTGATCTCAATAACAATAGGTGCGTCCTTGAATGTGGAGCGGTCTTCGTTCGTCCGCGTGTTGACCAGGATATAATCGCCCGATTTAACTTGATCTGCCGCATCGCGCAAATCAAGAACATTGATATTTTTATTTGCATAAGGTGCTGCGACGTACGCTTCTCGTTTCACGAAAAGATTAACCGGTGCGGTGGTCCTGTTGTTCAATTGTTCAACGGCTGCTTTATAACATGTCAGCCAGTAATCTGTTTCATAGCTGCGAAATGCGCCATCTGTCCCGCCGATGAATGAATTGTAATACGCGTATTCATACGGGTGGAGTTGAATAATTCCGGCAATTCCTGGGATAATGATCACGATTAATAAGACTGCGTGTATCCAGTAAAGCATAGCTTTAAACTTTATTTTTTCAAATATGAACTCAAAAGCGAATCCGATAAAAATAAAAACAGGTGGCAGAATAAAAAGAAAATGACGGAAGCCATCATATATCGCAGGTCTGCGCAGGAGGACATAAGCAATCAAAATCGCGAACCAAGCAAGGACTAGCGTCAGCGTTACGAAATATCTTGGCTTGATAATTTTCTTTGTAAACATCTTCCAATAGGCGATGATCAAACCGAATATAAATAGAAACCACACCGGCTCTGTCAGTGTGGTTGCCAACAAGAACGGTAAATAACGATACGGCAGATCACTGGCGCGATAGACTTGTGCGCCAAAGAGCACGGAGAGGTTGGTGGGGTTATCAGACATGAAGCGGAAAACGTCTACGAAACGCGCAATGGGACTTTCCCAAAGATAGGGCCAGGTAATGAACATCACCAGAATTGCGATGATGCCATATCCAATAAATATCGGTATGAGTGCTCTTGTTGATTTCGTGTTCTTCTTTTGAAAAATACTTGTAATTAGATAAATGAAGACAAGTAGGCCTGCCAGCGGACCAAGCACGCGAATCGAAGTCGCGATGCCAAGAATAATGGCAGGGAAAATGACGCTAATGAATTTTTGCTTTGATGAATTTGAATCATCAATGATCTTGTCAACCATCTCAAAGCCCAAACAAATCGATGCAAGAAAAAAAGTCAGAAATGGTGGGTCTTTTGGATTGATGAATACATGCCCCCAGAGGAGCGGTTGATAGGAGAATAAAGCAGCAGTGGCGAACGCGGCTGAAGAGTTTACCCAACGCTTGGAGATGCGATAGAGGAAGTAAATGCCAAGTTGAAAGAAAAGAAAATTGACCAGATGCCAGGCGGAGGCTGAGTCAGAACCGAGTGCTTCTAATCCATAAACAAAATTGCGTGCGAGAAAAAGATAAGCGGGTCCGCGTGTCTTGTGATCATCGCCACTGACGTGTGTAGGCGTATCCGAGCGCATCACCGTAGCTATAAAAATAGGGCTCGTCCCAGGTCAGCCCGTAATCGCGAAAAATAAATAAGCCGATCAAAATATCGACGGCTAATAGAATCAGGATCGGATTTTTTACAAAACTTTTTTGGATGGAATTCATAACAACGAATTGCCTGCAACATCAAGCGCGCGGATTGCAGCGGAGGCACTCGGTGTATTTGGATATTCATCGGCGAACAGAGTCCAGATCATCGAGTCGGTGGGTTGACCGTTGGCGTAACCAAGTCGGCGGCGCGTGGCTTCGTGGATGTAACCGAGTTTGCGTGGCACGGCAGCGCTGGCAAGGTTTTCAACCGAGCAATGAATCTCCATGCGGTCCACATGATAAATCTCAAAAGCCACTTTGGTTAATCCGGCTGTTGATTCGGTGATCAAACCTTGATTGATAAAATCTTTATGCAGCCAGTAGCCAATCTCTAACGCGTTGCCACTCAAGCGCATGTGCAAACCTGTTCCGCCTAATGCACGCGATTCATCACGGTTGAAAATTCCGTAAACATAATCTTCGCCGCGATCAAACGCTCCGCGAAATCGGCGCGCGAGTTCAGCTTTTTGTTCCGCGGTTTGCGGTTCATTCACCGCCCAGGGCATGAAAGGCAATAGATGTTCTTTACTGGCTGCTGCGGCTTCCTGAATTAACGCGGCATCTTTCGGGTCCCAACAACGAACTACAAGACGCTTGGTTTCAATGCGATATATCGGTTTTGAAATAACAGGTCCACTCATTTTTTCTTGGTGGGTTTCTTTTTGGAAGCCGGCTTTTTGTTCGCGCGCTTTTTACCAACACTTGTCAGTAAGTTTGATAGTTCTCTTTCTTCGCCAACCTGCCCTTCAAAATATTCATTCATAAAAAGTGAACGGCGCATGCGCAGCGCCATCGGCGCAACCATTCTAAGATCATCCATGGTCACTTCTTCGCGATTGTCGGCTGAAGTATAAGCACGCGCAGATTCGAACCACGTTATCTCAGCGCGCAAGGAATCGACGCCGAGTCTTTGCACCAACTCAATTGCCGGATTTGCGACTCGATCAGGGATAACAACTTTCTTGACACGTTCGCGGGCATTGCGGATCTCGGTTGCCGCCGCTTCCATCTCAGTCGAAAACTGTCCCACCATCTGACGCGGATTCGTTAAGTAAGCCTGTACCCTGCGGTAGGCTTCGAGACGTTCTGAAACATCTTCCAATCCACGCACGATGACTCGCAGGCCAAAACGGTCCAAAATTTGTGGGCGCAATTTGCCTTCTTCAGGATTCATCGAACCAATCAATACAAAGCGCGAGCGATACGTTGCCGCAAGTGGGCCACGGCGGACAGTGTATGAGCCTTGAGCAGCCGCATCTAAGATAGAGTCCATGATGTCATCACCGAGAAGATTGATCTCATCAATATAAAGCAGGTTCCGATCAGCTTGAGCCAAAATGCCGCGCCGAATGCGCATTCGTTCATGGAGCGCAGCGCGTTCGTCAATACCACCAACGACATCTTCGAGGCGGGCATTCAAAGGCAACTCGATCAAGCGGACTTGATCTGACGAAGTGAGTGGAATCCCCTCTCCGTATTTCTTCGCACAATCCGGGCAGACGGCATCAATGCCGCCAGCTTCAATATCCTCAGGCAAACAACCATAAGGACAATTGCTGCGTTCAACAAGTGGTAATAGATTCAACAAACTACGGACTGCGGTGGTCTTGGCTGTTCCACGCGGACCGACGAGTAATATCCCGCCGATGTTGGGGTTGATCAAACCAAGCAATAAAGCCAGTTTCATTTCATACTGACCAACGATCGCCAGATACGGGAACGGCAAATTTTCGGTGATGCGTCCCTCTTCGGGTACCAGCGGCGGGAGTGATTTGCCCGCGACGAAATCCACCAATTCGCGCAGACTGCGAATTGAGTGTGCCACACGTTCTTTGGGCTCGGATGGTGCTTCAGGTTGTGGGATGATTTCAGGTTCGGTCATTTTGCTTTCAACCTTCGTTCTTGTCTTGTTTTTGCCTGATCGAATTTTCGTTTTTCATCTTCGGTTTCAGGTTGCAGTGGCGGCACTGAAGTTGGCTTGCCTTCATCGTCCAATGCAACATAGACGAGATAAGCTGTGTTCGTATGAGTCTGGTTCCCGCTAATGGGGTTTTCAGCCAGCACATGCACTTCCACTTCTAGCGATGTACGTCCAGTATATGTTACTTCGGCGTTTAAGATAATTAAATCTCCAATGCGGATTGGTTGTCGAAACGTCATCGAATCAATCGCGACTGTGACAACTTTTCTTTGGGCGTGGCGCATACCTGATAGTGCACCAGCTTCGTCCACGAGTTTCATGATCCAGCCGCCATGCACATTGCCAAGCAGGTTGGCATGTTCAGGATGCATAAGTTGTGAGATGGTAATGCGTGAAGCACGCACAGGTTTGGGTTGCAGAGAGTCAGTCATTTCTAAAGGTTCCCAAAATAGCTAATCCATGTCCTGACGAAACTCTCCACTATCGAAAGTGTGCAAAAGTTCAGGTTCATCCTGTAGCACATCGATAACGCTGTGTGTAAGGTCGCTCATCAAAGGTGCAAGTGGAACGTTCGCAGGTGTAGCGATCTTCCCGGGTTTAGGAGGCGGCTGTAAACGCGGCTTGGTATCATCCTCGGAGCGTTTGCGGGTAATACGGGCATCATTGGTCAGTGCGCCCACATAATAGCCCAGCACCGAATAGACTTCGCGTTTGGGTGTGACCCAGCCGATCCATTCGCCAGTGCGGTTGAAAATGTATGGAAAAACCAAAAAAGCTTCTGCTTCACCACGTGATGTATAAATGGGGATAATTCGACGTTGAGATTGTTGTGTGGTCATGACATACCCTTGTAAATTTAATTTACATCATTATACGTCCAATAGCGATTTACGAAAAAATTCCAGATCATGACAATTCCGATGGCTAGGACTAGGGTTGCATTCTTTGCCAGAAATTCTGAAGTAGTGCTTGATAAGTGAACTGTGCTTTCGAATATTTTTAACATGATCGGCTCTACAAAATGTAATGTGGGAATGCGGATGGCGATGCCAATCGAGTTGACCAAAAAGAACATGCCCAACTGGTGCATCAGCGGGCGGGAACGTGAATCAGGATAGGTCCAATAACGGTTAAAGATAAAGTTACTGCAGACCGCACAAATGAACGATAAACTGCCTGCATATACCAAAGGCATATCGAAAAGATGGGTTAATAGATTTGCAGTTCCAAGGTCAATTGTTGCCCCCAAGGCACCTACAGCCACAAATTTTAAAAAGCGTATGCGTTCTTTGGTATCCGTCAAAATCATGCCAACCCTAACTTCTTTCTAAAATACGGAATGGTCTTATGCAGACCTTCTTCAAGACCTATTCTGGGTTCCCACTTCAAAATATTTCGCGCGCGTGTAATATCGGGTTGACGTTGTTGCGGGTCACGCACACTGCGTGCGTCTTTGACAAATGTAATACCACCTTTGTTTTCAGTGAGGCGGTTGATCGTTTCTGCAAATTGTAAAATGGTCATCTCGTGTTGATTGCCTATATTGACCGGCATATGTTCATTGGAATAAAGCAATGCAACAATGCCTTCGACCAAATCGTCCACATAGCAGAAGGAACGTGTTTGACCGCCATCGCCGTAGACTGTCAGCGATTGACCAAGCAAGGCTTGTTTGAGCAAATTGGGCAGCGCGCGACCGTCTTCCAAATCCATGCGCGGACCGTAGGTATTAAAGATGCGCACGATGCGTGTGTCCACGCCGTGGGTGCGGTGATAAGCCATCGTCAAAGATTCGGCAAAGCGTTTTGCTTCATCGTACACTGCACGAGGACCAACAGGGTCAACATTACCAGCGTAGTCTTCAGTTTGTGGATGAACCAATGGGTCGCCGTAAATCTCACTCGTAGATGCTATCAAGAAGCGTGCATTATTTGCCCGCGCCACACCCAGACAGTTGTGTGTCCCCAGTGCGCCGGCTTTCATCGTTTGAATGGGGAGGTTGAAATATCCCGAAGCGGACTGTGGGTTTGGGCTGGCTGGTGAGGCAAAATGCAAAACAGCATCCACTTTGCCGTTTACAAAAATAAAGTTTGATACATCATGCCTGTTGAACGAGAATTTTGGATTCCCCATCAAATGAGCAAGATTATCCTGATTGCCAGTGACGAAATTATCCAAACCAATGACCTCATGACCTTCGGTGAGGAGACGATCGCATAAATGTGAGCCGAGAAACCCGGCTGCTCCGGTGATCAAAACACGCATGGTATTCCTTCTTATTAATTTATTTTTGCTGAGTAAGCTGTATTCAGCTATTTCCAATCAATTCTGGTGACCAGTCCATCGCCGGTGATTTGATAGGCTTGGCTATTGCCGCTATCGACCAACCATAAATTCCCTTGATAGATGACTGCGATAAAGTCACCACTTTGCCCAGCAATGGCTTCTGGTGCCCATTCGGGAGTCTGCGGTTCGAGGCCGGGCGCATCATTGGCTGGGAAAATTGTTCGGCGGTTCGATCCATCGCGATCCATCACGACAATACGGTAGCGACTGGTCTCGCTTTGTTCTGGGAAGATGGCTTGCAGATAGGCTACTAGATAGGCACGTTCGCGCGAACTTGATTGTATCGAAGAAATCGCGGGATAGGCAAACATTCCTGTTTGTTCTGCAATTTGGATCGTCGTGTCGTTTGCAAAGGATGTGGCGCCAATATTGAAAAAAGGTGAATCCTCCTCGCTGACCAAGCTAGGTGGAGGTGCGTGCGAGGAATAGAACAACGTTTTCCCGTCGGCTCCCCAAGCGATGGAGGGGAGCCAAGCCCAATCACTATGCGTGTTGAGTGGAGTGATGCTTAACAAAGGTTTGAGTGCTTTGCCGTCCAGATCGACAATGCCAATGCCATCGGGTCTTGCGTATGCCAGTTGACCATCATCAGAAAAGGCAAAGTTCATGCCCCACCAGCCATAAACGCCGCCACTATTTGCATCGATGATCTTGCGTTTTTCGCCAGTAGTGATGCTATAGCGTTGTAGATCATTATTTGCCTGCCAACCAGGTGCGGTGCTTCTTGGCTCCACAGTGGAATAAGCAAACGAGTTGGTGTTCGGAATCCAATCTGCAAAGTGGACCACGTTCACGATGCCGGTGTTGAAGGGCTTTCCGCCGTTGGTGCGCACACCCCAGAGTTGATTGATTTCTTTATCGGCAGGCTTGGTAGATTTGCGAGTGAAGATCAGATAATTGCCAGCGGGTGATAATTCAAAGATGCGTCCATCAAGATCACCAGTGGTTACGACTGGTGTACGATTGGCTGTGGATGCATCAATGATCCAGGCGTTGCCGCCAGAGAGATATGCCAACTTACCTGGAACGGGCAGCGGTGCGAAGGATGATTTCGCGCCGACCATGACAATCTCTGGTACGGACTCTTGAAGGATCACAGATTTGACAACAGACTTGCTGGTCTCAATTCCGTTTTCGGTTACGGTTCGATATGTGAGTTCCTGGTTGCCATTTGCACCTGCCTGCACGAGGCGCGTCTCGCCATCTGGTAGTGACTCATTGCGGACAACCTGTTTTTCAAATGGAATGACTTGCTGTTCGGTTTCAAAAGTCTCTTTGACACGCGTGAGTGTGACTTTATCGCCGTTATTTAAAACTGTATAAGCTGGCGGGTCAGTGCGGTCGAGGTTTCCGACGGTAATGCCTGCTGCCTGAAATGCCTGCGTAACACTACTCCCTGCTGGAACGGTGACCGATTTGGTGGTGCCATTCACTGTGATGCTGATCGTAATATCAGCCGTGGTCACTTGCGGTGAACGACAAGACGTCAGCAAGATGAATGCTAATAGAACGGCGAGCAGGGTGCGGCTGGGGAAGAGGCGCTGCATTTCGTCTGGTGTATAATCTCGTGCGCTACTTGGTGCGACCGGTCAGTGTCATGACCCCATCTGCGATGTTAATGGATTCGATGCGCAAGCCAGTTGCAGCGGGCCCGATGGAGCCAGTGTAGGCCTCGTCGATCATTTTTGTAATTGCACCATTGATGCCGCTCGGCACCGGGAACGGACCGAAATCGGCTGAAGCAATTTCAATTTTGGGCTTGCCGAGTTCATCCACAGTGACGTTGACGATGATGCCAATGTTCGCGGCGAACATACCCTGTTGTGATTTGCCGTAGATCTTCATTTGACCATCGCGTAAATAAACTTGTGGGTCGCTGATGAATGGTTTTTGATTCGTTTGCATGTTCGGGTCTGAGAGCAGGCGGAAGGCAAGCAGCGATGTGATCTGCGGCTCCGTGATGGTCAGCGTGACCATGCCGGTTTGTGCGCCAGCTTCGAACGCCTGTTGCATTTCGGTTTTGAGGCTATCAGCAGCTTCAGTGGAAACTGGAATGGGCGTCAGGTTTGAATAGTCGGGTCCGCCCACGAAGATGGTGCAGGCGAGTGATGTGAGTAGTAATGTAAGTAGAAATAAAGGGAATGCGTATTTTTTTTGTTTCATTCTTTTGATCCAAATTTCTTTAATCAATTTAGCGGAGTAATTATAGCATGAGCGACTCTGAACCAATCTCTGAGCCAAATCTCGAAACTGAACTGCCACTTTCAGTAAAATTGGAAGCGTTGTTGTTCGTTGCCGCCGAGCCGGTGCCGACTGCCCAACTTGCGGCGGCACTAGATGTATCTAATTCGGTCGTCGAACGTGGACTCAATGAACTGGACGCTTCATTACAAAGCCGAGGCCTGCGTCTGCAACGACATGCCGGGCGCGTGCAATTGACCACCGCGCCGCAACTCGCTGAATTGATCGAACGGTTTCTGGGACTGGAAGCGACATCACACCTCAGCCGTGCCGCATTGGAGACTCTAGCGATCATCGCCTATCAACAACCAGTCACGCGCCCGCAAATCGACTCGATCCGCGGCGTGAACAGCGACAGCATGATGAAGAGTCTCTTGAGCAAGAACCTGATCCTTGAATCCGGTCGTACCGATGGACCCGGTCGCCCGATTTTATATTCCACCACGCCTGAATTTTTACAACACTTCGGCTTGAACTCGATCCTTGAAATGCCGCCGCTCGCACGACCTGAGGAAGAAAGCGATAATCACGATGAGATGTTGAAGGGGTAGAGCAACATTTTGGAAATTAATAAAAAACACGACGCGAAATTTCGCGTCGTGTTTTTTATTTGAGAGGTTTGTATTAGTGCCAGGTTGGTGCGGCATGAAGATTAGTATATCCGAGGATTTCTGGGATTGTGTCCTGGTCCAGAAAGGGGACGTGGGTCAGTTTCTGTTTCAATAATAATCGGAGAAAAAAGAATCGAGAACAACAGGATAAATGTTATGAAGGCTGCGATTTGTGTTCTTTTTTCGATCATCCAGATGGGCCACAAAGGCTCGCCAACTTTAAATACTAAGGCAAGTATGATAGCAATCAAAGAAATAATCAAAAGAACCAATCTCTTCTTCAGAGTTAGGATGATCTTTTTTTCATCATTGAGTTTTTTAAGGCGTATTCGTATCTTTGACACTTTATTGTTCTCCAAGCTTTTTGCTAATGTTGCCTATAAAATCTGCCTAGATTCAACATATCAAAATAACATACGGCAATTCATTCTGCAAAGTTGCAAAACTTATGATTTTTTGCAACTTACTTCTCAATGGCTGAAATTCATTTTATCTCACCAAACCGTGCTGCGTGCCGCTACTTTCCATACAACTTCGACTTGACCGCCACGTGCGCCACTTCTAGCAAATCACGCCGGTTTTGAGCGGCAGAGCTGCTGTCCGACTGGAGCCGGTGTTAGGTGGGCGTTGCTGCAATTTCCACATGTTTTAGCGAGTGGGAAGGTTTTCTCGAAACTCATCTATTCCCTGCGCTCAAGTTCATCGAGTGTAGGTTTCTGGAAAAACGCAATCCATGGCTTCATCATATCTTCGGAAATGTGGAAGCTTGTCTGCGAAAGTTGCGAATTTCTTACTGCAAGCCGTCGCATCAGTTCATCTTCCGGCACATTGAGGAAGTGTACTTCACTACTAGCTTCAAGCTGCTTTGCTCGCAACCGGAAATCTTCGCGTTCCTCTCGTGCCCAGAAGCCAAAATCGAGGATCACATTCGTTCCCAATACAAGTGCTCTACTTG
>WNFL01333011.1_pt2 | contig 12217 bp, 11 predicted proteins | sample 5400361 | NCBI WGS metagenome assembly WNFL01 (sample SAMN13153351, study PRJNA577476) | soil metagenome | isolation source: 40 cm soil on Douglas fir-dominated hillslope | place: USA:California | collected 2013-09-17
AGCTACTCGAGTCCCGGCTGGCGCCGGGCCCAGGAAGCGCGTGCTGCCAGGAACGAGCGCGGACCAATCATCGACGCCCAGGCGACAGTGATGGCGACAGCGACTTCTGGCTCGACAGCCTATGGGGTTGGGGAACGCGTCTTCCACCAGAAGTTCGGCTATGGCCGCATCGTCGCTGTCGAGGGCAACAAGCTGTTGGTCGATTTCGACAAGGCCGGCTCCAAGCGGGTGATGGACGGCTTCGTCGCCAAGGCGTGACGGAATTTCGTGACTTCGAACCCTCCTCTTTGGAAAGCGTCCGTCACCTTGCCGAAAGCGGAGGCTCCCGATGTCGTGGCGCTGTTCGAGCTCGCTCCACCAACCCCGCAGGCAGTGCTGATCGCGGAAGACCCTTTCGGGCCAGACGCGACGGTCGAAGCTCTCTATCAGCCGGAACCCGACGTCGCCCTGTTGAGCCGGCTTGTTGGGCGGACCATCGACGTTGAGCTACTCCCCGACGAGGATTGGATCCGCGCCTCACAGGAAGGACTGCCGCCCGTCCGCGCCGGCCGTTTCTTCATCTACGGAGTCCATGACGAGGGAAAAGTTCCGCCCGGACCAATTTCGCTGCGGATCGAAGCCGGACTTGCTTTCGGCACTGGACATCACGAGACAACGGCATTGTGCCTTTTGGCGCTCAGCCAGGTCGCGCGTTTCCTGACGCCGCGTGCCATCCTCGACCTCGGCTGCGGAACGGGCGTGCTTGCGATCGCCGCCGCAAAGCTGTGGCGCCGGCCGGTGCTCGCTACCGATATCGACCCCGTCGCGATCGAGGTCGCAAGTGGCAATGCGCGGGCAAACGGCGCCGGCCCCTCGGTTCGCTTTGCCGTCGCGGACGGCGGGATCCATCCCGCGATCCGGGAGAGTGCTCCCTACGATCTGATCCTGGCCAATATCCTCGCCTCGCCCTTGACCCGGCTCGCAACTGGTATTGCGGGCGTGCTTGCGCCTGGCGCGCGGCTTGTGCTTTCCGGCATCCTTCGCAACCAGGAAAACTTGATCTTGAGCTACTACCGTCCGCAGGGGCTAATCCTCGAAAAGAGTTTGCGCAACGGACCCTGGTCGGCGCTGGTCCTTAGGCGTCCAGGAAGGTAACTTTCGCTGCCATGAACAAGCCATTCCAGACTTTCGACGAACAATCCGACGCGTCCCAATGCCCGCCGCGCTTGACGGCGCTGCGGACGGAGTTGAGACGACGCGGGATCGACGGCTTCCTCATTCCGCGCGCGGATGAGCATCAAGGCGAATACGTACCCAAGCGTGCCGAAAGGCTCGCATGGTTGACGGGCTTCACGGGTTCGGCGGGAATCGCGGCCGTGCTGCTCGAGAAAGCGGCGATCTTCGTCGACGGGCGCTATACGCTTCAGGTCAGGAACCAGACCGACACCAGTTTATTCGAAACGCTCGATATCGCGAATGACGGGCTGGCCAATTGGATCGAAGCCAATCTCCCGAAGGGCGCGACGCTCGGCTACGACCCTTGGCTGCATACGCAAGCCGCCATCGAGCGCCTGAGATCGTCGGTCGAACGTGCCGGCGGATCGATCGTGCCATTGAGCACGAACCCGCTCGATGCCGTCTGGCCCGATCAGCCGGAGCCACCCCGGGCGCGCGCGGTTCCGCATCCGATGGAACTCGCAGGCGAGAGCTCCCAGTCCAAACGCACTCGGTTGGCCGCAGATCTCGAAAAGCGCGGCGTCGATGCGGCCGTCCTCACTCTCCCCGACTCGATCTGCTGGCTCCTGAACATCCGCGGCGCGGACGTGCCGCACACGCCATTCGCGCTCTCCTTCGCCCTGCTCCACTCGGACGCGAGCGTCGATCTGTTCATGGATCCGAAGAAGAGCTCGCCCGAGCTGATCACGCACCTCGGCAATCAGGTGCGGCTGCGTGCGCCTGACGAATTCGGAGCGGCCCTCGACGGCATGGCGGATAAATCCGTCCTCGCCGATCCGGTTTGGGTTTCAGGCTTCGTCTTCGACCGACTGGAGAAAGCCGGCGCAAGGATCGTGCGCGCTGCCGATCCCTGCCAATTGCCAAAGGCCTGCAAGAACGAGGTGGAGCTTGCCGGCACGCGCAAGGCGCACATCCGCGATGGACGGGCGCTGTCGCGCTTCCTCGCCTGGTTTGCGCGAGAGGCGCCCAAAGGCTCGCTCACCGAGATTGACGCCGTAGAGAAGCTGGAAGAGTTTCGCCGGGCGACCGGCGGTTTGAAAGACCTGAGCTTCGACTCCATCTCCGGCGCGGGGCCCCACGGTGCGGTCGTTCATTACCGCGTGACGCGCAAGACGAACCGCAAAATAGAGCCGGGTCAGCTGTTCCTGATCGATTCAGGCGCGCAATTCGTTGATGGCACAACGGACGTCACGCGGACTGTGGCCGTCGGCGAACCTTCAGCAGAAATGCGCGACCGCTTCACGCGGGTTCTGAAAGGCCACATCCAGCTCGCGCTCGCCAAGTTTCCCGAGGGGACCACCGGGGCGCAGCTGGATGCTTTTGCGCGTCGGCCGCTTTGGGATGTAGGCCTCGATTACGGGCATGGCACCGGTCATGGGGTGGGCTCCTATCTTTCGGTCCACGAGGGGCCGCAAAGCATCTCGCAGCGCGGAACCGCGCAGGCCTTGAAGGCAGGAATGATCTGTTCAAACGAGCCCGGCTACTACAAGACCGGCGAGTACGGCATCCGAATCGAGAATCTCGTCGTCGTCCGTGAGGCCGAAGATATCCCCGGGGGCGAGAAAAAGATGCTCGGCTTCGAGACCATCACCCGGGCGCCGATCGATCTCAATCTGGTTGAAATTTCAATGTTGAGCGAAGAAGAGCGCGATTGGCTCAATGCCTATCACGCTTCAGTGCGCGCCGCGGTAGCTCCAGCGCTTGCAAATGATGCAGACGCGCGCGCCTGGCTCGAAGAGGCCACGCGCGCGATCTAGGAACGAACCTTTCACGAAAGTAGCGTCGCCCAAATCGGGGTCTCTTCGTGAAGCGGCGAGGACCAGGACATCATCAGCTGACCTTCACTGCGCATCTCGTCGCTCTGCATCGCGGACACGAGCAAACGACGGAGATATTTTTCCAGCGGAAGTCCTTGCTCCCACGCTTTGCGCTTCAACTGAACAAGCAGGGTATCGTCGAGATCGCGGATGATGAGTTGTCCCATAACGTTCCTCACCTCTGGCTTTTATGTTTTTCTGCCCCGCCCCCTCGCATGAAGAGCTTACGCTACGTCCCTCGATTCTCCTCATCAAATTATTTTAACAGTGGCATTTTCCTTTTGCGGCTAAGCCGACGTTTGAATCAACGAGAGCCAATCATCTTCGCTGATCACATGCACACCGAATTTTTGGGCGTCGGTGAGTTTGGATCCCGCGCCGGGACCGGCGACGACGAGATCGGTTTTCTTCGACACTGACCCCGCAACCTTCGCGCCAAGCGATTCCGCGCGCGCCTTCGCCTCGTTACGCGTCATCTTCTCGAGCGAGCCGGTGAAAACGATGGTCTTGCCCGCGACCGCCGAATGGGAGGCCTTCGGCGCTGCAACATCGGTGACATCGATGTATTCCAGCAGGCGGCGTAGGGCGTCGCGATTGTGCTTTTCGTCGAAGAAGTCCTTGATCGCCTGAGCCATCACGTCGCCGATCCCTTCGATCGCATCGAGTTCCGCGACTGCCGCCTCACTTTCCATCGAAGAGATGAAATCGCCGAGCGAATGGAAGTTCCGTGCGAGCAGCTTCGCCGTCGTTTCGCCCACATGCGGAATCCCAAGGGCCAAAATGAAGCGATCCAGCGGGATCCTGCGCCGCGCATCGATGGCGCGGAAGAGCTTCATTGCCGACTGTTCCCCCCAACCCTCGCGCTCCATGATGGCCTTGGCGCCTTTCGCGAAGCGCTCTTCGAGACGGAATATGTCGGCGGGTTCCCGCAGCAGTCCATCCTCAAAGAATTCCTGGACGGTTTTTTCTCCCAGGCCCTCGATATCGAACGCGTCGCGTGATGCAAAGTGGCGCAACCGCTCCACCGCTTGCGCCGGGCAGGAGAGCGTATTCACGCAACGGCGCGCTGCTTCGGGCTGCCCGGTCTTAGGGTTGGTCTCGCGTATCGCATGACTGCCGCAGACCGGGCACTTGTCCGGCATGCGGTAAGGCTTCGTTCCTTTGGGCCGGCGCTCCATGACGACGCGCACAAGCTGAGGGATGACATCGCCCGCACGCTGCACCACGTCCGTGTCACCGACGCGCACGTCCTTGCGGGCGACTTCGTCCTCGTTGTGCATCGAGACGTTCTGTACGACGACGCCGCCAACGGTAACCGGCTTTACATGGGCCACAGGCGTGAGCGCCCCCGTCCGTCCGACATAGACCTCGATCCGCTCGACGACGCTTTCGGCCTGCTCGGCCGCGAATTTGTGGGCCACCGCCCAGCGCGGCGAGCGCGAAACAAATCCGAGACGGTTCTGGAGATCCAGCCGATCGACTTTGTAGACGACGCCGTCAATGTCGTAGCCGAGGTCGGCGCGCTTGTGCCCCACCTCGTCATAATAGGCGAGCATTTCCTCGACCGAGCGGCAGTGCCGGATTAGCGGATTGACGGGGAATCCCCAGTCCTTAAGCGCATGGAGAATATCCCAATGGGTATTACCGGGAAGTCCCGAGGTCTCACCCCAGTGGTAAGCGAAGAAGCGCAGAGGTCGCCTTGCGGTGATCGCGGGATCAAGCTGCCGCAGCGAGCCGGCGGCGGCATTGCGCGGATTGGCAAAGATCTTGTCGCCCGCTTCCTTCTGCCGCTCGTTCATTTTGTCGAAATCGGCGTGAGACATATACACTTCGCCGCGCACTTCGAAGATTTCGGGCGGACGCCGCGTCCGAATCCTTTTCGGAATATCGGCAATCGTGCGCACATTGCCCGTGACGTTCTCGCCCTCGGTCCCGTCTCCCCGCGTCGCGCCCGAAACGAGCTCGCCCTTCTCGTAACGCAGGTTGCATGACAGACCGTCGATCTTGGGTTCCGCCACGAAAGCGAGTTCCGCATCGGGGGCCATGCCTAAAAACCGCCGCACCCGCGCGACAAAATCCCTGACGTCCTCCTCGGTGAAGGCATTATCGAGCGAGAGCATCGGGCGTGCATGGCGTACCTTCTCGAAGCGCTCTGCCGGCTTGGCGCCAATCCGCTGAGAGGGGCTGTCCTCACGGATCAGCTCGGGGAAGCGAGCCTCGATTTCGTTGTTGCGAGCGCGCAGGGCGTCGTATTCGGCATCGGGAATCGCCGGCGCGTCCTCCTGGTAGTAGCGCTTGTCGTGCTCCGCGATTTCGCGGGCGAGGCGCGCGAGCTCTTGCTTCGCCTCGACGTCGGTCAGCTGAGCGACCGGCTTGTCCTTGAGACCACTCACGCGCGGGCGCGTTTCTTGGGCGTGTTGCCGGAGGTTTCCGCCTCCGCGAGCAGCCGCCTCGCTGCGGCGCGAGCCTCCTCGGTCACCTTCGTCCCGGAGAGCATCCGCGCGATCTCTTCAAGACGCTCGCCGTGGTCGAGCTCCGCGACCCGCGTAGCATCGCCAGCGCGCGTGATCCGGAAGTGTCGCGACGCCCGCGCGGCGACCTGAGGGGAATGCGTGACGAGCAGCACCTGCGTCGTCCGTGCGAGACGCTGAAGTCTTTCGCCGACGGCCGCCGCGACGGCACCGCCAACCCCGCGATCCACCTCGTCGAACACGAGAACCGCGGGCGGGCTTGCTTCCGCAAGCGCAACCTTCAAGGCGAGTGCAAAGCGCGCCAGCTCCCCTCCCGAAGCAATCTTGGCAAGCGAGCCGAACGGCGCGCCTTCGAGCGTTGCGATCTCGAAATGGACTCGCTCTAGACCACCCGCACCGGCGTCCTCTTGATCGAGCGGGGCCAGCGACACACGGAATCGAGCCGCGCCGAGCTTTAACGGCGCGAGTTCCTTTTCGACGGCAGACTGCAAGCGTGTTGCTGCCGCTAATCGCGCTGATGACAACCCCTTGGCCTTTACGGCGTAGAGCTCCCGTGCACGGGCCAGTTCTTGTTCGGTAGAAACGATCGAAGTTCCACTCGCGTCCAGAAGTGCGAGCTTCGACTCGAACTGCGCCCGTAATTCGGCCATTGCATCGGCTTTGACGCCGAACTTTCGCGCCGCAGCGCGTAGCGCGAATAGCCGTTCCTCGACCTGCTCCAGGCGACCGGGCTCGAACTCGAGTCGCGAGAGGAGCGATTCGAGCTCGCGTCGCCCCTCTTCCGCCTGCGCGAGGCCCGACTCCAGCACGGTCATCGCGGCGCCGACCAGGCCCCGGCCTTCGGGCGGAAGCCTCGACAGCCGGCGAAGTGCGCTCGATAGCCGAATCTCCGCACCGCCATCACCGGAAATGAATTCCGCGGCAGCGGCGATGTCCTCGGCCAGCCGCCCGGAATTCATCAATAGCGCCCGCGTCGAGGCCAGGGCTGCTTCTTCGCCGGGCTCTGGCGCAAGCTCTCGAAGCTCCTTGGCCGCATGGCTGAGATAATCGATCTCGCGAGCTGCCGCCTGATGCGCGGTTCTCAATTCCGCAAGACGCTTCTTCGCCGCCGCAACCGCCGTGGAAAGGTGCGCGACTTCACCCGCAAGCAGCACATGAGCCCCGAAAGCGTCGAGCAGGGCTCGATGCGTCGCGATGTCGAACAGACCGCGGTCGTCAGCCTGTCCGTGCACCTCCAGCAGAAGGCCGCCAATCTCGCGCGCCAATTGGACGCCGACCGGTTGATCGTTGACGAAGGCACGGCTGCGGCCGTCGGTGGAGACGGTGCGCCGCAGGATGATCTCCGAGGCTTCCCCATCATCGAGGCCGTTGTTGCCGAGCAAAGTGCGCGCCGGGTGCCGTGCTCCGAGGTCGAAGATGGCGACGGCGGCCGCCTGCTCCGCGCCGCCGCGAATGGCAAGCCGGCCTTGGGCACGCTCGCCCGCGGCGAGCCCCAATGCGTCTAGCAGGATGGACTTCCCAGCCCCGGTCTCGCCGGTCAGCACGTTCAAGCCGGGCCCGAAATTGAGTTCCGCTCTCTCGATCAGAACGATGTCGCGGACGGTCAGCGAGGCGAGCATCAGGCCGGACTTCAGAAGACGGCTCGGAACGCCTTGCTGATCCAAGATTCCTCGTCCTCGGACGGCGCGACGTTCTCGGCCGTGAGAAGCCGGTAGGCGTCCTGGTACCATAGGCTGCCGGGATAGTTATACCCGAGCACGGCGGCCGAAGTCTGCGCCTCCTTCACCACACCGAGCGCAAGATAAGCCTCGGTCAGGCGCTCGAGCGCTTCGGCGGTGTGCGTGGTGGTCTGATACTTGTCGATCACCGTGTGAAAGCGGTTGATGGCAGCGAGATACTCGCCTTGATGGAGGTAGAATCTCCCGATGGTCATTTCCTTCCCCGCCAAGTGGTCGCGGGTGAGGTCGACTTTGAGGCGCGCGTCGCGCGCATACTCCGTTTCGGGGAAGCGCTGGATCAGGTCCTGAAGCGCGGTGAGCGCGTCTTCCGTCCGCTGCTGATCGCGGTCGACGTCGTTGATCTGCTCGTAGAGCGACACGGCCTTAAGATAATAGGCGTACGGAACGTCCTTGTTTCCGGGATGGAGCTGGATGAAGCGGTCGGCGGCGTCTATTGCTTCCTGATAGCGATTAGCCTGGTAATAGCAGTAGGCCGACATCAGGATCGCGCGTCGAGCCCAGATCGAATACGGGTGCTGGCGCTCCACTTCGTCGAACTGGCGGCCGGCATTGAGCCAATCGCCGCGCCCGATGAGGATCCAGGCCGTATTGTAGATCTGCTCCACCGGGCGTTCGACATAGACGGCAGCCATCTGCTGGTCGTCCGCGCAGCCTGCAATCAGCATGCCCGAGGCGAGCACCGCGGCGAATCCGGCCGCGCGCCAGAAGTGCAAGGCAAAGTCGGCCCTTTTCAAAGACATACGCCAAGTCCTCAAATGTTGAATGGCGCGCCGGCAGCGGGCCCTGACGCGCATCCCCTTATGCCACCCTGATCAACAAGTGGTCCAGACCATGATGCCGGATTCGGCGTAAAATTTCGAGACGACAGACCCACATCAGGGGGCAACGATCTCGTAATTCGCCGGGTCGGCAAAGAGCGCGTGAAGCAGCTGATTGTTCAAGGTGTGGCTCGGACGCCTACCCTCATAACGAGCACAGATGGGCATTCCTGCAAGCTTCAAGTCGCCGATCGCATCGAGGATCTTGTGCCGAACATACTCATCGGGGAAGCGTTTGAGCTCCGGATTGATGAGGGCATCCCGATCGATCACAAGTGTGTTGGTCAGATCCGCGCCTCGGCCGTAGCCCAGCTTCCGCAGCCGCTCCGCCTCGTGCAGAAAGCCGAAGGTGTGCGCCGGCGCGATCTCGCGGCGGAACACATCGGGCGTCAGGATGCAGCCAAAGCTCTGCCTGCCGATCGCCGCGCTGGCGAAATCGATTTCGACGAAATATTCGGTCCGTTCGGATGGCAACAATTTGGCGCTCGCGGCGTCTGAAGCCGCCTCGACGGTTCTGCGCAAGACAATTCCTTCGCGCGCAGCATTCGCGATTGTCGTGCCGGCCCTGTCGATCAGGGCGAGATAGGAAAGTGCATCGCCGTCGAGCACCGGCGGCTCGGGACCGTCGACCTCGATAAGACAATCATCAACTTCGGCACCCGCAAGTGCGGCAAGAAGATGCTCGACCATTCCAACACTTGCGCCGTCGTCGTTCCTCAGCACGGTGCCCAAGCGCGTTTCGGCAACATGCGCCCACAACGCAGGAATGTCCGACGTGCCAGGCAGATCCGTGCGGCGAAAACGAATACCGGCGTCAACCGGTGCCGGCCATAGATGGAGCCCGGCCGGGACGCCCGTGTGCAAGGTCACGCCTTTAGCGGAAACCTTACTCGCGAGCGTCCGGCGGTCCGCCATCAAGTACCCGTATTCGCCTGCCGACGCAGGAAGGCCGGGATTTCGAAGCGATCATCCTCGGCAACGCCCGCAAACAGGTCAGAGGGCGGCTGCTGCTGGGTTCTCGTGGTTTCGGTTGCGCGCGCCGGAGCAGCCGGCGCGCTCATTTGCGCGCGGCTGGAAATATCCGGTGCGGCCGGCTCGCGCTGAATGGTGAGTGCAGGTTCGATCCGCGGCTCGGCGCGCCGTCTGCCGAACAGCCCAAATCCACGCCGCTTCTGCGGTTCTGCCGGCGCGCGGTAATCGCGCAACGGTTGGACTTCGGCTTGGGGCAGAGCCTCCATTACGGGCGCTTCGACGCCACCCAATGTGAGGGGCTCGTCGGGCTGAGCGTTGGCCATTGCCGGCATCGGCACTTCGGCAAACACCCGGGAATCCGATGCGGGATCGGCTGGAAGCTCGATCTCCCTGATTGCGGTCTCCATCTGGTTCGAGATCGACGCTGGCGCGACCGCCTCGAGTTGCGCGCGACCGCCAGCAGGCACAGGAGCGTCAACCGCAACGGGCTTGGGCCGTGGATGAAGTCTCTGCACGTTGTCGGCCGCGGGCCGCGCCATCGCCTCGGCATCAATACCGGTGGCGACAACGGAAACGCGCACGCGTCCTTCCATGGTCTCGGACAAGGCGCTGCCGAAAAGGATATTGGCGTCGGAGTCGACTTCGGCGCGAATGCGGTTCACCGCCTCGTCGACCTCGAACAGCATCAGGTCCGGACCACCGGTGACGTTGATAAGCACGGCGCGTGCACCACGCATCGAGACGTCGTCAAGGAGCGGATTGGAGATGGCGGCTTCGGCTGCGCGCAGCGCCCGGCCCTCGCCTTCCATCTCGCCGGTTCCCATCATCGCCTTGCCCATCTCCGACATCACCGTCTTGATGTCGGCGAAATCGCGGTTGATGAGACCCGGCATGACGATCAGGTCCGTGACCCCGCGCACGCCCGAATGAAGGACGTCGTCGGCCATCGCGAAGGCCTGAGCGAAGGTGGTGCGCTCCGTGGCGATGCGGAAGAGATTCTGATTGGGAATGATGATCAGCGTGTCGACGTAATTCTGGAGTTCGTCGATGCCCCGTTCCGCGACCCGCATCCGCTTGTCGCCTTCAAAGTGGAACGGCTTGGTGACGACGCCGACGGTCAGGACACCCCGCTCGCGTACGGCGCGCGCGATGACGGGAGCAGCACCCGTGCCCGTGCCGCCGCCCATTCCAGCCGTGATGAACACCATGTGCGCGCTGGAGAGATGGTCGAGAATTTCCTCCAGCGATTCTTCGGCTGCGCCGCGGCCGACTTCGGGTTTGGCCCCCGCCCCCAGACCCTCGGTGAGCTGCGCTCCCAGTTGAATCCTGTGCTCGGCCTTGGATTGGGCCAGCGCCTGTGCGTCGGTGTTGGCGACGATGAAACTGACCCCTTCCAGCCTGGCGTTGATCATGTTGTTGACCGCGTTGCCGCCAGCCCCACCGACGCCAAGGACCGTAATCCGCGGTTTGAGCTCCTGCACTTCAGGCGCTCTCAAATTGATCGTCATGTCGTACCTCCATGAATGCGCTGATCCACGTCTTCCGACTGACACCCCGCGGACGTCCGCTTATCGTCGTTTTTCGTCCGTGTGACCCGTTGAACCATTTTCCCACTCATCCGAAGAGGCTGGCTGAGAGCCAGCGGCCGAGCCCGGCTTTGCGCTCAATCTTCAGGTTGGCGCGCGGCGGATTCGGATCGTTCAATTCAGCTTGGCTCGTCGCCCCTGCGATCAGGAGCCCGAGCGCGGTCGAGTACGCTGGACCGGCGGTCGCGGCCGCCAGTCCGGGCAAAGCTTGCGGCCTGCCCAGTCGCACCTGCTTGCCAAGCATTCGTGTCGCGAGCTCACGTACTCCGGCGAGCTGGGAGGCGCCGCCGGTCAGAACCGCGCGCCGTCCAGCCGCCACATCGAAACCACTCTTGGAAAGCCGCGATTGAAGCTCGCTGAAAATCTCTTCCATGCGCGCCTGGATGATACCTGTCAGCTTCGAGCGCCGGACACGCTCCGAGCCCTGCTCACGTTCTTCGCCCATCAGCGGCACTTCGACGAGATCGCCGCCGGTATCCATCTCGCCGTAGCAGGAACCGTAGAGCGACTTGATGCGCTCGGCGGCGCTCAGGGGTGTCGACAGGATGCGAGCGATATCCGCAGTGACATGCGCGCCGCCCAGCGGAACGGATTCGACATGGACGAGCGCGCCTTCAACGAAGACACCGACAGAGGTGCAGCCGGCACCCATATCGATGAGCGTGGCGCCGAGAGATGTTTCGTCCGGGGTGAGCGTGGAAAGGCCGCTGGCATAAGCAGCGTAGAGCTGGCGCGCGATGCCGAGATGGCAGCGCTGCACCGCCATACGTAAATTGTACAGCGGGCCCGACCGCGTCGCGACGGCGTGAATGGAAGCGCCCAGCCGGTCGCAGAACATTCCCCGTGGATCGCCGACGCCACGTGATTGGTCGACGACATAGGAGGTGGGCGCCGCCTGTATGGTCTCGTATCCCTCTTCGCGGCAGCGGTGCTTGGCATCGCCCAAGAGGCTGCGCAAGTGGATGTCGTCGACGAGGACGCCATTGAGGGCGCACTCGGCTCGTGCATTCAGGCTCTTGGGCTGGCCGCACTGCACCGACAGGATCACGTCCTGGATTCGGTGGTCGGCCAGCTGCTCGGCCGCATCGACTGCTTTGCGGATGGAGCGGTCGGCGAGCTCGAGGCTCGTCACCGTGCCCGAGCGCACGCCGTGCGACTCGTGCAAGGCGGAGCCGAGCACCTTGATCGTGCCGGAATCGGCCCTCGCAATGATGCATGCCACTTTCGACGAGCCGACATCAAGCGCTGCAATCAGCCCGCTTTTTGCATGCGGCGTTTTCACGACCGCCGGCTTTGATCCATTCGTCCGTAAACGGAATATATCCCCCAAGGCCGCCCTACTCCCCTTACGCGTGCCGCTCGCGCAGCACAGGCCGCGAATCACCATTATGTAGCCGAAATACGTAACTATCGGGATAGCGAAGATCGATCATTTCGATATCCCGCTCGAGTACGCCCTTCTCGACGATCAGCCGTTCGAGCTCGGCGAGCTGAACTTCCCAGCGCTCCTCCGGGAGCTTGACGGTCACCCCTCCATCGAGGACGAGGTCCCATCGTCTCTCCCCGATCCGCTCCGCAGCCTTGAGGCGCGCCTGCACG
>WNFL01178890.1_pt3 | contig 12216 bp, 19 predicted proteins | sample 5400361 | NCBI WGS metagenome assembly WNFL01 (sample SAMN13153351, study PRJNA577476) | soil metagenome | isolation source: 40 cm soil on Douglas fir-dominated hillslope | place: USA:California | collected 2013-09-17
ACCGAGGAAAAGTAAAGAGAAGAAAGTAAAAAAGAAGAAGAAGAAAACGCGAGACCGAGACGAGAGACGAGACAGGAGAAGGAAATGGACGGCAAAAATGAAATCTGAGACATGAGATCGGAGCAATCAAGCAAGATAGAATGGGGGGGGGGGTGTAGGGAGAGAGCGAGTTAGACGAGTAAACGACTACGACTACTACCCAGTTGCGGCTATTCTGCGACTCTGCAGACAGATGAGAGAAAGCAAGCGGGCTGGGAAAACGTACATGCTCGCTTTCGCATCAGATCAACTAGGGAAAATGGGGACAGAGAGGAACGGAACAAACGAGCGTGAATGTCCACCACGATACAGAGCGGGGGATCTGGTTATTCGAGAATAACTGAAATAAAATGAATGATGCCAGTGATGCGGAAGATGCGGAAGACACCCTTTCAGCGAGCTCGTATGTAGTCTGCTGAAGAGGTAGAGGCGAAAACGAATCAAAGGATCAATGTCCTAAATCTGGATGGTGGATGGCGGAGATGATGATGATGATGACGATGACGATGACGATGAAGGTGCGAGATGCGAGAACTAAGTAAAGCTATATGAGTTCCTATGACGCGGTGGGGGGGGGTTGCCCTCTTTTGGTATCGAGAGCTATGCGACAGAGGGGCCCACAAGCGCGGGGTGGGTAACCAAATAAATGTGGATATCGAATTAGAAGAGGCGTGCGTGACCTGTGACCCAAATTCATGTTGTTGTGTTGCGTTGGTAGGTGAAACAGCTTGGTAGTTGCGGAGACCATCGAATGGGGGCTACAGTAGCTTGAAAAACATTCAAGAAGTAGGAGTCGAGGAATCCGAACCAGAGAGGTCTTCTGGACTTGGAGAACGCGCTGGGGTTCTGGCGCATGCCCACGAGTTGAGGGCATACAAGAGCGACGAGAGCATCCAGTTGTTCACCTTCAACAACCTTTAACGCTCTCTGAAGCACATAATCTATATGCACGTCAGCACTACTGATCCACCATTCAAGCACAGCAGTAGCACGCACTAGCAAACTGATCCTTCATCATCGTTTCCACTCCGCTTACGCCGTCAGATCCGACGGACAGAATCTCTTCAACAAGATCATGGCGTCCGTCAGGCGTGGCCATGACGATGGCTTTTTCGCATACATTCGAGGCAAACTTGTGCTTTGCCATGTCGAGCATGTTGCCATTCATCAGACTAACAATATAGTTGCGATCATCTTCGGCGCCGTTCTCGAGTACAAATTGCACAACGTAGTTCTGATAATGGGCCCATAGTCATCAGTATGTGGAGGAGACTCGGAACAAGAACCAGGACTCACCCCAAACTGGTCCTTCGCCAAAGTCGTATAATATCCCCGAAGCTCGTCAAGTAATGGACGGCATTGCTCGGCGCTAGCATACTCGAAGCACCGCTGGAGCACACGGCACCCATATGGGTGGGTGGACAGATCAAGGACAGAGTCACTGAAGGCCCGCACAAATGTCAACCGCTCGCCAATGACGCGCTCCAGCATCTTTTGTATGACATGGTTACCATTGGCGTCGCGCACGCAGCGCAATACATGGCCGTCGAGCTCACGCACGAGCGAAGCCTGTTGATCAGGGAGGAGGCACTCGACAGCCTGAAAGAAAGTCAGTTGAGATGCAAAATGCAAAGCAAAGTAAATGAAACGAGAAGAGGAAGGAACCAGGGTGTGATCGGTACCGGACGTGCGTGAGAATCACGCATAAATTCAATGGACAAAATGAATGGGAATTGAAGAGACAAAATCGCAGGCTCGCACCTTTTGCACGACCCTGCAACCATACATATCAAGCGAAAGCTGTAGAATACGTCCCTTCATTGTCCCGGCGAGCAGGGCGCGCTGGTGCTGGCTTCCATACTCGAACAACTTCTGTATGACATAGTTGCCAAACACGTCCTGCATGAGCTGCAAGCCGTTGCCCGTGGGCACGACTTCCTGAAACACAATGTTGCGTTCCTCGACGGTGGCAACCTCCATCTTCTGTTGGATGAAACGACTGCCATGCTGGTCGCCCGAAAACTCGATACAGTGGCCGAAGATGTCCTTGAGCTCCCATTTGCGGGTCTTGTTGTTTTTGAATTCCGTAAGCACGGCCGAACGCACGGCAGCGTTGGCGTCCCTCGTAGCCGACGCGTCACGTCGATACATTGGGTTCGAGCCGGCGTTCGGGACGTTCGGGACGGGGATCCCACTGACAGGGTGGTAGTTCTGCTGCTGCCCATGGTGGTTCTGCCGGCTGGCCGGGAAAAGTGGCGAGCCAGCAAAAGTGAGCCCAGGTCCCATAACACCCGCGCCATTGAGTCTTGGCGCCGGGGCGCGCTCAGCAAGAGCGTTCGGAGTAGCGTGCGCACTGAGCGGGGTGGGGGGCATGGCATAGCCTGCCGCACCGTAGAAGAACGCGGCGCTGGGAGGAGCGGTGGCAGTCGCGGGGCTGTAGTACGCCTGTTGCTCTTGCTGACCGTGGTGGTAGGCGTCTGGGCGAACTGGCGAGTACGGGTATGAGTAATCCATGAAGTCACGCGAAGGATAGTAGGCGGCGAATGGACTGTAGGGCTGCATGGGGTGATGTGGAGCGGCGCTGTGGTGCGAATGGAGCACGAGCTGCGGAGGGTTTGGTTTCTGGCGGATAGACTCCTCGACACCGCCTACCGAAAGGCGGCTGAAGGCCATGGTGGCGTCTTCAACGCTGGTATTGACCCCACTCGACTCGTAAGAGCTACTTAAAAGCGACGAGGTTGAGTGGCCGGCCAATGGCGAGGAATCTGAGCCAAAAGTAGACTGCTTGGCAGACCCTGGGCTGCCACCTACTGCTTCAAAGCGCTGGAGAAAGCGGAAAGGATAAGGAAATGGAGAAAAAGGTGGAGAAAAGGACCCACTCGTTCGTCGTCCTGCATGGGGAGTGCTCGAGGTACTGTGGGTACTGCAAGGTTGTGAGCGTACGAGGGAGCATAATCCCATGCGGCATTTGAAGGGGGCGGGGCGGGCCATACATTGTTGGCGGGCTGAAAGGGTGATGCAAGTGATTAGCGTTCCCGAGGACGAAACCAGGAACAGGGGCCTAACGACAGGTAGTGCAATCAGAACAATGCTCTCGCTCACCTGCTGTTGATGTTGATGCTGCTGTTGATGCTGCTGTTGCTGTTGCCACGCGTTCGAGGATACGCCTCTATTCATGATGAGTGGACCCGAATGAGATCCGCCTGGACGGTGTTGACTCTGTTTAGATAGACGGCAGACGGCATCAATAATATTGTTGTCGACGGACAGGGACGGACAGGGCAGACAGGGCGGACAGGGCGGGCACTCGGAAGGGATGGGCGGGATGGGCGGGATGGGAGGGGCGGAAGCACGAAATAGGCTTACTTGCTTGTGAGTGTGAGGGGTCTGGCGTGTGTTGGCCGTCGTTGGAGCGGCGCTTCGGGTGTTGTAGCTCATTTGAGGGGAGAAGCAAACTGAATACAAAAGAGTGAGCTTCGTAAGTGAAAAGTTCAGGCATGCAGCGTGATCGGTACAGCATAAACACTGATGGATGGATGTACGCGGTGATGGGTATCCCGTTGGCGAGTCGTTCTCTCATGAATATAATCATGATAATGACAAAAGAGGTGTCGATAACACAATATAACACGCTCAAATTGTCATTCGGTGGGCAGCCGCCGTCAACGTGCTCGACCGTGGGATGACGGAGGTCAAATTTTCGAGCAACGTACTGGAAATTGCTGGTGCACGCGACGCAGGGCTACCAAAAGCGAACTGGACCAATAGTTCCTTCCAACGGGGGTCAAGTCAAACGAGTCGAAATGAGGGTCGGTGGACGGGATCGAGGGAGGGCAGTTTCGGAACCTATTCGACTCGTCACAAGGTTGTGCTCTGAGGGTGCTGTGCAGTGCAGTGGCGAGTCGCGACAAAAAGTTATGGGCCTGTGGTGCTGGTGCTGGTGGTGCTGGTCGGATTTGGATTGGGTGGATTATGGGGGAAAATGAGCGAGTACGTTGCGGATTACGGCGTTGGGATGCCTTGTAGTGTGTGGAGTATAGATAGTAAACGAGTGGATGGCTGGTATCTACGCTTGCCAGCCAGAGCAGAGCAGAGAGCAGCGTCGTGGTAGAGTTCAACCTGAGACGGAGTCAAACTCTCGACTCTCTTTCGCCAGAAGTACTCGGACCCTCTCCCGTCGTCGCTGTCGCCGTCATCGCCGTCGTCTTGTGTCTAGTGCAGACCGCCATGTCTTGGCTGAAGTCGTCGTCTTCGGCCAATTCGCTCAAAGACTCCTCGAAGCAGTCCAACCGACCTCGGACAACGAGCGCGGTGTCCTCTAAGCAGTCTAATTCCACCTTTAATGGTAATCACAACGCTGCTCACAACGCAAAAACCATCAGGGTCATCGCCTCTGGCACCGTTTACCTCACCCACACCCTCTCCATACCCACTCTCCCTTCCACTTGCACCAACGACGACGACGACAATGACGACCACCAATCTCCGTCGCTCAGTATCCGAGCACGCAAAGTAACACGGGCCCGTGGTGGTCCAGCCGTAAATGTCCTTAGCGTCCTCGCCCAGTTCAACCACCCTCTCAACCAGCCCCCGTCCTCCTCGACCAAACTCTCAAAGAATCCTCCTCAAACCCGCAACTCGATCGAATGTGCTCTTGTGGCTCCACTCGGAGGCGCTGGTGACGGAAAGGCTCTCCTTCACGAACTCGAACTTGAGGGCATTCGAACCAGATTCGCCAGAGTTCATCCGAATGCTGGCATCCCTGCGGCGTGGGTACTCGATACTGGTAAGTGCATCCTATCCACATCGACTGGATGTTGGTGAGTTGGTGAGCCGGGATGTTGGTAAATGGTCCAGAACAAAGGCCGGTTCCATACCGGCACCGATGTGAACAATATCGCACCACACAGAGCTCATTTGCTCATTGTATTTGTGTTACTATCCATATACAAGCCACTCGGCTGTCTACCATCGATCTGGCTTCCCTCAAGGGCCACCTCGTATCATACACATGCCCCAACCAGCGTGTACTTTGATTCGAGTCCTCTTGCAATCTCGTATCTATCCCATAAGACAAGCACCGACTCTCTTCCCTGTAGACGCCCCTACCACCAGAGCGGTAATCAACCACAACCCCCTCCCAGAACTAGCACACGAAGACTTTGTCGCCCTCCTGGGTCCCATCCTCGTACCAGAACACTACAACGGCCTTCAATCACACCACTGGCACTCGCACCCTTCCCTCCCCCAGTTCCCACCCACCCACGCAGTCTACGGACCCGGGCCCGGCCTGCCCCCGCCCATTCCTCCACTCCCGGAATACCAGCAACAAATCCAGAACCAGCTCCCTTCACCACCGCTTACGTCCCCGCCCCCTCCTCTCCCACTTAATACCCCAGGGCTGCCAAACAACGCGCCATTTACATGCCTTCTTTTCACGGGAAGGCATAAAGAGGCAGATAAGATCACCCTGTTGAACGTGACTGGTGTGGATAGTCTCGCACGGCATCGGATGTGGAGGGGTAAAACAACATTTGCGTTGGATTGTACAGGACCTATTGGAGACTTGGAGGCGAGGAGGGCGAGGGAGTCAGTGTTCAAGCATGTAGACGTTGTTTTCTTCTCGTAAGTCGCTCCGTTCTCCTCAGGTATTGTCATCATCACTGAACTTGCGGGCTGAATAGGAAGGCCTACGCGCTCAGCACGACCGCGACAAATGCGGAAGAACCCGCTTTAACACCCCGCGCGTTCCTGCTCTCACAAGTCCCGCACGTCGCCCCGCACGCTCTGCTCTTCGTCCATTGGGGACCAGAGGGGAGCGCAGTTCTGAGCTTACCAACGCGTGAGTACCTCCAGTGCGCAGCGTGGACGCTCTCTCTCCCCACTGGTACCTCCACTTCGACCTCCACGCCGGCGTTACCTCCCCCTCGGCAAGCTTTCTTCCCCACAACCCAACAACAAACGCAAGACCTCCAGCCACCACATGAAAGGCCAGAGACCCAGCTCTCTTTTGGTTCCTCTGATCCCCGGTACGAAGAGCTCTCCCCCGTTGCCCCGCCGTTCCCTTTCCCCGGTCACCAGCGCTTTGAGTCGTCCACCTACACCGCCGATTCTTACCCAACCTCGCGTACTGATCCACAGTGGACACCCAACCACAACACGGAGTATAGCGTCGACTCGCTAGGCGGCATGGGTGGGACTGGCATGGGAGGGCGGACAGACTGGGACGAGGTGTATGGAGGGATGGGCTTGGTTGCGGGTGCGGGTGCGGGTTCTGGCCCTGCGTCGCCCCCACCACGCCCCTCTCGCCAAGTGAATGAGAATATAAATGGGAACCAGCTAAATATCCAGATGAACACCCCACTAGCGTCCTCCTCTGTTCACGAACATATCGATAGCCTTGGGCACGCGCTGGAAGATGAGACTAGTATGTACCACCACGATCCCTGGAGCGGCAGGGGGAGGAGCAGGGAGCGTGGGCGAAATACCAACAGAGATGCTGTCATTTACGACTCTGACTCATCTACCAATGAGTATGGAGACGTCAGGAACATAGTTGGGATCGGGGTACGGAATCCCGCCAATAACCAGGCGAACGGAGTCAACGGAGGGGATATCCGGGTGAGCGGGGTAACTATCGGGTACAGCTACTCTGAGGACTCGCACCAGCATCACCCCCATCCATACGCACAAGGGCAAGATCGTGGGCAGGTTTTCGACGCGAATGTCGGCGATGCGGGCATGATGGGAGTCGCACTCGCGCCATCGGATGTCGATTCCGACGCGGACGCGGAAGTTGCGGCTGTCGCGAGCCGGTTTGTGCTTGAAAACCGGTCCAGACGCGAAAACCCAAAGCTATTCGACCACCAGAGAGGGGAAAGCGACGCATTTGAACCGTCTGAAGACGATGATGGGAGAGGGGAGGGAGATGAGGATTTAACCGAGGGAGAGGACAAGGCGAAAGCGCCAACAAGGATTGGGAAGAAGAGGCGGGAGAGGCTGCGCGCTGTGGCTGAGGCTGAGGCCGAGACACAGCTAGAAGCTCATACCGTTGGGGAGCCTGTGCATGAAGAAGAGGAAGAGGAGGAGCTATTTGAGGAGGACACGGTGGAAGATGCCCCCATCCTGCCTGCCCCGCGCGTGGAGGAAAAGACACCACCTGTGGTGTTGGAAGCATGGGTGGCAGGCCTAATCTACTCGCTGACTCGGTGCGTAGCCGTCCGTGCCAATGTGGAGTTTCTACCATCTCTTTTATTTGGCGTGCTGATAAAAACGAAATCGACGCAGGCATCTCCTCCCAGGGAAACCATATGTACCAGGTGGGGAAATTACGGTACCCAAAAACACGAGCAAACGAAAATTTGACTTCTCAGAATGGGAGTGGAAATGGCGCTTGGATGAATGCTTGAGGTTCGTTGACTGTATTTATTCTCGCTCCTTCGCTTACCGTTGATGTATTTCCTATAGATTCGCAGCGGAACTCGCGGGGCGCAGCGCGCTTCGCGGCACGCACGAAGGGTTGGCCGTAGAGATGCGGGAGGGCGCATGGATGCGGTGATATCGTTTGACAAGTTTTGCGGCAGCTATGCGGACTGGGCTCAACGAAGCCGACCCCCAGCTGCTTAAATCGACTACCTCATCACATCTCTTATAATACGGCCACTATTCTCGAGTTGCTGCACGCTACTGATTTAATGAATGTTTTACATCGCTCATAAGTTGCTCGTCTGATTGTTTGTGCCAAAACGCCCCTCGTTTTCCTGATACCCACGCCACGTGCTACAACAACTCATAACCACTGAAATGTTCGTCTCTTTTCTACTCACCAGACCATGTGTTTAACTCACCCCATTACAGAGTAAGGGGCTACTCGTTTTCGAGAGTAATTTAGCCCAAATGCGGCGACCAACGAGTCGGTCCAACAGACCAACAAACTCTCAGCCAGGTACCGCTTTGGCAAGCATTCTATGCGATACCATCAAGCGATTACGTCCCGGAGTGCCCATAGGGCGTCCCCATGTCTGCGGTGAGCATTATCTTATCGTTTTTGTCTGTCTGATGCCACCACCAACTGCTCCAGTGGTTTCGCTCTGTAGTTGGTATGATTCGCAAATTTATCGATCTCCAACGGCCAAATTATTTACCGCCCTTAAGAGGTTGGGCCCCTTGATTGTACATGGGACATATACGTGTGTATTGGAGAACTTTCATCCACGATTGGCATGAGGCGGTCACTGTCGAAACCCAGGACCTCTTGGGTCGGGAATGGTCCTTGAGTCCCGCCTACAGAGGCCGTATGCAACGAAGGTCTAAAGGGGATTTGTCAGATCTCATATCTGCTGTACTTCATTCCTAAGGGCTACATATCCGCCATGCCTTGTGCATCGACAATCAGCGGACTAGTGTTCAGATATGTCACTAGCATAGGGCATTTCTTATATCTGATTGCCCACTAAACTAGTGAACACCCCTGGCCATCCTGTGTGTATGAAGGTCTCGACCCATTCTTCCAACTCCGAAACTCCGACGGGGGTTCAATCGGACACAGGCACCCTGCATTATAAATGCGCAACATAGAACTCACTCTTCTACCACGTTCCTTGGATCAAGATGCCTCTGTTTCAATCGCTGCTGGACTATCTCAGAGGCCAGATTAGCCTTGTGATCGACCCACATGGCGTTCTACCAGTCCATAGAGGAACCTTAGTATAAGGTGTAACGTAATGAAGCATTTGTTCTTTGCTCTAATGAGAAGCCATGTAGTGTTCAAAGACGCGCGCAAGGAACCGTGATCGTTATTGGTTAGCTGTCCTTAGGCGTGGAACACCGGAGTCCTTTCTATTACTGCGGCATATCAATGCACTTCAAGCTAGCTTTCCATTGCCGGTAATTTGCTTATAAGTGGCCAACCGGGTGCACGCAACCATTTTCTTACTGATTCACAATGATCATGTATTACAGCCGATATTGACTAATTGTGATATTGACAAACTCAGACGTCCTAATTGCCGATCATGGCCACTTGCCAACTGGCCATTAGCTCCTGAGTTGAACGTTGGGATGTTCTACAAATAGGTTGTTAATAAAGTAGGAAAGCCATAATGGCACACCATCGGCTGGCCGGTTGGGAAGCTCGGAGAATAAAGCTTGGTCCCCGCCACACCCCGCCACACCGTGTTCCACCCCCATACAAGCGTTCCACCTCACTTTTCTTGCTGTCAGGACTCATAGTTCACCATGAAGACTACATCTAGAGATCCACGTGACGAATGGCGCGTCGGGGGTGCCACATGTACGGTAGACGGAACCACCCAGACAGGCTGTTTAGCCACTGGCTCTCTTGACACCAATGGCATCAAAATTGGTGCTGCTGAGGTCACAGAAGCCCCTCAGGAAGAAGGAGGTCCTATCGATTTGATTCCTGAAGAGGATGGGATAAGTCCAGACGATGCACCAGAGGTGGCATTGGAAGATGTAGAAGAAGAAGTATGTGTCCTATCCTCCAACCACACTGTAGCTGGTCTGATATCAGTATACCATACTTAGGGAAATGTGGCAAGTATGATGGGGCAACTGGGCTGCCCGCAAACTGCCGCCGACGTAAGTGCACTAGTGCATTCATGTGTACTCCTGCTACACATGGTAGCGAATATGGGTACTGATAGAGGTTTAGGCAATCAAGGCCATGGAAAAACGCCAGGAAGACAAGGCGCTCCTGGGTTTAGGAACCCTTTGCGTTGTTAGCAATGAAAAAGACAAGGCGAAAGTACAAGGAAAAGATGTGAGTATTTGTAGGCCCGAATTGTTCCCTGCGTTGGTGCACATATCCCAACCAACCCAAATTTCCATTTCCCCAGAACGCCAGAAGTAAGAAGAAGAAGCAACAGAAGCCTAAGAAGAAGAAGAAAGACAGGAGCCTGATAGAGGATGGCATCCGCAGGGTGCGTTCACTCTTGCATTGCCAGTTACCAGTCATGAACTAACAATTTGTGACTCCGGCCAGATGTGCACTGTTAGATCAATTGCAGTGTCCTCCGGCAATTCCACTGCAGATGAGCCAGGCCGATTAGATTTGCACCAATATCAGCACAGTGATCTCGGAGCCTTGGGCGCATTGTACTTCCAGGGAGGTGGTCTGGGGGCCAGTCCAGTTGAACCCCAATCTTGCGCCTTGCCACCACCGGGAGTGTGGTCAGCGCCGATGGAGTCACTACCAACCCCAGACGAGCACCAATCATTCCCTCTATTCGCTGATGGTGGCAATTTAAATCGCAGCACGGTAAACGACAAAATACTGGAGCGGGCTATCACTGGTGGCCCTGATACAGGGACTCAAGATGGCGAAACGGCACTGCCAGCTCCAGTTGCAGCTGACCGCACTGCCAACATATTGACACCGGGGGAAGGGGTCGACGTGTTTGACAAGTTGAAACTCCAACACTACAGGAATGCTCCACTTGTAGAAGAGTACAGTGATGATGAAGAACCACTACATACCAATGTCATTGAAGAGGATGCAACTCAGCTGCCCCTGGCTCAAAGGGAGGTGGGACAAGTTGGCGCTGAGCTGGCAACATTACCCTTTGGGCTGCAGGTTGATGTGTCCATAGACTCGTATCCCAGACATCCACACAATCTGGATGTAGAGGCAGACACAGGAGATAGGCAGGAAGAAGTTTCAATCCCAATGGACGAGGATGAGTTGCAGCCTTCGTTTGGCGACTTGTCAAACACCACCTTTGACCCAGTGCTTGTATACCATCTACCTCCATGCAACCACAGCCTTAACATTCAGCAAGATGATCTTGTTGGCAAGGATAACAGCCTAGTGGATTTGGCCATGGAAGATGCAGGGGTGGAGGCTGAGAAGCCAATTGCGTCTGTGACAACAACCAAATCTCTCCAATCCTCTTCACGGATACCACCCTCCGTTTCTAGTGCTTTCAATGCCATTTTTCCCGGTGTTTCATCTGCCCAAACAGCTGCTTTGGTCAATGGCTCTACACATGTTATAGAATCTCCCATGCTCGGCAACCCTTACGCTGTGGATATGTCAATTTCCAAGGGAGTAAGGTTACAGGATGGCATACCTCCGCAGGATATTGCCTGGCCATTTGTCTATAGTGGGACCCAGCCTTCACCCTTGGTGGAACTCAAATTGTTCAAAGAACCAGAGTCTTTTGTTCCAATGCTCTCTCCTACACCTGTCTCAAGTATTTCTGATAGTCAAGCCGCCAGCCTTTCAAAATTTCCACCCATATCATCACCTGTGTCAAGGGCTGGTCCTGTCCCAGTCTCACCCTCTACTTTAAGATCTATAGAAGAACATGAAAATGAGATCAAGGGTCTCAACAGAGAAGTGGATCCTAGACGAGCCATTGTTGCCAGTGTTGAGCGCAAACCTTCACCTCTCAGGTGTGTTTAATCTTGACGAATTTGTAGGCACTCACTGAGTTCATCTGCTCCAGATTTCTGGGTTTGCACAGGGTCATAAACCTTGATACTGGCACATCACAACCACCCACGCCAGCCCCAATTAACAACGTCTCACTTCCCATTTATGTTTGTCCTTCTGCTGTCAGTACTACAGAGACCAACTACACCTGTCCCACTTCTTCTGCTCCGATTGAACATAACGAAAACGAAGTTGAGAATAAGGATGGTGCCAAAGGTGGCCATTTGTACGTCATATATGCACAGGATCTATCCTCCGTTTTCTCACATGAGAGTTGATATTTTAGAGAAGGTGTTCATGCAATGGTTGATGCAGTGGTGGCTATCACTCAACACAGCACTGAGAAATCACCACCACCCATTGGTCCCATTGTGCAAGACAAGCCATTACCTCTGATTCCTCCTTGTATTGTCGGTTCTAAAAGGAAATTTGTCGAGGACCGAAGCACTTACTCTAATTCGATCAATCCTGCAAGAAAGAAAGCTAAACTTCTGTGTGTCCTCTACTTTACTGTGATGCACATGAAATGCTGACATAGGACCCAAGGAGTCAGTCAAAGAAGCCAAAGATTGAGCATGAGGACTATTCCACTCACAAGAGACTGGGAGAGGTCAAGACCATGCACCACTGAGGGATGGAGGGGACTAAATTATCTGAGGCCATCAAGTTCTCCACTCGTCATAACATTCCTGTTTGGTCCTCATCAAGATCTCCTACCAGGA
>WNFL01322353.1_pt4 | contig 12214 bp, 13 predicted proteins | sample 5400361 | NCBI WGS metagenome assembly WNFL01 (sample SAMN13153351, study PRJNA577476) | soil metagenome | isolation source: 40 cm soil on Douglas fir-dominated hillslope | place: USA:California | collected 2013-09-17
AGTTTCAACCTCGACTAACAGTCACCCACCTCACCCTTCATACCAAGGACTATTCACCTCTGCCTTCTCACCTTGCTCTCGAATGTTTGCTGTTGGGTCACAGGACGGTGTTGTGAGTGTATGGGATGTGCGATACCTCAAAGACCGGATCGCGATACTGCGGACCCAGCCCCGGCGGGCTAAGAAATTCTCTGGGATTCAAACTACTCAGACGGAGCTCTCACGATGGGGTGGGCTATTGGGTCAAGGGAGTGGATTGCTGAGGCATTTTGCGTCTGACGATATCGTCGCGGTATTAGGCTGGGATGATGAGGACTGCATGGGGAAAACATACGGCGTCAGAAGTCTGAAGTTTTCGCATGATAGGAGAGGTGGTCGTGGGGTGCTTGTCTTCTCTGAGGTCAGTGATGAGCAATCACTCCGCGGACTCTCATTCTAAGACTTCAATGTAGCACACGAGCAACATTCATATAGTAGATGCCCGCACATTCGACGAAGGGACTCGAAGGGTGATCAACCTACCGACCATCCTACAAAAGTACCGTCTTCCAGCCGAAACTCCTCAGCCTATCGACCACAATGACATGGAACTGGATAATGACCCCCTATCAGTCGTGCCGAGACCGGGATCGGGAAGGCCAACCGGCCCACAACGGACAGTCACTATTGTCGACCTACCAACCCCTGATAACCCAACTCCAGCCCCACGCTCACCACGACTTGCGCCGTCTCGTGGTATGACCAGCCCTGCGTCCCCAATTGACCTTCTCTCCCCTACCACCACGCAACCTGATTCCGACTCTGAAGTCGCCCTCAGGGCTATTGAAAATCTGATCGTCCGCAACCTCGCCAGTGAACCTATCCACAGAAGAGATCTTGGGCTGCCGTTCGTTCCTCTTCCACCAACTCCGAGCCCACCGCACCAATTAGACCCTTTTACCCTCTCTTCACAACCACCTACCCCCCCTCGGCCTCAGGGACGGCCTGTTCCTGTCGAATCACAGTTCCTGGAAGCTCTGCAGAGGTATAGGAATAGTTTGGTATCCCCTCCTGAAATCCCGATCATGTCGCGGCAAGCCACCAGCAGCCCACAAGCTCTCCCGTCACCACCTCTTGTGGGCACGCGTCGTCCGACCGGAGTTATGCCCATATTAGGCCCTGGTAGCACATTGGTCGCGGAACCGACTTCTCAAGTCATAGATAGCCTTTCACAAGCCGATTTGCAACCCAGTTTCCCCACCGATTTACGGGAGAGCTTAAATAGTAGGACAGGATCCGGATCAAATACGCCTGGAGAGCCCCACACTGCTCCTAATCTGCCACTCCGACGAACCAATGATTCGACCCTCCCAGAGTTGGAAGCGGCTGTACTTGCAGGGGCCCAAATCGAACAGGCAGTTAGACTAGGGTCTATTCCAACGTATGAGAGTATGCTGGCTAATCTCGACGCTGGTGTCCAGAGGTTGGAGCTGCTCAGACGACAACGAATAGAGATGCAAGCGCGATACAACTCGGCTCCTCGGCTCCAATCACCTTCGGTTTTGGCATCTAGTCTCGCAAGCCCAGGCCCAAGCTCCCTACAGGCTGGTCCGGGAGCACCTACTCTTTGGAGTCCAGAACGTACGTCGGAGTGGGACCGGTTGCTATCGGAGCAGGACGACCGGATGCACAGGAGTTCTTACGCCCCTACGGAAAGAGATCGACCCGACCGTCGATCGTTGATTCAGCACCGCACTCCGAACCCCTCTGATCCAGTCAACAATGCTGAGGGACCCATACATGGTGCAGAACTTCGTAGGCGGAGGACGATTCGTGTTGCACATGATCCTCACATAGTTTGGGAGGAGCCGCGCGTGGTGCACTCGACCAGGAAGCCGGTACTTGACAATGCCGCACGCGAATGGTCCCCCGAGGATGTAGCATTATTGGACCAATGGGAGGATATGCAGTGTGATATCACTGGGTTCTCCTTTTGTGATGATGAGGATGGGGAAGGTAGCGATTGGCTCTATGTTGGGACGCAGGGGAGGATCCTGGAGTTCCGTGGGCTTGGTCTTGATCCCCTGCTTGACGAGGAAGACGAGACAGATAATGGTGCTCGGAGCGACTTGTGGGCGAGACGGTGGTCATGACTTGATGTGGGCGTACAGTGTGGACTGCAATCAGCTATGCCTTTGGCTCTTATTTGGCTCTTCTTTTGTATCGAATCACCGCTTATGCATCACCATTCTGGCGACCTCGTGCTTAGTTCAATCAGAATTTGAGTTTGTCACATGAACTACATTCGGGTTGCAACCCGAGCTTTGGGTCAAATCATGCGCATATTTAACGAGCGATGGGAGTGATGGTGTGTCCGGCTGTTGATGATCATCGAATCTGATTTTTATAGTAAATCTATACCAGGAGAACCGTTTATGACTCGCTCGTGGCAGTGAAAACATACTCAAGGAGGCGCCGAGGCTCCCCCTTTGGTCGCCGTCTTCTTCTTCTGACTCTTCGCCGTGCTCACCGTGTTCTCAAACACATTCTCGTAAAACGTTGGGCGATCGTCATGCTCGTCTCCTCCGCCCTTTCCTTTCTCGAGCGAAACCTCTGCGATGGGAAGGATATTCGACGCGGTACTGCCGACGGTGATGTCTTCCTCCTCTTCTTCTAACTTCTGTGCCCCGCTACGTCGTTTCTGTTCTTCATGCACGCTGTGCTCCGGGCTTTGCCATATTCCACTCGAGCGCCGAACAGCCTCTAGGTGGAGATTGCTCCTGGGGGGGCTGGAAGGCATCGCTATCTCGCCATCTTTCCTCCCAGGTCCGCTCCAGAAATGGAACAAGCGCGTCTTGACACCGTACGCGGACGGCTGTACCTCGATCAGGTCTCCTCGCGCGATATCGACTGCGGGCACTTCATGAACTGGAAGGCCAACGAGATACGCGAGCAAGCACCTAATGACGCTGGCATGGGTGATGATAAGAAGATCGTCCTGAACATGTTCGAGTTCGATCAGGATGGGCTCGAGACGGAAGCAAACGTCATGGTAGGATTCGGCTCGGGGGGCACGGTGACCATAAGGATCCTTCAAGAAGTTCTCCCATTCCTCTGGGTATCTTTCTCGGACGTCATCCGGCGAAAGACCGTCCCAAACTCCAGGCGGGATTTGTCGACTACTCTAATCTTGGTATATGGAAGTTGTGGTGGAGAGCCATCTGATGTCTTGATGGGCTGAGGGGGGGTAGCAATTGCGGCTAGGTTATCATCAGACTGTGGTTCTGTGAACTCTTCTGTCTTAGGAGTTGTGGCCTCCTGCATGAAAGGCCATGCTGTATGATGAGATCTTCTCCTCGTCGAAGTCCAAATCTAATTCGATGCATATAGTGGTGTGTGATCTAATAGGCAAGATGAAAACTCACCATAAGGTTGCGATCCTGGTAAACACCGTCCTTCTTCCCTTCGACAGCGTTGAGGTACCTCCGCTCCATCATAAACGTCTTCAGCCGGCGAGCATAGTCCCATCCTGCTGGCGATAAGTCGGAGTCCGCCCGATATGAGTGTTCGATCAGGGATTGCCCAGACTAGATGGCATCAATAAGTAAAACGTCGGGAAATGTTGGACTCTGTAAAGCGCACCCGTGCGAAGTAAATGAATCGATGGCGATTGTGAACATTCATGAGGAAGAAGACGATGCGGGACTGTGAACTAGCATGGGTCATGGAAGCATATGAGAGGCAAAGTCAAATAGACCTGGAGATAGCCTTGGATTTTCTATAAAGGGATGAGAACTAGAGAGGGCAAGCAATCGAAAACATAAGTACGTTGACTTGAATCTTCTCGCCGACATTGATGACGCGGATCCACGGATGCTCTGGCTCTTCGACGGGTTCATAATGTCTCTCATGATCCCTAATACGACGGATATAGTCTTGCACCGCCTGGTCTGGATCCCATCCTTCGTACTAGGTCAGTTAGACGGGGGTAAGCGGGCGCGGGCTCCAGGTACCAGCTTACATCAGGGGACGATATCTTAACGCTTCGGATATTGGCCAACACGATCTCTTGGTTGGTACAAGACGATTCTGCGAAGCTATCAGGCCACCACATGGGAAAACACCTGACTGACTGACCGAGGAAGATAACGTGGTATCCGAGATCATGGTATTTGGCATATAGTTCCGTTCTGGACTCCTTCGTTCCGTTGTTGGCATCGTATATTGCTACTTGTCCGGAGTGATCAAAGAAGTCCAAGATGTCGTTTTCGCATCGCTCGCGAACCGCATTTTTCAGTCTCTCCGTCTCTGTACTCTTAGCACCTTTGAGGTTATCTCAGAAAGTGGTTAATTGGCCTGGGAAACTACCCTGTCCCTGACTTCAGGAGCGACCTACCATGCGTGAAGTAGTCGGGCGGGAGATCCTTAGCGTGACCAAGTGTTTTGCGACGGTAGTCACCAAGAGAGAACACCTCTGTCGTTACACCGTTCCAGCGCAAGTACCGTTCGAGAGCCCGGGAGATGTGGGTCTTTCCTCGAGCGGGTAGGCCGACGAGTACAATGAGGATTTTCCCTGCGTGCCAGAGAAGACCGGAAGAAGTAGTATATAATGGGGCTGCCATGGTTTGAGAAATCGGCTGGACGGGTGCACGCGGTCGGGAGCAAGTGGTGACCCAACGCAACGGTAAGTAGCTGCGTGCTTGTGTGCCCCTTTGTATGCTACTTCTTCTATATGGCTTGCCCATCGATGTCGATGGCCCAACAGCCAGTCGATGTTGTTCCCCACCTCTCCCGGGCCTCGTCTCGGCTCGCTGGATGACTTTTGATCTGCCTGATTTTTTCAATTTGCGCCTTCGCTCAAGCCCACCGTCAATTCCAAAGTACAGCGGATGTCAGAATCATTGCTAGAGGTTTTAAGTGCCCTTTCGGATGAGGATGAGGAGGTGGCCGTGCTGCTCGAATTGATCCGGCACGAAGAGAGAAGAAAGGAAATCCAGGAGGTGCTCGGATATACTGTGGATACCAGTGATAAGGAATATCTGGTCCACGAGCTGGTCGAGGTCGAATCCTTCATCCAGAACGGGAGGGGCTACCGGGGCTACCAGGGCTACCAGGAAGAGGCGCCGATCCTCAAATTGCCCTACGATGTACTATCGGAGATTGCACTAGTCTTTTCTTTGGTACGGGAAAATGGTGCTTGGCCCTTTTCAGGTGTCTGTCGTGCGTGGCGAGAAATAGTACTTTCGACTCCGCGTGCTTGGGCCAACATCGATTTGAGGGCCAATCACACCTGTTCACATCACTACCACACATGGTACACTGATCTACATTGCACTTGCACCATCCGAACGCCAGATCCGGCCCTCTGTATTGAACGGGCTCGCGCCATCCCCTTTCACCTAGAACTTCACGATCTCCCAGCCAACTCTCCGAATCTGCCCGAGTTCATTTTCTACATAATGCCACATGTTCAACGTCTTCATATACATGAGTCCGCTGGGTCAGAGGTCCGCATTTCCCGACCCGCACCAAAGCTCAGAGAACTGCTCATTATGCGAAGCCCACGCACTACCAATATATCAGCCGAAAGCTTCAAAACCTCTTCACTCTTCCTTGTCGACCTCCTTGGTCGTCATGTCCACAATGAGTGGGCACCAACCTTCGGCCGTCTTCAGGTAGCACGGTTTCACGAAATAGATTGGAACCACAAACACGTTGCTGGATTTAAGCAGCTCCGTGCTTTAACACTCAGCGACTGCAGATGCGAAGCAGTAGGTCACCTTCACGAGCTCCTCATAACCAATTGCAAAACCCTTGAACAACTGCACCTCTCAGTCTATCCTACCATTATGTCCGAATCACAAATGTTCCAACCTATCTCGCTCCCCAAACTGCGCAAACTCTCATTCCTCGTGGCTCAAGAGGAGCTGAATCCTCAAAGTTTGTATCCAGATCCGATAGTGTCTATTTCTTCCCATGCCATAAACCTATTCCAATCCCTCGTCATTCCCGAAGTCACAGAACTCCAGGTCTTCGCTCCTTGTATTCAAGATCTAGACTTAGTGACCCATTTTCCTTCTCTTCAGCATCTGTACCTTATCATCCCCAGAACCACAGGGGAACTCTCACCCTATGTTCGGAACGTCCGCTCCCTCCTCACCGTGGCACCTCTCCAAACCATTGATCTATTCATCGCTCCACGCCATAAATCTCATTCATACGAGATGGCGATTGCCCTGGGCCCATTTCTGCGTGATCCCTCTGTATTGAGGCACCCCCTTCTCATGGGTTTCACCCTCAAATCGAACCTAGATTTCGAGCCGCTACGCGAGGCTCTCCGCCACGAGTGGGCGCAAGCGGGTAAGCGGCTTGACATCCGCGGCGCAAGGGAACAAGAGTGGCGAAGTAATGGATTTGAAATATTGGAGGATAACGGATATGACTCCCAAAGAACCTCTGACCTTTTGAGTCCATATTCTGACTGGTATTTTGATGACCTTTATGAGTAGCCCTACTACAGGGTCATGTACAAGTTACCTAGGTTGACCAAAACGGTTTTGAGTGCCGCAGAAATCCCATATTAGTTATTGTCCCGTTGTATTCCCCGGTCCAAATATCTGAGGCGCAGAATTTCTTCAGTTCAAGTATGTATTGTTGGATATTGATACTGGATGTAGCAAGTGACATGAAACCGTGAATAAGGGTAGGAAGGGCCTTCACACGGTGTACACAACCGCCCATATAACCAGAACAGAACTACAGAGCGCATATGAACGTACTTGGTTGGTCTGAAGTCCAGAAGTCGGGAGACTCACTAGTGCACGGCAGCAAGCTGAATCTGTCTCGTCCCAAGGCGACCAGACAAGAAACAGTGAGCGACATGTGAAAAAGGGAGCAGAGGGAATCACGAGCTCACGTGACGTATGACGTAGAGCTCGAGCCAGATGAGCTCAAGTATCTTCCACTGGAGAGCCCAGTGAAGGCGATAGATATCGTCTTTCGCCGTTGAAGGGTCGGTCTGGATGAACCGAAAGCGCGAACACAGCTCAAATTTATACATGGTGGAAACGGATATAGAACGCCCATGTTATCTGCTCATATAATCCGCGTTCACATCATCTTGTCCAGCTTTAGTTGCGTCACTTGCCCATCAGGCCATCAGGGAGCTCTCAATTCAGACTTGCTCCAAGCCTTATGAACAAACATTGATCGGTACTTGTTTCCAGCTGCATGCTCAGCCTGTACCAATATTAGTATGGCGTATGGCGTATGGCGTATGGGTATGGCCATTATTATAGCATCGTCCAGACGTCTTGCCTGACCCCACCTTCAGTCATTTCAGCTAATTACCATCTACGGATTTTGCTTAGCGCATCTATATTCCCACAATGAAGGAGACGATCACCAACGCCAGTGCGTCGCCCACTAATGATCCTCTACCAACCCTGAATACGAGTTTCCCGTCCAGACTTTCCAAAAACCGCCGATGGGAGGGTATACCATCTTGGCCTCCGTTCCGGAGAAGTCGCAAATCGAATTGTAAGAGCCCTTTTTTTATTCCTTCCCCATTCGTAACCTCCTGACGAATATTGGTTATGGAGGTCACCGTCGGGGATCCGGCGCGAGCACAAACAATTGCAAAGTACCTTGACAAGCACGGAGCGTTGGGATCGAATGGCGGCTTGTGCGGAAATGTGGGGACGTTGATCAACCCTATGACCAGAGAGGCAAATATTGTTGATCCTGGACTCTTCGCCTTGCACTCCGAACGAGGGTTCTTGACTATTACAGGGACATACAAGGGTGTCCCTGTTAGCATTGTCAGCATTGGAATGGGCTTCCCCAATATGGACTTCTTCGTGCGGGAAAGCAGGGAACTCCTTGAGGGAGAGATGATCGTCATTCGGTGAGGATGAGGCGTCATCTCGTGAGGGACGTCACTGACCCAACTGTATTCATGGTTCAAGGTTCGGTAGCTGTGGGGGCTTAGTGGAGGGGTTGCCGGTGGCTTCCCTCTCTGTGCCAAAATCATCCGTCGCTATCAGCAGAAATTATGATTTTGATTTTTCAGGGTCTGATGGAAAGTCTGATTCATGCCCTCCTTATCGTATCTGCAAGCCGGCGAGTGTGTTGGCTGGCATGCCTTATTCGTTCACTGATCCGTGATCAATCAGGCGCCTGCCGACCCCACGCTCCACGACTTAGTGCGTAAATACAAATATATCTCCCCTGTGCCCCTCCACTGATACCCCAACCCCTTAGCTCCTCAGCACATTACGCGCAAGGCTCACGAATACCGTTGTCAGCGGAGACTTTACCAACGCGTCCGCAGACGGGTTCTATGCCTCTCAAGGCCGTATCACCTCATTCCCTGATCATAACGAGAAGCTCATTGAGCACCTTGACAAAAATATTGGGACTCTTGAGGTGAGCTGATATCGAGGGCGAGGAGAGGCGCCACTAATTTCGCCTACAGATGGAAACCTTTCACTTACTTCACCTCGCATCGTGCTGGTCGCACAGATCGAACCCAACACCTCCAGGAGGGACTAACCCAGTACAGCCATCATCTTGTGAACCGGCAGAGGCACACGTTGTAGACTCTGTGGTAACACCGGCCCTTAACATTGGTCCCCAATCCCCATCGATCCCTCATCTCACAGCCGCCAACGTTGTTCCTCGCCCTCGTATCCGGGCAGCTGCAGTGCAAATGATATTTGCTGACCGTCCCTCGCAAGTATTCATCACTCCCGAGCAGGTCCACGCTCTCGAGAATGATGCCGCGATTGGCCTCCTCGAGGCGATCATTGCATATGACATCCCGAAACAGGTGACGGTGTTTTATTGGAGGCGTTCATGGCAATACAATCTGACTAAACTCCCATAGCTTCTTCATCCTACCTCAGGGAGTGTATGGGAACTATTAGCGGAATGAGGAAGGTGGGGCCCTGCCCTGCCCTCCAGATAGCCTGCCTCCCTTTGGCACCACAAACAGAGTATCATTATGTATTCAGCCCGGTCGTGTCTCTGTGCTATGGAATGTCTTTTCTCCTCTCCTCTCCCTTGATGTCCCTTCGAGATTTGCTTGGACAAACAATCGAGAACTTGGACTCGACCGCCGCGATGACCGGCCAGCCACCGTCATCTATCGTGCCCGAGGAGCCCGATCCGACGCTTCCAACGCTTCCTCCTGACTTTCCTGAGCACCTCCTGCTTCAAATCTGCGATTCTATCCTCCAGCCCGCGCTCTCGCCGTTTTCCCCCATTCGACCGCATGCAAGACCGTGGATCAGGGCTTCACCAGCAAGGGCACCCTGCAAGTCGGATTTACTAGCATTGTGCTACGCGAACAAGCGGCTATATGCTGTCTGTTCCGACCAGATTTATCGACATATCCGGGTCGCTACTCTCGCAGTCGCAGATATGTTCGTGAGCAGACGGAATCTACTCAGGGATACTTCGTGAGTGAATTGATCTCGGCGATGCTGAAAATCGCCGTCTCGGGTTTAGAAATGGTCGAGACAAAGCCTCGTACCTCCCGCCTTCAGAGGCTGCTTATCGAGGCGTAATGGGGACATGATTCTGAAGGATAATTACAATCGACTTGGGGGTGATTTTCCTCAATACCGCTCACTTTCCCGTTGCGGGGCGTAATGTTTTGGTTCATTTGGGAGCTGTTTAATACCAAATCCCTCCTACACCACATAAAACTAACTACACTACAGTGTACTCGAGTTCCACATCAATCGCGAACAAGATATTACTCAAGCTCAGACCGACCTTAACCTGAGTCGTTTGTTCATCCAGTGCGGCATAATCATGCTGTGGTCGCCTGTTCTCAAAGATGTCCTCCTCGACATCAAAACCGTATGTGATCTACCTGTTCTCAGGTCTTTCTTTGAACGATTCTGCCAACGAGTCTATATCCCACCCGGCACGAATAAGGACGAGGACAATGACTCGACGCCTCGATGGTCAGATTCACAGGGTGTACTCAACGCTGTTACGAGAATATCCGTCCCCAGGATCACTGTCGCGATCGGATCGAAAGCCGCAGGTGAAGTTAGCGATGGGGTAGTTGGGATGCTTCATTCGATGTTCCCGCTGCCACAAAAGAACATGGTACCCCGTCTGCAATTACCCACGCGCAAGATTGAAATCTTCGTACCCAACCTCTCCTCCATCACCCACCTGGACTTGGTCTTACCGCGACCGGGCTGGGGTTCCGAAGAGTCGGAAGGCTCTGCCCTTGGAGTCACTCTAGCGCGTCTAACGTCTCTCAAGCGACTCGGTCTACATGCTAGTACAGAGTTTGGCATCACGCGGCGGCCACTCCCGCCATCTACAACACTCCCTCCAGCGCAGATCGAGGAGGTGGATGAGGACGGTAAAGGAGCCGACATAAACATCCAACCTAACGGTGCAGTTTTGTATCCCGCGACGACCAACAACGGCAGCACCACGACGCCTTCCGTTCCACAGGACACACTTGGCCCAGAAACCTGGTGGGCGAAGATACTTGCGCAAATTGGCCCAGCGATGGAGAACTTGAAGGAACTGCGAATAAGCGCACGAGGTTGGATGGGGGAGGATGAGTTTGATGCGTGGTTTGTGAGTACCACCACTGCGGCGCATCTTGAACCTCGCTGACGGCATCTTTCAGGCCACGTTGTATGACAAGCTTGCTCGATTTCCTTCCCTCAGCACTCTGATATTCGACATGGAATTTTCCCTCCCAGAACCCTACGTCCAGGTGGCCGAGCGCGCTTCTCTTACTTCCGACACAATGTATGCGCTTTACCAAACGCAGTACCGATGGATCCGGCGTCTCATTACACCCTCAAAAGACGACAGGCACAAAGCCTCGACCGCGTCTGCTCTGCGACGAGTGTACTTTGGCGAATACCAAGGTTATCCTGGACAAACGGACATTATCGTAGGGCCTAAGAAGAGCAAGCGCAGTACAAGCGCTGGAGGTGTGACAGCAGAATCACGATATGCGGCCAGAAGGAAGAACATGTACAGTTCAATGACAGATGGGATACCAATGCGCCCCGATGGTACAGCTCTTAGCCCTGGACCAAGTAGTCCGGGTGTCCCGGGTGCACCGAACCCTATGGGATCCAGAACGAATGAGGTTAGCATGTCGAGCGGCCAGAGGATCGTGCCCGGGATGTGGTGGGCGGTCGCCCTGCCTGCAGGTACCATCACGCAGGGATGGGCAGACGACTGAGGGACGGTAAGCATGAGCTCGTAATTTTCTTGGAAATCCACGACCCCGAGAACACGGGAGGGCGTCTGGATTCTTGTTGGTTTCATGTGGCACATTACTGTGATCGATGTTTCGTATATATTTGTAGAAAATTGTTACTCGTAATCCATGGGTTTACTCGTTGGTATTTACATAACTATGAAGGCGACTCGAGAGGTCATTAAGACAGTCTTCATTGCCCAAAACTGCCTGTATGGCAGGTTGGCTAACATACACGATGACACGAGATGCCGACAGATTGAAGGTTTCGCGGCGCTGTAGGAGGGGCCCCATCCGTCCTCTCGCTCACAAACGCTAAGGGGTACAGGTCCTAGGGGATCGATCGTTAAGGGGAGATATGTACGTGAATACCAGCAATATTTTCGATTCGAAAGCTGTGCGGTTGACTCGACCCACCATTCTCAGACGGCTTCGGGATATCGATATGCGACGTCAAAGTCATTTGGCGCTCCTGCTAGGACCACCCTAATGTTACAGTGATCACGTGTGGGTACTACGATCCATGAGGTACCGGCTCAACTACTTGCGGCGAAATAAGGACACAAGGGCTCCAGGGTCAAAGGAGGAGTTTAGTCACACCCACTCCCCGTCGCAACCTCAAAGTGATCAAGTAAATATGGGGACTCAAGATCCCAAGAAAGAGAACCTGTGAGCAACCTCGACGGCTAGATAGCGCCGCGTACATTCTCACTGATGAAGAATCCAAGCTTGTATCTAGAACGTGCGGCGCTTCACCTCAATTTACATACATACCGCTCATTTCGCTAACATGCAGAAATCACACTGCAAGACGTCCCAAATCGGGCGTATACGCTGAGGTTGTTTGTAGAAAATGTTGAGAGAGAAGTACAAATGAGAGACAATTGATAAACTATAAGACTCGATGGAAGCGGACGCTAACCAACATTATATATACCTGATAAACTATAAGACTACAGGTATATAAGTACATGTAGCATAGGC
>WNFL01205439.1_pt1 | contig 12212 bp, 12 predicted proteins | sample 5400361 | NCBI WGS metagenome assembly WNFL01 (sample SAMN13153351, study PRJNA577476) | soil metagenome | isolation source: 40 cm soil on Douglas fir-dominated hillslope | place: USA:California | collected 2013-09-17
ATGGGAAAAGTCGCAGGAAACGAAGTCCGGCCCGGCATGATCATCGAGCTGAACGGACAGCTCTGGTCGGTGGTCAAGACCCAATCGGTGAAGCCCGGCAAGGGCGGCGCCTACAATCAGGTCGAGCTGAAGAATGTCGTCAGCGGCGGCAAGCTGAACGAGCGCTTCCGCTCCGCGGAAACCGTCGACGAAGTGCAGCTGGAGCGGCGCGATTTTCAATATCTCTACGCCAATGGCGACATGCTGACCTTCATGGACATGCAGAATTACGACCAGATCGAGATCGAGGCGGATTTCGTCGGCGACCGGACGCAATTCCTGCAGGACGGTATGCGGGTCGTCGTGCAGTTGCATGAAGGCAAGCCGCTCGGCATCAGCCTGCCGCAACAGGTTGTGCTCGAAGTGGTGGAAGCCGACCCGGTGACGCGAGGCCAGACGGCCGCGTCGTCCTACAAATCGGCGATCCTGGAGAACGGCTTGCGTGTGCAGGTGCCCCCCTTTATCGAAAAGGGCACCAAGGTGATCGTCTCGACCGATGACGGAAGCTACGTCAAACGCGCCGAATGATTGCGACCTTTGCCTTAATCTGCCGCGAGTGAGCCATGCCTTATCTGTCGCCGGCCTTGAACGTGATGATCGCAGCCGCCCGCAAAGCCGGGCGTGCGTTGATCCGCGATTTCGGCGAGCTGGAGAATCTGCAGATCTCCAAGAAGGGCCCGGCGGATTTCGTGACGACGGCGGATTCGCGCACCGAGCGCGTGCTGGTCGAGGAACTGTCGCGCACGCGGCCCGGCTACGGCTTTCTGTTGGAGGAAGGCGGCGCCATCGAAGGCAAAGACAAGACCCATCGTTTCATCATCGATCCTATCGACGGCACCACGAATTTCATGCACGGCATTCCGCAATTCGCGATTTCCATCGCGCTGGAGCGCGAGGGCCATCTCGTCTCCGCGCTCGTCTTCAACCCGGTGACGGACGAGATGTATGTCGCCGAGAAAGGTCACGGGGCCTATCTGAACGACCGGCGCTTGCGTGTCGCGGGGCGCAAGGCGCTTTCGGATATCCTCGTCGCATCGGGCGCACCGTTCCTCGGCAAGGACGGTCGCGAGGAATTCCTCAAGGAGCTGAAAGGAGTCATCGGAGCCACGGCCGGCATGCGCAGGTTCGGCTCCGCATCGCTCGATCTTGCCTGGACGGCATCGGGACGATTCGATGCGTTCTGGGAGCGCAATCTGAAACCGTGGGACATTGCGGCGGGAATTCTGCTGGTGCGCGAAGCGGGGGGCGTCGTGACCGACCTGGATGGCCGCGACTGCATGATGGATTGCGGCCACATCTTCGCCACCAACGATGCGCTGCACCGATCGTTGCTCGATTTGCTCCGCGGCAAGTCCTGACGACACGCGATAAGCCGCGGAACGCTGTGCACCGGTGGACGTTGATGTTCTGTCGCATCGGATTAGGAGAATGCTCATGTCCGCTGACGTTCGCGATCCCATCCATCACACGCAAAAAATGAAGCGGCGCCTGCAGGAAACGATCGTCCACTTGCGCAAGGATATCGAAGAGGTTGATGAGCCTCAGCTGAAGGCCATGTTCGAGACATCCGCCGAAGTGCTCGGCGGGCTTGCCAAGGCATTCAGCGACTACGAACAAAAGAACGAGCCCGCTTGGCGTCGGTAGCGGGCGTGCTTCGCCAAGGAGCAGCCGCGCGCGACTGCTCCTTAGGCGGTTTTTGAATTACATCCTTTTCACCGGAATCTTTGCCGTCTTGGCGGCAATGTGCTCAGGCTTGGGAATCGCGATGTGCAGCACGCCTTTGTCAAATTTGGCGCTGATATTGTTGGGATCGGCGTCGAACGGCAACTGGATGGAACGCGAGAAGCTGCCGTAGGAGCGCTCCGACACATAGTAATTCTTTTTCTTTTCCTCATGCTCGGATTTCTTCTCGCCCCGGATCGTCAACGTGTCGCCCGAAAGCGTGACATCGATGTCCTTGTCTTCGAGGCCCGGCAATTCCGCATCGATATCGATTTCCTTGTCTGTCTCAGAGACATCGACGCGGGGTGTGACGTCGCTCGCCGTCTCGTTCGGCCACGTGCCGAAAGTATCAAACAGACGATCCATTTGATTGCGTAACGTCATGAACGGATCTTGCCGCAATGCTGCCGGTATATCGCGGCTGCTCGTGTAAGGAGAAAGAAAACGCATAGGCATAGCTAGTCTCCTTCATCAGTTACTGTTTGGGAACGCTTCAGCGCGCAATAGGTTTTTGTAGATTCGGCTTTGTCGGAATCAACCGCCACGCATTGCAAGCCGCCGGCGCTAGCACAGCCATTCGCGGAACCGCCTTTTCCAAAGTGAGTTATTTTTTGCGTAAGAGCGAACGCTTGGTCATCGGTGTTCGCAATCATCAAAGGAGATTGCTCATGCGGAATCGAATCGTGACTGGCGCGGCTGTGCTTGCGCTTCTAGTACCCGTCGCCGCATACGCCCAAGCCGGAGTCGCGGCAGGAGCGACAGCAGGGGCAGTGGGCGGCGCCGTGGTCGGCGGACCTGTGGGCGCGGTGGTCGGAGGCGCGGGCGGTGCGGTGATCGGCGGCTTTACCGATGCCACCATGCCGAAGTTCCGCGAATATGTCGTGCGCGAACATATCCCGTCTTACCGCTATTCGGGTGAGGTCGTGATCGGAACAGAATTGCCGATGGCAGGCGTCACCTATTACGAGGTGCCGCCGGAATATGGCGTCCGCGAATATCGCTACACGATCGTGAATGACCGCACCGTGCTGGTCGATCCGCGCACGCATCGCATCGTTCAGATCATCGGATAGATTGCTGCAGGGAATGCTGTGGAAACCCCGTCCGGCAAACGCCGGGCGGGGTTTTGCATTTACCGCGCGGCGTAGGTTTTGCTGAACCCGTTGCGGCCATTGGTGACGGTGAACTTGCCGTCCGCTGCGACCGACGCGCGGATCCAATGCCCTTGGCAGTCGGCGGTGTCCTCCATATTCGCGATCATGTCCGGCGAGGTGTTATGGGCGGGATCCTTGTCGAGCAGCGATAGATGTTCCTGCCAGATGCCTTCGACGCCCGGCGATTTCGCCAGCCGGAGATAGGAATTTCTCTCATAGGCCGCGGTCTGCACGCCGGGGACACTGAGCGGCTTGGAGCGGTCGTCGGTTTGGCCCAGGCCCTTTCGCGGTCCGTTGTTCATGATCACCACTTGCGGCTTGATGGCGCCGAGAAATGCGGGCGCCGCCGAATCGTCCAAGCTTGTTGACCGGACAGGACAGCTCCATCTCTTTTTGCCAATCCAGATCGGCGAGACTGAGATATTTGAATTTGCCGTAACTAAGCATCAGCCCGACCATGCGCTGGTTTTCCGGTCCCGCCGGTCCCATCTGCGGCGCATTGGCGCAAAGCGCATTGGGGCCGCCGCCATTCACGGGATTGGCGATCAGCTTCTCGTCCGACGCAACCACCTGAACCTGAACGCCCTTCAAGGGAATGTTGTCGCCCGGCTTGACAATCGTCCGCTTGCCGCCGGCGACAGTCTTATAACCCTCCAGCCTTTGGCGATCCTCGGGCTGCACCGCATCGCCGTGATCGAAGAACCGGCCGATGGGGATCATCTTGGCGAGCGCGGCAAGCCCGCCCACATGGTCGGCGTGCCAATGGCTGATCACGACATAATCGATCTGTTTCAATCCGGCCTGTTGGGCTGCCGCGTAGATCCGTTTCGCGTCGCGGTCGCCAACCTCATATCCGGTATCGAAGAGCATCGATTCTCCGGACGGCGAAACGATCAGCGTAGACGCGCCGCCCTCGACGTCGATCCAATAAAAATCCAGATTGCGAGGCTGCGCGGGAGCGGCCCGGGTAAGGCCTGGGGCGGCCAGCGCCAAGGTGATCAGAGCAGCGGCTGTGGAATATCTTTTCATCATCGCTATGTCTCCTTCGTCCAAAGGAAAACTTTTGAGGATCGAGCCGAAATGAGATGAAGGGCGACAGAAACGGTGCTCGTCTGCCGCGCTTCGCGTCGAGGTTCTACTTCAACGTCCGGTAGACCGCACGCACGACGCGTTCGCTGGCCGCGTCATCCTGCTGCTGCTTGGCTTGAATGTCCGGTGCGAGCGGTTTGGCCGCCACCGCCTGATTCTCGCTCATGCCGGCGGTCTTCAATTTCGCCACCCGGTCGCGAATCTGAACCAGCACATCGTGATAGGCCTGGAAATCCGCTTTGGTCGCCAACGGGCCATGCCCCGGCACGATCTTGGTCTGCGCGTTGCCGAGCTTCAGAAACGTTTCGGTGCCCGTGATCATGCCATCGATGCTGCCGCCGGCAGCGATGTTGGGATAACGGTTGGGGCCGCCCTGATCGCCGATCGCAAGCACATTGGCATCAGGGAAATAGACAACGGAGTCGCCGTCGGTGTGCGCGTTGGGGATATGGATCACCTGCGCGCTGGGCCCCGCGACGGCTACCGTCATCCGGTCGGAGAACACCGAGGCAGGAAGCGCTTCGGGCGGCGCGGCGGGCGGTCTTTGGCCATTGGCGCCGGGCGGGGGATTGACCAAGCTCTCCTTGACGTTGCGGTGCGCGACGATGATGGCGCCTTCCTTGGCGAAGGCGGCGTTACCGCCGGTATGATCGCCGTGGGAATGGGTGTTGATGAGATAGGCCACCGGCTGTTTGGTGATCTGCGCGATCGCGGCCTTGAGCTTGTCGTGCATGGGCGCGAATTGCGCGTCGACCATGATGACGCCGTTGGTGCCCACGGCAATCGTCACGTTGCCGCCGGCGCCTTCCAACATATAGGTGTTCTTGCCCAGGTCGGTGGTCTTGACTTCGACCTTGGAAAAATCCTGCTGCTGCGCGGCGTCGGCGCTTCCTGCAAAGAGCGCGATCGTCGCGGCGGCAGCCGTCCATGCGATGTATCTCACTTTGGTCTCCCTGTTCTCGTTCCCCAGCCATTGCAGGCCGCGCGCGATGCGAAAAATGCGCGTGACGGCTCGCCGCAAAGGCACACCCATAGTTAAGCATAACACGCGGCCCGAAGCCGCCTAAGGGCCATGCCGCGGCCATCGCTCAATAGGGCGTAAGGGGTCGCAAACCCGCCAAAGGCGCGGCAATCGACGTTCCGGCGCCTGATCGCGGGCGCCGTCCGAGCGCGTGCGCACCTCGTAGAATCCCTAAGTCGGGTTGGACCAGAACCTTAAGGATATCGGCCTAGGTTGTGCCGGCGGCGGCACTTCGCCTGCGCCGCGCGTTCGGCGAAGGCCATTGGGACAACATTTCGTCGGGGGACGACCATCTCAATATGAAGCGAGTTCCGTCCATCAGCGCGCTGCTACAGGCGGTCATCGGCTTGATGACGGCGACGCTGGTGATCATCTTCGCGATCCACGCGATGCGCGCTCTTGGTGACGAACGGGAGGCGCAGCGCATCCCCGTCATCGTCGATATCTCGAACGATTTGTTCGACGCGGCACAGGCTTTCCGCTTCGAGCGCGGCGCGGTCACTCACGCTCTCGATATCGCGGCGCCGGGTGATGACTCCGACGCCCCCGAGATCGCCGCGCAGCGAGCGAAAGCCGACAAGGCGCTGGATTCGGCGCTGGCGAAGCTTGCCGCGATCAAAGTGAGTGGGTCTCAACCCTTCATCGACGAAATCAACGCGAGCCGCAAATTGCAGGTCGCGCTGCGTCTAGAATCCGGTGTCGCCCTTGCGCAGCGCGAGCAGCAACATCCCGCGGCGCTCGGCACGGACTGGATCGCGGTCAACTTCAGACTGGTCCGCGCCATCGATAGTTTGTCCACGCGGCTGGATGACGAATTCGACGGGGGCGATCCTTTCGTCGTCAAGATGATGGAGGTGAAACGGATCGCGGGGTCGTTACGTTTGGATTCGGGCCAGGATCGCCTCCTGATCGCCCAGGCCCTAACCGCCGGCACACAGCTCTCGGATGCGCAGCGCCGCCAATTTGCCGTGCTGCGTGGACGTGTCGACGGGAAATGGGAGATCATCAGGGATGAGACGCGCCTGCCCGGGACGCCCCCCAAGCTGAAGGCAGCGGTTGCGGCGGTAGACAAGCTTTACTTCGCCGAACTCCGTCCAAAGCGCGACGCCGTTGTCGAGGAATTGGCCGCCGGCGGACCGGTATCGATTGCGGCTGGCGATTGGAGGCCGTCGACTGCCGCAGCCCAGCTCAGCGTGTTCGATGTGGCGACCGTCGCCCTCAATGTCGCCGGCGACTATGCCGAGAAGCAGGCCGCGATGGCGAGACACGACTTCTATGCGGCGAGCCTGTTGATGTTGCTGTTTTCGGGCATCGGCATGTTCACCGCGTTGTATGTGCTCAAAGCGGTGGTGCGGCCGATCGCCAGGATCAGCAACACGATGCGTTTGGTTGCCGACGGCGACCTCTCGCGTGCGATCCCATTCCAGGATCGCACGGATGAGATCGGTTTTCTCGCGCGCGCGCTTCGCGTGTTCCGTGACAACGCCATCGAAGAGCAGCATCTGCGCGTCGCCAAGGAGGGCGCCGAAGCCGCCAATCGCACAAAGTCGGAATTCCTAGCCAACATGAGTCATGAATTGCGCACGCCGCTCAACGCGGTCATCGGTTTTTCCGAGATGATCAAGGTTGAGATGTTCGGGCCCGTGGGCGAGCGCTATCGCGGCTACGCCGACGACATCTACAACAGCGGCAGCCACTTGCTCGGACTCATCAACGAGATTCTGGACCTCTCGAAATTGGAAGCAGGGCAGTTTGAGCTCCATGAAGAGGATATCGATCTCGCCGCGACGGTCGAGGCTAGCCTGAATTTCGTCGAGGCCCAGGCGCAAAAATCGAAGATCCGGATTTCCACCGCCTTCGACGGGAAGATCGAGAGGATCCGGGCCGACGATCGGCGGATGCGGCAAATCTTGATCAATCTTCTGTCCAACGCCGTGAAATTCACACCGGATGGCGGGCAAGTTCGCGTGTCGAGCTTCCTAAAAAACGGCAGTCTGGCGATAGAAGTCAGAGACACGGGAATCGGAATCGCAGCCGCAGATATCCCCAAGGTCATGATTTCGTTCGGTCAGGTGGATAGCAAGGTCAGCCGCAAATATGAAGGAAGCGGCCTTGGGCTGCCGCTGGCCAAGCACCTCGTCGAATTGCATGGCGGCAGTTTGACGATCGAAAGCCAAGTCGATGTCGGCACGACCGTCACGGTCCTGCTGCCCTCCAACCGCATCGTTCGTCAAAAGCCCCAGGTGGCGGCCATACGTGCAACTGGCTAACCGGACTTTTCAATGAAGCGATTTCTTACCATCAGCGTGCTGCTCCAGACAGTCACCGGTCTGATGACGGTGGTCCTGGTGACGATCTTCACGGTCTACGCCGTTCGTGCTTTGGAAAGCGACGAACAGGCGCGGCGTGTTCCCATTATCGTCGATATCTCGAGCGATCTGTTCTCGGCGATTCAGGATATCCGTGTGGAACGCGGCGCCGTCAACATCTCGCTTGCAGCGCCCGAGGCTGTCGACGTCGATACTCAGAAGCAGATTGCGGACCTCCGCGCGCGATCCGGAATGGCCCTTGATTCGGCCTTGGCAAAACTCGCCGCTATCGCTTTGGACGATACCGTACGGGCGATTGCCGAGATACGCGAAGGCCGCAAGACGCTAGCCATGCTGCGCGGCCGAGTCGACGAAGCTCTGCATCGGCCGAAAGATCAGCGGCCTGCCGATCTGGGTTCGGATTGGATGGATGCCAACGGCAACCTTGTCCGTGCGATCGAAGATCTGTCCGGCAGGCTGGAGAGAGAAGCCAGCATTGGCGATGATTTCATCGCCAACATGATCAAGATCAAGCAGGTCACTTGGGAGGTACGTTCCGCCTCCGGAGACGACCGCGTGCACCTCCGCGAGGCCGTCAATAAAGGCGCCCGACTCTCGCCCAATGAACAGCTGCAATTCGCAATTTCGGCCGACCGGATCGAAGGAAAGTGGAAATTTGTCCAAGACGAAGCTTTGCGCGACACGATGCCATCAGAGCTTAAGCAAGCGATCGATTCCGCAAACACGCTTTATTTCATGAAGTTCGTTCCGATCCGCAATACGGTTCTCGCAGACCTGGTTGCGGGCCGGCCGGTATCGATCTCTCCGCACGAATGGCTTACCCTTTCCGCCCCAGGTCAGGAAAGCATTTTCCTGGTGGCGAAGGCTGCTTTCGGCGCGGCCAGCACGCATGCCCACGCGCAGCTCGCGGTGGCGGAACGAAACTTCTATACCGCGGTCCTCTTCACGGTGCTGTTTTCGGGCCTCGGCGCACTCACCGTGGTCTATGTCCTGAAAGGAGTCGTTGGACCGATCGCTAAGATCAGTCAAACGATGCGTTTGGTCGCCGATGGCGATCTTTCGCGTCCGATTCCGTTCGAGCATCGCAAGGACGAGATCGGATTGTTGGCGCGCGCGCTTCGCGTGTTCCGCGACAACGCTATCGAAGAACAGCGCCTACGCGTCGCCAAGGAAGGCGCGGAGGCCGCCAATCGCGCAAAGTCGGAATTCCTGGCCAACATGAGTCATGAATTGCGCACGCCGCTCAACGCCATCATGGGCTTTTCCGAGGTGATCAAAGTTGAGATGTTCGGCCCCGTAAGCGAACGCTATCGAGGTTACATCATCGGAATCTTCAACAGCGGCAGCCACCTGCTGGGGCTCATCAACGAGATTCTGGACCTGTCGAAATTGGAAGCAGGCCAGTTTGAGCTTCACGAGGAGGAGATCGACCTGGCGCTGACGGTTGAGGCTTGCCTGCACCTTGTCGATGTCCAGGCGAAAAAGTCGAATATCCGGCTTTCCGCGGCCTTGGACGAGGGGGCCGGAGTGATCCGAGCCGACGATCAGCGGATGCGGCAAATCTTGATCAATCTTCTGTCCAACGCCGTGAAATTCACGCCGGACGGCGGCCGGATTCGGGTGTCGAGCTCCCTGAAAAACGGCTGTTTGGCCATAGCAGTCAGCGACACCGGAATCGGAATCACGGCCGAGGACATCCCCAAGGTCATGACGTCCTTTGGTCAGGTCGAAAGCAAAGTCAGCCGCAAATACGAAGGAAGCGGACTCGGGCTGCCGCTCACCAAACACCTCGTCGAATTGCATGGCGGCACTTTGTCGATCGAAAGCCAAGTCGATGTCGGCACCACCGTCACGTTCCTGCTGCCATCCAGCCGCATCGTTCTCCAAAGGCCAGTGGTGAGGGCAATTCATGCACAAGCCTGACATCAGCCCAATGGCACACGATTTGGCGGGTTTCGCGTCGATGGATTTTCGGCTGCGTCAAATTGCCGACCACCTGCTGACGCTCAAGGATTCTGCAGCGTTCAACCCCGCATCGATCCCGAAGCTGTTGCCGCATCTGTTCGTGCTCGATGTGGAAGGCGATTTGTCCAAAGGCACTCCATCGCTGCGCATTCGCCTCGTTGGAACGGCCCTCGATGAGGTGTTCCATCGCCCGCTTCGCGGCCATACGCTCGAGGAATATATCCATGGCCCGCGCGGCAGTGAGGTGATCGCCTCGTTTCATCATTGCGCCAACAGCCGCGAAGCGATCTGGATGCGTCAAGTCGTGCATATACGAGACAAGGTGCCGCGTTTTGTCGAGGGCGTGGCGGTCTATTTGAAGCCCCAGCGCATCTATGGCGGCTTGGTCGTCGGCGAATGTTCCGGATTGTCCTTGGTGGATAGCTTCGAGCGCATCGCGCTTTAGGCTGCCTTACGGACAGCGTGATTCCGGTGACGAGCCGAGAGGCGGCTTCAGCAGATTCAGCCGGCAGAGATTTTCGAAAAGAAATCCCAGATCACGGCAGGCGCGTCCAAATCTTCCGTCATCACGCCCACGATGCTGGGATAACGGTAATAGGGCTGCGGCACGACATGGCCGCCGCCATGGATCGTATAGAGCACAACGGGAGGCTTTTCCGGCGCGCTCCATGTCAGCCGTTCGACCCAGGTCGGGTCCGACGGTTTCTGATGCGGCAAACGCTCGATGGCAGGCGGACCGGAAAGACCGTTCAAACCGACGAAATATTGCACGGTCGCGTCGGTGGAAAGAGTGCGGCCGCGGCTGGTGCCGCGAGCGTTGGTCCCGCCATTATAGGGGCTCACCGGGTCGGATGTGCCGTTGATGATCATGACCGGTATGGCGACATTGGCGGGCTGACAATCCATATTGTCGGGCGCCGGCAGATTGGAAGAGATTGCAGCAATCGCGGCGATCGCATGCGGGCGTTCCATGGCAAGGCGATAGGACAGCGCGGCGCCCATGGAATGGCCGGTGGCGAAAACGCGCTTCGGATCGATCCTGTGCCGCGCCACTTCCTGCGCGATGATCGCATCGACGAATTTCACGTCATCGATGTTCCGCCTGTCCGCAACGCGGTTCTGCACCTGGCGGCAACCCGTCCATGAGCGATCGATCCCGTCGGGATAGGCGACGATGAAACCGTATCGGTCGGCCAGCATGTCGAACTCGTGCCCGGTCCCTTCGCGCGCCATCGGGCCGTCGCCGCCGCCGCCATGGAACATGAAGAGGAGCGGCGCGCCCGGCCTTAGATCGCGCGGCAGATACAGAACGAAGGAGCGCGACTTTCCGTCGACCGTGCCGAAATTGCGCGACAGGCTGCCGGTGGTTTCGGGCGGAGCTGCCATGGCGGAAAATGCCGGCCAAAGCAGCGCGAGCGCGGCGGTCGCCGCAAAGAAGGAGGATTTCATCGATGCTCCGCTCAATGAAACGCTGATGGATTATAGCATGAGGCGCCGCGTTCGCCCCCACCGGCTCGCCGCAAAATGCGTCTCGCCACCCCCGATCAAGTCGGGGGCAGGCTCTCCCCCGTAAACGGGGGAGGAAAATGATGTCGGCTTGCCAACTCACGAGTTCCGTCGAGTTGCAGCGAAGCCAGACGAGGTACAAAGACTTCGCCCCCACCGGCTCGCCGCAAAGCGGCTCGCCTCCTCCCCCGTAAACGGGGGAGGAAAATCAGGGCGCGATGGGCGTTCCCGACGGGGAGGAAAATGGGGTCAGCTGGCCAAGGCGCGGGCTTCGTCGAATTGCAGCGAGGCCAGCCGCGCATAAAGGCCGCCACGCCCAACCAGCTCGGCATGGCTGCCTTCGGCGATGATGCGGCCCTGATCCATCACGATGATGCGCTTCAGGCGCTGGATGGTCGCCAGGCGGTGGGCGATGACGATGGTGGTGCGCCCGCTCATCAGATTGGCGAGGCCTTGCTGCACCAGCCTTTCGTTTTCGGCATCGAGCGCGCTGGTCGCCTCGTCCAGCAGCAGAAGCGGCGCGTTGCGCAGGATCGCACGCGCAATGGCAATGCGCTGACGCTGACCGCCGGACAGTGTGATGCCGCGCTCGCCGAGCTTGGTTTCATAGGCTTCCGGCAGGCGCTGGATGAATTCATCGGCCGCCGCCGCCTCTGCCGCGCGGCGGGGCGGCCATAGCGGATGTTCTCGGAGATGGTGCCGGAGAAGATCGCAGGGTCCTGCGCCACCAGCGCGATATTGCGGCGCAGCTCGCGCGGGTCCACTTCGGCGATGTTCACGCCGTCGAACAGGATGTCTCCATCCTGCGGATCGAAGAAGCGCAGCAGCAATTGGAAGACCGTCGATTTGCCGGCGCCCGACGGGCCGACCAGCGCCACGGCCTCGCCGGGCTGCACCGCGAAACCGACGCCGTGCAACGCCTTGCTGTCGGGACGTGAGGGATAGCGGAAGGTGACATCGTCGAAGGCGATCGCGCCTCTGGCGGGCTTGGGCAGCGGACGCGGCGCGGGCGGCGCTTTCACCGACGGCTCGGTGGACAAGATCTCCATCAGGCGCTCGGTTGCCCCCGCGGCGCGCTGCACATCGCCCCAGGTCTCGCTGACCGCGCCCATGCCGCTCGCCAGAAACACCGCGTAGAGGATGAATTGGCTGAGCTCGCCCCCGGTCATGCGGCCCGCAAGCACGTCCGAAGCGCCGACCCACAACACAATGACGATGCCCGCGCCAACAAGGAAAATCACCATCGCCGTCATGAAGGCGCGCATGCTGGTGCGTTGGATGGCGGCGGCGAAGGCGTCTTCGACCGCATGGCGGAACTGGCTGCGGTCAACCTCCTCATGGGTGAAGGCCTGTACGGTCATGATGGCGTTCAGCACCTCGCCGGCA
>WNFL01428917.1_pt3 | contig 12210 bp, 10 predicted proteins | sample 5400361 | NCBI WGS metagenome assembly WNFL01 (sample SAMN13153351, study PRJNA577476) | soil metagenome | isolation source: 40 cm soil on Douglas fir-dominated hillslope | place: USA:California | collected 2013-09-17
ATTGGATGATGATATCGTTGACGGTCGGCATCTCACTGAGGACCCCGATATGATGACGATAGGCCAGAATAGACGCATTGGGTTGCTCGCTTTCCTGAATAATAATGAGGGGTGCGTCGCTGAATCTTGACGAGGAGGTTGAGCCCCGCAGCGGGAAGGGTGTGATAAAGTCAAATTCGCGATGATGGGTCTCTAATACAAAAATAACCATGGCCGTGATCATTTTGGCCTGGTTTCCCGTGATAACTACTCTTTGCTTGTCTTTATTCTGCTGATAAACAAGCTGTGGTCTAATGGGTTGCTCTTCTTCCTTCATGAAGGGTCAATGGTGGCTTAAAATAAAGTAAAAGGATTGGTCTTTAAAAGAATTCATGTATAAGTGTTTAGCCTTCACATTTTCAGTTGATTATGGGATGGTTCAGCCCAACCCGGGCTTGCGTGTGGAATTTATTCACAACGCAGAAGGTTATTGTGTGTAGATTGTTTAAAAGTTGTTGAGGTCAAAAATTATTAAACGCATAGGTTTGTCCCCCGTTCAAAAGAGCAAACCCCTTACAACAACCACCCCATGGAGCAACGATCGACGTCACTGAGGTCCAATCCCGGCAAAGTCGGGGCAAGTAGGCTCGTGCGAGACATCGCAGAGAGCTTGGGCAAATTGCCACCTCAGGCGCCCGATCTGGAGGAGGCCGTACTCGGAGCATTGATGCTCGAGAAGAACGCCCTGACTGCGGTCGTAGAATTTTTACGACCCGATCACTTCTATTCCGAGCAGCACAAGGAGATTTACACGGCTATCATTGACTTATTCAAATCTTCGGATCCGGTAGACATGCGCACGGTGGTAGCCCAATTGCGAAAAAATGGAAGGCTCGAAATTGTTGGCGGAGCCTACTATATTGCCGAGCTCACATCCAAAGTCAGTTCTGCGGCCAACATTGAATACCATGCCCGGATTATCATCGAGATGGCTATTAAGCGCGAACTGATTCAAATCGCATCGCAGGTGCATCACGATGCTTACGAAGATACGACCGACGTATTCGAACTGTTGGACAAAACAGAACAGTCCATCTTCCGGATTTCGGATGCCAACCTGCGCAAGAATTACGATAACATGAAGTCCCTCATGTATCGGGCGATTCAGGAACTGCAGGAGAAGAAAAACCACAAAGACGGCTTGACCGGAGTTCCAACAGGGTTTTCACGGCTTGACCGGATTACTTCCGGCTGGCAGAAGTCGGATCTTGTTATTATCGCCTCGCGACCGGGTATGGGAAAGACGGCCTTCATTGTCTCTGCGATGCGCAATGCAGCTGTCGATTTCAATTTTCCCGTCGCCATATTTTCTCTTGAAATGGCTTCCATTCAGTTGGTCAATCGCCTGATCTCTGCCGAAGCAGAATTGGATTCCGAAAAAATCAAAAAAGGAAATCTCGCCGAATTTGAGTGGCAACAGTTGGTCCACAAAACCAACAGGCTTTCCAGTGCTCCCATATTTATCGACGATACGCCAGCACTTTCGATCCTGGAACTGCGTGCCAAATGCCGCAGGTTAAAAGCAGAGCACAATATCCAACTTATTGTGATCGACTATTTGCAATTAATGAAAGGAGAAATCGGGGGCAACCGTGAGCAGGAGATTGCGTCGATATCCAGGGCATTGAAAGGCGTTGCCAAGGAATTGGATGTGCCCGTGATTGCCCTTTCGCAATTAAGTCGCGGCGTGGAAACGCGGGGCGGAGACAAGCGGCCTCAGCTTTCCGACCTGAGAGAATCCGGGTCAATTGAGCAAGACGCCGATATCGTTATGTTTTTGTACAGGCCTGAATATTACAAAATTGATCAGGACGAAGACGGAATGCCAACACACGGATTGGCAGAAGTGATCATTGCCAAACACCGAAACGGGTCGCTGGATACCGCAAAACTCAAGTTCATCGGCAAGTATACCAAGTTCGCTGACTTTGATGACCGGCCGGCAAACGAAAATCCGTTCTCAGGAATGATCACACGGGAAAGCCGTCTTAATATTCCGGGCAGTCCCCCGCCCCTGATTCCTCCGGATGAAGAGACTCCTTTCTAATTCGCAATTCATTCTCCTCACCCCGACTCGCGCTCGTCACCTCTCTTTACAAATAGAGAGGGGTGACGTAGATTTACACTGGCCTCCCGAAAGACTTCGGGACGCAAATCTCTTCAGATAGCATCGGGACACAATTCCTTCCTGCTTTATTTTAATCACTTTTATTTTCCTAATTGCTCACCCTCTTTGTAACTTGACGATAATCCTGTTCTATGAAAGCACTCCTCCTTGCTTCGTCCGGTCAGATCGAACTTAGGGAAATCCCTAAGCCAACCCTCACACCCGGTAAAGTGCTGGTTAAAATGAAAGCAGTAGCGCTCAACAGACGCGATGATTGGATTCGGGAAGGGAAGTATCCAGGCATCAAGTTTGGCGTAACAATGGGCTCGGATGGCGCGGGGATTGTAGAAGAAGTTTCGGATGACGCCAGTCGCGATTGGGCAGGTCAGGAGGTTGTGATCAACCCTAACATTGACTGGGGACCCGATCCTGAAGTGCAGGCAAAAAACTATACGATCCTGGGGATGCCGGTGAACGGGACATTTGCTGAATACATCGTCGTCAATAGTGACCGGTTGCAGCACAAACCTTTGCATTTGGATTTTCTTCAGGCTGCCACTTTGCCCCTGGGTGGGCTCACGGCGTTCCGGGCATTGTTTAGAAGAGGGGCCCTGCGGTCGGGCCAAAACGTTTTGATTTCCGGTTTCGGAGGAGGGGTTGCGCAGTTTGCATTCCTGTTCGCCAAGGCGGCAGGGGCCAATGTTTATATTACTTCCGGAAGCGATGAAAAAATCGGGCGTGCTGTTAAGATGGGAGCTAAAGGCGCTTACAATTATAAGAGGGAGACTAACTACGGCGAACTGTGGAAAACAAAGGGTGGTTTCGACTTGATCATTGATAGCGCCGGCGGTGATCAACTCAACAATTTTATCAAGATGCTGAAGCCCTACGGCAAAATCGTCTCCTATGGGGCCACCAACGGTACCCCTTCCAAACTAGACGTATACCGGCTATTCTGGAACCAACTCTCGTTGCTGGGTTCGACGATGGGCAACGACCATGAGTTTAACGAAATGCTGACGTTTGTCAGCAAGCATCAGATCAGACCGATCATTGATTCCATCCGACCCTTTTCAAAAATTGCCGAATCGTTCACCGATATCACGAAGCCCAACAAGGTGGGGAAGATTGTAGCACGTGAGGGTTACTCCGAGTCGCTCATGACCAATGACTAACCCATTCATTTAGTCCAATCCACTAAGCGCCAAGAACTAAGATCCCATCTCATCAAGAAGCCCTTTTAACTCAGCCATGGTTTTGAGGTCTCCGATATCCCTCGCCAACTGAATCCCTTTTTCTAAAATGAGTTTTGCATTGACCACGTCACCGGAATTTGTATAAAGGTGACCGGCGTGATAATAGGAAGGGAGATAATGCGGGTGATCCGTCAAAAGTTGAGCAAACAATTGTTCCGCTTTTTTTGGATCGGTGCTGATCCACTCCAGCGCCAATGCATATCGGGGAAATGGATCCATTTGATCTTCCCTGGCATATTGCTCCAGCAATTGAAGGCGCTCCCAATTCATTCTGTTTTTCCGTTTTTAAAGGTTCGGATTTAAAATTTTATCCTCTATCTTGAGGCCTAATTTACGCAGATTGCTTAAAGTTTTGATAATCATTTTGTTGAGGACACCATGAAGATCTTAGTTTGCATTTCGCACGTTCCGGATACCACTTCCAAGATCAATTTTATTGAAAATAATACCCGATTGGATACCAATGGAGTTCAATTTATCATTGGTCCGTATGATGATTATGCGTTGGCGCGGGCAATTGAACTGAAAGAGTCGCTCGGAGCAACGGTGACGGTCTTGAACGTTGGCACAGCCGAAACGGAACCCACCCTCCGCAAAGCACTGGCCATTGGGGCCGATGATGCCTTACGTGTTCATGCAGAACCTACCGACTCTTTTTTTGTGGCCAGTCAGATTGCCGAATGGGGTAAAGGGTATGACCTGATTCTGATGGGCAGGGAGTCCATCGACTACAACGGAGGTGTGGTCCACAGTTTATCGGGAGAATTGCTTGGCTTGCCTTCCTTTTCTCCTGTGATGAAACTCGACATCGAGGGTACGAAGGTAAAAATGGCGTGTGAAATAGAAGGTGGAAAGGAGTACATTGAAGCAAGCCTCCCGCTGATCGCCGGCTGCCAGGAGCCGATAGCAGAATGGAAGATCCCCAACATGAGAGGTATTATGTCGGCCCGCACAAAACCGCTTAAAGTTGTCGAACCCAAAGCCATCGATCAGCCGACCCGTGTTGTGAAATTTGAACTACCGAAACCCAAGGGCGCTGTCGTAATGATTGCGTCGGATAACGTAGCCGAGCTTGTGACGCGACTTAAGACCGAAGCGAAAGTGCTTTAATTCAAAATTTAAGATTTAAAAGATTTATGCCGAAGGCATCCCTTCGGGGAAATGGAGGGAACTCTGGACCGATCTTGAATCTTAAGTTTTCACAAAGGGATGTCTTTGGCATAAATCTGAAATCTGAAAATATATGACATTAGTTTTTGTAGAGAGTGCAGATGGCAAAATCAAAAAGACTTCATTGGAGGCGGTAAGTTATGGATACGCTATGGGCGGACCTGTAACGGCCATCGCGTTGGGGATTGTGAACAATGGGGAGTTGGAGGCTATGGGTAAGTACGGTGCCACCAAAGTGTTGCATGCTTCCGATGAGCGATTGAATCAAGGAATTGCGAATGCGTACGCGGCGGTATTGACAAAGGCGATGCAAGATGAAAAGGCGGATTGCCTGGTGCTTGCCAATTCTTCGTTGGGGACCCCCGTGGCGGCGATGGTTTCGGCCAGGTTGGGGGCCAGTCTTGCAACGAATGTCGTTGAACTTCCCGATAAGAGTTCTGGTTTTGTCGTGAAGAGGAGTATTTATACCGGGAAAGCGTTTTCGTACATCGAACTTAAAAATCCAAAAAAAGTCATTGTCATTAAAAAGAATGCAGCCGAACTAAAAGAAGTAGGAACGGGTCGGCAGGTTGTATCGTATCCCACAAACCTTTCGGAGGCCGAATTCAACGCGAGAATTATCTCAACGGAAAAAGCCACAGGCGAGGTATTATTACCTGAAGCTGAGATTGTTGTGTCCGGTGGGCGAGGGATGAAGGGGCCCGAGAATTGGGGTATTCTGGAAGCGCTTGCCAAGGTGCTTCATGCTGCCACCGGCTGCAGCAAGCCGGTATCGGATATGGGTTGGAGACCGCACCATGAGCATGTTGGTCAGACCGGAGTAAAGGTGGCGCCGCATCTCTATATTGCCGTTGGGATATCGGGGGCCATACAGCATTTGGCGGGCGTAAATTCTTCCAAATGCATTGTGGTGATTAATAAAGACGCGGATGCCCCCTTTTTCAAGGCAGCCGACTATGGGATTGTAGGCGACGCGTTTGACGTTTTACCCAAACTAACGGCCGCCATTCTAGCCGCTAAATAGTCAGGAGAACTGCTTTTTACCGTGGAATTGTTAAATATTTTTTAATTTCAATTTTCCTGAATCCGCCATTGAAGAAAATTAAACTCGAAATACTTGGACTTTCCTCGAGCCAGTCTCAATCGGGATCGTTTGCATTGGTGCTGGGCGAGACGGAGGGCAACAGGAGGCTCCCCATTATTATCGGGATGTTCGAGGCACAGGCTATTGCTATCGAGATTGAAAAGATCATTCCAAACCGGCCGATGACGCACGACTTGTTCAAGTCGTTTGCCAACACGTTCCATTTTCACGTCGAAGAGATTATCATTTCCGATTTGAAGGAAGGAGTCTTTTTTGCCAAAATTGTATGTACCGACGGGCTGAAGAAGACGGAGATCGATGCACGTCCGTCCGATGCGATTGCCATCGGTCTTCGGTTTGATTCTCCCATTTTTACTTATGAGACCATCCTGGCAGAGGCGGGCATTGTCTTGACCGACCAGGAAGAAGAGGAGGAAAAAGAGAAAACCGAGTCCAAACCAGAGTCGAAAGCAAGAGTAAAAAAAGAAGGGCCTAAAAAAGGAGGACAGGATTATAAAAACTATTCGGTGGAGAAACTCCATGACTTACTCAAGGATGCCATCGAAAAAGAAGATTACGAACGTGCTGCCAAGATCCGTGACGAACTAAGCAAGCGAAATTAAACGGGTATCTAAAGGAGTCGAATGGATTATCTCAGGGCCGCCGCCGGTTTGCTGTTCATCATAGGGCTAGCCTATCTTTTTTCCGGCAACAGAAGAGCCGTTGACTGGCGGCTGGTGCTCACCGGTGTCATTCTTCAACTCGTATTCGGCCTCATCATCGCCAAAGTTGACTTGGCACAGGACGTTTTTGGTTACGTAAGCCAGAAGTTTGTCAGGTTCCTTGGCTTTGCTCAGAAGGGCGGGGAATTCTTGTTTGGCGACCTTGCTAAAAACAGCGCAGGGCATCCCGAAGTCAGGCATGGCCTTGGTTTTTTATTTGTATTCCAAGCGCTGCCAACCGTTGTGTTTTTTTCGGCGGTTACGGCAGGCCTCTACTATCTGGGGGTTCTTCAAAAGATCGTTTACGTGTTTGCCTGGATCATGGCGCGCACCATGCGCCTGTCGGGTTCGGAAAGCCTTGCTGTGGCGGCCAACATTTTTGTGGGTCAGACCGAAGCCCCCTTGCTGGTTCGCCCCTACATTCCCACCATGACCAAATCCGAACTCCATACGATGATGGTGGGCGGAATGGCTCACATATCGGGCAGTGTATTGGGCGCGTACGTGTCGTTCCTGGGAGGAGGCGATCCGGCACAGCAAGCAAAATTTGCCAGCTATTTTTTGGCGGCCTCTATCATGAATGCACCGGCCGCCATCATTCTGGCAAAGCTCTTTATTCCCCAATCCGAACCCGAGAAAATTGACCGTGAGCTCAAAATCAACCAGGAGCAGATCGGCGTAAATCTGGTGGACGCACTGGCAAGAGGTGCTTCGGACGGAGTGAAACTGGCGATCAATATTGCTGCGATGCTGCTGGCTTTTATTGCAATTATTTATGCGGTCAATTGGGTGATGGTTGACTTGATTGGTGCTCACACGGGCCTGAACGATTTCGTCGCGACCAGTACGGGGGGTACGTTCAAGGGCTTTTCATTGCAGTACATCCTCGGCCAGGTTTTCCGCGTGTTTGCTTTTAGCATGGGGGTTGATTGGAACGAGACATTGTCGGTGGGAAGTCTCCTGGGACAAAAAATGGTGATCAACGAATTTGTGGCTTATCTGGATCTGGCGAGTATGAAGGCGGCCGGCGTGTTGAGCGAGAAATCCATTCGCATTGCAACCTATGCGCTTTGCGGTTTTGCCAATTTCAGTTCTATTGCGATTCAGATCGGCGGGATTGGTAAGCTTGGTTTTAGAGCGATGATTGCTGCTTCCCTGGCTACCATGATGACAGCTACTATTGCCGGTGCAATTTTCTAATGATGCGAATTTTAAATTTAGTTCTTGCCGTAATGTTTTTGGTGTTTGCTTCCCTGCAACTCAACGATCCCGATCCGATCACCTGGATCTTGATCTATGGCACCATGGCGGTCGTGTGTGTGATGGGGGCCTTTGAGTTTTACGTGCGATGGCTCATGATCGTGCAGTTTGTAAGTTATGGGGTCTACGCTATCATTTTGATCCCGGCATTCTGGACGTGGGTTGGTTCACCCGACCGGTCTTTGCTCTTTGATGAATTGGCCAAGATGAAGTTTTCGTATATCGAAGAATCAAGGGAATTTCTGGGTCTCTTGATTTGTATGACGATTCTTGCCGTGTGTTGGGCGAAATCCTCAAAAAGCTCCAGGAAAGGCTTTTGAAGTTTTCAAACGTTTGCATCCGGTTGGACTTGGCTATCTTTCTTTTCTTTGATGGGTTATGGACTTATGAATTTTCTATCTTGTAACTTGATCGAGCAATGGCAAGAGATTGTTCCTGTTTAGGTTTGATATTCCTCGTGCTTTTGGGCTGTGCCGGCCCCAAAGAAAAAATTCCCGAAACACTTCCGATGAAAAACAACTCCCGTAAAGTCGTGATCTACCAGATGATGACCCGGCTCTTTGGAAATCAAAAAACAATCAACAACACCTTTTGCACCCTGGAGGAAAATGGCGTGGGAAAATTCATTGATATTAATGAATCGGCGTTGAAGGGGATCAAAGCATTAGGAATCACACACGTCTGGTACACGGGCGTTATGGAGCATGCCTTGCTGACCGATTATACGAAGTTTGGGATTCCGTTGGACGATGCGGATGTGGTCCAGGGCCGCGCCGGGTCCCCGTATGCTATTAAGGATTATTACGATATCGATCCGGATTTGTCCGTGGAAGTTCCCCATCGCATGAAAGAGTTTGAAGAACTTGTCGAACGGACACACCAGCAGGGGATGAATGTCATCATTGACTTTGTTGCCAATCATGTTGCCCGGGCCTATAAGTCCGATGGCAAACCAGCCGGTACGATGGATCTCGGAGAAGAGGATGATCGGTCGCTGTCTTTTGTTCCGAAGAACAATTTTTATTACCTGCCAGGCCAATCGTATCAACCGCCCAGGGATTATATACCGTTAGGAACGTTTCCGTTTCCCACAAAAGATGGAAAGTTTGATGAAACGCCGGCGAAGGTGACCGGCAATGGGCAACTTTCTTCTTCTCCCGGCATTGGCGATTGGTTTGATACCATAAAATTGAACTACGGCGTGGACATTCTTCACGATCAAAAAATCAACTTTGAGCCGGTACCCAATACCTGGGAGAAGATGCGTGATATACTTTTGTTTTGGGCGGGCAAGAAGGTAGACGGTTTCCGTTGCGATATGGCCGAGATGGTGCCCGTCGAATTCTGGCACTGGGTCATTCCGCAAGTGAAGGCTGTGCGTCCGAACTTGATTTTTGTAGCGGAGATTTATAACCCTTCACAATACCGGAATTATTTGGACAACGGCCGGTTTGACTTTCTCTACGACAAGGTTCAATTGTACGATACGCTCCGGCTTTTAATAAATCAAAAAGCAAGCGTCACCGATATTCCTAAAATACAGCAAAGCCTGGCCGGGATCAATCAAAACATGGTGCACTTTCTGGAGAACCACGACGAACAACGCATTGCTTCACCTTTTTTTGCCGGGGATGCGTGGAAGGCAGTTCCCGCCATGGTCATTAGCGCAACGATTGACCAAGGACCTGTGATGATTTATTTTGGTCAGGAAGTGGGAGAGCCCGGTGGCGGTGTAAAAGGCTATGGCAGAGAGGACGGTCGCACAACCATCTATGACTACTGGGGTGTCCCCGAACACCAAAAATGGATCAACGGAGGAAAGTACGATGGCGGAGGATTGAGCGACGAACAAAAGCAACTTCGTCAGTTTTATGGCGATGTCTTGACGTACGCGAATACCAGCCCGGCCATTGCGGTGGGGGACTATCTCGACTTGACGGAACACAATGTTCGTTCAAAAAACACATCCGATAAAATTCACTCTTTTGTTAGGGTCGCCGGCGAGGAACGACTGGTGATTGTCTCCGGGTTTAATAAGGAACCCGAGCGCGTAAAGATTCAGCTTTCAAAAGAGGCCGTCGATAAGTTCGCCTTGAAGGCCGAACAAGCGTACATCGGCCACGATATGTTGCGCAGCAGCACGGACGTAGGATTGGATAAGGATTTCATGTTTGAATTGGATGTTCCCCCCTTTAGTTCTTTTATTTTTAAAATCAAGTAGGAGTGCATCTGAAAATAATTTTTGCCCGACAGGAATGACAAACGGCAGATTACGAGTGATCGTTGAGAATGTACAACCCGTCGTGGACGGCGGTTTATACCTGGCCAAGCGGACCGTCGGCGAACGAGTCGAGGTGACCGCGGCTATTTTTGCCGATGGCCACGATCACCTCCGGGCCAGTGTATTATTCAAGAAAAAGGACGCATCAAGTTGGAGTCAGGTTGAAATGCGGCCTACTTTTAATGACGATTGGATAGCTTCTTTTCGTGTTGACGAAATTGGAAAATATGTATTTACCATTCATGCCTGGGTAGATCATTTCGATACCTGGTACGATGGATTCAAGAAAAAAGCAGCCGCCAAAGTTGACGTGTTCATCGAATTGATGGAAGGGGCGATCTTCCTGAAAAAACTAGCGGGGACAACCAACCCTCTTTTGCTCAACGTCGCCAAGAAATTGGAGGATAAGGGTCACTATGCCGACGCGGTGCGCCTCGTGTTGAGTGAAGACTTTCGCCGGATTGTCCACGAGCACCCGCTGAAGGAGGATGCTACCATAGCCCCCGAATTTGAGATAATAGTAGAGCATCAAAAAGCGTTGTTCAGCACATGGTACGAATTGTTTCCCAGGTCAAGCGCTTTGCAGCCCGGCAAGCATGGTACCTTCCAGGATTGTATCCGGCTGTTGCCGCGCATTGCCGCGATGGGGTTTGATGTTTTGTATTTTCCGCCGATCCATCCCATCGGAAAGGTTAACCGCAAAGGCAAAAACAACAGCGTCCGGGCCCAGGCTGGAGAACCTGGATCGCCCTGGGCAATAGGCAGCGATGAAGGAGGGCATAAATCGATCTTACGCGACCTCGGTACCCTTGAGGACTTTAAGAAATTGATTGCCGAAGCAAAAAGACTGGACATTGATATCGCATTCGACCTAGCCTTTCAATGCGCTCCCGACCATCCCTACGTCAAAGAGCACCCGGAGTGGTTTAAGCAACGTCCGGACGGGACCATCCAATACGCTGAGAACCCACCTAAAAAATACCAGGATATTTATCCCTTCAACTTCGGAACCGATCACTGGAAAGAACTTTGGGAAGAACTCAAGTCCGTGATTGTTTACTGGGTGGAGCAAGGAGTAACTATTTTTCGAGTGGATAATCCTCATACCAAGCCCATTCCGTTTTGGCAATGGGTCATGGGTGAAGTCAACCGGCAATATCCTAATGTCCTGTTTTTGGCAGAAGCTTTTACCCGGCCGAAGATCATGAGCTCTCTCGCCAAAGCAGGCTTCACGCAAAGCTATACCTATTTCACCTGGAGGGTGGCAAAGCAAGAGATCATCGACTACATGAACGAGCTCGTACGTCCCCCCTCCAGAAATTATTTTCGGCCCAACTTTTGGCCGAATACGCCCGACATCCTTCCGTATCATTTGCAGCATCAGGGAGAGAATAGTTTTATCCTGCGTTATGCGTTGGCTGCGACCCTCTCTTCCAGCTATGGAATTTACGGCCCTCCCTATGAGTTTTACGATAACGTACCGATGGAAGGAAAGGAGGAATACTACAATTCTGAAAAGTACGAGATCAAGCAGCACGATTGGAAGCGGACCAACCGGATGACCGACATTATTTCCATCGTAAATAAAGTAAGAAAGGAAAACCGGTGCCTTCAGTCTCCCTGGAATATCCAATTCTGCACGATCGAAAATTCAAACCTGATCGCTTACCTGAAAGCAACGGATGACCTCGATAATATTATTCTGGTCGTGGTGACGCTCGATCCCCACACCAACCAATCGGGCTATGTACAATTGCCCAAAGAACGGCTGAAGTTGGGGGATAAAATCAACGTTAAGGTCAACGATCTGATCACCGACGAGCACTATACGTGGACCGGAGAGTGGAACTACGTTGAATTGAATCCCAACAAAATGCCATTTCATTTATTTAAACTGCATTTACACGAGTCCAATATGTAACGTATGGCTGCAAATGGAAAAAAAGACCCGCTGTGGTTTAAGGACGCCATCTTTTATGAACTGAGCGTAAGATCATTCTACGACAGCAACAGTGACGGTATTGGCGACTTCCCGGGATTGATTCAAAAACTGGATTACCTGGAAGACCTCGGCGTGAATGCGCTTTGGTTGTTGCCGTTTTACCCCTCTCCACTCAAGGACGATGGCTTTGACATTACCGAGTATTGCGACATCCATCCCGATTACGGAACGCTAAGAGATTTTAAGTTATTTCTAAAGGAAGTTCAGCAGCGGGGAATCCGCGTTGTAACGGAATTGATATTGAACCATACGTCCGATCAGCACCCCTGGTTTGAAAAATCGCGGCGGG